>JADMIO012948371.1_pt1 | contig 92187 bp, 83 predicted proteins | sample 8958161 | NCBI WGS metagenome assembly JADMIO01 (sample SAMN16585339, study PRJNA669376) | soil metagenome | isolation source: Crop rotation soil | place: USA: Cullars Rotation, Alabama | collected 2011
GCCTCGTGATTGGCCGTGCCGGCCGATGCGTGGCGTTCCGCCACGCACCAACGGCAGGCCCGCGCGCTGCCGCGCTACGCGAATCCAAATCAATTGAAACCCGAAGGGCCCGAAGGCCCCGAAGAGAACGTTGCTGGGCTGGTGCCTGCCGTTGATGTACGAGGCGAAGTGCGATTCGCCCGAATGAGCGCTGGCTCACGGTGGCTCATTCCGGCGAACCGCACCTCGCCTCGTGATTGGCCGTGCCGGCCGATGCGTAGCGTCCGCCACGCCACGCACCAACGGCAGTCAGCTGTGTCCGCCAGGCTCTTGCGGTCCGTGACTCAATGCTGTGTGACAAGCAGTCGAACGCAGTCACGTGGCGCGGAGCGCCACGTGGCCGCCAGGCCCCGGGGGCAGCGTGGTCCGTCGGACGAGAAATCCGACCAACAGACCAGGGAGGGTTTCGCGGCCGACGGACCACACTGACCCTGGGACGGCGGTCGACTGATCTGAACGCTTCCTTCGGGGATCTTCGGGCTCTTCGGGTTGATCGCACTTGAGACAGGGTCAATCCGGCGGGTTGCGTCAACCGTAGTCAAAGTAGCGGGATTGCGCTCGGAGTGCCGTACAATCCTGAGGGTTCATGGCGCCCGTCCGGGCGCGCGTGAAGAGTAGGGGAAACAAGTGACTCGACGAACTGTGCCGTGGATGGCTCCAATCGCGTGGGTGGCCATCGTGATTCAAGCTCTTTTATTCATTTATTACGGCGCGATGGTGTTCATCACCGACCTCATCACGATGCCTTTCCGGAAGCTGCCGCCGCTGCTTTGGCTTCGTGACCGGATCAACAACACCGCACGCGCGATCGCGCCGAAGATCATGACCGACGCGCGCGATTGGCCGATTCTGCCTGTCATGGCGGGCGCGTGGGTCGTCGTGCCGGCGTCCGTCGCGCTGCAGTTCATCAATCCCGGCGGCCACTGGATTCTTTGGGGCGTGTTGCACCACGCCGTACTCGTGGGCGCGCGCGGGGAGCGATTCGCGAAACTCTTCAGTATCAAGCACTACGAGTCGCATCGCCCGCGCGGGATTTTCAAGAATGCGGGCGGCGGCTTTTTCAAGCGTCCCAACGAAATCTTCTCGACGATTTTCTACGGTAATCCGTTCGGGATCGACTGCATGAACCACGTGAAAATCCATCACCTCGAGGACGGCGGCCCGACCGACCCCGAAGGAACCTACGGCTACGATCGGACGAGCGCCTGGGACTTTCTCGAGTTCCTCGGCTTCCGCCACTTGCTCGTGAGCCTTGGCGTGTCTCCACTGCGGTATCTGATCGCGCACCGGAAGATGCGCGACCTCGCGTGGTTCAGTGCGTCGGTGGTGGCGTTCTACTCAGCGCTTGCACTGCTCTTTTGGTATGACTGGCGTCTCGGGCTCGTTCTTGGCGTCGTGCCAATCCTCATTCACAACGCTTCGGCCGGGCTCGTCGGCTGGTTTCAGCACAGCTTCGACGCGGACGTACCAGGTGCGGATCCGATCAAGACGACGATCAGCATTTTGTCGCCGTATGAGTTCCTGAATGACGGATTCCACCTGGCGCATCACTACCGGTCGAGCACGCACTGGAGCGAGCTGCCGGCGAGATTCGATGAATGGCGCTCGCGCAATCCCAGCGAAGAGCCGGTGGTCTTCGACGGTCTGGATTGGGTGGAGCTGGCGGTCCTCATGTACATCCGCGGCCGGATGGACTTAGTGGCGGAGCGATGGATTACGGCGCCGCACCTGAGCCTCGAACGTCGCACGGCGTTGCTGCGAGAGCGGCTGGGCGGGCCGGCTTAGGTTAATGTTTTCCGAAGCCGCGTGCTTCGAGTAGGGCGCTGACCGCGGGGCTGGCCATCGGTGCTGGCGGTTCGCCCCATTTGTTAATCGATGCTTCGACGGACGCGCCTGCGTCTGCAAGCAATCGCACGACCTGCAGATAATCCTCGTCGGCGTGCCGCGCATTTGTTGAACCGTGCGCAGCCCAACCGATGGGGGAGCTGCCGAAGGTGCGATCGCGGACGTCGATCGGCGCGCCGGCCTCGAGCAGCAGGCGAACGGAGGCAACGCGTCCGAGCCAAGCCGCGCGATGGAGCGGCGTGCCACCTTCGGGGCCTTCGATAGACAGGCTGAAGCCGGCCGCGCGCATCACCTTCAGCGCGGCCACGTTGTCGTTCTCGGCTGCCACGGCGACAATTCCAAGATCATCATCCGTGAGTTGATCCATGAGATTCGGATGGGCAGCAGTCATGGCGCGCGCCTGAGCGTCGTCCGCGGTCATACAGGCGCCGAGGAAGCGATCTGTCAGCGAGAGCGCCGCGTCGGTTGCGCCGTGAGATCGAAGCAGGTCGGCGGCCTCGCGATTGCCGCGCCGTACGGCGAGTGCGTACGGCGTGCGCCCATCCGCGCGTGTCACATCAACACGCGCGCCATGGGCTAACAGAGTCGCAGCTGCGGTGACGGTTCGTTCGGAGCGCACCAACGCGTGCAAAGGCGTTTCAGCCGCGTCATAGCTCGTGACGCTGGGATCGGCGCCGTGCTCCAGCAGCCACGTCATGCCCTTCAGCCACCCTGCTGTCCCATCTTTGTCGTCCGTATGGCCCGCCAGGAAGTAGAGCGGCGTGTTGTTCCACGCAGGATGCCGGCTGCTGAGATCCGCGCCATGCGCCAGTAACAGTTCGAGACACTCGAGGTGCGCGTGTTGGGCCGAGTGATACACGGACTCCGCGTCGTTCGGATTGGCCCCGCGCTCGAGCAGGAGTTGCACGACCGGCGGGTTGTTGCTCTCGCAGGCGAAATAAAGAATCGGCAGCCGCGTTTTCGGATCGGACGGATCGGACAGCACGAACGTGTTTACATCGGCGCCGCGATCGAGCAAGAGGCGCACGGTCCTGAGACTTCCAGCCGCAAATGACTGGCCGGCGAGATGAAACCGCGACCAGCACGCATACATGATTGGCGTCCAGGGCCGATCGCCTTCGGTCGCGTGCAGTGTGCCCGGATCGCGATCCAGCGCTTGCTGGACTCGATCCGCATCGCCAATCGACGCAGCGACGAGCACGCTGGCGTCAGGCAGCGCTGGATCTTCAGCCAACAAGCGCTGCGCCACATTCGTGCGACCGTCGTCGATCGCTGACAAGAACGCCCGCACCCGGCCGGCGAGCGTCTCAGATCCGTCAATCGCCTTCTCGTGTTTGTCTTCCAAGGGGGCGCGCCGCCTGAAAAGCAATGTAGCACGGCGAGAAACGGCAAAGTCGTCCGTGCGGTTGCCGAGAGGTTGTAACTCGATGCCCCATTTGGGACCAGGCCGGTGGTCCCGCTCTTGCAGTTTCGCTCAGCGTGCGCACGTTCTTCGAGCAACTCGGGGAGCTCGGCCAGTTCTCCGCGCGGGTGATCCGTGCGGCGTTCGTGCCGCCGTACGAGTTCCGGGAACTGATCCGCCAATGCGATGACATCGGCGCGAAGTCGGCACTGCTGGTCGCGGTCGCGGGTGCCGCCATAGGCGTCGTCCTCTCGCTCGAAAGTCGAAACAGCCTCGTGCGCTTCGGGGCCCAATCCGCGCTTCCCACAATCATTGTCGTGTCGATCATCCGAGAAACAGGGCCCATCATCACGGGACTGATCGTGAGCGGGCGGGTTGGCGCGGGGATCGGCGCGGCGCTGGGCTCGATGAAGGTCAGCGAGCAAATCGACGCGATGGCCGTTTCAGGCGTCGATCCCGACAAGTACCTCGCGGCCACGCGCGTCGTCGCGTGCGCGCTGATGCTGCCGCTCCTCACGCTGGCCTGCGACTTCAGCGGAATCCTGATGGGCTGGATCGTCAACACGATGTCGGAGCCGATTTCGCTGAGGCTCTTCTTGAACATGGGCCTGCGGCCCGTCACGTTTCACGACTTCATTCCACCCACGCTCAAGACCGTTGTGTTCGGCTTGATCATAGGCCTCGTCTCGAGCTTCCAAGGGATGCAAGTGCGCGGAGGTACTGAAGGGGTCGGGAGAGCGGCGACGAACTCGGTCGTGTTGTCGTCGCTGTTCGTGATTCTGGCCGACGTCGTGCTCGTGCGCTTGATCCTGGTGTTCTTTCCATGACGACCGAGATCACTCCAGCGGTCGCCGTGCAAGGCTTGCACAAATCCTTTGGAACGCAGCACGTTCTGAATGGGATCGATTTCGAGGTGCATCCGCAGACGGCCTTCGTGGTGCTTGGCCGAAGCGGCACCGGCAAGAGCGTGCTTCTGAAGCTGCTCGTGGGCCTGCAAAAGCCCGATGCGGGAGCGATCCAACTGCACGGCCGTGACATCACGGGGCTGAGTCCCAAAGAGCTGAACGACGCCCGTACGAAGGTTGGGTTTCTGTTCCAGGACGCCGCGCTCTACGACTCGCTGACGCTCGAGCAAAACGTGATGTTCCCACTCGAGCGCCGGCGGCCTGGGCGTGCCGAAGACCACGAGCAGATCGCGCACAATCTGCTCGACGCGGTCGGCATCGACGCAACCCACTGGAAGAAACTGCCGGGAAACATCTCGGGGGGCATGAAGAAGCGCGTCGGTCTGGCGCGGGCTCTGGCGCTCGACCCCGACATCCTGCTCTGCGATGAGCCCACGGCTGGACTCGATCCCATCACGTCGAGTGAGATCGAAGAACTCATCGTCAAGCTCAAGAACGAGCGCGGCGTCGCCGCGATCGTGGTCACCCATGACTTGCGCGGCGCAAAGATCATCGCCGATCGGCTAGCTCTCCTCAAAGACGGCAACATCGTGATCCAAGGCACCTACGACGAGCTGAGTCACAGCACCGATCCTTTTGTCAGCGAGTTCATGCGCGACGCATGTATGTAACGGAGAGATGTCATGTCGAGAACATTTCGCTTGGGGCTCTTCATCGCCGCGACCCTGTCGATCCTGGCGGTCGGGACGTTTCTCATTGGCGACCGGCGGTTGCTGTTCACACCGAAGTTCGAGATCGGCACGACGTTCAAGAACGTCAACGGTCTGATGGAGGGCGCCGAAGTCCACGTCGGGGGCATCAATCAGGGAATCGTCTCCAAGATCGCCCTGCCAGAGGAGCCCGATGGCGACATGATCGTGTCGCTGAAGTTGAACAGGTCTGCGGCGAGCGTGATCCGCGAAGACTCGCGCGCGTCCATCAACACCGAAGGACTCCTGGGGACGAAATTCGTCGAAGTGTCGTTCGGGTCGCCCAAAGCGCCGGCGCTCGAGAACGGCGGCACGATCGAGAGCACGACCACGCTCGAGATCTCGGACGTGATGAAGAAAACGGGCGCGCTTCTCGATGCGACAACGCAGACAATGGCGACGCTGCGCGGAACGACCGCGCAGGCAAAAGCCGGTGTGGTGTCCTTCAACGAGAACATGGAGGCGCTCAAGACGAACTTCTTCTTGCGCGGCTTCTTCAATCGACGAGGCTACGAAGACTCCTCCGAGATCGGTAAGCACGACATCGCGCAATTGCCGAAAACGGCGCCGGTGAAGACGTTCAAGTTCGAGGCGAAGAAGCTGTTCTCCAAGCCCGACCGCGCCCAGCTGTCGAACGAGTCACCGCTCAAGGACGTCGGGCGATTCCTCGAGTCGAATCGCTATGGACTCGTTGTCGTGATCGCATCAAGCGGCATGAAGGGTGACGCGACGGAGGTCAAAACCCTGACTCAAGCGCGCGCGATGGTGATTCGCGACTATTTGGTCGGGAACTTCATGACCGAGGACTCGCGCATCAAAACCCAGGGGCTCGGCAAGAACCCTGACACGCCGAATGATTTGGGATCGGTTGAAATCCGCGTGTACCCGGCATCGGGCCGGACAGTGCCGCCGCGTTAGCCGGCGCTCAGTTCGGAAGCTGAATCGTGTAGCTGGCGGTCTCGCCCTTCACGTTCACAGCACTGCAAGTTGCGGTGCCGTGAGGGCGCGGTCCCAAATCCCTCGGGTAAACCGAATCCACGACGACCGTAGCGCCGACCACCTCTACGCTCCAGAGCGCATTTTGGACGGAATGCCTCGCAGATGCGCTTTCCTGATTCGAAAAGCTCAACGTCTTCGCTTTTGTGGTGCCGTTATCCCAGTTGATCGTCAGAGTGACTGTGGCGGTGGTCCCCGTCGCGTCGAATGCGCCGCAGTAGGCGAACATCGCGTCATCGGGAAGCGAGCATTTACCCCCGCAGCCAGTGACCTTATCGTGCCAATCCAGGGTGGCGATCGTGAGTCCACTGCCGCTCGGCACCGCCAATGCGTCCCTGAAGGAGAAGGCGGCGTTGAAGGTCTGATTAGCGAGGTTCACTCGCGTCGCATCCCAGCCGGTGAACACGGTGGTGCGAAGGCGATCCGTTGAAAACGGCAAAGCGCAGAGCCGGTCGAAGACGTGAACTCGCACCGGGGTGGGGCCAACGACATTCTGCGGATCGGACAGCGCGGACGCGCACGTGTTGCCGGCCGCGTCCAGGGCGACCGCCTCGATCCGAGCCCCCGCCACGGCAGGGCCCGTGATCGTGAACGTGAAATCGAGCATCGAAATGTAGGGACTGGTCTTCCCGAGCAGTGGGTCGTACGGCACCTGAATCTCGGTGCCAATCGCCGGGAACTGGCTTGCCAGGAGCACGGCGGTCTGCGCCGCCGGTGTCGGCGACGTCGTAATCGAGGTTGTCGAGTCCGGGTGATGAGCGCACGCGCCAGCGATGGCTGTCGCCATTGCCACGACGATCCCGAGCGGGAGCCAACGGTAATCCGAAGGCCGCGATGACATGAAGTTCGAAAATAGTACCATAGCTCTCAATGAGCACCGAGGAAGAAGACTTCGCCGCCCTGTTCGAAGCGTCACTCAAGACCAAGCCGATCGAGCGGGGGCAAACGATCGAAGGAAAGATCGTCGCGCTCGGCACCGATGTCGCGTTCGTGAATGTCGGCGGCAAGGGCGAAGCCACGATCGCGCTCGCCGAGCTCCGAGACGACGATGGCGCGCTTGAAGTAGGTGTTGGCGATCGCATCCAGGCCACGGTGACGGCCACCGGGGCCTCGTTGACGCTCTCGCGCAAACTCCAGCGTGGTGCCGCGAGCCTTCGTCAGATCGACGACGCATTCCGGGCGGGACTGCCCGTCGAAGGCAAAGTTGCCGGCGCCGTCAAAGGGGGATTCGAGGTCACGATCGCGCGGCAACGCGCCTTCTGTCCGGTCTCCCAAATCGACATCGCGAGAAACACCGACCCGGCCGAGCACATCGGTCGCGTCTACTCGTTTCGGATCATCGAATTCAAAGAAGGCGGCAAGAACCTGGTCGTCTCGCGCCGAGCCATTCTCGAGGAAGAACAGAAGGCGGGGGCGGCGGCCGTTCGAGAATCGATCGTGGCGGGCGCGGTGTTGACCGGTAGGGTCGCATCGGTGCGCGATTTCGGCGCGTTCGTGGATCTTGGCGCGGGTGTCCAGGGGCTGATCCACGTGTCGGAGATGGGGTGGTCGCGCGTGGCCAATCCCGCCGCACTGCTCAAGGCCGGGGATGAAGTCACCGTAAAAGTGCTTCGGGTCGAACCCGAGTCCCAAAAGATCGCGCTGGGTCTGAAGCAACTGATGGCCGATCCGTGGTCGAGCGTCCTGGGAGAGTACCAAGTCGGACAGGTCCGTACCGGACGGGTGACCCGGCATGCTGAGTTCGGCGCGTTCGTCGAATTCGAGCCGGGGGTCGAAGGCCTTGCGCATGTTTCGACGTTCCCGCCGACCGGGGGCTCTCGCGGCTGGACGAGGTCCGCGCCGGTGGGGAGTTCCGCGCCGTTCGAAATCCTGAGCATCGACGCCGACAAGAAACGGATCGCCGTGGCGCGAGTACAAGAAGGCTCGGCCAAAGCAGGCGGGGCCGATGAGGTCCAGGAGTACCAGGACAGACAGTCGGAAACGACCACCAGCGAGAAGTTCGGGAGCCTTGCCGACAAACTTCGCGGTGCGCTCCACCCCAGAGAGAAGTAATCTGGTTGGCGCATGACGAAGTTCTCGCGCGTCGTCGTCGCCCTTTTCGTGTCCGCCGCCGCAGCCGCCACGCTGTGGATGGCGGTGGTCAGCGGATCGGACCGGTCGCAGTTGGCGGCTGCGCTCACCGATCAGCAGTTCTGGGAACTTACGGAGAGCGTGTCGGAGCCCGGCGGCTCATTTCAATCCGACAACTTTCTATCGAACGAGCGCGGCTATCAGGCTGTCATTCCGGCGCTGTTGCGGATCGCGAAGCCTGGCCGCGTCTACTTGGGTGTGGGGCCCGAGCAGAATTTTCCGTACATCATCGCGCTGAAGCCGGCGCTTGCGATCATCTTCGACGTTCGTAGGGGCAATTTGCACGAACACTTGCTCTATAAGGCCCTGCTGGAGATGTCGACCGATCGAGCCGACTTTCTCGCGCGGCTTTTCTGCCGCCAGCGGCCGGCCGGTCTCTCGGCCTCGTCAACCGTGCCTGAGCTGATGCGCGCCTACGCCTTCATCGAGCCGTCGCCGATGATCTACGAAGCCAACATGAAAGCGGTCAGCGATTGGCTCACGAAGAAGCACGGATTTCCGCTGTCGCGCGAGGACATCAGCGGCATCGACTACGTGTACCGGACGGCGTTCTACGGCGGCGGCCCGAACCTGAGCTACAACCTGGGCCGCACGCGCGACGGACGCATCGGACTCGTGAACAATATGGTCAACGGCGGTACTTACGCCGACATCCAATCGCTCGATGACGGCACGGGATTGAATCGCGGATTCCTGGGCTCCGAAGAGAATTGGCGGACGCTCAAAGACATTCAGACACGCAACCTCGTGGTGCCGGTCGTCGGAGATTTCGGCGGGCCAAAGGCGATCCGCGCGGTCGGGCGCTATCTGAAGGAGCGCGGCGGCGTCGTGTCGGCTTTCTATTTGTCGAACGTCGAGCAGTACTTGAATCGCTCTCGGACGGAGGACGTGTTCCTGTGTAACGTCGCGCAACTGCCGCTCGACGAAACGAGTACCTTCATCTACACGGGCACGGGCCGCTATGGCCTTCCGGGCGGAGGCATTCTCAACGCGACGTTCGTACGGCCTATCCTCCGCGATACGCGCGACTGCGGCAGCGGAACGCCTAAAGGCTGAACGCGGCGCGCGTCATCTGAACGCTTCCAGCTGTTTCTCGATATCCGCGATCGCCGCTTCCAGCATCTGCCGATGCGCGGGCCGGCAGGCCACTTGAAGGTCAGCTAACGCGCGAGCCCTCGAGAGTTCGAGCGTCCGCCGGCGCGCGAGCCGAACCGATTCCTCCGGCGTCGCTGCGCCCTTCGCCGTACCGGTCGACTCGCGGTCCGCCTGCTGTGACTCCACCGACTTGCTTTCCCATCCTCTGGCCATATGTACGATGTTAGGCGATGACGCTTGATCACGGCCTCGGCCCGAGGCCCGAGGTTTCGTCAGCGACTCGTTTTATGATGCCTTCGGAGACTTTCATGACGTCTGTCGGCACCGTCGCTCGCATCAGCTGCACCCTCTCGATGGCCGCGGCCGCAACACTGCTCTCGTTTGCCGTATGGCCCGTGCAAGGCGACGCTCGACAGGGCGCCGTGCCACCCCCGGCGTCCGCGCCTCCCGCGCAAGGCCGCGGACCCAACTTCGATGCGCAACTGCAGCAGCAAGCGCAAGTCGACGAGGTCTGGAAGATGGCCAGCGTCGGCCACATGAAGATGACGAAGGCGAAATACAAAAGCCGCGTGGATGGGATGGAGATTCCGTTCTTCCTGTTCCAGCCACTGACGGTGCGCGGGCCGAAGCAGCACGCCGCGCTCGTGTGGGTCCACCCGGATATCCGTGGCCGCGTGTATGCGTACTACTTTCCCTATGTTCAGGACGCGGTGGCGCGCGGCTACACGGTGATCGCCCCCGAATATCGCGGCAGCGTCGGATACGGGCAGGCGCATTACGACGCGATCGACTACGGCGGCGCCGAAGTCGACGATGTGATCACGGCGACGAGTTATTTGAAGGAAAACTGTCCGGAAGTCGATCCCGCCCGCATCGGCATCATCGGGTGGAGCCACGGCGGCATGATCACGCTGCTTTCGATCACCCGCGAGGTCTCGCTGTTCAAAGCGGCCGCCGCGCTCGTGCCGGTCACGAATCTGTTTCAACGGCTGGCCTGGGCCGGCGTCGAGCGACAGCATCAGTCGATCGATCCCGCGAACCGTTACGGCGGGCTGCCGGGAGCCAGCGCGCAAGTGAATCAGACTTACAAGGACCGCTCGCCGATTTATCAGATCGACAAGTTGCAGATCCCGCTGATCGTGCACATCACCAAGAACGACGGTGACGTGCACATCGAGGAAGCGATGCAGCTCGTCGATGCGCTTCGGAATCGCAAGCCGAATCTGGCTGAGACCAAGGTCTACGACAATCCGCCGGGCGGCCATTTATTCGATCGGCAAACGTCGGGCGGGCGCGGTGGCGATTCGCAGAAACTCGAGACGTACACGCCGACCATGACTCGAGAGCAGCGCGACTCCTGGGCGCGCGTGTGGGCGTTCCTTGACTACAACCTCGATCCGTACCACGGACCTGACGGCAAGTAGGCTCTGGCGCGTGCGCCGGCGGCACGATCACATCGACGCGGTGCTACGGCCGGCGGCCGGCGTGACCGTGGTGCTCGAGTACCATCACAACGATCAACTGATGTGCGCGCTGCCGTGTGCTGATGAGGCTTCGGCCCGCGAGGACAGCGATCGCCGCCTCAGAGCGCTCGAGCGCGCCGGCTGGGTGTCACATTGGTAGCGACGCGCCGAGTGCCCGCCCCGCGCGCTACTTCCCGCACGCGGGGCCGCTGACCGACGAGATCATCACGAGCGGCGTGCGGCCTTTGCGCGTGACGAGGTGCTCGACGCCGCGCGGCACGAGCGCAAACCATCCGGGTGCCAGCGGGTAGTCTTTGCCACTCATGCGCAATGTGCCTTCGCCGGCCATCACGTAAATCGTCTCGTCCGCGTCCGCATGCGTGTGAACGGCGAGCGTGTCGCCCTTGAGCGTCATCAACCGAGAGCTGGTCGCGCCGGAGCAGCCGAGCGCGTGCTCCTTCAATGGGTCGGTCGATCGCGCTTTCAGGTCCTCATCCGCAAGGTCGGCGACAAACACCACCGCCGGCGCTCCGGCCACCAACACTGGCGCGGAAGGTGGCGGCGCAACCGGCGGCGCGACAACCGGAGGCGGAGCCGGTGGAGCCGGCGCCGCTGTCAGCGCGGCGTCCACGACGTTCGACGTCGCCGCTTTCACGGCGACTTCCTTTTCGAGCGTGATAAATCCGCTGCGCTCGATGCGCAACCTGTAGGTTCCGGCCGCGGTCAATCGAAAGCTGACGACGCCGGCCTTGTCGGTGAGGCCGTCCCGGCTCTGAGGGCCCTCGGCCATGACTTTCGCACCATCGAGCGGCGCCCCCGCCCGATCCGTGACGCGGACTTCCGCTGTGGTCGGCCGTGGCGCTGGGGGAGCGGCCGGCGTTTGGGGGCTCGTGCCTGAGGCCTGAGTGCCCGTCCAGGCAACGACGGCGAGCAAGAACGTCGACAAAAATCGCATGCGTGCCTCTCCTCCGATGATAGCCGCAATCGGATCGGTCACCGTGCGGGGTCGAACAACGCGCGTCCGGACGTGAACTCAGCCGCGGGCCCTGCCGTCTAAGTCCCTCATATGGTTGCTGATACGTTCCGCCGAGACGTGCGCATCGGCGCACGCGTCCTCATCAAAGAAAAAGCGTTCTGCGCTCTGGCCGTGGTGGTTCTCGCGCTCGGGATTTGCGGCGTGACCACGATGTTCAGCGTGGTGAACGGGGTCATGTTGCGCGCGTTCTCGTTCCCCAACGCCGCCCGGCTCGCGAGCTTTCTGTTCATCGACCCGACAACCCAGACCGCCAACGGCGTGAATGGGTTTGTCTCCTCGATGGACTTCGAGGAGTTTCGCAAGGGGCAGCAGTCGTTCGAGCGCATCGCCTCGTACCTCAATGGTTCGACCGTGAACATGACGGTGAATGCGAGCCCGCAGCGCTACACCGGCGTGTATGCGACCGAGGACTTCTTCAAGATTCTCGGCGTCACGCCGTTCAAGGGCCGGGATTTCGAGCCGGCTGACAACCGCCAGGGTGCGGAGAAAGTGGCCCTGATCAGTTACGGCGTGTGGCAGCGCGATTTCGCCGGCGCGTCGAACGTGGTGGGCACGAGCGTGCGCATCAACGGGAAACCGGCCACGATCATCGGCGTGATGCCGAAGGGCTTCGCGTTTCCACAAAACGAAGATATGTGGCTGCCGCTCTATGCCGAATTCCCGCCGAAGCCGCGCGAAGATCCCTCAGCCCTGTCGCCGTCCGTGATCGGCCTGCTGAAGCCCGGCGTGAGCGTGGATCAGGCCACGGCCGAGGCCACGGGCGTCGCGCGCCGGTTTGCCGCCGCGTATCCGGTGACGAACAAGAACTTCAACGCCGGTCAGGTGCAGCCGCTGCGTGAAACGTTCACGCCCCAGCAGCTGAAGGGCACGCTGTATGTGATGTTGGGCTTCTGCGTGGGCGTGTTGCTGATCGCGTGCGTCAACGTGATGAACATGCAATTTGCCCGCGCCACGCTTCGCGCAAAGGAACTCGCCGTGCGGTCGTCACTGGGCGCGTCGCGCGGCCGGCTGATCCGCCAGATGCTGACCGAAAGCCTCTTGCTGGCGACGATCGGCACAGTCGTCGGCATTTTCCTCGCCTCGGGTGCGATCGAGTGGCTGTCGGCGACGGTGAGGAACCTCACGAATCCGCCGCCGGCGTGGGTCACGTTCGACATGGACATCACGGTGCTCATCGCGACGGTTGCCGCCACGGTCGTGGCCGCGGTGGCGTCGGGATTGCTGCCGGCGTGGATGTCCTCGCGCGCCAACGCCATCGACGTGATGCGCGATGGCGGGCGCGGCAACACCAGCCGTGGCGTGATGCTCGTGTCGCGCAGCCTTGTCGTGTTTCAGATCGTCGTGACCTGCATTTTGCTCGTGGGCTCGCTCCTGCAGGTGCGATCGATCGTCAATCAACAGAGTCTCGACTACGGCTACGACACGAACGGACTGATGTCAGCGCGAGTCGGGTTGATGGCCGGCGATTACCCGACGTCCGAAGACCGCAAGCAGTTCTACGACCGGTTCCTGCAGAACCTCTCGAGTGTGCCGGAGTTCGAGTCGGGCGCCTTCACAAGCCGCCGCCAGATGGTGTTTGCGGGCAACTCGCCAATCGAGATCGAGGGGCAAACGTATGGCGGGCCCGGTACCCGGCCCCAGGCGAACAACGAGCAAGTCACCTCGAGCTACTTCAATGTGCTCGGACAGAAAGTGCTCGAGGGCCGCTTGTTCGCGGACACGGACTTTGATTCGCGCCTCCCGGTCGCCGTGGTCAACGCCGAGTTCGCGAAGAAATACCTCGGCGGCGGCAGTGCCGTCGGCCGGCGTTTCCGCACGACCAACGGCGACGGCTCCCAACCCGGCACATGGCGCACGGTGGTCGGCGTGGTGTCTACGGTCCGCATGCGCGGCCCATTCCAGAACGGTAACGCCGACGACAGCGGCTTCTACGTGCCGTACTACGCGACGCCATTCGGCCCGGCCGCGCCGGCGCCCGTCGTGCCGCAGTTCGGCACGGTCGTCGTGAAACCTCGGCCTGGCCTCAAGGCCGAAGACATGCCGAACGTGCTCCGCCGCGAAGTGCGGCGTGTCGATCCCAACCTGCCGATCTACTTCGTCGGCACTCCGCAAAGCCAGGTCGACGGCTTCTCCGGTCAGAACCGGATCATCGCGACGATGTTTTCGATTTTCGGCGTGGTGGCGGTCGTCCTCGCTGCTGTCGGAATCTACGGCGTGATGTCGTTCGCGGTGAATCGCCGCACGCAGGAATTCGGACTGAGAATGGCGCTCGGTGCGAACACCCTGAAGATTCTCGGCATGGTGCTCAAGCAAGGCGGCTGGCAAATCGCCATCGGCCTGACCGTGGGAATGGCGCTGACAGTCGCGTTGGCCAAGGTCGGCGGCTCGCTCATTCAAAACACCCTGATCGGCGTCACGGCGACCGATCCGCTCACCTACACGCTCGTCAGCATGCTCGTCGTCGTGGTGTCGCTCTTCGCGACGCTGATCCCCGCGCGCCGCGCGACCAAGGTCGACCCGATGACGGCGTTCCGGGCGGACTGACGCGATTTGTTAGGTTCGCATCCTCGCCGTCTCTCGGGCAGATCGGGCGGTTTCGGCGAGGAATGCGTCAACGTCGTGTCCAGGGTCAGGCGTGAGATTGTGGCGCGCTTCGAGCATTTCGAGGATGCGTTTCGCCATCGCATCGCGAATGTGGCCCGGCGCGTCGTGGCGTCGGGCGAGGTACGTTTCGATCAGCACGAGCTCGTCGGACGTAAGAGCGGCCGAGATCGTCGACGCGAAACGCGGCTGTCTTGAAGGTGTTTCCCAGGCGTCCGCCACCGCAGCGTCGGGCCGATCGTGGATGACCACCGTGCCCGCGACGAAGTCGCCCACGCGGCGGCTGTGGCGATTGAGCATCATGCACACGACGCCGGCGGCATACATGCCGGGGAGTAGATCGATGGCGCGGAGCAGATTCCTGACGATCGTCGAGGCCGCGTCAACAGGACGGCCGGACATCTTGATCACCCGGACACCCGCGAGGCGCTTGCCGGGCGTTTGTCCCTTCCAGAGAATCTCGAAGAACGTGAAATAGCCCCAGTAAAGAGCAAAACCGAAAAGTACGAGCAGCGCGGGGCCGATCGCGAGGAACCCGGCGGCTCCAAACTGACTCAGCCCGAGGACCGCGAGCAGTCCTAGGAGGGCAAGCAGGACTTGCACTACAGTATCGGCGGCGACCGCGAGGAAGCGGCTGCCGACGCCGGCAATCGGAAGCTCGAGGGCAACCTGCTCCGGCGTGTCTATCGTGAGTTGATCGGACGTATCCACCCGTGATCTCCGCTCGCTGGCTTGACCAGCGCACGCCGCATTGGCGCCGTTTGGAAACGCTCGTCGATCGCGCGGCCGCCGGCGGATTGAAGGCGCTGGCGCGGGACGAGCTCCAGGAACTCGGCACGCTCTACCGGCAGATCGCGGCGGATTTGGCGACCGTGCGCGAAGATCCCGGCTCGCTCCGCTTTGCCGCGTCGCTCAACCAGTTGCTCGCGCGGGCCCACCATACCATTTATGCCGCCGAGCGGCCGACCGGCTCGGCGGTCTGGCGATTCGCGCGCGTCACCTTTCCGGCCGCACTGCGCGCGCACGCCGGGCACATCGGGTTGGCGTTTCTGATCTTCCTGGTCGGCGCCGTCGCCGGGGTCGCGCTGACCTACGGCCATCCCGACTTCACGGTGAAAGTGCTCGGGCCGAAGATGGTCGAGACCATTGCCAAGCGCGAGATGTGGACGGACTCGATCGTGTCGGTCAAGCCGCTCGCTTCGAGCGGCATCATGACCAACAACATCAGCGTGTCGTTCATGGCGTTCGCGAGCGGGATCACCGGCGGCGTCGGCACGTTCTACATGATGCTGTTGAACGGTGTGCTGATCGGCGTCATCGGCACGGCGTGCGCTGAAGCCGGGATGAGCCTGAAGCTCTGGAGCTTCGTGGCCCCGCACGGCGTGCTCGAGCTGCCGGCGATCTTCATCGCCGGCGGCGCGGGGCTCAAGCTGGCGCAAGGCCTGTTGTTTCCGGGGCTGTTGCCGCGCCGCGATGCGGTCGCGCGCGCCGGCGCGTCCGCCGTGACGTTGATCATCGGCTGCGTGCCGATTCTTGTCATCGCTGGCGTGATCGAGGGCTTCGTGTCGCCGACCGCGCTGCCGGTGACCTTGAAGTTCCTGTTTGCGGCCGGACTGTTCACGCTGCTCGTGTGGTACGTGCTGCCTACAACCGATTCCGCTGCTTGACGTCGAGATATCCGTTGACCACCGCGACCGAAAGCGACGCGGCTGTCGTTTCGAGGGCGAGCGCGCCGCCCTCGCGCAGCCGCGCGAGCAATCGTTCGCGCCGCTCGACGACTTCGCCGGCGGCCGCAGTTTCGTACATCTCCGCGGCGGATGCGGGTGTTCGCGCGGCCATGGCTTGAAGGTCCGGCTCGCCGATCACGACAAACAGCACCACGTGCCGCGTCATCAACGCCGTTGCCGCCCGCACCACATCGGGCGTCATCACCGTTTCCGAAAGATCGGTGATCCACACGACCAGACTCCGCCGCGATTGATCGCCAAGGACGCGGCCGGCCGCGAGCAGATGGTCGGCCTCCCATTCGTCTTCGCGCACCAACGACAGGCCCGTGACGACGTGCCTGAGGTGCGACGAGCCGCGTGCGGCCGGAAGGCGAAGCGCGATCTTCCGGCCGTAGGCGAGCACGCCGATTTCGTCGCCTGAATTGAGCGCCACCTGCGCGAGCGAGAGCGCCGCATTGACCGCGTAGTCCAATTTGCTCAAGCCGGCGACGCGCGCGCGCATCAATCGTCCGGCGTCCAGCACGATCCAAATCGTTTGGCTGCGCTCGACTTCGTACAGCCTCGTCACGGGCTTGCCGCGCCGCGCGCTGGCCGTCCAGCAGATATCCCGTGCCTCGTCGCCGGTCCGGTACTCGCGCAAGCTTTCGAACGCGCGACCGGCGCCGCGAATCCGCGCGGACCGGCGTTCCTGGTCGATCTGGCGGCTGCGGATGAGAAACACCGAGTGCCGTTGCGCCTCGGCCAAGTTCGGACAGGTGACGACCGTTTGCGCGATGTCGGCGACGGCCCATCGCTCCGCGACGCGCAGACGGCTTTGATACCGCAGGTGAAATCGGCCGACATGCGTTTCACCACGGGCCGCCGGCGTAATGGCGTAGCTCGTGACATGCTCCGACTTCGGGCGTACGAACAGCCGCTCTTGAAACGGCGAGGGGCGCAGTTGATGGGGCACGGCGTCGATAACATCGACCAGCAGCGCGGAACTCGAATCGTTTTCGATCGTCACCTCGACACGCGAGGTCACGGAAAGGGCGGGTGCGGCGGGCCACCTGCGCGTGACAGAAAGCCGATCGGGCCTCGGCAATCCCCAAAGGTCAACGAACCAGAGGACGAGCACCGCGGTGTTCCACGCGAACAGCGCGAAGACGAAACGTGAATCGAGGAACGCCGGAATGAGCCAGAGCAGCCCGGCCACGATCAGGGCGAGGCCGTTGCGGCCCATGGCCACGCCGATCCGGCCGAACGCACGCGCCCGCGCGCGAATCGGGACCGGCGAGAGCGGCGACGGCGCGTTCACCGCGGAACGTCCACGGTGCGCACGATTTCCTGCAGGACGTGGTCGGCGGTCATGCCTTCGAGATCCGCCTCCGGCTTCACGATCACGCGATGGCGCAGCACCGGCGGCACGGCCGCTTTCACGTCGTCGGGCACCACGTAATCACGGCCGTCGAGCGCAGCCATCGCTTTCGATGCGCGCATCAAACTGACGGCGGCGCGAGGGCTCGCGCCCAGCGTGAGCGCGGGCCAATCCCGGGTGCGGCGCGCGAGTTCGACGATGTAGCCGAAGAGAGATTCTTGCATGGTGACGCGCGCGAGCTCGGCTCTCGCGGCGTCGAGCCATCCGCTGGGCATCGGCGTGAGGCCGAGATCATCGAGCCGCTGTGAATCAAAGCCCGCGTGCGCGTTGGCGAGCAGGCGCACTTCCTCCGCCTGTTCGGGATATGGCACGCGAATCTTCAGCAGGAAGCGATCGAGTTGCGCCTCGGGCAGCGGGTATGTTCCTTCGAAATCGATCGGGTTCTGGGTGGCAAAGACCGTGAATTGAGGCGACAGCGCGTGACGGGTGTCGTCGATCGTGATCTGACGCTCCTCCATGCATTCGAGCAGCGCGGCCTGCGTGCGCGGCGGCATGCGGTTCACTTCGTCGACCAGAAGCAACTCGCCGAACGCGGGCCCTTTGTGCAGCGTGAACGTCCCGGTTTGCAGAGAGATGACGTTGGTGCCCAGAATATCGGCCGGCATCAGATCCGATGTGCTTTGCACGCGCTGGAAATCCAGGCCGAGGAGTTTGGACAGCGCCTTGACCGTCAGCGTTTTTGCGAGGCCGGGCACGCCTTCGAGCAACGCGTGTCCTCGACAGAGCAGCGCGACAAGACACTGTGTTTTGAGATCGTCCTGACCGATGATCGCGCGGCTCAGCTGCTCGCGCACATGACGGGCCAGGCGAGGGACATCTTCCATGACTAGCTTTGCTCCTTGGATAACGTGGGCCAGACGCCCAGCTGGCGGCCGGCGTTGTCGAGCGCGGTCACGAGCGTGAGCGCTCGCGCGTCCTCCATCGACTCGGACCGTCCGCCCTCGCACGCGGCGAGGGCTTGCACGGCTTCGATGCCTCGATTGTCCCAGCGGCGGCCGGCCGCGTCTTGAAGACGTTCGATCGGCGCGGCCACGGGTAACCCCAATTTCCTGGTCAGGCGGCCGCGCCACCGTTTGGCCGCCACATCGACCGCGATCGACGCGGCACCGGCACGGCGATAAAGCGATCCGAGCGTCGAGACGAATTCGAGCGGCGCGAGCCGCCGGTCGGGCGCCGGCAGCACGATCGGACCGCTGCGCCTCGAGTAGGCGAGGACCATCAGCACGACGAACAACGCGATCTGCGCGAAGACCCATTTGATCGGCGACTTCCAGACAAATCCAGCGAGCGTGGGCCGAGCGCCGTGAAAGTACTCGTCGAACAGCACACGCCGGCCTGTCTTCGGCCCGATCGAGGAGAGCACGAACGCAAGGTTGTGATCGGCCGTGATCCCGAAATTCGTGATGGGTGTCGGGCTCGACCACCAATACGTTTGCCTGTGAGATGGAGAGAGCTCGACGACCACCGCACCGTCAGGGATGCCCTCACGAGACACTGTGTAGAGCGGGGTGCCCGATGCGCTCGGCGGCCAGTACCCGAAGGGAATGAGTTGGATTTGGGGCGCGGCCGCGGCGAACGACGACCCTGACGAGGCAGGCGCCGTGCGAAGCAGGCGGCCCGGAAACAACTCGGGCATCGGAAGGACTTCGAGGAATGTCCCGCCCATCGACCCTGTCGCGATCACTCGACCGCCAGCGTCCAGAAATCGCCGGATCGCCGCGATGTCGTTTGGCTCGGGGGATTGCGGCTCCGCCAGAATCAGCGTTGTCCGCGCGGCGTCGGTGAGTGCATCGGGCGGCTGCTGCCATCGATCGACGTCGTATCCAAGAGATTGCAGCAGCAGGAAGGCGGCCTTCGTGCCGCCCGAGGCCGACGACCACGAACTCGGATCGTCCCGCTCTCCGGCACCATTTCCGGCGAACAGCACGGTGATGGCGATCATCAGCGCCAGCAGGCCGCCGCCGGCCAGTAACAAACGGCGGTCGCCGCTCGTCAACCGAGTGGACATCCCAGCGACCTCAAATGCGCGACGGCCTCATCGAAGCGTGAGCGATCCGCGTTGTCGGTGCCGTACCAGACATGCTCGAAGAGCCGCGTCAACTTCCCAAGCGCTGGCGCGGTCTCGGACGCGGCAACCAGGCTGAGGTACTCGCGAGGCGTCCTGGAAGAATCCGGGCGCCAGGTGCCTCGCTCTTCGAGAAAGACGATGCCTGACCAATAGACGAGGCGCACCGCATCGCGCCATCGGCCCTCGGCCGAAGCGGCTTGGGCGTCGGCGATCCAATCGCTCCACGACCGTGACGGCAGCGATTTCAATCCGAGGAGTGTTTCGTCGGCCTTGCTCTGGCGTTGGGTGATCTTGACGAGCCGCCAGATGATCAAGACCACCGCAAGCGCGATCACGAAGTAGATGAGGCTTTCCGTAATCATCGGCAGCGCAGACGATCCGAGGAGGCTGGCGAGCCGCTCGAGAATCCATCGCGAGATTCGATCGCGAATTTGATCGAACCACGTCGCGCCATGCACGCGGCTGAATTCCTGGGTTGCGAGAATGGCGGACAGACGCGCCTTCGCGTCGGCGACCTCCGCTGGACTGGGTGCGGTTTGCGCGGAAAGCCGCGCGATTGAAAGCGCGAAGAGGCCCGTGGTCGCGATCCGCCCCCAGATCGGTCGGACGATCCTCACCGCACGATCTCCGATCCTGAAGGTCCCGCGATCTGTCCCATGAGATGTTGCAGGTCGAACGCTTCCTTGCGCACGCGCGCGTCGTAATACGCCAGCGTGAACGCGATGTTGAGCAGCGGCGCCGTCAGACACGTCGTCAGATATTGTCCGACGGGAGCCAGCGCGGAGGCCCAAGTCGGAAGCGGCTGACCCGGTCCCACGGAGACTTGCGCCATGACCAGCGGCACCTGCCACAGTCCGTTGCACAGGAGCGTCAGCACGAAGAACAGCAAATAAATCAGAAACAGCTCTCCGCGCCTGCCGCTGGTGAGAAAGGCGCTTCGAGACCAGGAGTCCGCGAATTTCGTGCGCTCCAGCACGGCGCTTTGCATCACGAAAGCCCATTGCAGGGCGAGAAACACGCCCGGCGCGATGCAGAAAATCAAACCGAAGACCACCAGAATTCCTGTCACCGTCGAAAGAACCAGTAGGGAGAAGAGGCGTCCTCTGATTTCCGCAAACGCGCCGCCGATCGAAATCGGCTGGTCGAGATAAATGCGAGAAACGGCGACCATCGTCGCGCATTGTGAAATCGCGCCTGCCACCAGGTTCACGACCACCACGATGAACACGAAGCCCATCATCTGGCCCAGGCGCGCGAACACGACGCTCGGATCGGCGTTTGGGTCGAATCGCTCTAAGCCCAGGGCGACTTGGGCCATCTGGATGCCAAGGACGAACAGGTCGGGCAGCGCGACCAGGCTGGCGACCACCACGAAGTGCCGGCGGTACAGCTGAAACGATCGGTCGAGCAGTTCTCCCAGGGTCAGCGGCTGGAGGGGAGTGGGCATGGGGGTCAGTGCCCCGCGCATTCTGGGCGGTAGGAGGTTAGCATAGGACCGGTGGACCGGCCGTCTCATCCGTTCGCCAAAGTCCGCGTCGAACGCGTCATCGCCTCGGTGCGCGTCGTCTTCGCCGCGTCGACGTTGTTCGCCGTCTGGGTCGATCCGCCGCCGGACCCGCTGTACGCGTATCACATCGGGTTTCTGACCTACGCCGTCGTGATCGGCCTCGTCATGTGGCGGCGAGACAGTGGCGGGCGATTGCCGCTGGCGTCTCACCTGTTAGACATCGGATCGGCGACCGCGTTGCAGTTTTTGGCGGACGGACCGGCCAGTCCGTTTTTTCGCTATCTCGGCTTCGCGTTGTTCGCCGCCGCGCTCCGGTGGGGCTGGCTCGCGACCGTCCGCACAGCGACAGTCCTGATGGCGGGCTATCTGACCATGGGCATCGTGCTCAGCAACACGATGTCGCCGGCGGCATTCGCGCTCGATCAGTTCATCACGCGATCCGTGTACTTGCTGGTGCTGACGGTTGTGCTCGTGTTCTTGAGCCGGCACGAAACCCAAGCGCGTGAAGAGCTGCGACAACTGGCGCGCTGGCCTCGCATCACGGCTGGCGAATGGGACGCGGTCGTGCCGCTCGTTCTCGAGCACGCAGCCGGCATCGTGGGCGCCGATCGCGCCGTGGTGGTGTGGAGCGCGGACGACGAACCGTGGCTCTACATGTCGGTCAAGCCGTTTGACGGCAGCGTGTCGAAGCATTCGCCGGCCAGGTTCGAGCCGCTCGTGCCGCCGGCGCTCGAAGACTGCGCGTTTGTGTCGCCAGATCATCCGTCGGCCTCGTCTGTTTGCATTGCGGCCAAAGGCGGGTCGCCGTTCCGCTGGACCGGGCAGCCGGCACATCCGGCGCTCTCGCCGTGGCTCGAAGGCGAGGGATTGATCTCAGCGCCGTTTCGCACGGAGCACGTCTCGGGTCGTGTGTTCTTTTCTTCGCCCGCAGCCACGAGCGCGGACATGTTGCCGCTTGCGGAAGTGGTCGGCCGTGAGGTCGGCGTGTCGCTGGATCACCTTCACGCCTACGAGCGATCGAAGCGCCTGGCGATTGCCGAGGATCGCATTCGCGTCGCGCGCGATCTGCACGACGGCATCCTGCAGGCGATGACAGGCGTGCGCCTCGAACTGCAGAGTCTCGCGTCGGTGAAACCCGGCGCGCGCGCCGCGCACGTTTCGAGCGATCGGCTCGTGGCGATCGAACGCGCGCTCGCGCTCGAGCAGCGGGACCTGCGCCGGTTCATCGACGCCCTCAAACCAACCGCGAGCGAACCCGTTGGCGGATCGCTCGCCGATCGGCTGGATGGTTTGCGGCGCCGCGTCGCGCTCGAATGGCGCGCGCCGATTGCCGTTCGCGTCAGCCCGGCCGATCTGACCGTGCCATCGAGTCTCGACCACGCGCTGCCGCTCATCGTGCACGAAGCCGTCGTGAACGCGCTCAAGCACGGGCAGCCGTCTCGGGTCGCGGTCGACGTGCAGGCCGCCGATCATTCCGTGCGCGTGATCGTGACGGACGACGGGCGCGGGTTTTCATTTTCAGGACGCTTCGAGCACGCCGCGCTCGTCGCGGCCAATATGGGCCCCGTCAGCTTGCGCGAGCGCGTGGCCTCGCTCGGCGGAGAGCTCGCGATAGAATCCAGCCCGTCAGGTTCGCGCGTGGAACTGACGCTTCCCCTGCAGCCAGTCCATGCCTGATCCCACCATTCGCGTCATTCTCGCCGACGACCATCCGATCGTGCTTCACGGTCTCGATCACTTGTTCGAACGCGTCGGCGGATTTGACGTTGTGTCCAGATGTCGCGACGGTGACGAGGCATTGAAGGCTGTACGGACGACACCAGCGGACGTCATGGTGCTCGACCTTCGCATGCCCGGCAAGAGCGGGATGGATGTACTCCGCTCGCTCGCCTCAGGCCGCGAGCATTGCAAAGTGGTACTCCTCACCGTCGGGCTGCGCGACGCCGAAGCACTCGAGGCCCGGCAACTCGGCGCGCGCGGGTTGGTGCTGAAGGAATCGCCGCCCGACGTGCTCGTGTCCTGTGTCAGGTCGGTCGCGCGCGGCGAAACCTGGTTCGATCCGGGGACGATGGCAAGAGCGAACGAGTGGTCGCAGAACGCCGGCACCGCGGCGCGATCGGGCACCGGTGCCGCGCTGACCGCTCGAGAGCTCGACATCATTCGAATGGTGGGCCAGGGGCTCCGCAATCGCCAGATCGGCGAGTCGCTGTCGATCTCGGAAGGCACGGTCAAAATCCACCTGCACAACATCTACGAGAAGCTCGGCGTGGATGGCCGTCTCGAGCTCCTGCTCTACGCCCAGGAGAAGGCGCTCATCTAAGGGAACTGTCCGGTCCCGGACTTCGTTCTTTACTGTTAGGTGAGATAATCCCGGCCGGTTAGCCTCTATGACCCTACTTTGGTGGTACTGGATCGTCTTCGGTCTCGTGCTGGTGGTCGCAGAGCTGGCGGCCGCGGGCGGTTTCTACATCATTTTCTTCGGCATCGGCGCGATCGTGGTCGGGCTGCTGTCCTTGTTCGGGCTGGCCGGGAGCGAGTCGATACAGCTGCTGCTGTTCTCGGCGCTCTCAGCTGGGTCCTTACTGCTGTTCCGCTCCAAGCTCCTTCATTGGTTTCAAGCCGACCCGCAGCGTCCGGCGATTGACACGCTCGCGGGCGAAATCGGCGTCGCGACCGAAGATCTCGCGCCCGGCGCGGTGGGCCGCCTGGAATTGCGCGGCACGCTCTGGTCGGGCCGCAACGACAGCGACGCCGTGATTGCGCGCGGCACGCGCGTCCGGGTCTTGCGTATCGAGGGTCTGATTGCCCACGTCCGCCCCGAAGGAGCTCGCTGATGGAAACGGGATTTGTCGTTGTTTTCGCTCTTCTCGCGTTCGTCGTTCTCATCGTTTTCTTTCGAACGGCAGTCGTCGTGCCGCAGCAGAGCGCCTACATCGTGGAGCGGCTCGGCCGGTTTCACAGCGTGATCCAGGCCGGCTTCCACATCCTGATTCCGTTCATCGACAACATTCGCTATCGCCACTCGCTCAAAGAAACGGCGATCGACATTCCGGCGCAGGTCTGCATCACGCGCGACAACGTGCAAGTCGGCGTGGACGGCATTCTGTACCTCAAGGTCATGAATCCGGAGCGCGCGTCGTACGGCATTTCTGACTACCACTTCGCCGTGGCGCAGTTGTGCCAGACGAATCTGCGAAGCGAGATCGGCAAGATCGATCTGGATAAGACCTTCGAAGAGCGCATGAACATCAATGCGGCAGTCGTGAGCGAGCTTGACAAGGCGACCGAGCCGTGGGGCATCAAGGTGCTCCGGTACGAAATCAAGAACATTACGCCGCCTCACGACGTGCTGGCCGCCATGGAAAAGCAGATGCGCGCGGAGCGGGAAAAACGCGCGGTCGTGCTCACGTCCGAAGGCACGCGCGACGCCGCGATCAACAACGCCGAGGGCGACAAGCAGCAAGTGATCAAGGCGTCGGAGGCCCGCCGCCAGCAGCAAATCAACGAAGCCGACGGTCAGGCGGCCGCGATCATGGCCGTGGCCACGGCGACCGCGGAAGGTATCCGGAAAGTCGCGGACGCGATTCGCCAGCCCGGCGGCGAGCAGGCGACGCAGCTCCGCGTGGCCGAGCAGTACGTGGCGCAGTTCGGTGAAATCGCGCAGAAGGGCAACATGATCGTGGTCCCGGCGAACGTCGCGGACACGGCTTCGATGGTCACGCTCGCGATGAAGGTGTTCAAACAGGCTGGGGGCGCGAGCTAGCCGAGCTCGGCAATGTGGCCCGCCTGACGTTCGCGATCTCAGCAGTCCTCGTCATCGGCCTCTTCGTTTGCGCGGCGGCGCAAACCGTTTCGCCTCCGGCTCAAAGCGCCAATCGCGGCGTGGTAATCGGCCGCGTGATCGATCAAGGCTCCGGGCGCCCCGTCGCGCGGGCGATCGTCACAACAGCGCTCATTCAGACGCCCCAAAGCGCGCTTGATGCACGCTCCCAGTCCGGCCCCCGCAGCGTCGTCACCGACGCGCAAGGACGGTTTGCCTTCTCGGAGCTGCCTCCCGGCCGTTTCCAATTTGCGGTGCTGCACGACGGCTATCAGGGCGGCGGGTACGGACAGTCCCGGCCCGGCGGTCCCTCGCTGCAGTTGGCGCTCGCCGACGGTCAGCGGGTCGTCGATCTCGTTTTGCCTGCGTGGAAGAACGGTTCCATCACCGGCGTCGTCGTTGACGAAGCAGGAGAGCCGGTGATCGGAGCCACCGTCAGTGTCCTCAGTCGAATCCTCATAGCAGGGCGCCGGCGCCTGATTGGCGTTCAGACCGCGTCGACCGACGATCGAGGTATCTATCATGCTGTCCTTGGTCCCGGGACATACGTCGTGGCTGTGCCCTCTACCCAGCGCTCGCGCTTGATCTCGCCTGCCGACGCGGAGGCGCTGAAGGCGCTGCCCGCCATGTCGGTGTCGACGAACAGACTGCCCGGTGGCAACACGGTGCGTGTAATTGGCGATGTCCTGATCGAGATTTCGCCCGGTGCCGTTCCACCGCCTGTGGGAAATGCGAATCTGGCGTGGGTCTACGAGACGGCGTTTGCTCTGTCTGGCCGAACGCCGGCTGAGGCATCGGCGGTCACACTCGGACCGGGCGAGGATCGGTCGGGTGTTGACGTTCGTCTCAGGCTGACGACGGGCAGCACGATTTCTGGAGTCATCAGAACACCGATGGGACTTTCCACAGCCCTTCCGCTGCGACTGGTCTCCGAGGGATTCGAAGACATCGTCAATAGCGGCTTCGAAGCTGCGACCACGTCATCCAGCGCGGCCGGATCGTTCTCGTTCGTCGGAGTTCCGCCGGGGCGGTACACATTGGAAAGTTCACAGGCGGTGAGTGCGGCGGCGTTGCCGCGTACCGAGCTCACCGGACAGATCCTTACGCTGAAGGTGCCCATAACAGTGGACCGTGATGACATCCGGGACTTGGCCGTCCCCGTGACGGAAGGATTTCGAATTTCAGGTCAGTTGAAATTCGAAGGCAACAAGCCCGCGCCGAAACCCGAGAGCTGGATCGGCCTGCGGCTGGCGATCAACTTCGCCGACGGCAGCTTGCTCCCCATCGTTACCGCGGCCGGTTTGAATAGCAGTTTCGATACAAAGGGCCAGATCATCTCGCGGCAGATTCCCGCCGGCCGGTACGTGATCTCGGTGTCTGGTGCGCCTCCCGGATGGTTTTTCAAAAGCGCGATTGTTGGAGGCCGCGACGTCTCGACGAGTGCACTCGACGTGAACGCTGATGTGTCCGGGGTCTCCCTTGTTTTCACCGACGCCTCGAGTGAGCTGAGCGGAACCGTTCAGCAGTCCGGTAATGGGAATCAAGATGCCACGGTCATCCTCTTCCCGGCAGACCCGTCGATGTGGATCGATTACGGCGTGAATCCTCGTCGCTTACGGATCGCGCGAGTCGCGCCATCTGGAGCGTTTAGTTTTTCGGGACTTCCAGAAGGGGACTACAGCGTGGCCGCGCTGCGCGATCAGGCATCCGCCGACTGGCCCGATCCTGAGTTTCTGGTTCAACTGCAGCCGCTCGCCACTCGGGTCGCGATCGTCGATGGCGATCGCAAGACCGTCACATTGAAAGTCGTGCGATGAAGACAGCGGTTGTCGTGGCGATCGCGGCGTTGGCTCTGCAAGGGGCTTTTCGCGATAGCCAACTTCTCGTGACGGGCACAGGATCCATCGCCGGCATCGTGGCCGAGGACGCCGGCGGCCGTCCCCTTCGTCGGGCGATCGTCGCGCTCATGGAAGAGAGCGCGCGCGTCGGCTACACGACCATCACGGACGATGGCGGGCGATTCGCGTTCACGGGGCTCCCGCAAGGGCGATTCAAGCTGGCTGCGACCAAGGCTCCATATCTGACTGCGTCCTTCGGCGCGAAACGCCCGGGTCGCGGGTCGACGATGGCGATACCGCTCTCAGCGGGTCAGGCCATCGAGAACATCACGCTGAAGATGGTGCGCGGCGCGGTGCTTGCGGGCCGCATCACGGATGAAAACGGTCAGCCCGTGGCGCGCGGCTCGGTCGGCGCGGCTCAAATTCGAACCAGCGCAGGTGTTCGTGAGGTTTCAGGCGCGACCGGCTATTCAGCAACCGACGAGCGAGGCAATTTCAGAATATTTGGACTGGCGCCGGGTGACTACGTGCTATCGGCCCGCGCGTCATCTCACGCGATGGCCGCGCTGAATTACTCCCTATCCAGCGCGACGATCCTGGCTGAGTTGGGCATCGCGCCAGGATCAGCCGTGGGTTTGGCCTTCGACCCGGCGGCGCTGGCCTACGCGCAGTCATATTTTCCTGGCACGAGCTCTCTCGCGAACGCGACCGCTGTAACCGTAGGGCCTGCTGATGAGCGTCTCGGAATTGACTTCGCCATCGCGCCCGCCAGACTGGCGAACATCGACGGCTTCGTGCAAAGTTCGGACGGACGGCCACTCACGTTTGCGAGCGTGGCACTGCTGCCCGAAGACGATTACGGGTCTCCCGCAAAGGTCGCCAATCCCGGCACGGGAGCCGGAACGTTCTCGTTTGCCGGCCTTCTGCCAGGACGGTACACGGTGATTGGGCGCGGTTTTCCCGAACCAAACGGGTCGCCAACGGTCACTCGCTGGGCTTCTGTCAGCGTGATGCTCGATGGCCGCGACCTACATGACCTTCCGCTGTCGCTGCAGCCGGGCGCGACGATTCAGGGCAAGGTAGACTTCGACGCCTCCGTGGCCGGCGCGATACCCGCGCGCTCTGGCATCCAGGTGAGACTGCTGGCCGGCGGGCCGATCGGGCGCGCGTTCTCGACGGAATCGCGAGACGTCGAGGCCAAGGAGGACGGTACGTTCACGATCACTGGCGTGTCGCCGGGCCGTTATCGGTTGAAAGCGATCGTCACAGGCGCGTCAGGGAGCGCGGCGTGGACGCTGAAATCCTCCACGATCGACGGGCTGGACGCCGTCGACAGTCAGGTTGAGATTGGCCTCGGCGACGTCACCAAACAAGCTGTCGTGACATTGACTGATCGTCCCACGGCGATCAGCGGAACGTTGCGAGTAGACAAAGGCACGCCGACTTCTGACTACCTTGTCGTCGTGTTTTCAACGAATCGCGCGTATTGGGGCGCGGACTCTCGCCGAGTGATGGGCCCAGTGCGGGCGTCATCGGACGGGCACTTCAGCGTCGTGGGCCTTCCGGCGGGTGAGTACTTCCTCGCCGCTTCCGCAGACGTCGAGGCTGCCGATCTCTTGGACGACAGTTTCCTCGCAAACCTCGCGACCACGGCCATCCGAATGAGTCTCGCCGACGGCGAGAAGAAGGTTCAGGACTTCTTGCTCTTCCGCTTGGCCGCCGGCTTGTCGCCGAGCGCGAGCCCCAGCTTCTGAAGGCCTTTCTCGAGGTTGTCGGTCTTTCCGGCCAGGCTGATCCGGAAATGCGCCGGCGCATCGAAGAACGATCCTGGCGCCACCGCCACGCCGAATTCCGACAGCAGTGTGGCAATGAACGGCTGCGCGTCGTCCATGCCCTTGATGCGTGGGAAGGTGACCGACGCGCTCGGCGGCTCGGCGACCTCGAGTTGTGGATGCGACTCGAGGAACATGCGAAGCCGGGCGGTATTGTCCTCGAGGATGGCGCGCGCGCGCTCGGTCAGCTCACGTTTGCGGCTGAACGCGAGAGCGGCCAGCGAGTCTGAGGGCGCATTGCCGGCGTTGTCCACGACGTCGCGCGTCCGCCGAATGCGCTCAGCGATTGCCGGCGGCGCGATGGACCAGCCCAATCGAAGACCGGCGAGGCCGTAGGATTTCGTCAGGCTCGATGTCGTGATGAACGGGCCGTCGATCCTGGCGGCCGACGTCGTTCGCGCATCCGTGTCGCGCACGCTGTTCGCCGCGTCGAGATAGACCTCGTCCACGAGCACGTGTGCGCCTCCGGCAACGGCAATGTCGCCCAGCGCTTCGAGGGTCGATCGATCAATCGCGACGCCGGATGGGTTGTGCGGAGCCGTCACGATGATGAGCTTCGTCTTGGGTGTCATCGCCCGCTTGACGTCGGCTGGATCGACCTTGAAGCCGTTCTCGAATCGGCGATCGAAGCGATTCACGGTCGCGCCCATCAGTCGACAGACACCGATGAGGGGATCGTAGGTCGGCCGCTCCACCAGCACGTGGTCGCCTGTGCCCACGAGAGCCGCCGCGACGAGAAAATTCGCCCCCGAGCATCCGGCGGCCGTCGTGACGCGATCGGTCGCGACGGCATAATGCTCAGCCAGCGACTCGACGAGAGGCGCGTAGCCGTTGTCGTTCTGGACCCATATCGCGAGAGCCTCGCGCGCGCCAGGCAGATCGTCGAGCGTGCAGTGCAACAAATTGCTTCCCGCCAGATCGATGGCCGCGGGTGCGCGAGTCTTGGCCCAGTACAGATACGGCGCGAGCGACGACTGCAGCATGAAGGTCAGGCCTTTGAGCGGGATGAGAGCGACTTGAACAGGTAATACACCGGCACGCCGAGGAGCAGGAAGCCTGCGCCGACGGCCGATCGTAGCGGCGCGGTACGCACGGCGCTCACGACCACCAGAAGGGCGACGCCGACGAACAGCGCCGGCAACCACGGATAGCCGGGCGTCCGGAACGACGGCGAGGCGCCTCCGCGACGGCGAAAGACAAAGAGTCCGGCGACGGTGAGCGCAAAGAAGATCCAGTCAGCAAACACGACCGTGTCGAGCAGATCGTTGTACTCGCCGGTCAGCGTCAGCAGCACGGCCCACGCAGACTGCAAGATGATCGCCGCTGACGGCGTTTTGAATCGCGGATGCAAACGAGCGAGAGCGGGGAAGAACACACCGTCGGCCGCCATCGCGTAGTAGACCCGAGTGGGCGCGAGGATCGACAGATCGAGAAATCCGAACGTCGAGATCGCGATCGCCGCGGCCACGAATTGCTCGCCGCCCCGGCCAAACCAGACATTCGCGGTATCAGCCGCCGGCGTCGTTGTCGCCGCGAGCGCCGCGTGGCCGAGCGTGCGAAGGTACGTGACGTTGACGAGCAGGTACACGATCACGACCACGAGCGTGCCAATAATCAGCGCGCGCGGGAGATCACGGACCGGGTCCTTCATCTCTTCCGCGAGATAGTTTGCGCATTGCCATCCGCCGTAGGCGAACAGAATGGGGATCAGCGCCGAGCCGAACGCCCACACGTCCGAGCCGCCCGTCGGCGCCGACGTCGTAAGCCAGTTCGGAGCGCCCGTGCCGATCCACGCCAGGACCACGAGCAAGGCAAGCGCGCCCACCTTGAGAATCACGAAAACATTGAGAACTCGGCTGCCGGGCTTGACGCCGACGTAATTGATGATCGACAGGATCACGATCGACGCGACCGCAAGCGGCCGCGGGTTCAGATCGGCCGCGCCGACGAGCTTGAGCGCGTACTGTGCGAAAGCGATCGCGACTGCGGCCATCGCGCCGGTTTCGATCATGAACAGCAACGCCCAGCCGTAGAGGAATCCGACGACTGGATGCCACGCCGCGCCGAGGTAGGCGTATTGGCCGCCCGCTTTCGGCATGCGCTGCGCCAGTTCGCCATAGGCAAACGCGCCCGCGAGCGCGACAAATCCTCCAACCGCCCAGGCCGCCAGCACCAGAGAAGGCGACGAAAGCTTCTGTGCGACTGAGGCAGGGTTGATGAAGATTCCCGATCCGATGATCGCGCCAATCACCACCATCGTCGCGTCGAAAGGCCCCAAGGCCCGCCGGAATGCCACGCGCGGATGGTAGCATCGGATCGGTTGGGAACGAGGACGCCATCATGATCGCAGCGAGAGCTCGAACGATCGCCGGCGTGGCCGCCGCTCTGCTCTTGGTGGGTGCGTGCGCTCGCATGGAGTCTTGCAGACCGGCCTCTGCGACCCGCCAAGCCGCAGCTGCGCGGCCGGCCGTAGTCGATCCCGCCGCGCCGTTGCCCACCCTCAAGATCGCGTTTCTCGGCGACAGCCTCACCGTCGGCCTTGGCTTGTTGAGCGAGCAGTCGTATCCGAGCGAGATTCACCGGATGTTCTCGTCCGAGGGATATCAGAACGTCGATGTCTTGAACGCGGGTGTCTCAGGCGACACGACCGCAGCCGGACTGCGGCGGGTGGATGAGGTGTTCGAACCCGACGTCAGGATTCTTGTGGTCGCGCTTGGCGGAAACGACGCGCTGCGCGGCATCTCGCCGCAGGACACAAAGGAGAATCTTGCGAGGATTATCGAGGCCGGGCTCGCGAAGAACGTCAACGTCGTGCTCGTCGGCATGATGGCGCCGCCGAATCTCGGCGCGGACTACGCCGAGGCGTTCAGCAATGCGTTCATCAGCCTGGCTACTGAGTACAAGAAGAAGATTACGTACGTGCCGTTTTTGCTCGAAGGCGTCGCCGGGAATCCGATGCTCAATCAGGCCGACGGCATCCATCCGAATCCCGAGGGCGCCAAGCTGGTGGCTCAGCATCTCTACCCGACCCTCCACACGCTCGTAGACAGCATTCAATGATCTACCTCCGCGATGTCTCGCGCACCGTTTCGACCGGTGCGGGACCTCTCACCATCCTTCATCCGATGTCGTTCACGATCACCGCGGGCCGTTCGGTTGCGATCACGGGCCCGTCGGGTAGTGGAAAGTCGACGATGCTGGGGCTCGTGGCGGGGTTGGATGCGCCGTCGACCGGCGCTATTTTCATCGACGGCGTGAACATCGCGGCGCTCGACGAGGAAGCGCTGGCCAAACTGCGCGGCGAGCGGATCGGGATCGTGTTTCAGTTCTTTCATCTGATTCCGGCACTGACCGCTGTCGAGAATGTGCTCGTGCCGATGGAACTCGCAGGCACGCCCGACGCGCGAGCTCGTGCGCGCAAACTGATTGATGACGTCGGCCTGGCCTCTCGCGGCCATCACTATCCCTCGCAGCTCTCGGGCGGAGAGCAGCAGCGCGTGGCGATTGCGCGCGCGCTCGCGAACAATCCGTCGATCATCCTGGCCGACGAGCCCACCGGGAATCTCGACACGGAAACGGGCCGGCAAATCATCGATCTCCTGATGGCGGTGCAACGCGACCGGCACTGCACGCTCGTGCTCGTCACTCACGATCCGGCATTGGCCGCGCTGGCAGACGAGACGATCGCGTTGAAGGACGGCCGCATCGCTTCGCATTCGGCGGCGCCGACCCCACGATGAACGACCTGCGATTCGTGGCCGCGATGGCCTGGAGAGAGATGCGATCGGCGTGGGGCCGGCTGGCATTTTTCTTCGTGTGCGTGGCGCTCGGTGTGGCCGCGCTGGTGGCATTGCGAAGCGTGGTGCAGCACGTGCGTCGCACGTTGATCGCCGAGTCGCGCCTGCTCGTCGGGGCCGACATCGTGGTCCAGTCGCTCCGGCCGTGGAGTCCGGAGCACCGCGCGGCAATCGATCGGGCGCTCACGTCGCCGGCCGTTGGACTCCGCACCGAGGTGATCGAGACGCAAACGATGGCGTCTACGCCCGGAGCCGTGCATCTCGTGGAGCTTCGGGGCGTGGAAGCCGCGTTTCCGATTTACGGAACGCTCGAGCTCGAAGGCGGCAAGCCTTACTCGCACGCCCTCATTGAAGGCCACGGCGTCCTCGTCCAACCCGACGTGCTGACGCGATTCGGACTCGCCGTCGGCGATCGCATCAACCTCGCCGGGCAGGCTTTTGAAATCAGAGGCGTCGTGACCCGCGATCGCGTGCAGCGCACGCGCGGTTTCGCGTTTGGTCCCCGCGTCTACGTGGACGTCACCGACCTGCGCGCGCTCGGCATTCTGGCTGCCGGCAGCCGCGCGACTTACATGGTGTTCGTGAAAGTAGCCGAGCCCGCGATGACGCCCGTCACCGAAGCGCTCGAACGAGCCGTGCCGAAGGAGATTGGGACGACCAGGTCGTGGAAGACGCTCGAGGATCAGATCGGACGGAACCTGGCGGTGTCGGAGCGATTCCTGAGTCTCGTCGGGTTCTCGATGGTCGTGCTTGGCGGACTTGGCGTGTGGAGCGTCACGCGTGTCTTCGTGCAGCAGAAGATCACAAGTGTCGCGGTTTTGAAATGTCTGGGCGCGTCATCTCGCGTCGTGCTCGGGACCTACGCGCTGCAGACCGCCTCGCTCGCGGCCGGGGGAAGCGGGCTCGGCATCGGCTTGGCGGCGGTCGGACTCTGGGCCGTGCCGCCGAGAGTGGTCGCCGCGCTCGGACTCACGCACGTCGGCATAACGGCATCCGCGGCGTTCCAGGGCGCAGCGGTCGGCGTGCTCGTGTCGTTGCTGTTCGCGATTGTGCCGCTGCTCGAGATACGGCGCGTCAAGCCGCTCGTCTTGCTCCGAGCCGACGCGCGACCGGCGGCCGGCCGCCAGGATCTGTGGAGCCGAGCGGCGGGAGCCGGCATGGCCGGTGTGCTGGCGCTCGTCGCGATCTGGCAGTCAGGCTCGTTGCGCGCGGGCCTCTTCGTGACCGCCGGCCTCGCCGCGATGGGGCTTCTTCTCGCGCTCGCGAGCCGGCTGCTGACGCGCGTCATCCGGCCGCTCGTGCGATCGCCGCGCTTCGCGGTCCGCCACGCCGTCGTGAGTCTTGGCCGGCCCGGCAACCAGACCCGCGTGATTCTGATGGCTGTCGGGCTCGGCTGTTTCTTCGTGCTGTCGATGCGCGCCGTGCAGGTGAGTTTGCTCGAGGAGATCGGCGCGGCCGAAGGCCAGCATTTGCCCGATCTAATTTTGATCGATGTCCAGAAAGATCAGGCCGAAGGTGTCCGCGCGCTCGTCACACCCTATGTGCAGGGCACTCCGCGCCTGATGCCGCTCATCCGCGGACGAGTCGTCGGCGTCGAAGGCCGGCGCGTGCAGCTCAAGACCTATCAGGACGTCCAGAAACAGGGCGCGCTGACACGCGAGTACGGCATGACGTTTCGGCCGGCGCTGGAGGACAACGAGAAGGTGATCGCCGGCAAGTTCTGGCGCGCAGATGATACCGCCGCCGCCGCCGAACCTGGCATCGACACGGAGGTGTCGATTGCCGAGCTGGTGCATGACGAGGCGTCAGTCGACGTCGGCGATGTGATGCGCTTCGACGTCGGCGGCCGCGTGCTCGCCGCCCGCGTCACGAGCATCCGCCGCGTCGTTTGGGGCGAAGCGCAAAATGGCGGATTCGTGTTCGTGCTGCGGCCCGCGCCGCCCGTCGCGAAGGTCCCGCACAGTTATCTCGCGTTTCTCGAGATGGGCGGCAATCGATCGGCGCAGGGTTCGCTCGAGCGGGCGCTCGCGCCCGCCTTCCCGAACGTCTCGGCGATCGACGTCGGCGACGTGCTCAAGACGATCAGGGACACGGTCGATAACATCGCGCTGGCGGTGACGATCGTGGGCGCGGTCACGCTGTTCGGCGGTGTGCTGATTCTGATTGGATCAGTGTCCATGACGCGCTTTCAGCGCCTGAAGGACGCGGCGATTTACCGCACGCTCGGCGCGAGCACGCGGGTGCTCGCCGAGATGGTCGGCGTGGAATACGGTCTGGTCGGCGCCCTCGCCGGCCTGCTCGGCGCGACCGGCGCGATCGCTCTGTCGTGGGCGGTGTCGAAGTGGCTCTTCGAGATGCCGTGGCATTCGAGTTTCTTCGAACAGGGTGTCGGTTTCCTCGCAACCGTCTTCATCGTCTCCGTCGTGGGCGTGCTCGCCAGTCTGGACGTGTTGATCAAGAAACCGTTGCAGACTTTGCGGCAGGAGTAGCGGATCGATCGCCACGAGCGATTCACTTGAAGGCACCACCGGCCTTTGGCCGGCGCGTCGCGTTCCGTGCCGCGCCAACGGCGAGTGGATGACCAAAACTTGCAGCGAGTGACTGCTGCTGGCCAGCAAATCACCGAATGCTTTGATTGCCAAGAGCGATTAACTCGAAGGCCCCGAAGATCCCCGAAGGGAACTTGGCTGTCAGCGTCCGCACCCCGTCGGTCGGTGCGGCGGTTCGCTCATTGCCCGAGCGAATTCATGGCAAGAGATGGACTTCGCTCGGTCAACGAGCGTCCCGCCCCACCACCGGCCTTGCGGCCGGCGCGTCGCGTTTCGCGCCGCGCCGACGGGGAGTAGATGACCAAAACTTGCAGGGAGTCAGACTGCTGCTGGCCAGCAAACCACCGAATGCTTTGATTGCCCAGAGCGATTAACTCGAAGGCCCCGAAGATCCCGGAAGGAGCCCGGCTGTCAGCGTCCGCACCCCGTCGGTCGGTGGGGCGGTTCGCTCATTGCCCGAGCGAATTCATCGCAAGAGATGGACTTCGCTCGGTCAACGAGCGTCCCGCCCCACCACCGGCCTTGCGGCCGGCGCGTCGCGTTCCGCGCCGCGCCGACGGGGAGTCGATGACCAAAATTTGCAGCGAGTGACTGCTGCTGGCCAGAAAACCACCGAATGCGTTGATTGCCAAGAGCGATTAACTCGAAGGCCCCGAAGATCCCCCGAAGGAGCCCGGCTGTCAGCGTCAGCACGCCGTCGGTCGGTGGGGCGGTTCGCTCATTGCCCGAGCGAATTCATGGCAAGAGATGGACTTCGCTCGGTCAACGAGCGTCCCGCCCCACCACCGGCCTTGCGGCCGGCGCGTCGCGTTCCGCGCCGCGCCGACGGGGAGTCGATGGCCAAAACTTGCAGCGAGTCAGACAGCTGGTGGCCAGCAAACCACCGAATGCTTTGATTGCCAAGAGCGATTAACCCGAAGACCCCGAAGATCCCCGAAGGAAGCCTGGCTGCCAGCGTCCGCACGCCGTCGGCCGGTGGGGCAGTTCGCTCATTGCCCGACCGAATTCATGGCAGGAGATGGACTTCGCTCGGTCAACGAGCGTCCCGCCCCACCACCGGCCTTACGGCCGGCGCGTCGCGTTCCGCGCCGCGCCGACGGGAAGTCGATGGCCAAAACTTGCATCGAGTCAGACTGCTGCTGGCCAGAAAACCACCGAATGCTTTGATTGCCAGGAGCGATTAATCCGAAGGCCCCGGAGATCCCCGAAGGGAGCCTGGCTGTCAGCGTCCGCACCCCGTCGGCCGGTTGGGCGGTTCGCTCATTGCCCGAGCGAATTCATGGCAAGAGATGGACTTCGCTCGGTCAACGAGCGTCCCGCCCCACCACCGGCCTTGCGGCCGGCGCGTCGCGTTCCGCGCCGCGCCGACGGGAAGTGGATGACCAAAACTTGCAGCGAGCCAGACTGCCGCTGGCCACAAGGCCCCCGATTGCTTTGATTGCCACGGGCGACCAAACTCGAAGGCCCCGAACATCCTCGAAGGGAGCTTGGCTATCAGCGTCCCCACCCGTCGGTCGGTGGGGCGTTCGCTCATTGCCCGAGCGAATTCATCGCAGGAAATGGACGCGGGCTACGGTAGGGTGTGGCCAGAATTCCCGGCTTTCGCCGGGCGAGGACGGATCTCGTGGGCGTGAACCAGAGCAACCTTGGGTCGTGCGTGTGTGTTGCTCTGGTTCGCGCCCACGTGATCCGTCCAGGCCGCGCAACGCGCGGCCATTCTGGCCACGCAGGTCCGACGGACGGTGAAACGCTAGCGCTCAGTAACTGCGGACACTCCCGACAAGAGATCTCTTCGGGGATCTTCGGGACCTTCGGGTTGATCGCTCTTACGAGAAAGATTTTGCCAGAGCAGGCAGCGACTAACTCGAAGGCCCCGAAAATCCCCGAAGAGAGCCTGGCTGTCAACGTCCGCGCCCGCTGGTCGGTGAGGCGGTTCGATCATTGCCCGAGCGAATTGGTGGCAGGAAATAAACGCGAGCCACGGCCGGGTGTGGCCAGAATTCCCGGCTTTCGCCTGGGGAGGACGGATCGCGTGGGCGGGAACCAGAGCAACCGTCCGTCCTGCGCGTGTGTTGCTCTGGTTCGCGCCCACGTGATCCGTCCAGGCCGCGCAACGCGCGGCCATTCTGGCCACGCAGGTCCGACGGACGGTGAAACGCTAGCGCTCTGTAGCGGCGGGCACTCTCGACAAGAGATCTCTTCGGGGATCTTCGGGACCTTCGGGTTGATCGCTCTTACCAGAGAGATTTCGGCAGAGCAGGCAATCGATCTAGCGACTAACTCGAAGGCCCCGAAGATCCCCGAAGGGAGCCTGGCTCTCCGCGTCGGCGCCCGTCGGTCGGTGAGGCGGTTCGCTCATCGCCCGAGCGATTCGTGGCAGGAAATGGACGTGAGCCACGGCCGGGTGTGGCCAGAATTCCCGGCCTTCGCCGGGTGAGGACGGATCACGTGGGCGTGAACCAGAGCAACCGTGCGTCCTGCGTGTGTGTTGCTCTGGTTCGCGCCCACGTGATCCGTCCCGGCCGCGCAACGCGCGGCCATTCTGGCCACGCAGGTCCGACGGACGATGAACGCTAGCGCTCTGTGACTGCAGCACTCCCGATAAGAGATCTCCGGGGATCTTCGGGAACTTCGGGTTGATCGCTCTTCACAGAAAGATTTTGCCAGAGCAGGCAGCGACTAACTCGAAGGCCCCGAAGATCCCCGAAGGGAGCTCGACTGTCAGCGTCCGCATTCCGTCGCTCGGTGGGGCGGTTCGCTCATGGCCCGAGCGAATTCATCGCAGGAAATGGACGCGAGCCACGGTAGGGTGTGGCCAGAATTCCCGGCTTTCGCCGGGTGAGGACGGATCGCGTGGGCGTGAACCAGAGCAACCGTGCGTTCTGCGTGTGTTGCGCTGGTTCGCGCCCACGTGATCCGTCCCGGCCGCGCAATGCGCGGCCATTCTGGCCACGCAGGTCCGACGGTCGGTGAACGCCAGCGCTCTGTAACTGCAGCACTCCCGACAAGAGATCTCTTCGGGGATCTTCGGGACCTTCGGGTTGATCGCTCTTACCCAGAAAGATTTTGCCAGAGCAGCCAATCGATCTAACGCACAGCCTTCGCCGCCTCGCGCCCCTTGATCAACGTCGCGAGCGTGCTCAGATACTTCGCTGCGGCGGGTCCCTCGCCAGACGTCGGAACCGGATCGGCGAGCACGTCAGCGTACAGCCGTTCCCACGCGTCGACGGCGGGTTCCATCCCGCAATTTTTTCGGACCCACTGGGAGACGGCGAGCGCATCAAGCGCGTCATAGCGCGACAACTCGGCCTGGATGTTCTGGCTCGTGACCGGCCGATACAGCGCGCGGATCCCGAAGTTCAATCGCCGCAGGCCGCCGACGCCGGCAGATGTCACCATGCCGCCCAGGCCCTGAGGGCTGCAGAGGATGACAGCCGCGCCCACAGCCAACGCCTCGTGCGCGGCGCGGGCTTTGGCAAAGACGACGTCGTAGTCGATGAGCACTCGTTCGGGAGAGGCGATCGCACGGCCGGCGGCGAGGCCGAGCACATCGAGTGCGATCTTCGCGCGCGCGCACGCGTGTCGAATCTCACCGAGGACATTCGCGTCCGAGATCTCGTTGCTGAAGACTGCGGCTCGGACCGGCTTAGCGGGGAGCGGCGACCTCGGCTGAAACACGTCGAGATCGACGAAGTTGAAGATCTGCGTAATCTGTCCGGCGTCGATCCCGTGCTCGAGGATCAACCGATCGCGACACGTGTCGTCGACAGCGACATAGCGGCGGATCCGCGGAAAAATCGGCGGCGTCTCTTCCCATGGCGCCCAGCCATGACAGACCGACACGGCCGGCGTTCCGGAAAAATGCAGCAGCGCCATCATCGTCTCCAGATGATGATGACCGTGGATGATGTCGGGCGGCTCGCCGATCGCGTCGAGGCTCGAGACGACCGGCACGGTTCGTCGCCGGATGTCTTCGGCCACTTCGCCGAGAATCATGCTGAAACACACAGGATGATGTCCGCGTCTCAGCAGCGCCGCCGCGAGATCGCGGACATAGAGCTCGGTGCCCGCGCGGGCGAGCAGCGTGTTGTTCGTCAGCAGAACGCGGAGTGGCTTCATCGCGTCGCAGGCGCGGGCAGCTCGGCCAGCGCGATCGCGATCGGCAGCACGTGGTCGCGAAACTTCAACACCTCGCGGTAGTGACCGGCGGCCACCTGCTTCTCGCCGTACCGTTCGTAGTACGGCGTCTCGGCGTCTTCGGCGATGTTCAGCGCAGGAACGGCCGGACGTAATGTCTCGACCCGAAACGCCTCGCGGCCGTGCGCGCGGAGGGCGGCTTCGACGTCTCCAGCGATTTCCGAGTAGGCGTGGGCCGCGGCGATTTTTCGGTTGAGTGCGGCGTCATCGAGGACGAGGCGCAACGTGTTGGGAGGCGGGTCGGGTGCGTCCGGCGGGCCAACCAGCAGAAAATCGTAGGCGTCGATGCGCCGGTCAGTCTGGGACTGGGCCAGCCGAACGGCAGCCTCCGAGACGTAACGGCAGATGTCATGGCTGGGGTTGTAGCCTTCCGCCGCATCCGAGGCCACGACGCTGACCTGCTTACGGGCAAGGGCGTCAGCCAGATCCAGCGCCAGGTCGGTAAATAGCGTGACGTCGCCGCCCAGGATCGCCTCGTAGAAGCGGCGGTCGGTGTATTTGCCATAGACGCTGCCGGGTGGGGACGCCGCGTTCCGGAGCACGCCCGTCGTGCGATCGAGCCGCGAAGTGCCGGTATGCCCGGATCCGTCGGTCAGCACGTAGACGTCCGGATGATGTTGTTCCATCCAGTGATGCACGCGAAGTTCGTGACCGGGGTGGGCGAGAATCAAGGCTCGTGACACGACGCGGGTATCATCGCTGGTTGCTGCCTCCGATTCAACGCCGTGCTAACATCGCCTGTTAGGGTCGTTCGCGCTGAGGCGGCCTGGGACACATGACCGATCACTCGCTCGACGCCGAGCTCCTCGCACGTCTCAAGGACGCGCTGCTGAAGAAGCAAGCCGAATTGCTGGCCGTGTCGACCGGCACGCGCCCGCTGCCCGCTTCCGTCGATGTCAACAGCCGCCAGGGCGACCTCGCCGACCAGGCCACCGGAAACAACGAAGTCCACATTCAGCTCAAGCTCAAGGCGACCGACGCGAAGATCCTGCAAGCGATCGACGAGGCCCTCGTGCGGATGGACAAAGGCACCTACGGCGTGTGCCGCGATTGCGGCGACATGATCGCGGTCGCGCGGCTCGAAGCGATTCCGTGGACGCGCGTCTGCATTTCCTGCAAACAGAAGCAGAACTCGTGAATACACCAGAGCTCCTCGCGGTTCTCACCGAATGTCATCGTGACAAACTCGCGCAGCGCGACCGCCACGTCGCGGTGGCGACGATCGTCTCGAATTACAACTTCAACAACACGTATCAGTACGTGATCGCGCGCGAAGACATGCACTTGCAGTGGCTCGAGTCGGCGATCGTCGAACTCGGCGGCAAGCCCGCGCCTTCATCGGTGCCAACGCTCTCGGCGGGCAAAGGCAAGGACGCGTTCATGCCGTTTGTCGCGGAAGATAGCCGCGCGGCTCAGGCGCTCGTCGAGAAATGGCGCCCGCGCGCCGCCGCGTTGACGCAGGCTCGTCATCGCACGCTTCTGCAGGTGATTCTCGGCGAGACGCTCGAGCACAAGCGCTTCTTCGATCAGATGACGATCGGCCGAGAGGACGTACTCGGACGCCGCGCGAACGGACCCAAGTCGCCAGGCACGGGTAATGGAGTATTGCCGGTTCGATGGTTGGGAGATCTCTGAGAAAGGCAGAAGGCAGAAGGCAAAAGGCAGAAGTGAAGTTAGAAGTTAGAAGTTAGAAGTGCGATCCATTTGCCCACAGCTGCGAGTCGGCCGGTGACCACGCGTATTGCGATCGCGCTCGGGTCGAACATCGGAGACCGGGCGAATCACCTGAACTGGGCGCTCGGACGACTCAAGTCCCGCGTCTCCCACCTGCAACACTCGACCTTTCACGAGACCGTGCCCGTCGGCGTAGACGGCCCTCAGGGCCTGTTCCTCAACGCCGCCGCGGTGGGGGAGACCTCGCTTTCGCCAGAAGACACGCTGACCTGGTTCCTCGGCCTCGAACAAGAGCGCGGCCGCGTGCGCACAAAGCCGATGGCTCCCCGCACCCTCGATCTCGACCTGATCCTCTACGGCGACCTCATCGTCACAACCCCGACACTCGTGCTCCCTCATCCGCGGTTTCGCGAACGGCTTTTCGTCCTCGAGCCATTAGGGGAGATAGCGCCAGATTGGATCGATCCCGTGACCGGCTTGTCAGTGACACAGCTCATCTCCGCGAAGGCGCCCGCGTAGCGGGCGCCTGAGCGCCTAATAGCGCCGGGGGTGGGGCCCCGGCGCAATTGGAAAAAAAGAGGACCGGCGCCGAAGGCGCCATAGCGTGCGCGTGAGCCGCGTGCGGGGGCTGCGGTCTTCTTTTTTTCAGTGGCGCGGGGCCCCACCCCCGCGCTAGTAAGCGCTCAGGACGCCCGCTACGCGGGCGCCTTCGCGGTTCCGTACAACGAAAAGGGCCAGCCGGATGCCGGCTGGCCCTCAGTCTTGCGGGAACGAAAACTACGCCTTCTTGAAGTACTGACGCGTCGGCGTCGGCGCGGCGCCATCGCGACCCGGCTGACCACGGAGCACTTCGCGAACCAGGTTCGCGCCGTCCATCCAGTAGGTCGTCTTGTCGTTGGTGTCCTTGGTCACGATCACAAGCTTGTCGCCGTCCCACTTCGCATTTGAGATCTGCTCGGCGGGAGCCGCGCCGCCTGCAGCCGCCGCGCGGCCAAATGACGGGGTGTTCTTGCTGTCCGATCCGTCGAGGTGATACGTCACCACGGACGTCGTCGGGCCATTCTGCCCCTGCCGCGTCGTCGTGATCACGATGTCTTTCGCGTCCATCTTGATCTCGAGTGGGCTGGCCTGATTGCCACCCTGACGTCCACCCGTGTTTGCCTGTGCGCCACCGCTCTTCTCAGCGTCGACTACCCACTTACCCGTGAAGTCCTTCTTGTTCTGGGCAGACACGCCGGCCACGAAGAGCACCGTTGCCATTACCCCCAAAGCCATTGCCAAACGTCGCATAGGAGCACTCCTCACAATCCGGCCCGGCGAACCCGCCGAGACGGCTGATTATCTTCTCTTACCGGCCGGACGGCAAGAGCATGTTTGAAGGGTTCCGGACACCCGGGCTGGCGCACCCGCGCTGCGAGTGGTGCAATCCGGACGCCAGCGAGAACTATTTTTCGAGGTGACGAAATGCCGCAGAAACACGAAGGGCGCGGCGACCTCATCGGCTGCCGCGCCCCGAAAGAACGTGTAGGAACTACGCGGTGCTCGTTCCTTCTTACACAGTGACTAGGCCTTCTTGTAGTACGTCTTGCGGGTCGTCGCCTCACCGCCGCCGCGTGGCGTGGTGGTCTGGGCGCCGACGAGCCATTCACCTTCCATCGAATACACGAGCTTGCTGGGGGCCATTGGCGTGCCGTCCTGCCCAACTCGGGTGGTCTCGATGACGATCGTGTTGCCTTCCCACTTGGCGACGTATGACGTGCCCTGCTGAGTGCCGTCGTGCTTGGCGCCGTCAGTCACGTACTTCGTCTCAACTGGGGTGCCGTCCTGGCCGTTCTGAACGCGGATGAGGTTGTTGCCGTCCATCTTGAGTTCGAACGTCCCGCCGCCACCGCCGCGCATACCGCCGCCGCCGCCGGCTCCGCCACCTGCGCGACCGCCGCCACCGCCAGCCGCACCGCCGGCCGGAGCCGGGTTAGCAGCCGCGGTCTTCTCGGCGTCAACGGTCCACTTGCCAGCGAAATTCGGTTTCTGAGCAAACACGGCGGTGGTCATGACCACCATTGCCGCCGTTCCCAACACTGCTGCTACACGTCGCATATTTATCACTCCTTAAAATCCGGTCGGGGGCTGGGGAGCCACCTACCGAAGCCGTCGTTCCCCCTGCAAACCTTGAACCAGAATTCCCACTCTTGCGCTACTCGAATCGCAGCGCCTCGATAGGATCCAGGCCCGCTGCCTTTCGGGCGGGGTAGAACCCGAAAAAGATACCGACGAAAGCCGACACGAGCGTCGCCAGAATCACTGAGTCGAGCGGCACCAGGGTCGGCCACGCCATCCACCACGTGATGAACTGCGAGGCGCCAAACCCGCTGGCAATGCCGATGGCGCCGCCGACGGCGCTGATGACAACCGCCTCAATCAAGAACTGCAGGAGCACGTCGGACCCGCGCGCGCCGATGGCCATGCGCAAGCCGATCTCTCGGGTTCGCTCGGTCACCGACACCAGCATGATGTTCATGATGCCGATGCCGCCGACAACGAGTGAGACGAGCGCGACGCCGAAGAGCAGCCAGCGCATCGTTTCAGTGGTTTGCGAGCGGAGGGCGATGATGTCGTCGAGCGTTTGCACGATGACGTCGTTGGGTTCGTCGGCCGCCAAATTGTGCCGCTGGTGGAGCAGTTCACCGACCGCGTCCGCGGCCTTTTGCACATCCTCAGCCGACCGCGTGGCCGCAATGATGTTATTCAGATTCTGCTGACCCGACAGCTTCTGCATCACCGTGGTGTACGGCGCAAACGCCGAGTCGTCCTGGCTGCCGCCGCCGCCCGCCGCCGCGCCCTTGGGCGACATGACGCCGAGGACATGGAAGATTTGATTCTTCACGCGGATGTTCGTATCCGTCGGATCGGTTCCCTCGTCGAACAGCTTGTCCGCCACGTTCGACCCAAGCACGATGACCTTCGCCGACGAACGGATGTCTTCTTCAGTGAAGAACGACCCGTACTTCATCGGCCATGCGCGAATCGCCGGCATGTCGACGCTCGTGCCCTGAATGTTCGTATTCCAGTTGGCGCCGCCGTTGATGATCTGGGCGCGCGTGCTCACCATCTCTGAGACGTACTGAATCTCGGGGATGTCACGGATCGCCTGCGCATCTTCCGGGATCAATCGCGTGTTGCCGCCGAAGCCGGTGCGCACGCCGCCGGCGTTCGAGCTGCCCGGCATGATCGTGAGCATGTTCGTGCCCTGCGATTTGACCTGATCTTCGATCTGCGCCTGCGCGCCTGAGCCGAGGGCCACCATCGCGATGACCGCGCCGACGCCGATGATCATGCCGAGCATCGTGAGCGCCGTGCGCAGCTTGTTCCGCGCCAGGGCTTTGAACGCGATCCGAATCGTCATCATTAAAGACATAGCGTCGTCAGATCCTCGTCGTTAAGCGTGCGCGTTTTCCGCGTGCGTTTCAGGAGGTGGAGGCGGGATGTTGTCCGGCTCGGGCGGGGGAAGCGCCGCCAACTCGTCGACGGCGTTACGGCGATGCGCCACGGCCGCGTCAGAAACCACCCGCCCGTCGCGGAAGCGAATCAGGCGCGTGCCATATTCCGCGATGTCGAGCTCGTGCGTGATGAGCACAACCGTGATGCCGCGCTCTTTGTTCAAGCGCTGGAAAATGCCCATCACTTCGATACTCGTCCGCGTGTCGAGGTTGCCCGTCGGTTCGTCGGCCAGAATCATCGACGGCTCGTTCACGAGCGCGCGCGCGATGGCAACGCGCTGCTGCTGACCGCCCGACAACTGGTTCGGCATGTGGTGATAGCGCTCTTGCAAGTTGACTGCGGAGAGCGCTTCCATCGCGCGGCGATGCCGCTCGGACGTCTTGAACGCGTCCTTCGAGCGATAGAGGAGGGGTAGCTCGACGTTGTCGAGCGCGGTGGTCCTCGTCAAAAGATTGAAGCCCTGAAACACGAACCCAATCTTGTGATTTCGGACCCGCGCCAGATCGTCTTTCGAGATCCGCGACACGTCCTTGCCGTCGAGGATGTAGTTACCGCCCGTCGGCCGGTCGAGACAGCCGACGATGTGCATGAAGGTCGACTTGCCCGAGCCGGAAGGGCCAGTGACGGCGACGAACTCTCCCTCGTCGATCTGGAGCGAGACGCCGCGCAGGGCGCGCACTTCGTGCTCACCCATCTTGTAGGTCTTCGTAAGATTGCGAACTTCGATAACAGCTTTAGCCAAGGCTTTTCCTCGCTCAGATCCGGGCTGGCCGGCATCGGGCACCTGGCAACTAGTGCCCAGCGCCCAATGCCGGTGCCCGCGATCGTCAGAAGTTAGTTGCCGCCTCGGCCGCCGCCACCGCCGCCGCCGCGTCCGCCGCCGGCGTTACCACCGCCGCCAGGACCGCCGCCGCCGGGCATCATGCCGCCCATGCCGGGGTTGCCGCCGCGCTGGTTGCCCATGAGCGGGTTCTGACCGGGCCGCATTGAAGTCGGCTGCGGGACAATGATGCCCGTGAGGACCTTGGTGCCGGGCTGGATTTCGCCACTGACCACTTCGAAGACCTGACCGTCAGTGATCCCGAGCTGTAGCGGAATGCCGTTCAGTTTCTTGGCGTCCTTGTCCCAGGTGTAGACCGTGCCGCTGATGCGCGGACGCTCGAGCGGAGCGAAGAGCTCGTCGATCTTGTCCGAGCCGCGGTCGACCAAGGGCACCACTGGGCCCTTCGACTGATTCGCGATCGGCCCTCGCGGGCCGCCCATGCCGGGGATGCCGCCAGGGGTACGACCGTTGCGTCCGCCACCAGCGTTACGTCCGCCGCCGCGGCCACCGGTCTGTCCGCCTTGACCGAACTGCTGCTGGAGCGCTGCGAGCTGCTCGGGCGTGAGTGATCCGCCACCGCTGTTGCGGCCGAAGCTCTGGCCAGGCGTCCGGTTGTTGCCGCCGCGGCCGTTCTGAGCGTTCTGGCCGTTCTGCGCGTTCTGACCGTTCGTCTGGCGGCCGTTCTGACCGGCGTTGGCCCCCTGAGCGCTAGGGCCGCCTTCGGCCGGCTTGGTCGCGGCGTCAGCCGCCGGTGGCGTGCCGGCAGGGGCATTCTGTGTCGTCTGCTGCGGAGCGCCGGTTCCCGGAGCGCCTGCGCCAGGCTGACCCTGACCGCCGCGCGCATCCTGACCGCCCGCGCCACGGTTGGCGCCGGCCTGCGGTGCTGTCGCGCCGAGGGCTTCGTACATTTCCTTCGTCGGCTTGAAGCGGGTGGCCGAGGCAGGCACCTTCACCACTTGATTCGCCGTTTGAATCACGATGCGGAGCGTCGCCGTCATCGCCGGGCGCAGTTTCAAGTCCGCGTTGTCGACGTTCGCCACAACTTGGTAGGTCACGACGTTGTTCTGGTTCGACGCGTTGAGGCGCACGCGGTCGACCGTGCCCGTGAACATCTGGTTCGGATAGGCCGTGACGGTGAAGGTGACGACCTGGCCCGGACGAATCTTGCCGATGTCCGCTTCGTCCACACCGCCCGTGAGGCGCAGGGTCGTCAAGTCCGTCGCCAGCTGGAAGAGCGTCGGCGCGGTCATGCTCGCCTGAATCGTCTGACCCTTATCGGCCGTGCGTTGCACGACGACCCCGTCCATTGGGGCCTTGATGATGGTGTATTCGACGTTCAGCTTCGCCTGTTCGAGGTCTTTCTTCGAGGTGAAGATCGACTTCTCGGCCGAATCAATCGACGCCTTGCGCGCCTTCACCGTCAACTCGGCTTGCTCGAGCTGCTGTTGCGTCGCGAGCTTGGCGGCGAACAGGTCCTTGGTGCGGTTGAAGCTGCGCTCGGCATCCTCGAGGTTGACCCGCTGCATCGCCAAGTCAGTGACCTGCTTGTCGATGTTGGCCTGCTTGATGTCGACCTGCACTTGCAGCAGCGACGGGTCCAGCTTCGCCATCACAGTGCCTTCGCGGACGATCGAGTTGTAGTCGACGTAGATGTCGGACACGACGCCGGACACCTGCGACCCGACCGGGCTCGTCTTGAGCGCCTCCAGGGTGCCGGTGGCCTGCACGACTTCCGTGATGTCACCACGTGTCACCTGGGCCTCGAGAATCTGCGGCTCGAGCTTTTCGGTGCCGTATTTCAAGTATGCCCAGACGCCCGCGCCGACGAGCGAAAGGAAGACCACTGCGCCAATGAGTTTTTTCATGATCGTCTAATCTGCTGATTCGCCTAGAGTTGCTAGCTGTTCGATATACGACGCCCCACCGGAGTACATTTACCCGCCGATGCGCTGCTTCTTCTCGAAGTCAGCCACGGCGTTCAGGTAGGAAATGAGCGCCTGCAGCTCGCTCAAGCGCGCACTGGTCAACGAGTTCTGCTGCTGAACCACGGTGAAGTTCTGCGAGGTGCCTACGCTGAACTTGGTCTGCTCGGCTTCAGTCGCCTTTTCCTGGGCCTCGCGCGATTTCTTGGCCGCCAGGTACGACTGGTAGCTGTTCTGGACCGCCAAACCGGCGTTCGTCACGTCCGTGGCGATCGTCAGCTCGGTGACCTTGAGGCGGGCCTTGGCCTGCTCCATGCTGATTTGAGCGCTAGCCAGGTTTGCCTTCGCTGCCACCATCCCCAGCGGATAGGTAAAGTTCAACCCCACCGACCAAGTCGGGTTCTGGATCAAGTTGCCCAACGCGTCAATGTAGCCACCAGGCACTGTGATAACCCCACTCTTAATCGTCGGACCGCCGCTGCCAGACAAGCTGTAGCTCGCGTTGAGTCCGAGGTTGGGAAGGGTCTGGTTCTTCGTTACCTGAAGCGTCAGTTCGCTCGATTCGATGTTCTTCCGGGCAATCTGAATGTCCGTCCGGTTGGAAAGAGCATTTTGAACCGCCGCATCAATATTCACTGACGGTTCGCCACCAAGGATTGCCTGGTCGACGGGGTTAATCGTCCGGCGATACAGATCATCGTCCTTGCCACCAACAAGGAGACGCTTTAAAGCCATTTCCGCTTGCTGCCACGCAATGGTCGCGGTAAGCACACCTTGCTCGGCTTGGGTGACGGCCACTTCGGGCTGAGCCGTGTCGATGCCGGCCATGGTGCCGACTTGGACCTGAATCTTGTCGTTCTCGAGAAGCTGCGTTGCCTGCGAGAGCGTCCGCTTGCGAATTTCAATGCTCTCAATGGCTTGACGGAGAGCCCAGTAAGCGCTGCGCACGCTGGCCTTCGTGTTCTCGATCGTTGCAAGGAGCTGAATATCAGTCGTCTGTCGAGTGATTTCGCGCGTACGAATCCCGTTGCGGGTGCCGTCGATCGAACGGCCTTGGAGCAGGTTTTGTGAATAGCTGACACTGAATCCGGCGCTTAGGCCAGGATTCTTTGTGGTGAACGAATTGGTTGTCGAATTCCGACCGCTGGAGAACGAGGCTGAAACGTTAGCGCCCCAGAAGCGAAGCGGCTGACTAATGCCGGTGCGGTACTGCTGTGACTGTGTGCTCACCGACGTGGCGCCGCCATCGAGTGAACTGGTCACTGGATTCGAGGAGTGGTTCTGCGTGAACGATCCAGTGATCTGGGGGCGGAATGCCGCCCTTGCCGCGACCATCCCGTAGTCCTGGATCGTCGGGTCCATCTTGGCAACCTGCAGATCCAAGTTCTTCTCGAGCGCAATCTGCTGCGCCTGCTCGAGTGTGAGGTCGACCATTGTCGATCCCGGCACTTCAGGTGGTTTGGCCTGACCGACGACGTACTTGTCGAGCGGCGCCATTTGCGACGCGGGCAAAGAGCCAGGAAGCTGGGGAGCCGTACCCTGGCCGATGACCGGTGTCTGCGCCGACAACGAAACGCCAACCAACGCCATCGTCGCAACCAACACACCCGAAGTGATATCCCGCTTTGTCATTGTGTCCTCGTCACCGGTCTAACTCGATAGAAACTTAGAACTTCGAACTCCGAACGCTGGAACCTATCTACGTGGCGTCCGCTCTCGGGTTCGCCCGTCCGTGAGGGCTCGTCTGCCTCCGTACCCGTACGCGAAGTGAGCCAGGCATTTTAACCTGACCCGGCCGACGTGTTGTGGTTGCCTATCTCTGACTTGGCGCCGGACCGCGGCCACGGCCGCGGGCCTCGCGCTCGGCCCGCTGCTTGGCCCAGTACGCCTTGAGCTTGTCGTACTGACCGGCGTCGAGGCGACGATACATCCGGTAGTACATCAGCAGCTTGCTCTCATCGATCTTCACGTAGGACGTTTCCATCCGGCTGATTTGCAGTGCCACGATGGAGTCGTCTTCGACGCCCGCGCGAATCATCTCATCGAGCTTGTCGCGATCCTTGGTATAAGCCTCGACAAACGGCGCCATATCTCGAACGCGGCGCTCCCACATCGCATCGATTTGGGCGATCTTCGTGTCGGTCAGGCCGATTTCCTTCTTGATCTCTTCGTCTTTCCACCACTTGTAGGGTTCGCCGTTAGGGCCGCCGCGCCCGCCAAACTGGCCCGGCCCAGGTGGGGGACCCATCCGACCCTGCGACGGGCTGCCCGAGCCGCCCGGCCGGGGGGCCGCCGCGGTCGTTGAATTGGTGGTCGAGGCTCCCTGGGGCGAGGCTTTCGGCCCCGCCTGACGGGCGGATCCGGCGGTACTCCACGTGAGCACCATTAGCGCGAGCCCCATGGACAAACTGGATCGAAAGCTGGGTCGCTTCACGCTATGACTTACGTCTGAGGGGCGAAAGGCGTTTACAGCGTCGGGGAGGCATTAGGCCTCAGGCCTAGGCTTAGGCATAGGCACTAGGCATTGGGCATTAGGGACGCATCACACCTCAGGGACTAGGAACTTGCTGAAAAACCCATGAGTGGGGTGGATTCTCTCGCCCTCAGCGAAGCGAGCACCCCAATGGTAGGTCGAAATTTGTTCAAGGCCGAACCGAGAAGGGTGAGCGCAATCGTGCCAGTTAGGCTGACGCCCTCAGTGTGGTGAGCCGACGGAGATTGAACGCGGCGCTCGCGAAGACGACTAACCAATCGACCTTTGGGAGGCCTCGGAGTTTGATCTTGCGCAGCCAGGCGATGGTCTTCAGCCAACCGAACGCCGGCTCGACGCGAGGACGGGCGTGCTGACTCTTCGCATAACTGGCGTGCCGGGTGGTGCGGCCATCAATGGCACTGCCGCCGCGTCGGGCGGTGTTCTGCGTCACGTGGGGCGTGACGGTGAGACCTCGGGTCTCGTCCACAAACGCATAGGTGTCATACGCCTTGTCGGCGCCGAGAGTGCAGCGGCGATGCCGCCGACGTTTCTGGCGCCGGCGCATCATCGTGACCGCGGCCGTGCGTTCGGCTTTCCCATGGGCCGTGGTCGCCATGGCCTCGACGACCAGCCCGTTGCGATTCTCGATGACGAGGTGGCCCAAATACGCGAGTCGCGCCTCGCGGCCCTGCGACTTCCGGTAGAGCTTCGCGTCCGGGTCGGTCTTCGACGCATGCGTCTCGTTCTTGCGCGCCTCGCCGTGAAAATTGCTCCCGTCGCCGTCGGTCGGTCCATCCTTGCGCTGAAAACTCTTCTGACTGGCCCAGGCTTCGATCAACGTGCCATCGACCGTGAAGTGCTCGTCTGACATGTACCGCTCGGCCCGCGCCACCACCCGGCGCAGGAATCCCCGTGCGAGCTCCTGGTTCAGCAGCCGGTCGCGGTTCTTGGTAAAGACCGTCGCATCCCAAATCGGTTCGTCCATTGACAGGCCGACGAACCAGCGGAACAGGATGTTGTAGTCGAGTTGCTCCATGAGCAGGCGCTCGCTGCGGACCGAATAGAAGATCTGCAGCAGCTGCGCGCGCAGCAGACGCTCGGGCGGAATCGACGGGCGACCGACCGCCGCGTACAGCTTGTCGAAATCGCGCGACATGTCGCGCAAGATCTCCTCAACCTCTTGTCGAATCGCGCGCAACGGATGGCCCGCCGGCACCCGCTCCTCTGCCGACACATAACTGAAGATCGAACCGGGCTGCTCGTCGTCTCCGCGCATGCGCGCGATAGTAGTACGGGACCGACATGGTGTCGATCCCTCGGTAACCGGGGTTTTTCAGCAAGTTCCTAGGCATTAGGCACCAGGGACTAGGGACTAGGGAGGCATCAGACCTCAGGCATTAGGCATTAGGCATTAGGGGGCTCGGCACAGCGCTTGTCTTTGGTGCTCTCTCTTCGGTGGGCTTGGGTTCTATCGGTGACTGCCCGGGGGTGTTCCGGGGTTATTTCGCGAGGGCTTCCAGGCGTTCGATCACCTGGCCAACGACGCTGTTGGGCGTGGAGGCGCCAGCGGTGAGGCCTACGGCGACGGGGCCTTGGGGGAGCCAGCCGTGGGCGGTTTCCTCGGGGACTCTGGCGGTTGAGGAGGCGCCAATTGGGCGGTGCCGAATGGCGCTGGCGGAAACCAGGCAGGCGGGTTCGGAGATGTGGAACGTCGGGACGTGGTCGCGGCAGATACGCGCCAGGTTGCACGTGTTGCTGCTGTTATAGCCGCCAATCACAATCGCGAGGTTGAGCGGATGTTCAGAGAGCAACGCCTCAACCGCGTCCTGCCGTTCCTGTGTCGCGCTGCAGATCGTGTCGAACGCGCGGAACCGGACCGGCAGTTCCGAGGCGCCGTACCTGTCCGTCATCGCCGCTCGGAACATCTCGCCGACCTTGAGTGACTCGGTCATCAACATCGTCGTTTGATTCGCGCACCCTACTCGCGACAAGTGCAGCTCGGGATCGAAGCCCGGAGAGCACGACTCGCCGAATCTCGCGAGGAACGCGCTCGAATCGCCACCGTGCCGAATGAAGTCGCACACGATCGCCGCTTCTGCTTCGTTCAACACGATCAAAAAATGTCCGCCGGCGTACTGAGTGGCCTGCGACGCTGTCGCTTGAGTTTCCTCGTGATGCGTTTTGCCGTGAATGATCGAGGTGAAGCCGTCCTGCGCATAACGCTTGACGTTCTTCCAGACATTCAGCACCGACCCGCACGTTGTATCGACGAGCGTGCATCCCTGGCTGGACAGTCGCGCCATCTGGCCAACCGACACGCCGAATGCCGGCAGGATCACGACGTCGTTTGCACCCAGCGCATCGGCGTTTTGTCCTGCATCCGACAGAAACTGGATGCCTTGTGCTCGAAGCCGATCGTTCACGTCGGGGTTGTGGATGATCTCGCCGGTCAGATAGACGTGCTTGTCCGGGAAACGCTTTCGCGTCTGGTAGGCGTAATCCACGGCGCGATCGACGCCGTAACAAAAACCGAATTCCTTGGCGAGGTGGACCGTCAGTCGTCCTGACTGACGAATGAACCCGTTGGATCTGACGTCTTCGACGATGGCGCTGTGGTACGCGGCGGCGAGCTCACCGGCGACGGCCTCTTTGAGGTCGAGGCCTTTGCGAAAAATTATCGGCGGCAGGCTATCGTCCCCCTGACTTCACCGGTCCAGGATACGACGCCCTGATGAACTCCGCCGAATCTGGGAGGAGGTGAGGGGAATTCTCATCCATGGCCTCGAGAGCGCTCACGCTCGGCCGGCGAACCTCTTCGTCGTGCTGAGCCAGGCTCGTGCGCTGCGCTGCCGTCACTGTCGGCGCCGGTTCGGGTGCTGAGACCGTCATCGTTTCCGGCTGCGGCGCCGCCACAGGCTTCATCGCCATCCGAGCCGTCACTTGTCCGCCAACGGCACCCACCAGGAGACCCGCGGCCGCCGTCAACACGGCCCACGCGGGTGCGATCCGGCGCGCGCCGGTCGGCCGTTCATCGAATTTGTATTGGCTCGGGAAGCTGATCACGCGCGTCGGCTGATCGAGCTGTTCGAGCCGGCGCATGATCTGATGCTGCTGCGCGGCGAGTTTTTCGGGCGGGAACGCGGCGTCGACGATCGCTTCGTTCGTCAGTCGGACGCCTTCGAGCCAACGGCCCAGCTCCACGACCCGGCTGGCGCAGATGTCACACCGGTCGAGGTGCGCGGGACGATCGCCCGTCATGCACACGTCAACGAGCGCGCGTTCAGACAGATGGCCTTGGCGAAATACGATATCAACGAGCCGCACGGCTAACCCTCCCACTTCCAGACGCAGACGCCGACCCCGGCCCCGCGAGCACCGCTCGCAGGCGACGGATCGCACGGAATAAATGGACGCGGACAGTGGACTCGTTGAGGCCGGTCGCGGCACTCACTTCCCGAGACGTTTGTCCTTCGAAATGACTCAGCATGAACACCAGTCGCTGCCGTTCCGGTAACTTCGCGAGCGCCGCCGACAACTGCCGGCGCCGTTCTTCGGAGAGCACCCGCTCTTCGGGACTCTGACCGCTCGACGCTAAGTACTCGGCCGGATCGCGCTCGGCGCCACTCGGATCGAGCATGGGCGGCGCAATCCATTTCTCGCGCCGGCGCCGGGACTTGATTCGATCGAGACAGCCGTTGATGAGGATTCGCGTGAACCACACCTCGAACGGCAGCTCTTCGCGAAACGACGCCAAGTGCATGTAAGCCTTGATGAAGGCGTCCTGCACCGCCTCGTCCGCGTCGGCGGAATCGCGCAGATAGTGCACGGCTATGCGCAAAGCCCGGCGCTGATGCCGACCCACGAGCTCGCCGTAGCGATCCCGCGCCTCGTCCAACCGCCCGGCCGCCTGCAACGCCTTGACGTCAATCGCGACGCGGGCATCCGCTTCGCGGGTCGTGGCAACGGGCAGCGTGAACTCTCCTGACATGGGATACGTCTAAGCTTGGCTGCTGTTTACTCTATTTTAGAGGACTCTGCCGCCGCTGGGGTAGTTCTTGGGGGGGCGGAGGGTTCGTCGGGTTCGTCGGGTTCGTCGGGTTCGTCGGGTTCGTCGGGTTCGGAGGGTTCGGGCAGGTCGGAAGGGTCGGAGAGTTCCGGGGGGCGCGGAATCGTCGCACACCTGGCTCACTAGGCCGGGTCGATCACTTCAAGCGGTTGCACGCGCAGCGGCGAAGCGATTCGCATCGCCTCGGTTCTCGATCGAAGCCGTAAAGTGCGGGTGACCACATCACCTCGGTTCTCGATCGAAGCAGCAAAGCGCGGGTGACCACACACGGGTGCCCGTTCGGGCGCGAAGCCGTCACCGGTGACAAGGGCTTGTCGGCGAGCACCCGAATGGGCTGGGGGTGGGGGGAACGCGCTCAGGCGCAGCAGGTCCGATCGCGCTAGCGCAAGAACGCCTTTCCCCACACGATCTTTGAGAACAGATCGTACCAAATGATTAGCGCGATTACTCCGGCGAAGACGCGAAAGATGCGCTCACGCCCTGGGTCCATCGGCACGTAGGGGCCTCGCCGTGGCCCTAACCTGCGCGCTCCTGGTGCCAGCGCGAACAGCGAGAAGAACAGCCCTAAGAACGCGTCGCCCCAGATGTCCACTCCTAGCGGGCCGTCGCCTCAATGAACTGGCCCCATTTCCCGGCCACCACGTCGTGAACGGTGATAGCGGGGAAGCTATTGTCCTGGCGTCCTGACGACTGCTGGACGTTCCGCCGGACGAGATCGCCAAGCCGCGCTCACTAGCCTTGAAAGGGTCGCAAGCTAGCAGGGGGAGTCTTAGAGAATCGCCCACTAGTGATAGGGACACTTGTACGCCAGTACGATTCGTACTAGCCTGCGCATGTGAGACGTTGGTGGCATGGCGGCCTGCATGTTGAACCCGAAAGTGATGCGGACCGCGCGTGCCCGGAGCGCCTAGCCGCGCTGCGCGGGTGACCACGCACCGGCGCCCGTTCGGGCGCGCAGCTGCCGCGGGTGGCAAGGTCTTGTCGGCGAACAACCGAATGGGCTGTGCGTGGGCAGGACCCGCGCTCAGGCGAAGCAGGTCTGATCGCGCCGCTCTAATCCTGTCGATTGCTTCAAGCCGTTGCATGCGCAACGGTGAAGCGGTTCGAATCACCTCGGTTCTCGATCGAAGCCGTAAAGCGCGGGTGACCACGCACGGGCGCCCGTTCGGGCGCGCAGCCGTCGCCGGTGGCAAGGGCTTGTCGGCGAGCACCCGAATGGGCTGTGCGTGGGCAGGACCCGCGCTCAGGCGAAGCATGTCCGATCGCGCCGGTTTAGTCCCGCCGTTGACTTCAAGCAGTTGCAGGTGCAGCGCCGAAGCCGTTCATCACCTCGGTTCTCGATCGAAGCCGTAAAGCGCGGCTGACCACGCACGGGCGCCCGTTCGGGCGCGCAGCCGTCGCCGGTCGCAAGGGCTTGTCGGTGAGCACCCGAATGGGCTGTGCGTGGGCAGGACCCGCGCTCAGGCGAAGCAGATCCGATCGCGCCGGTTTAGTCCCACCGGTTCTGGGTTCCGCCGATGCCTAGCGCAACTGTGTGAGCTGAGCCGCAGGGAAGTAGTGAGACAGGATTTCGCCGGGCGCGTCGCCGCGGCGGGCGCGAGCCATCGCGCCGATCTGGCACAGACCCACGCCGTGGCCGAAGCCGGCGCCGCTGAAGATGTAGCTCGTGTCGGTCCGCTTCAGCGTGAAGAGCGTGCTGCGGATCGCGCGGTCGCCGAGCGTCGTGTTGAGCGCGGCGCGAAAGTCGTCGCTTCGGACGAGCGGCGAGAATTCGCCGTCGATCGCAATATCCGCTGCGCGGCCGCTGACGTCTCGCGCGCGTACGGCGACCGACGTCAGTCGCCGGCCCACGATGGTCCTGGGGTCGGCGTTGAGGGCCGCGCGGAGTTTTTCGATCGGCAGCGTCACTTGCCACAATTTGTGCGTGACCGGCTCAACCGCGTCGGGCGCGGCGAGCAGGTACGGGACAACCGCGCCGCCCCAGACGGCGTCGGCGCCGGTCGTGTATCCGCCGCAATCGGCGTGAAAGAGCGCCTCGACGATGCGTCCTCGATACGTGAGCACTTGGCCGCGCGTGGACAGGGTCGCCGCTGCCGCAGCGGCCGCGAAGCGCGACGTCTTGATTCGTCCAGGCTCGTAGAGCTGGCAGTGCGTCGTGTCGCAAAGATCGAAACCCTCGGAGCGATGACGACCCACTTCGTACGCCGCATATGTCCGAGCCACGATCGACTGCACCTGAAGGACGCGATCAACCGTCGCGCCCGTTTCGTTGAGCGGAGACGTTTCCGTGAGCACCGAGGCCGTCACATATTCGTCGAGCGGGACCGGCACGATCCTTCCACCGGACTTCACGAGAATTTGCGTAGGCAGAGTCAATTGGGCGACTGTGGGCGCTTGAACTTGAGGTCGCAATGCGCAACCGGCGAGTCCACCGGCCAGAAGAGAGACCCCGAGAATGCCAACACTCCGGATTACCCGACTACGCGTCATCTGTAGGTTTATCGGGAGATAGGTGCCACGGTTTCACCCTTCGCCAACGCATCGACTTTTTCCCCATGGCGCGGGGCCCCCACCCCCGCGCTGTTGTGCGCGCTCACCGCTCGCGCTACGCCCTCTTTGTTCACGGTGGTAGCATGAAATGTTGTCGTTCGGCCGATAGGGGACTCTGAGGAGCAGGCATGTCGCACGGAGAGCACAAGGTAGGGTTGTCCGCGGTGGGGATCGAGGCGCCGTCGAAGGTGTATTGGAATCTTGGCGTCGAGGCGCTGTACGAAGAAGCCGTGCGCCGCGGTGAAGGCGAAATCGCGCACAACGGGCCGCTGGTGTGCAAAACTGCGCCGTTCACCGGCCGCTCCCCGAACGACAAATTCATTGTCCGCGAGCCCTCGAGCGAGAAGAACGTGGCGTGGGGCAAAGTCAACCGCCCGATCGACGCCGCCAAAGTCGACGCCCTCCACAAGCGCATGATGGCCGCCGTGCGCGGCAAGGACCTGTTCGTCCAGGATTGCTGGGCGGGTGCTGATCCGGCCTACCGGCTCCCGGTTCGCGTGATTACCGAACGCGCGTGGCACAGTCTCTTCGCGCGCCACATGCTCATCCCTGAGATGGACGCCGCGAAGCGTCTGGCGCACGATCCGCAGTTCACGGTGATTGACGTCCCGAGTTTCAGCGCCGATCCCGCGATTGACGGCACGAACTCTGGCACCTTCATCCTGCTCAACTTCGCGAAGAAGCTCGTGCTGATCGGCGGGACGAACTACGCGGGCGAAATCAAAAAGTCCGTGTTCACGCTGATGAATTATTTGTTGCCGTTGCGCGACGTGATGCCGATGCACTGCTCGGCCAACGTCGGCACGGCCGGCGACGTCTCGCTGTTCTTCGGTCTCTCGGGCACGGGCAAGACCACGCTGTCGAGCGATCCTGCGCGGCATTTGATCGGAGACGACGAGCACGGGTGGAGCAGTCAGGGTGTGTTCAATTTCGAAGGCGGCTGCTACGCGAAGATGATCCGGTTGTCGCAGGAAGCCGAGCCGCAGATTTACGCGACCACCCATCGCTTCGGCACCGTGCTCGAGAACGTCGGCTATGATCCCGTCACGCGCAAATTGAATTTCGAAGACGACTCGGTCACCGAGAATACGCGCGGGGCGTATCCGTTGTCGTTCATCGACAACGCGGTGGCCTCGGGTCAAGCCGGACATCCGAAGAATGTCGTGATGCTCACGGCCGACGCCTTCGGTGTGCTGCCGCCGATCGCGCGGCTCACGCCGGCCGGCGCGATGTATCACTTTCTCTCGGGCTACACCGCGAAAGTCGCGGGCACCGAGCGCGGCGTTACCGAGCCGAAGGCGACGTTCAGTACCTGCTTCGGCGCGCCGTTCATGGTGTGGGATCCGAACGTCTACGCGAAGCTGCTCGGCGATCGCATCGCGAAGCACAACGCCAAGGTCTGGCTCGTCAACACCGGCTGGACCGGCGGCCCCTTCGGCGTGGGCTCGCGCATGAAGATCGCGCACACCCGCGCGATGATCAACGCCGCACTGTCAGGCGCGCTCGATCACGTCCAGTTCGATCACGACGCGATGTTCAACCTTGACGTCCCGAAGAGCTGCCCGAACGTCCCGGCCGAAGTCCTCAAACCACGCAGCACCTGGAAGGACGAAGCGGCCTACGACGCGCAGGCGAAGAAGCTCGCGGCGATGTTCACCGAGAACTTCAAGACCTTCGAGGCCACCGCGGCCGCGGATGTCAGAGCCGCAGGGCCACGAGCGTAAGAAGCAAGACCTGCTTGAACGTTCGTGACAGGCGTGCGGATCGGACTAAGCTTGTCGAACCGTGATCGACACCGCCACTGCCTTCGAACCCGTCATAGGGCTGGAGATTCACTGCCAGCTCCTGACGACCACCAAGATCTTCTGCGGATGCCGGACGGCGTTCGGCGCTGAGCCGAACACGCAAGTCTGCGCCGTCTGTCTGGGCTGGCCCGGCGCGCTGCCCGTGCTCAACCGGCGCGCGGTCGAACTCGCCATGCGCGCGGCGCTCGCGCTCCATTGCGACGTGCACGAACGATCGATCTTCGCGCGCAAGAATTACTTCTATCCTGATCTGCCGAAGGGCTATCAAATCTCGCAGTTCGATCAACCGCTCGCGACCGGCGGCTGGGTCGATGTCCCGCTATCGACGGGCGCGCTTCGCGTGCGGCTGACCCGGATTCACATCGAGGAGGACGCGGGGAAGTCGCTGCATCATGGGTTTCCCGATTCCGATCGCGCGACTTATCTCGACTTCAATCGCAGCGGCGTGCCGCTGATCGAAATTGTCTCGGAACCCGATCTGCGATCGGCAGCCGATGCGGCGCGCTGCTTCTCGGAACTGCGCGAAATCCTCGTCGCGCTCGGCGTGAACGACGGCAACATGGAAGAGGGCAGCCTGCGCTGCGACGCGAACGTCTCGCTGCGTCCGGCGGGCACCGAGACGTTCGGGACGAAGGTCGAGGTCAAGAACGTCAACTCGTTCAAGTACCTGGAGCAGGCGCTCGACTTCGAAATCGCGCGCCAGGCCGCGGTCTTGCGCGACGGCGAGCGCGTGCGCATGGAAACGCGGTTATGGAACAGCGACACGGGCCAGACCGCCCCGATGCGCAGCAAGGAAGACGCGCATGACTATCGCTATTTCCCCGAACCCGATCTCGGACCGCTGATCGTCGATGCTGAATGGATCGCGCGCGTTCGCGCGAGTCTGCCCGAGTTGCCCGAGGCGCAGAAGGCGCGCTTCGTCGCGACTCACGGGATCTCGGCCTACGACGCCGACGTGATCGTGCGGCTATCTGGCGGCGCGCGTTTCTTCGAAGACATGATCGCCGCGGGCGCTCCGGCGAAGGCCGCGGGCAATTGGATTCAGGGCGAAGTGCGGCGCAAGCTCAAGGATCTGGGCCGCGACTCACTCGAAGCGAGCGCGATCCCGGCCGCCGCCCTTGCCGAGTTGGCGGCGCTGACGGACCGCGGCGTGATCAGCAGCTCGGTCGCAAAAGACGTGTTTGAAACCATGTGGTCCACAGGCCGCGGCGCCAAAGCTATTGTCGATGAAGGCGGCCTTGCTCAGATGGGTGATGAGGCCGCCCTGACCGCCCTCGCGGAGGAGGTCCTCTCCGCTCATCCTGACGTCGTCGCGCAATTCCGCGCGGGCCGCCTGAACACGCTGGGCTTTCTGGTCGGCCAGGTCATGAAGAAAAGCGCAGGGAAAGCGAATCCGAAAATCGTCAGCGACATTGTCAAGCGGCGGCTCGAACAGGGGTAGCCAGTAGGTGTATTTGACACACCGCCGTTACCTGCCTACACTGGATTTACCCCAGCTAGATGGCTTCCAGTTCACGCCTATCGAAAGTTATTCCTCCGGCGGCGCGCTCGCTCGCTGGGAGCTCAGCCAACGGCCTCGCCGAATTTTTCCGGCAAGAATTTCTGAAGCATCACCAGTGTTTGGAACGTCAGCGCGAGTACTACTCCGACGCCGCGATCGCTCAGGCCGAGGAAGCGTTGATGCGCGTGGTGGGGCAGATGGAAAAGCTCTGTTTGCGAGACGACGCGTGCGAAGTGATTGGCCAGCTCTTGAAGCAGCTCGACGTCGTCACACGCCTGTCGGCGTGGACCGATCCTGAAAAGCTGCACTAACCCGGCGAGTCCAATCTTTCGGGCCCGCCGGATCGTGTTTTCCCTCAGATTTACCTGATCACCGAAGCCGTTACTTCAACCGCAACTTTTCGATCGCCTTTCGGATCGGCCGATTGGGCGATCAGCATCTTCTTGCCGTCGTTGACGACCACCGTCATGGACTCGGTGAGATCGGCAACCCGCGAGCCGTTTTCGGTTGCCGCATCTGGCGAGTACTGCAGCGTGAGATTCAGATTGATTCGACCGTCGCCCATGAAGCCCGTTGTCGTCGGCCGGACATCGACATTAAGGATCATGAATCCCGGATTCTCGCCGCTGCCGGGCCGCGGAACCTGCGATCGGACGCTGCCGCGGTTCCCGTTTTGAGTGACGAGAAGCACCGTCTTCTTCTGCGACCCGCCCGAACCGCCCGTCTCTGTGATCGTGAGTTCCACGGAGATATTGACGTCCGACGGATTTGGCTTGGACGCACTTTGCGGAGGCGTCGAGATCGGAGCAACAGGACTCGACGGCGGCGCGGTGGTCGGACGCGCCGGGGGCGGAGTTTGCGGCGGCGCTGGAGCCGGGAACGGGATCGCCGCCTGCGCGATCGCGCTCGCGGGATACGCTTCCTGAGCGCTCGCGACGCTCGCGAGCAAGAACAAACAGACAGAGAGAGACATCAGTCGACGCATAACACTCCTTGGAAACGAGCCGTCAGCGGCCGCCGCCTCGTTCGTCCAGTGGCGCGACGACGAGCGGGGCGAGCACGAGCGGCTTCACATCCAATTGAGGGGTAACGAGCGCCGCCGGTTGGATGCTGTCGATCGTGATTTCTGCAGATGGTGCAAGCGCGGGCAGGCCGTTCAGATCCACTGTGGACTCAGCCTTCGCAGTCTTTCGATCGGCTGCACTCTTTATGGGCGAAGGTGCAAACGGCACACCGAGCGCAGTTGTCGAAACAGCGGGTGCGACCGCGAGCGGAGCGGGCGGCAGACCGGGCGTTGGGGTTTCGCGCAGCATATTCGCAGTGACGGCCGCAAGAATCACGGCCGCGCCTGCGAACGCGGGCAGCGCAATGCGGAGCCAGCCCGGTTTGCGACGCTCTTCGAGATGCGCGACGACGCGCGACGAGAATCCTGGACGCACCTCACCCGCCGAGAGACGGCGCGCAGCCAGCTCGATCGCGCGCGAGATCTCTTCCTCGGTGTGCCGGTATGTCGAAGGTTCGTGGATCATGATTGCAACCGCGCGCTGAGGATGCGCCGCGCCTCCGACACGCGCCATTTCACCGTGCCGACCGGAATGCCGAGAACGATCGCGATCTCACCGTATGAGTGTTCGCCGGATGCCGCGAGCACCAGCGCGTCGCGGAGTTTCGCGGAAAGCGCGGCGATTTCCTGCTGCGCTTTCAACGTCAGATCGCGCGCGACGGTTTCACGTTCCGCGTCGGGTGCTTCGCTCGCGACCAGGTCGACCGGGTCCATCGCGTCGACCTCGGCCGGCGACTGTGACCGCCGCCACCAGATCGCGCGCGATCGACGGCGGTCGAGGGCTTTGCGCCAGACGATGGTGAGCAGCCATGTTTTGAACGTGGAGTCGTGTCTGAAGCCCGGCAGTTTTTGCCAGGCCACGACGAACGCCTCCTGGGCAACGTCCTCAGCGTCCTCCGCGCGCCCAAGGGCGGCCAGGGCGGTCCGAAACACCACGCGCTCGTGCCGCACGACCAAGGCCCCGAAAGCGGCCTGGTCCCCGGCCACGGCCGCGCGGACGAGCCGCTCGACCTCGGGATCTTCCCGGCTAAAGGCGGGCGCGAGCTCGGCGCGGTCCGTGAGCGTCAAGAGAGAGGCGACGGCTGCCGTCACTGGAGAGATAGACATGTTCTGGGCGTCGTCGGTTGGATCCTACTCTTCTTGGGGTTCGTTGGGTTCGGTGGGTTCGTGGGGTTCGTTGGGTTCGGTGGGTTCGGTGGGGTCGTTGGGGGGGCGGGGGGCCGTACGTAGGGCGCCCCTGAAGGGGCGCCCTACGTACTGCGGAAACTGCAAGAATGAAAGTGAGTAACTGAATGTTGAGTGAAGAAGAAATTGTCCGGTTGATGCGGGATCGCGTTGACCATCCAGCCACGGTCCGCGAGCTCCTCCAGGTGCTGCGGGTGCCGCGGCACGAGCGGGCCACGTTCAAGGGGCGTTTGCGGACGCTGGTAAAGAAAGGTTCGCTGGTTGAGATTCGAGGCCATCGTTTTGGCCTGCCCGACCGCATGAACTTGATTGTCGGCCGCGTGTCGACGAATCCGCGTGGGTTTGCGTTCGTCGACGTCGAGAGGCCCGAAGAGGGATCGCCGTCGAGCGTGTTCATTGCCGGCAACAACCTGAATCAAGCCGTGCACGGCGACCGCGTGGTTGTTCGGGTCGAGCACGGCCGTGACGAGCGGCGTCCCGAAGGCCGAATCGTTCGCGTTCTCGAGCGCGGCGCATCCCGGATCGTCGGGCGATACGAGGTCGACGGAGTGGGCCGCGGCTTCGTCGTGCCGTTCGACCGGCGGCTGATCATGGACATCCAGATTCCATCGGATGCAACCGCCGACGCACCGATCGGATCGATGGTGGCGGCCGACATCGATCAATGGCCCACGCAAACGCGCCCGGCCGTGGGCCGTGTCGTCGAAGTGCTCGGGCCGCTCGATGCGCCGGGCGTGGACACGGCCGTCATCATTCGGAAGTACGGCTTGTCCGATGAGCACAGCAACGAAGCCGTTGCGGAAGCGACCCGGCTTGGCGGCGCCGTGCGCGATCGCGACGCGGCCGGAAGAACGGATTTCCGGAAATGGATGACCGTCACGATCGACGGCGAGCACGCGCGTGATTTCGACGACGCGATCTCGATCGACAAATTGCCGAACGGCAATTTCTGGCTGGCGGTGCACATCGCCGACGTCGCGCATTACGTCGTCGAGGGCACGGCGCTCGATACGGAAGCCTACGAGCGAGCGACATCGGTGTACTTCCCGGAGCGCGCCGTCCACATGTTTCCGTCGGAGCTGTCGACGGGATTGTGCAGCCTCAATCCTCACGTCGACCGTCTCGTGCAGTCCTGCCTGATGGAGGTCGATCGCCGGAACGGCACTGTCGTGCGTTACGAGATGCACGACGGCGTGATTCACAGCGACGCGCGCCTGACGTATACCGAAGTCAATCGGATCCTGACGGATCGCGATCCCGAGACGATGGAGGCTCGGAAGGTGCTGCTGCCGATGCTGGATCGGATGCGCGAGCTGTTCGAGATCTTGAACGCGCGCCGGCGACGGCGCGGCTCGATCGATTTCGACCTGCGCGAATCGCAGATCGTGCTCGACGATCAGGGGCTCGTCGAAGCGATCGTCGCCTCGGAACGAAACATCGCGCATCGATTGATCGAAGAGTTCATGCTGCTGGCGAACGAAACGGTGGCCGCACACCTTGAAGCGAACGAAGTGCCATCGCTCTACCGCGTGCACGAGGAGCCCGATCCGGCTAAGGTCGAGATCTTCGAAGAATTCATCTCGACGCTAGGATTTTCGCTGGCCGGTCGAGCCGATGACTTGCACCCGCGCGATTTTCAGAAGCTCGTAGAGAGAATCGCGGGAAAACCGGAAGAGAAGCCCATCGCGTTCCTGATGCTGCGCACGATGCAGAAGGCCCGCTACGACCCGCAGAATCTCGGACACTTCGGACTGGCGGCCCCGGCGTACACCCATTTCACGTCGCCCATTCGCCGCTATCCGGATCTCGTCGTGCACCGCGTGCTGCGAGAGTCGCGACAGGGAATGTCAGAGGAGCGCAAGGCGGAGCTCACCGAGGATCTGCCGGAAATCGCGCAGCACACCTCGGAGCGGGAGCGCCGCGCGGCTGAAGCCGAGCGCGAGCTTGTCCAGTGGAAGAAGGTTCGCTTCATGGCCGACAAGGTCGGCGACGAGTTCGAAGGCTACATCACGGGCGTGAGCGCGTTCGGGCTGTACCTCGAGCTGATCGAGCACTTCGTCGAAGGGCTCGTCCACGTGTCGACGATGGCCGATGACTACTATCGGTTCGTCGAGAAAGCCCACATCCTCAAGGGTGAAAAGCGCGGACGCATTTATCGGCTCGGCGATCGCGTGAAGGTGCAAGTGATTCGGGTCGATCTCGAGAAGCGGCAAATCGATCTCGGCCTCTCGGAGATCCTCGACACAGTTGCGCGGCAAGGGCACGGGCAGCGGCAGCGGTCCGATCGGCCCGAGCGCGCGGGCGGCCGGCGGCCGAAGCCGGAAGCAGGCCAGAAGGTCGGCGGCCGAAGCCGGAAGTTTGGCGACAAGAAGCCGAGCTTCAAGGCGCGCGCGCGCGGCCGGAAGCGCCGGTGATGCGCTCGCTCGTGCTCGGTACGGCCGGCCACATCGATCACGGTAAGAGCGCGCTCGTGAAAGCGCTGACCGGCACTGATCCCGATCGATTGAAAGAAGAACAAGAGCGCGGAATTACGATCGATCTCGGATTTGCTCATACCGCGATCGGCGATTGCGACGTGTCGTTCGTCGATGTGCCGGGGCACGAACGATTCGTGCGCACGATGCTGGCGGGCGTCGGCGGCATCGACGCGGTTGTGCTCGTGGTGGCGGCCGACGAGTCGGTGATGCCCCAAACGCGCGAACACCTGGCGATCTGCCAGTTGCTCGGTATTCCGCGCGGCGTGATCGCACTCACGAAAGCCGATCTGGCGGACTCGGCCACGCGCGCGGCGACGGCGCGCGACGTGCGCTCGCTCGTTGGCGGCACGGCACTCGAGGCTGCGCCCATTCACGCCGTGTCGTCGGTGACGGGCGAGGGGTTGGACGCGTTACGTTTGTCGCTCGCGGCGCTTGCGCGCGATCGGCCGAGGCTGGGCCGCGGCATCGCGCGCCTGCCGGTCGATCGCGTGTTCACGGTGAAGGGTTTTGGCACCGTCGTAACCGGAACGCTTGTTTCGGGCCGAATCGCGCGCGAAGACGAACTCGTGCTCCTGCCCGAGGGCCGCGTCGTGCGCGTCCGCGGCGTTCAAGTCCACGGCGCTTCGTCGCCAGTCGCCGAAGCGCCGCAACGGGCCGCGGTCAATCTGGCAGGCGTCGAGGTCGCCGATGCCGCGCGCGGCGTCACGCTCGCTTCTAAAGGTGCGTTGCCCGTCACGCGGCGCGTCGACGCGCGGGTCGAGGTTGTCGCGATTCCCGGGGCGGCCGGCGTCGAGACGGAGCCGCCCTCGATTCGTCATGGCATGCGCGTTCGGGTGTATCACGGCACGAGCGAACTCGGCGCCCGGCTTCTAGTCGGCGGTATCCGGAGCTACGGCGACACCGAGTTCAAACCCATCGTCGCCGGTGAATCCACGACAGTCGGCGCGGACGCTCACGCCTACGTCCGGCTTCGATTCGATCGTCCGGCCGTCTTGACGCGACTTGATCGGATCGTTCTTCGCGCGTATTCACCGGCCGTCACGATTGGCGGCGGCGTCGTGCTGGATCCCGAGCCGCCGGCCGCGGGTTTGCGAAAGCCGCAGTCGCTGCAGCGATTCGTTCGGCTCGACGCGATTTCGCCCGTGCCCGCCGCGCGCGTGTGGCTCGAGGAGGCAGGGGAGACCGGTTTGACTGCGCTCGATCTGGTGAGACGCGGCGCGATCGATCCCGCCGAGGCCGGGAGGACGATCTCTGCGCTCGTCGAGTCGGCAGGAGCGTCTGTCGAAGGCGACAGGATTCTCAGTGCGCCGATTGCCGCAGAGCTCGCGCGGCGTCGTGCCGCGTTGGTTGCGCCCGAGCCCGGATTGTCAGAAGCCGATCAGCAGGCTCGGACGGTCGTCGAGGACCTGCTTCGCAAGGGCCGGCTTACGCCGCCCGATGTCTCGATCGACAAGGCCGTTCACGGTTTGATGAAAGAGGGACGAGTGGTGAAGATCGGCGATCTGTTCTTTCATCGCGACGCGCTCGAGGAGTTGAAACGGGGCGTGAAGGCGATGGCCGAGGGACAGTCGCCAGGGGCGGCAACGGTCGACGTGACAGCGTTCAAGGCGAAGTTCGGCGTGAGCAGAAAATTTGCCATCCCGCTGCTGGAATGGCTGGACCGGGAACGAGTGACGAAACGGGTCGGGGACCGCCGGGTGGTGCTCTAGTGGTCCTTATCGTTGAGGCCGTCCCGCGTGGCTTCTTTGAAGTTGCGGATGCCTTTGCCCAGGCCCTTGCCCAGTTCGGGCAGGCGGCTGGCACCGAAAATCAGCACGATGATGAAGAGGATGACGAGAAGTTCAGGAATACCGATCGGACCCATAAAAAGCACTCCAGACTACCGATGATCGATCTCCAGAATAGTAACACCCTCGAGATTGCCTCAGTTGCGACCGAAAGGTGACAGTTGTCGTCCTACCTTGAAGACAACGCAATCAAGTCGCGCCTCTACTAGTAGCAGGTGAATCGAGGCATCGGACTTGCACCTTCTGCTGTAACGCAGCCGGGGCGGCCTCCGTATACTGATTATCGGACGTCAAAGGCGAAGCCATGAGCGAAACACACGACTCGGACGCGACTCTCAAGCTCCACGATCCCACGGCCGTGAAACCGGGCCCTGAGGGCAAGCCTCGTCCTGTCGCGACATGGGGTGGGGGCCAGTCGATTTTCGACCGTCCTGACGAACGTTACATAGGCAGGTCGGTTGTAGGCTCGCTCGTGCTGCACCTTGGCCTGTTTCTGGCCATCGTCGCGATCATGACGGTCCGGCAGGTCGAGACCAAGGTTGAGGCACCGCCCGAGCGGCCCGACGTGGTTTACCTCGAACAACCGGGCCCAGGCGGTGGTGGCGGTGGCAGCCCCGCGCCCGCGCCGGCGAAGAAGATGGAAATCCCGAAGCCGGTCGAGGCGCCGCCCACTCCGGTCGTTCCGCCTCCCGTCGTTCCGGACGTGGTGCCTGACCCCGTCCTCACCGCGCCGATCGTGACGAACATGGCGAGCGTGATCCAGGCCTCCGGCACGAGCTCGATCTCGATGGCCCAGTTCGGCGGCGGCGGATCGGGCGGCGGCATCGGTAAGGGCCGCGGTGATGGCGTCGGAGAAGGCACGGGCGGCGGCTTCGGGGGCGGCGCGCGCCAGCCCGGCAACGGCTGCGTGAACCCAACGCCAATTCGGCAAGCGCAGCCGAAGTACACGAGCGAAGCGATGCGCGCCAAGCTTCAGGGCATGGCGATGGTCGAGATCGTCGTGCAAAGGAACGGCACCGTCGGCGACGTGAGGTTGATCAAATCACTCGACGCGGTGTTCGGCTTGGACAAGGAAGCCGTCGCGGCCGCGAAAAACTGGCTCTTCCGCCCGGCCACTTGCCAGGGCGTGCCCGTCGACATGATCGTCAGTCTCGAAATCGAATTCAGACTGCACTAACACCGGCGCCTCGGTCGTTTCCGAGCTAAGCACGCGATCAGAGTCGCTTTGGCTGTTGCGGCGGTCCTGCAGGCCCCCTGCGAAGACGCTCCGGGGGTGGGCGCGGGTCCGTCCGCGTGCCCTTCAGCCATGTTTGCGATCACCCAAAAAAAAGGCCCGGCTGGCTTTCGCCAACCGGGCCGTGCGTGAGACTCGCGAGTTGTCTTAGTACATCCCGCCCATGCCGCCACCCGGCATGCCGCCGCCACCGGCTGGAGCTTCCTTCTTCTCTTCAGGAATCTCCGAGACCATGGCTTCGGTTGTCAGAAGCAGCGAGGCAATGGACGCGGCGTTCTGAAGCGCGTTTCGCACGACCTTCGTCGGGTCGATGACGCCAGTGCTCACCATGTCCTCGTACTTGCCGTTAGCCGCGTTGTAGCCGAAGTTGGCGTCCTTGCCCTCTTTGACCTTCTCGAGAACGATGGAGCCTTCCACGCCCGCGTTGGTCGCGATCCAGCGGAGTGGAGCTTCGATCGCGCGTTCGACGATCTCGACGCCCACTTTCTGGTCGTGGTTGAGATCCTTCTTGAGCGCTGCGAGGCCCTTCGCCGCGCGGAGCAGTGCGACGCCGCCGCCGGGAACGATCCCCTCTTCCACGGCTGCCTTCGTCGCGTGCATCGCGTCTTCGACGCGCGCCTTCTTTTCCTTCATCTCGGTCTCGGTCGCGGCGCCGACTTTGATCACCGCCACGCCGCCGACGAGTTTCGCCAACCGCTCTTGCAGCTTCTCGCGGTCGTAGTCCGAGGTGGTGTCCTCGACCTGCGTGCGGATCTGCTTGACGCGGCCTTCGATCGACGACTGCGTGCCCGAGCCCTCGACGATCGTGGTGTTGTCCTTGTCGATCGTGACCTTCTTCGCCTTGCCGAGATCCTCGAGCTTGATGTTCTCGAGCTTGATCCCGAGGTCTTCGGTGATCGCGCGTCCGCCGGTGAGGATCGCGATGTCTTCGAGCATCGCCTTGCGGCGGTCGCCGAAGCCCGGAGCCTTCACGGCAGCCACCTGCAACGTGCCGCGCAGCTTGTTGACGACGAGCGTCGCGAGCGCTTCACCATCGACGTCTTCCGCGATGATGATGAGCGGGCGGCCGCCGCGCGCCACTTGCTCGAGCAAGGGGAGCAGGTCCTTCATCGAGCTGATCTTCTTCTCGTGAATGAGGATGACCGGATTCTCGAGCACCGCTTCCATGCGCTCGGGGTCGGTCACGAAGTACGGCGAGAGGTAACCGCGGTCGAACTGCATGCCCTCGACGACTTCGAGCGAGGTCTCCATCGACCGCGCTTCTTCGACCGTGATCACGCCGTCCTTGCCGACCTTCTCCATGGCTTCAGCGATGATCTTGCCGATCGTGTCGTCGCTGTTCGCCGAGATCGTGCCGACCTGGCCGATCATGTGGCCGCTCACGGGCTTCGAGAGCTTCTTCAATTCGCCCGTGATGCTCTCGACGGCCTTTTCGATGCCGCGCTTGAGCTCCATCGGGTTCGCGCCCGCGACGACCATCTTGATGCCCTCGCGGAAAATCGCCTGCGCGAGCACGGTCGCCGTCGTCGTGCCGTCACCGGCCGTATCCGACGTCTTGCTGGCGACTTCACGGACCATCTGCGCGCCCATGTTCTCGAGCGGGTCCTTGAGGTCGATTTCCTTCGCCACGGTCACGCCGTCCTTGGTGATCGTGGGCGAGCCGAACTTCTTGTCGATGACGACGTTCCGGCCCTTGGGGCCGAGAGTCACCTTGACCGCGTCGGCCAAAGCGTTGACGCCGCGCAGGATCGCCTGCCGCGAGTGTTCTCCGTAAATGATCTGTTTAGCCATTGCTGAAACTCCGTTGGGGAAGAAAAAACCTGGACGCTACTTCTCGATGACGCCCAGTACCTCTTCCTCGCGGATGATGAGGTACTCGTGCCCGTCGAGCTTGATCTCTTGTCCGGCATATTTGCCGAACAGAATGGTGTCGCCGGCCTTGACGTCGAGCGGCGTGACTTTGCCGTCCTTCTCGACGCGGCCCTTGCCCACGGCGATGACTTTGCCTTGCTGCGGCTTTTCCTTCGCGGTGTCGGGGATGATGATGCCGCCGATCTTCTGTTCGCCTTCTTCGATGCGCTCAATGATGATGCGGTCGTGCAGTGGTCTGACCTTCATGGCTTGTCCTTCTCCAAACTCCTGAGCCGGCTTGGCAGTCGGCCCTACAGACTGTTAGCACTCCAGGTGCTCGACTGCTAAGTCTACGGGGCCGTTGGACGGCTGTCAATGGCGATCGGGGGTCGGCACACGCTCGGGCGAGCAGGCACGAGGCATGAGGCACGAGGGATCAGGGATCAGGCATTCGGCATTAGTGCATCAGGCACAAGGCAATGACGCACGAGGGATCGGGCACCAGACATTAGGCACTAGGCATGAGGCATCAAGCATCAAGCATCAAGCATCAAGCATCAGGCACTAGGCATTAGGCATTAGGTTTTCTGTCTTGCCTGGCACAGCGCTTGTGGGAGGCCTTCGCTGCGGGAGGTCTCGTTCGGCTCTAGGCAGGCATTAGGCATCAGGCATGGGGCATTAGGTTTTCTGTCCTGCCTGGCACAGCGCTTGTGGGGATCCTTTCGCTGCGGGAGGTCTGGTGCTTCGGCGGGACGATCGCGGCACTCGGCGCTCGGCGCTGGGCATCCCCGGGCGGATCTCGATCGGTGCATCACCCAGCTGGATTAGAGGTGTGCCTGTCGTCAAGACAAGCGCTGTGCCGAGACAGTCCGCCTAATGCCTAATGCCTAGTGCCTAATGCCTAATGCGTAGTGCTTATGCCTAGCGTCTAGCGCCGAGCGCCTAATGCCCATTGCCTATGCCTAGCGTCTAGCGCCTAATGCCCGAGGCCTAACTTCCGCCTTGCCCGGACTACGCGCTCTTCTTGATCCTGTAAGCGCTCATCTTCCGGCTGAGCGTGTTCCGGTGGAGGCCGGTCATCTTTGCCGCGCGGCAGACGTTGTAGTTGGTCTTGGCAAGAGCGCGGCTGATGAACACGCGCTCGAATTCCTTGTGGGCATCCTCGAACAGGATGCCGCGATCGATCATCTGCTGGACGAGCAGCGCAAGATCGTCTTTCATCATGATGGCAAATCGTGCCCGGTGAGCACTTTGAAGGCTTCCAGGTATTTGGCCCGCGTTTTCATCACGACCTCTTCAGGCAGCGACGGCACGGGCGGTTGCTTGTTCCACTTGATGGATTCGAGATAATCACGCACGAATTGCTTGTCGTAGCTCGCCTGGCTGTGGCCCGGCGAGTAGGTGGCCTTGGGCCAGAACCGCGAGGAATCGGGCGTGAGGACCTCGTCGATGAGCACGAGCTCGTCCGCCGCAAGCCCGAACTCGAACTTCGTGTCGGCGATGATGATCCCGTGCTTGTCGGCGTGCTTCACGGCGCGTTCGTAGATTTCCAGCGTGAGATCGCGCAGTTGCGCGATACGCGCGCGGCCGACGATGTCGCCGGCCTGTGCTTCGCTGATGTTCTCGTCGTGCCCCGTTTCCGCTTTCGTGGCCGGCGTGAACACCGTGTGGGGCAGCCGATCGGATTCGTGCAGGCCGGCCGGCAGCCGGATGCCGCAAATTGCGCCGGTCTGCTTGTAGTCCTTCCAACCAGATCCCGAAATGTAGCCGCGAGCCACGCATTCAACGGGCAGCGGCTCAGTCTTCCGCACCAGCATCGAGCGGCCGCGCAGCATCTCTTTGAACGGGCGCGTCGCCGCGGGAAATGCATCGACGTCGGTCGAAATCAGATGGTGCGGCACCAGATCTTTCACGATGTGCTCGAACCAGAACTTCGACAACTGCGTGAGAATACGGCCCTTGTCGGGGATCCCCGATCCGAGCACGTAGTCGAACGCCGAGATGCGATCGGTTGCGACGATGAGCAAGTGCTCGCCGAGATCGTAGACGTCGCGGACCTTGCCGCGACGGGCGAGTGTCAAGCCAGGGCATTCAGTTTGAAGGACGACCGACATGTGGCTCCGCGAAAGAAGCGGAAGCGTATCACTTTGCTTTTCTGATCACAATGTCGTCGCGCTGGTTTCTCAGCACGACTTTGGGCGCGTTGGCTGGTCCGATGACGCGCGACCAGTGCACCTCGTCGCCGCCAGGCTGAGCCGAGCTCGTGCCGAAGTCCGCCGACTGAATCCGCCCGCCGTCGGTGGCCGCTGCGTCGATGCTCGCGGCCGCGCCTGCGCCGACGATGAATCGCAGCGCTTCGTCCGTCGTGACAATCGTCATCGGCACGGCGTGCGACGATGTCACTTCCACTTCCGTGCGACGCACTTCGACCGTGACCTCCGACGTCGGCTCGTCGAGCGTGACCGTGCCGCCGCTGCCATTGATGCGAATCGCACCCGTTTTGCCCGAGACGGCGACGTCGGTGTTTGTTTCGTCAATCTCAATCGTCGCGGGACTGTCGGACACACGCACGTGACTGCCGCGTGCCGTCACCGAGATCTGTTCAGCGACGCGTTCGATCGTCGCCGTCACCGAGACGATTGACACTGTCACCGAGGGCGCGCCCGTGATGGTGAGGTTGCCGGCCTTGCACGATCCCGTGACGGGTCCCGTGACGTCCTGAATGTTCACATCCCCAGACCCGTTGCCAAGGCGAACACCGCGAATGCCCGAAGTGCGAACGCCGGTCGTCCTGTCGTCAAAGCTCACGTTGAGGCGCGAAGGCACGTGCATCACAAGGCGGCTCGATTGCGAGCCTTCCTCGGGATACACGCCGCGAAGGGCGAGCGTCGATCCTTGATGGTCGGGCTTGAGGACCGAACGCTTTGCGTACTCTTTCGCCGTTTCCACATCCGGACCCGTCGAGGTCACGACGAACTCGTACGCAATGTCTTCGCGGGGCTCGCCGATGACTTGGACGGTTTGGGTGATCGTGCTCAGTCGAATATCGGTGATCGACGGACCGACGGCGACGGTCCCGGGTATCGTCACGGTGGCGTGCGCGATCTCGCGCCGCATGTCCCGCCGGGCGTTGCTGAAGAGGCGCGCGAACGAGAACCCTTCCCCTGTTTTGGCCGGTGGGGCCGCCACTTGAAAGGCGATCACGCCCGCGACCACGAAACCGAGTACGATCAGAAGCTCGCGTTTGCCCATGCGCTCGCCTTCAATCTTATCGTGCCGACGCCATCCGCAGCCGTGACCCGCTCCCGGTGGCGGCTTCTACTCGTTGCCGCGATCACGCTGGCAATCGTTTGGTGGTTCCTGCGATCGCTCGATTTCGCGGGGGTGTGGCGCGCCATCCTCAATGCGCATCGACACGAGCTCGTCATCATGTTGGGCCTCACGGTGCTCACGTACATCGTCCGCGCGTGGCGCTGGCAGGTGTTGCTGCGGCCGATCGGCCGTGCGCGGTTTCGGTCAGCCTTTCGCACCACCGTCATTGGGTTTACGGCGACGTTTCTGCTGCCAGGCCGAATTGGCGAGGTGCTTCGGCCGTACTTGCTGGCGCGCGCCGAAGGGTTCGAGCCGGCCGCGACGCTCGCGACGGTCGTCGTCGAGCGCATCCTCGATCTGATCATCGTGCTCCTGCTCTTCAGCTGGTTTCTGCTCACGACCTCCATGGACGTCGGAACAACCCTCAAATATGGCGGGGCGATGAGCGGAGCCCTTGGGGTCGCGGGCTTTCTTGCTCTCGTGATTGGGGCAGGCCATCCCGAGCGGCTCGGCCGGTGGGCCGGACGCCTGACGCGCCTGCTCCCGGGACGGGCCTCATCGATCGCCGAGCGCCTGGTGCGAACATTTGTCGAAGGTCTGGCGATCATGCGACGGCCGGGCGCGCTTCTGGCGGCCTTTAGCCTGTCTGTCGTGCTCTGGCTGGTCTTGGCGGCTGGCATCTGGGTCACGTCGCTGGCGTTTGATTTGACGTTCCCCTTCTCAGGCACGTTCCTCATAATGATGTTTCTGGTCGTGGGGGTCGCCGTGCCGACGCCGGGCGGCATTGGCAGCTTTCAGCTCATGTATCAATACGCGCTCACGCGGTTCTTCGGGGCGAGCGATGATGCGTCCGGTGCGGCTGCGCTGGTGTTGTGGGCGTTATCGATTTGCCCGGTCGCGATTGCGGGACTGATTTTCATGGCTCAGGACGGTTTGACGTTGGGCGGCGTGCAGCGCTTCAGGCAAAAAGGAGACCTCGGGTGAAGTGTCCGTACTGCGCCAACCTGGGTGACAAGGTCGTCGACTCGCGCGAAAGCAAGGAAGGCGACGTCATTCGGCGCCGGCGTGAGTGTCTCGGGTGCAACCGGCGGTTCACGAGCTACGAGCGAATTGACGAAATACCCTACATGGTCGTCAAGAAAGATGGCCGTCGCGAGCGGTTCGAACGTCAAAAGCTTGTGGCGGGATTGTTGAAGGCGTGCGAGAAGCGTCCCGTGCGCGTGGCATCGCTCGAGGCGATCGCCGACAAGGTGGAAGCGGCGCTCCAGGAGCGCTCCGATCGCGAGATCAGCACGGAAGACATCGGAGCCGAGGTCATGCGCGAGTTGAAGCACCTCGACAAAGTGGCCTTCGTCCGATTTGCGTCGGTCTACCGCAACTTCCGCGACATTGACGAGTTCACCAACGAGCTGAACGAACTGCTGAGGACGCGCGAATGATTCGGTTCCTGCGCCCGGCCTGGCTCGTGCTGGCCGTGGCGGTCGCGGTCGCCGTGCCCGCGGAAGTCAAAGTCACGCCGATCGTCACGCCCGACGGCAAAGTTCTGGCGTCGTTCGAAGTGCCGGAGGGTTTCGGGGCCGAGTCGCGCGCGTTCGTCAAGACCGGACTCGAACTCGAGTTCACCTACACGGTCGAGCTCAAGAAGCCGGGTTTCTGGAGCGATCGCACTCTCGGCCTCGTCGTTGTCGTGATCAGCGCCAAATTCGACAACCTGACCGCGTCCTACACCGTGTCGAGGAAAGTCGACAAGAGCGTCACGTCGGTCGAGCCGATCAAGGACGAGGACGAACTGCGCAAGTGGCTCACGCAGATCGATCGCGTGCCGCTCGACGTCAAAGAACCCCTCGAGCCCAACGCGGATTACTACGTGCAGGTGAAATGGCGCGTCAGCTCGCGCAAGTCGTTTCCGTTGTGGCCGTTCGGCCACGACGACGGGAGCGGGCGGAAGAGCTTTACGTTCGTTCGCTGATCGACCATGGCGCTGTTCGAGCCACCTGCTGCAGCTGTTCCGCCTCCGCCACGCCGGCGGCCGCTCTGGGACAACACCCGCGTGCTGGTCGCGATTGCGCTCGTCGCGGCGGTGATTTTCTTCCTCGTCCGGTTCTCCGATCAAACGACAAACCCGTCGCCGCTCCTCACGCCGGTGGTGCTCTACACGCTGTACAGCGTGGACCTGGCGTTTCTCGTCGGGTTGTCGTTCTTGCTCGGCCGCAATCTGTTCAAGCTGTGGATGGAGCAACGGCGCGAGGAGCCGTTCGCCCGATTCAGAAGCAAGCTCGTGGCGGCGCTGCTGGTAATGACGATCATCCCGGCCGTGCTCGTGCTCATCACCGGCAGCGAGATCATCAACAGCAGCTTTCAGAAGTGGTTCAGCGAACCAGCGGACCAGGCGCTCGAGGCCGCGAAGAATCTGGCGCGCGAGTACTACCGCGAGCACCAGGATCGCGTCACCTCGGAAGCCAAGCGCGTGGGGGCCAAGCTGTCGAGGCAAGCGGTCGCGGCCGGCACCGTGGCAGCGGTGCAGAAAGAATTGGATGCGGCGATCGAGACGTTGCAAGGCGGCATCTTCGATTTGTATCGCGCCGTGCGGCGATCGGGTGGCGATCCCGACGCGGAGTTCCTGGCGTCGGCGCGATCCGGGTCGTTGCCGCCGGACACGATTCGCGTCGGCGCCGCGGCCGATCGGCTCGCGGCGCGCGCGATGCTGTCGGGACGCGACGAGACGCAGCAGGAGGAGCTCGATAGCGGCGCATGGCTCGTGCGCACCGCGTCGCCGCTGCGCACCGCGGACAACGCGGTCGTCGGCGTCATCGTGGCCTCGCTCTATGTGTCGGGTGAGATCAAGCGCGAGGAAATTCGCGCCACGGCGGCGTTCGAGCAATATCAGCAGATGAAAGTGCTAGGCGGGCCTGTGCAGGGCGCGTATCTCGCGTTTTTCCTGATGGTGGCGCTCGCCATCCTCGTCAGCGCCACCTGGTTTGGGCTGTACATGGCGCGCCGGATCACGAGGCCCGTGCAGTTGCTCGCCGAAGGGGCCAAGGCGATTGGCGCCGGACAGCTCGATCTTCGCCTTGAACCGGAAGCGGGCGACGAGTTCGGATCGCTCGTCGAGGCGTTCAACATGATGGCGGCCGAGCTCCGAACGAGTCAGGAGAAGCTCGAGCAGTCAGCTCGGGTGCTGGCCGTGAAGAATGAAGAAGTTGATGCGCGCCGCCGCTACATCGAAACGATTCTCGAGCGCGTCGCGACCGGCGTCATCTCGCTCGACGCGGGCGGCGCGATCTCGACCGTGAACGGCGCGGCCGCGCGTCTGCTCGGCCTCGAAACCGACGTGATCGGACAACCCGCGGCCGCCGTCCTCAATCGCGACGATCTGCGACCGCTCCTGCCGCTGGCCGAGGCCGCCGGTCAGCGCGACGGCTCCGGGTTGGTGCAAGAGATCACGCTGGCTCGGGAAGAGCGTGAGATTCATCTGGCCGCTGCGGTCACCGTGCTGACCGGCGAAGGCGGTCAATCCGAAGGGGCGGTGCTCGTGCTCGATGACGTCACGCCGCTGATTCGAGCGCAGCGCGTGGCCGCGTGGCGAGATGTCGCGCGCCGCCTCGCGCACGAGATCAAGAATCCGCTCACGCCGATTCAGCTCAGCGCCGAGCGACTCCGGCGCAATTTCGCGGGCGGGCCGCCCAACGCCAAAGCGCTCGTGGACGAATGCACGGGCGCGATCGTCACGGAGGTCGAGGCGCTCAAGCACCTGGTCGACGAGTTCGCGCAGTTCGCCCGGCTGCGCGGACCCAAGACCGTCCCGTCCGATTTGAACCGGCTCGTCACCGACACACTGCGGCTCTACGGCGGCGTGCTCCAACAAGGCCAGTTGCGGCTGGATCCGGACCTCGCGCGCGAGCTCCCGCCCGTGCGGATCGATGTCGAGCAAATCCGTCAGGTGATCATCAATCTCGTGGACAACGCCGTCGAGGCCCTGGGCGGCCCGCACGCGCCCGCGCGCCCCGACGGCCAGCCACCAACCATCGTCGTGCAAACAAGCCACGACGCGCGCAATGGCGTGATCCGGCTCGTGGTCTCAGACAACGGTCCCGGTGTGCCGCCGGCCGACCGTGACAAACTCTTCATGCCCTATTTTTCGACGAAGGGACGCGGCAGCGGATTGGGTCTCGCGATCGTCCGACGCATCGTCGCGGAGCACGGAGGAGGAATCGAAGTGGGCGAGTCACAGCCGGGCACCGTGTTTACGGTAGAGCTGCCGGCAGCATAAGCACCGAAATTAACCGATGACCGGAAACTGACTTGTCTTCAATTCTGATTTGCGACGATGAAGCCGGCGTGCGAGCGGCGCTGGGGGGCGTGCTCCGTGATGAAGGCTACACGGTTGACGCGGTGGCGAGCGGCGAGGCGTGCCTCGAGCGCGTCGCGAAGCAGCCCTACGATTTGATCCTGCTCGACATCTGGCTGCCAGGGATCGATGGGTTGGTGACCCTGGAGCGATTGCGCGAGCGCAGGGTCGACTGGCCGGTGATCATGATTTCCGGTCACGGCAGCGTGGAGTCGGCGGTTCGGGCGACGAAGTTGGGCGCGTTCGATTTCATCGAGAAGCCGCTATCGCTCGAGAAAACAGTGCTCGCGGTTCGCAATGCGATCACGCAGCGGCGGCTCGAGGTCGAGAACCGGGCGTTGCGCGCGCGGGTCGATCGGCGCCTCGTGATCGTCGGCGACAGCTTTCAAATGGCGCGGTTGCGCGAGCATATTGCGCTCTCGGCGCCGAGCAATGGCCGCGTGCTCGTGTCGGGCGAGAACGGCACGGGTAAGGAACTCGTGGCGCGCCAGGTGCACGCCCAAAGCCATCGGGCCAACGGACCCTTCGTCGAAGTGAACTGCGCGGCAATTCCCGAGGAACTGATCGAGTCAGAGCTGTTCGGGCACGTGAAGGGCGCGTTTACCGGCGCGGTGGCGGACCGGCGTGGCAAGTTCGAGATGGCGAACGGCGGCACGCTGTTTCTCGACGAGATCGGCGACATGAGTCTCAAGACTCAGGCCAAGGTGCTGCGCGCGCTCCAAGAGCAAGTGGTCGAGCCGGTCGGCGGGCACGCGAGCGTGCGCACGGATGCGCGCGTGATTGCTGCGACGAACAAAGACCTGGCTACGGAAATCCGGGCCGGCCACTTTCGTGAGGATCTGTACTTTCGCTTGAACGTGATTCCGATCGCGGTCCCTCCATTGAGGGACCGCGGCGATGACGTGCTCCGGCTGGCGGAACACTTCGTGGCGGAGTTCGCCCGAGAGTACGGACGGCGGCCGAAGCAATTTCAGCCCGACGCGTTGGCCACGCTTCGCGCATATCGATGGCCCGGCAACGTGCGCGAGCTCCGAAACGTCGTCGAACGCCTGATGATCATGGTGCAAGGGGAGACGGTTACGTCACCCGACCTCGTGTTCCTCGACGGCGCGGCTGGGCCAGCCACTGCCGTCGCGCCGAGGGTGACCGGCGATGTGCGCCCGCTGTATGAAGCGCGCGATCACTGGGAACGGGACTACATCCAGCACGCGCTTACGGCGTTCGACGGCAATATTTCGCGAACGGCGGATGTCCTGGGTGTGGAGCGGAGCAATCTGTATCGGAAAATGCGCGGACTGGGCATCGCGCCCGCGAAGCGCGAGACCGACGAGGAATAGCTCACTTCCCTCGCAGCTTGTTTTCCAAAATCTGATCGTCCTTGAAATCCTCGAGCTGCAGGTACCAGGCGGCTGAGGCTGTGAGCGCGGCCGCGGGAATCAGTCCCACGAGCTCGCTTTCGAGAACGTTCACGCCGTAGCGCGCCGCTTCGCGTTTCACGAGCTCGAAGACGCGAAACACCGGCGTCTTTTCGTAGTTCGTGAGGTTCATCGACACTTGAACGATCTTCCGATCCCCGAGCTCGATGCCCATGGCTTTCACGAATCGCAAGCCGCCAGAACTGTGGCGGACGGCGGTCGCGATCTTTTTCGCGACGTCGAGTCGATCGGTCGCGAGGTTGATGTTGTACGCGATGAGAGGCATCCGCGCGCCGATCACGGATGCGCCGGCCGAGGGATGCGGAGCGGCCTCGCCGAAGTCTGGACGCCATGCGGGATCCCCGAGCTTCTTCGCGAGGCCTTCGAATTCTCCCCGGCGAATGTCTTCGAGATTTCGTCTGGCCGGCGATGACGAAGCTTCCTCGTACAGGAACACCGGCACGCCGAAACGGCGATTGACCTCGGCGCCCACGGTCTTCGCGAGCGCGACGCAGTCCGCCATCGTCGCACCTTCGATTGGCACGAACGGCGTGACGTCGACGGCTCCCATGCGCGGGTGTTCTCCCGAATGATGGCGCAGGTCGATTGTCTCGACGGCAATACCGAAGAGTGCGTACACAGCGTTCACGACATCTGCTGGTTCGCCGGCGAACGTGAAGACCGTGCGATTGTGGGAAGCGTCTGGCTTCACATCGAGCAGACGGGCGCCGGTGTTCTTGACGGCTTCGGTCAACCGATCGAGAACGTCCTGGCGACGGCCTTCGCTCACATTCGGAATACATTCGATGACAGGCATAGGGGATTGGTCAGTGACGGTCACTAGCATAGCTAATCCCGGATCCTGGCCGTGCCGATACTGCGAATGTGTGCAGTGTTGACGAGCGGCTCTTGTACTCTTCGCGGGCACTCGCTATAATCCGCGCTGCCTGACCATGGCCGATCCCCGCCGCCTCGATCCGTCCGCGCCCACGCCCGCCGTGCGCGACAGTCAGATCGAATCGCTGCTCGTCGAGGGGCTCGAGGCCTACTTCAATCAACGATATGAAGACGCGGTGCATGTGTGGACGCGCGTGCTGTTTCTGGATCGATCGCACAGCCGCGCTCGCGCTTACATCGAACGCGCTCAGGCGGCGATCGCCGAGCGCCAGCGCCGCGGCGAAGCGAAGATCCAGGAAGGGCAGTCGCTGCTCGATCAGGGAGACGCGGGTGCCGCTCGCGATTTGCTTCGCGAGGCGATTTCCGAGGCCGGAGACGACGAACGTGCCTCGGCGCTTCGCGTCCGCCTCGAGCGACTCGAACGCGCGACTGCGCCCGTGAGCCGGACAGCCCCGGTCATCGATCCCGCGAGCCTGCCGCAAGACGAGCCGCTTTCGACGCGACGGACGTGGATATGGGGGAGCGCAGGCGTTGCGGCTGCCGCGATGATGGTGACGCTGCTTGTCAGCAGCTCCGCGCGAGCGTGGCTTGGACTTGCACCTGCGAACGAAGCGCTGACGCTGCCAAACTTGAAGGTCGCACTGCCGGTGCTATCGACCTCTGATGTTCAGCTCGTGCGCGCGCGGATGTTGTACGGCAAGGGCCGCCTGTCCGAGGCGCTGCAAGCGCTCGACCGCGTCGGCGTCGATAGCGCCAGCCGCGCATCAGCCGACGCGCTGCGCGTGGAGATTCAGCGCTTGCTGCTCGCGAGCGCGCAATTGCGGCCGCACGGAGGGAATCGCCCATGAGATGCCCGAAATGCCATTACCTGAGCTTCGAGCCGGAGCGAAAGTGCCGCAATTGCGAATACGATTTTTCCCTGGCTGAAACCGAGTTGAGTTTGCAGCCGCCTGCAGAATCGGGCGGGCCCTTCGCGGATCTCGATCTTCGTCTGAAGCCGCCGCTGATGAGTTCGACGCCGTCGCACAATCCGCGGCACGCGCCCGTGGGTCCTGCGAACGGACCCCTCGCCATCGCCGTCGCGGAACGTCCGGATGATCCTGCGGGCGACGCACTCGAGCCACGCGTCGCGCTTCGGCCGGCGACCACAGAGCTTCCGCTGTTTGTTCGTGGCTTGCCCGCAGGCGAGCCAGGGCCCGAGCGCGATCTGGACCGTCCACTGGTGTCGCCGCCGGCCGCCCCGAGGCCGCCGCTTGCAGTCCGGCGCCGCGCGCCGGAAGCGCCTCCGCCCGCTTCGCCCCTGCCGCCGGCTCCGCGTCCCCGACCGCCCGTGATGGCCCAGGGCGCGTCGGCCCTTGGTGCGGCCAAGTCCGGTGGCGCCGAGCACGGACGACTGCTCGACGTGCCCGCACCAGACGCCGTCTGGACTCCGCTCGCGGCTGATGCCCCCGAGCGCGCTCACGCCGCGGCGTTTGCGGCGGCGTCGCGAACGCGCCGCACGACGAGAGTCACACCAGGCGCGCGAGTCACCGCCGCGCTTGTAGACGTCGCACTTTTGGGCGGTATCGATCTGATGATTGTCTGGTTCACGCTGCGGATTTGCGCGCTGACGTTTGGCCAGGCGCTCACGTTGCCCGTGTTGCCGCTCGCGGCGTTCTGCATTCTGCTCGACGTCGGCTACTTGCTTCTGTTCACCGCGAGTGGCGGCCAGACCCTGGGCAAAATGGCGGCCGGTATTCGCGTCGTCGCGGAAGACTCCGAGGCCGGAGCCGTTGCGCTGACCGGGCGGCAAGCACTGATGCGCGCGATCCTGACGGTGCCATCCGTGCTGGCAGCCGGCATCGGCTGGTTGCCGGCGCTCGTCGGCAAGGGCCCGGCTGTTCACGATCGGTTGTCACACACGCGCGTCATCCGTTCATGAAACGTGTTGCGGTTCTGATTGCGACCGCCGGTGGCGCGGGCTACGCGCCTGTCGCTTCCGGGACCTTCGGATCGGCCGTCGGCGTGCTCGTCTATTGGCTGACCTCGTCCTGGCCGTTCGCGTGGCAAGCGTGTCTCGCACTGCTCGTGACCGTGGTCGGCACCTGGGCTTCGTCGCTCGCGGCGACGCATTTCGATCGCGAAGATCCGAGCCAGGTCGTCATCGATGAAGTCGCGGGGCAGCTCGTGACGTACCTCGGAGTTGGCGTGGGGATCTGGGGTGTGCTCCTCGGTTTCCTCGCGTTTCGCGCGTTCGACATCGTGAAGCCGTGGCCCGCGAATCGCCTCGAGCACCTGCCGGGCGGTGCCGGTATCATGGCGGACGACATCATGGCCGGCATCTACGCGAACATCCTGCTCCAAGCGGTCGTCCGTTTCGTCTATCCGGGGCTGTAAGTGCGCCTGCTTCGCACGGCCGAGATCCTCGCCATCGGCAGCGAGCTGCTCTCGCCACACCGATCGGACACCAATTCGCTTTACCTCACGGCAATTCTCAATGAGTGCGGCATCTCGATCCGCGCGAGAGGCATTGCCGGAGACGACGTCGCGGAGCTTGCAGAGAGACTTCGCTTCGCTCTCTCGCGCGCCGATTTGATCGTCACGACAGGCGGTTTGGGCCCCACCGACGACGACATCACTCGAGAGGCGATCGCGTCGGTTCTCGGGCTGCCGCTCGAGGAGAACGCCGAAATCCTGTCGGTGATCGCCGCGCGTTTTGCTCGTCGCAAGATGACGATGCCTGAGATCAACCGGCGGCAGGCCCAAGTGCCACGCGGCGCAACATCCTTGCCGAATCCCAACGGCACTGCGCCGGGCCTCTGGATCGAGAATGCCGATCGAGTGATTGTGCTCTTGCCCGGGCCTCCGCGCGAGATGCAGGCGATGATGGAGTCAGAGGTGCGGCCGCGCCTGCTCGAGCGCACCGGCGGACGCCGTCTGCGGCGGCGGGTGATCAAAACGACGGGTTGGCCCGAGTCGCGCGTCGATGAAGTGGCCGCGCCGATCTATCGGACACTTCGCGCCGGAACCGAACCCGTCGAAACCACGATCCTCGCTGCGCCCGGCGCGATCGAGCTCCATTTGTCGGCCGCGGGTTCCGACGTGGACGCTATCGACAGAGATCTCGACGCCGGCGTTCGCGCGATCGGCGCCGCGCTCGAAGAGATCGTTGTCAGTGTTGACGGCCGCTCGCTGGAGGAAGTCGTTGGCGCGGAGTTGAAGCAGCGCGGTCTCCGAGTGGCCGTCGCCGAGTCGTGTACGGGCGGCTTGATGCTAGGCAGGCTTACCAATGTGCCAGGGAGTTCGTCGTGGGTTATCGGGGGCGTTGTCGCATACGACAACACCGTGAAGATCGACATGCTCGGCGTCCCGGCGCAAGTGATCGCGTCTCATGGTGCGGTGAGCGAGCCAGTGGCTCAGGCGATGGCCGAAGGCGTTCGCGATCGCTTCGGTGCCGACGTCGGCATTGGAATCACTGGTGTGGCCGGACCAGGCGGCGGGACGCCCACAAAGCCGGTGGGCATGGTCGTGATTAGCGTTGCCGGCGCCCATACAGCCGTTCGAACGTTCAACTTCGTCGGCGACCGTGGGATGGTTCGCACGCAAGCGGTGAACGCCGCGCTCGACGTGCTGAGGCGGTCGTTGGGAGGGCGAGGCTGAAGCGACTTATGATGATCGTTTATGCCTTCGGATGCGGCGCATAAAGCCGCTGTCATCGGTGCCGGAAGCTGGGGCACCGCGCTTGCGATTCATCTCGCTCAGGTCGGCCGCGACGTTACGCTCTGGGGGCGCGACAAACTGCTCCTCGACGGAATGGCGGCGAGACGCGCGAATCCGACCTATTTGCCCGACATCACGTTTCCAAAGGGTCTTCGCCCCGAACCGAATCTCGCGGCCGCGCTCGAGGGCGCTCGGTATGTGATCGTCGCGGTGCCGTCGCACGGGTTGCGCGCGGTGCTCGATGCGGCCGCGCCACATGTGCCGTCCGGCGCGGTATTCGTGAGCGCGACAAAGGGCCTCGAGACGCATTCGCTGTCTCGGATGTCTCAAGTGATCTGCGAAGCCACGGGCGGAAGGCATTCCGTTGTCGTGCTCTCGGGGCCGAGCTTCGCGGCCGAAGTCGCGCAGGGTCTTCCAACGGCGCTGGTGGCGGCTTCGTCGAACGACGCCGCCGTTCGTTCGGTGCAGGAAGAGTTCCGCGGGAAGTTCTTCCGCCTTTACGGGTCCGACGACGTCGTCGGCGTCGAAATCGGGGCGGCTCTGAAGAACATCATCGCCATCGCCGCGGGCGTCGTGGAATCGTTGGGACTCGGACACAACGCGCTATCAGCATTGATGACGCGTGGTCTCGCGGAAGTGTCGCGGCTTGCCGACGCCATGGGCGGACGCCGCGAGACGCTCGCGGGTTTGAGCGGCTTGGGTGATCTCGTCCTGACGTGTACGGGTTCGCTGAGTAGAAATCGACACGTGGGGATCGAGCTTGGGCGCGGGCGATCGCTCGATGAGATCCTCGCCAGCATGCGGATGGTGGCCGAGGGTGTGCGCACGACCGACGCGGCGCTCGAGCTCGGGACGCGGCACGCGGTCGAGCTGCCAATCGCCGCACAAATGGCGGAAGTGCTGGCAGGCCGCAAGACTCCCAAAGACGCCGTCGCCGACTTGATGCTTCGTCCGCAGCGCGGCGAGCGCGAATAATCGCATGGGCCTGTTCGACAGACTCAAAGCTGGTCTAGCCAAGACCGCGCAGCAGATTCGGGACACCCTCGGTCTTCCGACCGACACCGTGCCGGCCTCCGCCCCTTCGGCCACCGCGTCCAAAGCGCGCGTTGGAGGACCCGAGACGCTCGATCAACTCGAAGAGGCGCTGATTGCCGCCGATGTTGGATTGCCGGCGACGAGTCGCATCCTCGAGGCTGTCCGAGCCGATCGGCAAGGTACGCTCCGAGATCGCGTGGCCCGAGAGGTGGTCCGTGTGCTTCGCGACGTGCCGGCCGTTCGGAAACCGGTGGAGAAACCGGAGGTCGTGCTCGTCGTCGGCGTGAATGGCACCGGCAAGACGACCACGGTGGGGAAGCTCGCGAATCTTCTTCAGTCGAGCGGCCGGTCGACGATGGTCTGCGCGGCGGACACTTTTCGCGCGGCCGCCGTCGAGCAGCTCGCCGTGTGGGCCGGTCGCGCCGGCGTTGATCTCGTGCGTGCTCAGTCAGGCGCCGATCCGGCCGCGGTGACGTTTGATGCGGTTTCTGCGGCCAAGGCGCGAGGCCGTGACGTGGTGATCGTCGACACCGCGGGGCGGCTGCACACGCGAGCGAATCTCATGGCCGAGCTCGACAAGATCCGGCGCGTGGTCGCGAAGGTCGTGCCGACGGCGCCTCATGAAGTCTTGCTCGTCCTCGACGCGACGGTCGGACAGAACGGGCTCGTGCAAGCTCGAGAATTCATGGCCGCGAGTGGCGCAAACGGGATCGTGCTGACGAAGCTCGACGGCACCGCGAAGGGTGGTGTGGCCGTAGCGATCGCGCACGAGTTGAAGTTGCCGATTCGCTACATCGGCGTGGGCGAAGCACTCGATGATCTCTTGCCCTTCGATCCGGAAGCGTACGTCGATGCGATCTTCGACGGAGGCCGCTGATGGGCGACGCGGCCTTCATGGACCGCGCGCTTTTTCTGGCCGAACGAGGTCTCGGCCGAACCTCACCCAATCCCATCGTGGGCGCGGTCGTGGTTTCGCCCGATGGTGTGGTCGTGGGACAGGGCGCGCACCTGGATCTTGGCGGCCCGCACGCTGAAGTGAACGCCCTCGAGATGGCCGGCTCGCGCGCGGCAGGCGCCACGATGTTCGTCACGCTCGAGCCGTGTTGTCACGTTGGCCGCACGGGGCCGTGCGCGGCGAAGATCGTCGAGGCTGGTGTCGCGCGCGTGAGTTACGCCGTGGCCGATCCGAACCCGCGCGTGTCGGGTGGAGGCGCGGCGTATCTGCGCGAGCACGGCGTCGAAGTGATTCAAGGGCTTCGCCGTGCGGAGGCCGAGCGCCAGCATCGTCCGTTCTTCACGTGGATTCGCGAGAAGCGTCCGGCCGTTACAGTGAAGATGGCCGTGTCGAGCGACGGTTTCGTCGGGAAGCGGGGCGGCCGAGTGATGCTCACCGGGCCCTCGGCGAATCGATGGACGCACAGACAGCGGGCGGCGGTCGATGCGCTGGCTGTCGGTTCTGAAACGATTCTCGTCGATGACTCGCTGCTCACTCCGCGCGGAGCGTATCGGTCACGCCCGCTCACTCGCGTGATTTTCGATTGGCGGCTGCGAGTGGAGGCGTCGGCGGCCGTCTTCTCGACGCTCGATGTCGGGCCGGTCATAATGGTGACGTCGGCCGAGGCAGTGTCGCAGCACCCATCGCGTGCAGCCTCATTGCGCCAGGCCGGCGCGGAGGTTCACGGGTTCGGCGCTCGGTCTTTGCGCGCGGTCCTCGAGTGGCTCGCCAGTCGCGGGATAGCGGACTTGCTCGTCGAAGGCGGCCCGACACTAGCGGGAGCGCTCATCGCCGAAGGACTCGTGGATCGGATGCAATGGATTGTCACGCCGGCGCGATTAGGCGACGGCGTGCGGTGGTCGCTCGGCGGAGTCGACGAGGCGTTGATGGAACGGCCACCGATAGCCCTACCTCTTGGCGCGGACGCCCTCTTGGAATTCGATGTTCACCGGACTCATTGAAGCCACAGGCCAGATCGATCGGACCGAACCGAGCGCGGCGGGACGCCGCGTGCGGATCGCCTCGCCGCTCGGCGTGGAACTCGCCGCGGGAGACAGCGTGTCCGTGTCCGGCGTCTGTTTGACGGTGACCTCCATGGACGCGGCGGGATTTTCTGTGGACGTATCGCCGGAAACCTTGCGCGTCACGACGTTGGGAAAATGGACGGCCGGGCAGATCGTGAATCTCGAACGGCCGCTCCGCGCAGATGCCCGACTGGGTGGCCATTTCGTGCTCGGTCACGTAGACGGCGTCGGACACGTCAGCGCCCTTCGACACGACGGCGACTGCGATTGGTTCGACATCACGTTCCCGCGCGACATGGCGGCGTGGTTGATTCACAAAGGCTCGATTGCGGTCGATGGCATCAGTCTCACGGTGGCGTCGCTCGTGGACGATCGATTTGGCGTCCAGATTCTTCCGTTCACTCGCGCGCACACGACTCTGCGGAGCGTGGGCGTTGGTGACGAAGTGAACTTGGAAGCCGATCTGCTCGGGAAGTACGTGGCGCGGGCACAGGCGCTCGCGACCGGATTCGTGGCAGCCGGAGGGCGCCACTCATGAAGGCTCAATTGCATCTGACGAAGAAGCGAAAGCGCTCGCCGTTTGCGCCGATCGAAGCGGCGATAGCCGAGCTCAAAGCCGGGCGCATGATCGTCGTCGTCGACGACGAGGATCGCGAGAATGAAGGCGATCTCACGATGGCGGCCTCGGCGGTGACGCCCGAGGCGATCAACTTCATGGTGCGCCATGGCCGCGGGCTCGTCTGTTTGGCTATGACGCCCGATCGACTGGATCAGCTCGAGATTCCGCTCGAAGTTGCCGACAATTCCTCCCCGCGCGAAACCGCGATGTGCGTGTCGATCGACGCCAAGGACGGCGTGGCCACGGGCGTGTCGGCCAGCGATCGCGCCAAGACCGTGCGCGTGGCGATCGCGAAGGGCAGCACGCCGCGTGATTTGTCGCGGCCCGGACACGTGTTCCCGCTGCGCGCCCGATCGGGCGGCGTGCTCGTCCGGGCGGGGCACACGGAAGCCGCCGTCGATCTCTCGCGGATTGCGGGCCTCTATCCAGCGGGCGTGATTTGCGAAGTGATGAACCAGGACGGCTCGATGGCGCGCGTGCCGTCGCTCGCCAAGTTCGCGAGGCGTCACAAACTTCTGATGGTCACGATCGCGGATCTCATCCGGTACCGCATGCGAACCGAGAGCCTCGTGACCAAAGTCGCCGAGGCGGCGTTGCCAACATCACACGGCCCGTTCCGCGTGCACGCATTTTCGAGCGAGCTCGATGGCCAGACGCACGTCGCGCTCGTGCGCGGCGAGATCGGCAAAGGCGATCGCGTGCTGGTGCGCGTGCACTCGAAGTGCCTGACCGGCGACGTGTTTCATTCGACCCGCTGCGACTGCGGGCCGCAACTCGATGGCGCGATGCAGCAAATCGCGCGCGAAGGGCGAGGAATCTTGTTGTACCTCCATCAGGAAGGTCGCGGGATCGGTCTGGCAAACAAGATCCGCGCGTATGCGCTGCAGGACGAAGGGCTCGACACGGTTGAGGCCAACGAGCGGCTGGGGTTCAAACCGGACCAACGCGACTACGGCATCGGCGCCCAGATTCTTCGCGACCTCGGCGTCAAAACGATGCGGCTGCTCACGAACAATCCCCGGAAGTTTGTCGGGCTCGAAGGATATGGGCTATCGGTCGTGGAATCGGTGCCGCTCGAGATCGCGGCAACGGAGTTTACGCGGCGGTACATGAAGACGAAGAAAGACAAACTCGGACACAAGCTTCGGACGGTCTGATCCGCTGGCCTCGTCGCGCGTCAATCAAGCGTCCTGTAGAAGACCGTCGTGCTGCAGACCGCGCCGTTGGGCATCAGCGCGTAGCCGGGAATGTCGCCGACCCGAATCCAGCCAAGCCGGCTATAGAGCCGAGCGGCGTCGCCGCCGGTCACCGCATCCAGGACCAGTAGTGTTTTCCCGGCAGCTCGAGCTGTTTCTTCGGCGGCTCTGAGGAGCGCTTCGCCGAGCCCTCGCCGTCGCGCGCGGCGATGGACGAGCATCTTCGCCAGGTCCGCACGATGCGGCTGATTCTCCGGCATATCGAGTATCAGCTGCACGGTGCCGCAGATGCCGTCCGAGTCCTCGGCGATGATGAGCGCCCGTTTGCCGGCGACGACGTCGTGCGCCACGCGATCCCAAAACGCGCGCGCGCGTTCGCGCGTAATCGGCAGCATGAAGCTCACGGACGCGCCGCCTTCGACGCAATCGATGAGTACGGTGGCGAGCTCTTCGAGCTGGGAGGGCGTGACCGCGGCGACGGGACCGATGCGCACGGAACTGGGGTTCATTGGATTTTTGAAGAGTCCCTCGCCTGAAAAAATCGGATGACGTTCTTCGCAAATCCAAGGCGCAAAATCAGAATGAGCGGTGCCGCCGTCGTTATCCCACGGCCGATCGCTGCGCCAAACTCTTGCGCCGGGCTCGTCAGCGGGATCTCAGCGAATGGGCCGGAAGCTGGTCCGCGAAAAAATCTCGACGCCGATATCAAGAACAACATCGTCAAGATCACCAGGGACACCCGGCGGCCGTAAGGTTTGCGCCGCGCCAATCCCCAGGAGGCAAGTGCCGCAACCGCGATGCATCCGAAACTCACCGCCGTGCCCGACACCAAGAAAAGCATCACGCCGGGTTCGCTGAGCCTCGGAAGTGACGCGACCGCGAACATCCCAAGGATGAGAAGGAACATCAGGGCAAAGAGAATGAGGACGATCTGGGTGAGCCACACCGAAGGCGGGCGGGGAATGCCGTTTGACGGCGCGATAGAGCTGGTGACTCGCTCAGAATCAGTCATGGGTTGGGCCACCGCTTCTTACCAACCAACGCGCGGCAGAGGAAAAAGCTGGTGTCATTCTGGTCCAATCGCTCCGGTTTAGTGTCGTTCGGGGCGGCGAACATCGAGGACCTGTAGCCTCGAAAGCCAATGGCTGGAAGTCGTTACGGGGACGTCAGCGACTAATCGCATACTAGCCGATTGTGATGAGCCCCAACGGGCCGTCAGGGACCCCCGAAATCGAGCACGACTGTGCTATCGTAACCGTTTGTGCTGTAACCGGTTAGCGTCCTAGTGGAGCTGTAACCGGGAGATTCGATGCTTGAGTCGCTGAGTTCCCGTCTTCAAGGTGTTTTTCGGTCGATCCGCGGTCAAGCGCGGCTCACCGAGGACGCTGTCGATACGGCGCTCCGCGAAATTCGACTGGCGCTCCTCGAAGCGGACGTCAACTTCCGCGTCGTCAAGGCGTTCGTCGAGCGGGTGCGGGCAAGAGCGGTCGGCGACGAGGTGTTGAAGAGCCTCACGCCCGACCAGCACGTCGTGCGAATCGTGCGCGACGAGATGCTGGCGCTCTTCGGTACGACGCAGGGCGGGCTGACGGAAACGGCGAAGTCGCCGCGCGTCGTGCTCATGCTCGGTTTGCAGGGTTCTGGCAAGACCACAACCAGCGCGAAGTTGGCGCGGTTGTTGATGAAGCAAGGCCGGCATCCGATGTTGGTGTCGACCGACGTTCGACGGCCGGCCGCGATTCAGCAGTTGACGGTCCTGGCCGGACAAGTTGGCGCGCGCGTGCACGATCCGGAAGGCCAGATGGATCCGGTCGCGCGCGCAACCGGGGCGCTCGTCGCGACGAAAAACCTCGGGTTCGACACGCTCATCGTCGACACAGCCGGCCGGCTGCACATCGACGACGAGCTGATGGCCGAGCTCGACGCGATTCAAGCGGCGGTCGACCCGAGCGATCGGCTGTATGTCGCCGATTCGATGACCGGGCAAGACGCGATCAAGAGCGCCGGTGAGTTTCATCACCGCATCGGCGTGTCGGGCGTCGTGCTCACGAAGATGGATGGCGATGCGCGCGGTGGCGCGGCGCTCTCCGTGGTGGGCGTCGTCGGCGTGCCGATTGCGTTTGTCGGCGTCGGCGAGCGGATCCAGGATTTGGAGCCGTTTCACGCCGACCGCTTGGTATCGCGGGTACTCGGCATGGGCGACGTGTTGTCGCTCATCGAGCGGGCCGAGGAGGCGATTGACGACGAGACGCGTGCGAAGCTGGAGAAAAAGACCAGCCTCGACGACTTCTCGCTGGAGGATTTTCGGGATCAACTGCGCGCGCTGAAGAAGATGGGACCGCTCGAGCAAGTGCTCGGGATGATCCCGGGCTTCGGAGCGATGAAAGAGCTGAGCGCGCAGAAGGCCCAGATGGACCCGAAGGAGCTCGGCCACATCGAAGCGATCATCAGCTCGATGACGCCAGGCGAACGCCGGAATCACGCGATCATCAACGGCAGCCGCCGCAAACGCATCGCGCGAGGCAGCGGCCGGTCGGTCGAAGAAGTCAATCGTCTGCTGAAGCAATTCATCCAGATGAAGAAGATGCTCAAGACCATGGGCGGGATGACACAAGGACGCGGCGGACGACAGAGACTGATGCAGATGATGCGGGGGCGGTAAAGGGGTGTTGGGTTCGGTGGGTTCGTTGGGTTCGTTGGGTTCGTTAGGTTCGATGGGTTCGATCTTTCCAGCACAGTGGGATCCGAAGCTTGGAATTCACGTGACTTGAAGTCGCGGCCGCACTGACCCTATAGTGAGTCGTATTAATTTAAATCATACCAACATGGTCAAATAAAACGAAAGGCTCAGTCGAAAGACTGGGCCTTTCGTTTTAATCTGATCGGCACGTAAGAGGTTCCAACTTTCACCATAATGAAATAAGATCACTACCGGGCGTATTTTTTGAGTTATCGAGATTTTCAGGAGCTAAGGAAGCTAAAATGGAGAAAAAAATCACTGGATATACCACCGTTGATATATCCCAATGGCATCGTAAAGAACATTTTGAGGCATTTCAGTCAGTTGCTCAATGTACCTATAACCAGACCGTTCAGCTGGATATTACGGCCTTTTTAAAGACCGTAAAGAAAAATAAGCACAAGTTTTATCCGGCCTTTATTCACATTCTTGCCCGCCTGATGAATGCTCATCCGGAATTTCGTATGGCAATGAAAGACGGTGAGCTGGTGATATGGGATAGTGTTCACCCTTGTTACACCGTTTTCCATGAGCAAACTGAAACGTTTTCATCGCTCTGGAGTGAATACCACGACGATTTCCGGCAGTTTCTACACATATATTCGCAAGATGTGGCGTGTTACGGTGAAAACCTGGCCTATTTCCCTAAAGGGTTTATTGAGAATATGTTTTTCGTCTCAGCCAATCCCTGGGTGAGTTTCACCAGTTTTGATTTAAACGTGGCCAATATGGACAACTTCTTCGCCCCCGTTTTCACCATGGGCAAATATTATACGCAAGGCGACAAGGTGCTGATGCCGCTGGCGATTCAGGTTCATCATGCCGTTTGTGATGGCTTCCATGTCGGCAGAATGCTTAATGAATTACAACAGTACTGCGATGAGTGGCAGGGCGGGGCGTAACCTAGGTGACAGAAGTTAAAAGCCTCCGGTCGGAGGCTTTTGACTTTCTGCTAGATCGGCCGCATCGAATATAACTTCGTATAATGTATGCTATACGAAGTTATTAGCGATGAGCTCGGACTTCCATTGTTCATTCCACGGACAAAAACAGAGAAAGGAAACGACAGAGGCCAAAAAGCTCGCTTTCAGCACCTGTCGTTTCCTTTCTTTTCAGAGGGTATTTTAAATAAAAACATTAAGTTATGACGAAGAAGAACGGAAACGCCTTAAACCGGAAAATTTTCATAAATAGCGAAAACCCGCGAGGTCGCCGCCCCGTAACCTGTCGGATCACCGGAAAGGACCCGTAAAGTGATAATGATTATCATCTACATATCACAACGTGCGTGGAGGCCATCAAACCACGTCAAATAATCAATTATGACGCAGGTATCGTATTAATTGATCTGCATCAACTTAACGTAAAAGCAACTTCAGACAATACAAATCAGCGACACTGAATACGGGGCAACCTCATGTCCGAGCTCGCGAGCTCGTCGACAGCGACACACTTGCATCGGATGCAGCCCGGTTAACGTGCCGGCACGGCCTGGGTAACCAGGTATTTTGTCCACATAACCGTGCGCAAAATGTTGTGGATAAGCAGGACACAGCAGCAATCCACAGCAGGCATACAACCGCACACCGAGGTTACTCCGTTCTACAGGTTACGACGAATGTCAATACTTGCCCTTGACAGGCATTGATGGAATCGTAGTCTCACGCTGATAGTCTGATCGACAATACAAGTGGGACCGTGGTCCCAGACCGATAATCAGACCGACAACACGAGTGGGACCGTGGTCCCAGACTAATAATCAGACCGACGATACGAGTGGGACCGTGGTCCCAGACTAATAATCAGACCGACGATACGAGTGGGACCGTGGTCCCAGACTAATAATCAGACCGACGATACGAGTGGGACCGTGGTCCCAGACTAATAATCAGACCGACGATACGAGTGGGACCGTGGTCCCAGACTAATAATCAGACCGACGATACGAGTGGGACCGTGGTCCCAGACTAATAATCAGACCGACG
>JADMIO010548834.1_pt1 | contig 92165 bp, 90 predicted proteins | sample 8958161 | NCBI WGS metagenome assembly JADMIO01 (sample SAMN16585339, study PRJNA669376) | soil metagenome | isolation source: Crop rotation soil | place: USA: Cullars Rotation, Alabama | collected 2011
GCGACAACTTGTCCACGTGGAATTCTAAGCTTAGGATCCCAATGTGCTGGAAAGGGGTATTTTCAGGAACCTGAAACCCGCGGATTATCATATTTATATAAAAGATACAAATGGTTGTACTACTTTAACTAATATTATTACTGTAGGAGGTCCGTCATTAATTATGGCTACATATACTAAGACATATCCTACCTGCAATGGCAGTAACAATGGAACTATTACTGCAACAGCTACAGGTGGAACGCCGCCGTTTAAATATAAATTGGGTAATGGGTTAACTTATCAAAATTCGGGCACCTTCAACGGACTGCAACCAGGTAACTATAGGGTTTATGTGCTTGACGTTGCGGGTTGTATTGGTGTAACGGATGTCATAACAATTAATCAGTCGGGGAATGTTTGTAATATTATAGCAAAAGCTAACAGGCAAAATGAATCAATAAATAATAGTTCGCTAAAATTGACTTTATCGCCTAACCCTTCAAACGATAAGTTTGCATTACTTGTACAATCCAACAGTAGCAGTCCTTTACAATTAAAAGTGACAGATATAAATGGGAAGATTGTGTATCAAAACAAATCAACTACAGAGCATGCTTTTAGTTTTGGAGAATCATTTATCAACGGAGTTTATATAGTGGAAGTAAGGAAAGGCGATGAAATTAAGATTATGAAAGCCGTGAAACTGAAATAGTAAAACAGGTTTCAAGAAAAGCAAAATAGCTGCTTTAACGGAGCAGCTATTTTGCTTAAATTGTAATTGCAACTTTTATAGCAATTTCAGCACAAAACTTTATCTTTCCACCATGTGCGGCATTGCAGGCATTTTATCTCCTGATACCAGTAAAGTAAACAGTCAACGACTAAAATCTATGGCTGATAGTCTTGTGCATCGCGGCCCTCAAGGCGAAGGATTTTGGATAAATGATAACAATACTGTCGGGTTTGCACATCGCAGGTTGAGCATTATTGATTTAAGTGAGGCCGGCAGGCAACCTATGCATTATCAGCAGCGATATACAATCGTTTACAATGGTGAGATTTACAACTACATAGAGCTTAAGGAAGAACTCGGGAAAAAAGGGTATGGATTCCAGTCTCATTGTGACACTGAGGTTGTTTTGGCAGCTTATGCGTGCTATGGAAATGACTGCGTGCAATACTTTGATGGGATGTTTGCTTTTGCTATATGGGACAATGAAGAGCAAACACTTTTTTGTGCAAGGGATAGGTGTGGGGAGAAACCATTTTACTACTATTTTGATACAGAGCATAAAGAATTTGTTTTCGCCAGCGAAATGAAAGCGCTATGGGCTGCAGGCATTCCCAAAAAAATGAGGAACGAAATGCTGCTTAACTATCTCACCCTGGGTTGGGTTCAAAGCCCGGTAAGCAAGGAAGAAACTTTTTATGAAAATATTTTCTCATTGCCCTCTGCTCATTATCTTACTTGTTCATTTAGTGATCCAAATGCGGCTTCATTTTCCATCAGTAATTATTGGGATTTAGATAAAGAAAGTACAATAACAGATCAATCAGATGAGCAACTTCAAGCGAGATTCCTTGACTTGCTTACTACTTCTGTAAAAAGAAGATTGCGTAGCGATGTGCCTGTTGGAAGCAGCCTGAGTGGAGGATTGGACAGTTCATCAATTGTCGCTATTATTAATAAATGTATTGGCGATACAGCTAAACAAAAAACTTTTTCTGCTGTTTTTCCAGGCTTTGAAAAAGATGAATCGGCGCATATTGCTGAAATCGTAAAGCGATACAAGGTTGACAATTTTGCAACAACGCCTACCGCTGATGATTTTATACAGGATATTGAAAAGCTTATCTATCATCAGGAAGAGCCGTTTCAGTCGGCGAGCATTTATGCGCAATACAAAGTATATGAGCTTGCAAAACAACATGGGGTTACAGTAATTCTTGATGGGCAAGGTGCGGATGAAATACTAGCAGGCTATACTAAATATTATCATTGGTATTGGCAGGAATTAGTTGGTAAAAAGCAATGGAAAACATTAAAAGAAGAGCAATCGGCTGCATTACAAAATGGTCAAAAAGTTGAATGGAATTATAAAAACCAGATAGCTTCATTTATGCCACAATTAGCAGCCAATAAATTGGAAAAAAGAGTATGGCAACAGCAAAGTCGTAATACAGAAATGAACAGGGATTTTGTTGAAAATAATAGCAACAGAAGAAGTATTTATAAACCTGCAGTCTCAAGGCTGAATGATATCTTATACTTCAATACCATGCAGTTTGGTTTGGAAGAGTTGCTGCGCTATGCAGATAGAAACTCAATGGCGCACAGTCGTGAAGTTCGTTTGCCATTTCTCAATCATCAATTAGTTGAGTTTGTTTTTAGTCTTCCTTCGAAAAATAAAATAAGAAAAGGGTTTACCAAATATTTGCTTCGCAAAAGCATGAATGATTTATTGCCATCTTCTATAGTATGGCGAAAAGATAAAGTGGGTTTTGAACCTCCGCAAAAAGAATGGATGCACCAGCCAAAAATGGCGGAATATCTTTATGAGAGCCGACGGAAACTTGTAAATGAAGGAGTTCTTAACAAGAATGTTTTGCAAAAACCTTTGCGTTTACCGTCGGCACATGAGGCTGACAACTATGACTGGCGATACTTGTGTGCTGCGCAGTATTTGTAGTATCGCTATTACCATATTTCTTTAAAATCTATCGTGGCCTCACAACCTTCTTCAAACGAAAATGAATAAGTAAAATCATGGCCTTTTTGTTTTAGCTCATACTTATTATTTTCTAAAGCAAATACTTCCACTTCTTCTATATCAGGCGACACTATAAGATAATATTTGACTTGTTGTTGCTCATACAAATCATATTTTGTATGCCTGTCTTTAAGGGCTGTTGAAGGTGATAAAACTTCCACAACTAATGAGGGAGGGAAATCAAGAAATTTTTTACTGATGTTTCCACAAACAATAAGTAAATCCGGTTGAAGGATAGTATCGTCACTGATTTTATAGTCTATGAATGGAAAAGAATTACAATTTTTAAATCCTTTTAAAGCTTTACTAAATACACTCCCAACACAGCCAACTATATGTTGATGTGGGGGTTCGGCTGTACGAGTTGCAGCGAAAGGTATTCCTCCAATAATTTCCCAATGCCCCTCCCAGCTTATCCAATCTTCGTAGGTATAGTGAGGTAATATTCTATAAGATGCCATTTAACAAAGTTATAAAGCATTACAAATTAAAATTCTCAAAACAATTCTCCCTGCCTGTACAAATCAATCAAACATGCCGTAAGGTTAAATGTAAAATGGAAGAATATTCCGTACCAGATTGTATTGTATTTGCGACGTAAGGAGCCTATAAATATACCAAAAGGAATAAGCCATGCCAGTGAAATAAGGCTGAGGTGCATAATGGCAAACAGGAAAGCTGTAACAATAACCACCAGTCGCTCATCCAGGAAGTTTGAGCAATAATTATACATTACTCCCCGGAAAGCCAACTCTTCAAAGATAGCTGGCATTACAGCTATGGAATAGATCATGATGAGTACGGGATAAATGTAAATTTTATAAGCGCCATAATAACTTACATCCCGCTGGAAAAAAGTAACATTCAATTCTCTTACACTCAGGCTAATAATAGTTGAAGCAATGGCTGCTACCAATATCACACCAGCAAGTATATACCATTTGAAATTATTAAAGCGTAACACAGGCTTTATTTGTTCACGATTGATCCATGCAAATCTCGAAGTGAACGCAGCCAGTAAAAGTTCGATCCAAAACAATTCATCATAGCTATCAAACCATGGGCTCTGACGAACGAACAGGCAAATAAATAAGTATGTAAAATAAAAGAAGAACACCCAACGTAAGTCAGCATTATTGTAAATGCTGATAGTAACTGCATCTTCACCAAGATATGCACCACAATTATGGCAAAAGCGATGGTCGTCACTTACAACGACATCGCATTCCTTGCATGTTCTTTTTATCTCGTATTCTTCTTCCACAATTATATTTTAAATTCTTCTTCCAGCACATCAGCCATGAAGGCGGCCTTCACGCCTTGCCAAAGAAAGTAAATAAAAATTCCCTGGATAAATATCATATAAAAAGTGTCAAAGCCGGCTCCTCTTTTAGAGAATTCTGCCCAGATGCTAATTGCTGAAAACGTAATAATGATCATTAAGCCAATTAATAAAGAAGTAAAGGGCCGTGTCAATGACCACTTGCCAAGACCGGCATATATACCTCCGGAAACCAACATTACAACGCCTTTTATCACGCCTTGTTTTTCGTCTGAAAAAAGATAAAATATTCCCAATACCATAATGCCGGCAAGAATATACATAGCGTTTCTGGCCTGCAAAATCTTAACACTGCAGCTTTTCTCAATCGCCTTTCTTCTGCTTAACCTTAGATTGTAGATAGCAACATTGTCTTTGTTAGGATAAACAGGATAGCCACAGTTAGTACAAAAGTGATATTCCGGTAGATTAATAAACTTGCAATTAGTACATGTAAGGGGATAATGATTATCCGATGTTTTTACGGGTAATAGCCTGCTTTTAATAAGGGCTGATTTCGTATTGAAAGCCGTAAAAAATGGTGGCAAATGCATGTAGCGCAACTTAATAAATAATTGTCAACCGTATGCTCCTAAGGTAAAGGAATATCCCGCTTCAGCATTGTATTTCGGTTTGCTATTTCCCATGCAGTAAAGTAAACCAGCTTTGTTCTTTTCGTAAGCAAATTAAAATTTATTTTATCAACAGTGTCTGTTGGCTTATGATAGTCAGGGTTTGAACCATCAAAATAGAAAATAACAGGAACGCCATTTTTAGCAAAGTTGTAATGGTCTGAACGGTAATAGTATTTATTAATATCATTCAGGTTATTGTACTTGCGATCGAGTGTCAGTTTTGCATATTGAATATTTACAGAGTCGGTTATTTTTCTCAGATCTGTACTTAACTTATCATCCCCTATCACAAATACATAGTTAAGTGAATCTATTGTGGTTTTGGGATCTACACGACCAACCATATCAATGTTGAGATCCGCAGTTGTTTTAGCAAGAGGATAAGTTGCATGTTCTGCATAAAATTCAGAACCGAGCAGGCCTTTTTCTTCTCCACTGAATGTGAGGAAAACCATTGTTCTACGTGGACCATGTCCTTCCGCCTTTGCCTTCGCAAATGCCTCAGCCAATTGTAATACAGCTACAGATCCAGAGCCGTCATCGTCAGCACCATAATAAATGTCTTTACCTTTTTTACCCAAATGATCGTAATGGGCGCTAATGATAACATACTCATCCTTTTTGTCTGAACCCCTTATAACACCCAGAACATTGCTGCTGAATAGCATAAGGGTGCGCTTGTTTACAAAATGCGTCACACGTGTACTGTAAGGGCCGGTAGGGATGTTTTTAATGCTTTGCAAAAGTTGCGCAGGATTCATACCCAGGATGACATGTGCTAAATCACTATTGACATATATCACAGGGATGGCGGTACTAAGCGGTGGTTTCTTAAGAAGCATTTTCCCTTTGGTATCACCTTCGATTTTTTTCTGAAAATCCTCCGACATTACGAACACACCTTTTGCACCGAGCTCTATTGCTTTTTCAACTTTTCTTTTTGTTACAAAAGCGCTTTTTCGCTGCGGTGTTACGGTTCCGGGGCTACCTTCCATCATCAATACCCATTTGTCTTTCACCTCGAGATCTTTATAATCATTTCTTAAAGAATCCATTTGCCCATAGGACACAAAAATTACTTCTTTGACATCATAAGTGCCATTAGCCGCAGAGGATATATTTACATTCCATGAGTCATTAATTATGTAATCTTTATTCCTTACGGTGAGCATGGCATCTATAAGCGTATCCTGGTATATAGGATAAGACATTTGATATCCTCCTGTAGTACCTGGCTCAAGTTCCAATTTTTGAAAAACACTTTCAATGTATGCAGCGGCTTTTTTTTGACCCGGAGTGGCTGTTTCTCTTCCTTGCATATCTGCACTGGCAAGTATAGTGAGTTTTTCTTTAAGACCTGCAGGCGTAATGGTTTGAGAATATTTATCTGCAAAGTCTATAATTGGTTTTTGTGCTACGCTATGCAGCGCAGCAAATGCCAGGATTGGCAACAATAGTTTTTTCATAGATCAATTTTACGAACACGCTATTTTATTCACTCTCGTTTCGTGTCTTCCACCTTCAAAAGAAGTTTTTAAGAAAATGTCAATTATATCAATGGCCTGGTGAAGGCTTACAAATCTTGCGGGAATGCAAACTATGTTGGCATTATTATGTTTACGTACAAGTTCTGCAATTTCTTTTTGCCATGCAATACCTGCCCTGATTCCCTGGTGTTTATTAGCTGTTATAGCTACGCCATTGGCGCTTCCGCAAAGAAGAATGCCACAGCCACAATCTCCATTTTGTACGGCGGTAGCAGTTGGGTGTGCAAAATCAGGATAGTCAACAGAGTCCGTAGAATATGTTCCAAAATCAGACACCTGGTAACCGGCATCATTTAAGTGTTTTACCAGTTCGGTTTTATATTCAAATCCGGCATGGTCTGCACCAATGGCTATCGGTTTTTTTAGGTCGAATTCTGTCTGCATTTATATAATATTTTAGAAAATTAAGGCTGTAATTTATCAAAATCCTCTGTTATGGTTAGGTGCGCTAACTAAGATTCACATGGATTTATGTAAAGTCAAAAGATGTCTTAGCTCCATTCTTCTGCATCCTTTTTCGCCATTTCTCTATATGCTCGTTTCGATACAACTATACTAAACTGGTATAAAAAAAACAAAGGAATAAATACAAGCATCTGGCTTGTCCAGTCAGGGCTTGGAGTTATAACCGCTGCAACAACCAATATTATTACAATTGCATATTTGCGATAAGATTTTAGAAAATCCGGTGTTATCAGGCCAATTTTAGTAAGCACGTAACTTAGGACAGGCAACTCAAAAGCAAGCCCACAGCCAACAATTATGTCAACAAGATTTTCCAGGTAATCATTAAGTGTAGGCTTGGTTTCTAATACATGGGAGGTGCCCAATGTATAATTGGACAAAAAATTAAACGTGAAAGGCCCTAGTAAAAAATAGCCAAAAGCTGCACCGGTAAAAAAGAAAAATGATACATAGAATATACCGCCTCTCGTACTTTTTAGTTCTTTGGTAGTTAGAGCCGGTTTGACAAATCTCCACAGTTCCCAAAAAATATATGGAAAAGCGGCAATAAAGCCACCAACAAAGGCAATGGTAATGCTACTCATGAACTGGCTGCTAAACTCCGTAGTTTGCATTTTTACATTCATGGCAGGCATACATAGCGCATCCCCTAAATGCAGCCAGTGACTTAACTTACAGAAGTAGACATAGCTAACGAAATCATTCTGTAGTGGTCCGGCTATAACACGATCAAAAACCCAGTCGATTCTTATAAAAATAAGAACTGCAAAAAAAATGATAGCTAATAAACAACGTACAATATGCCACCTAAGAACTTCTAAGTGGTCAACAAATGCCATTTCTTCACCGTCAGGACCTAATTTTTTTAAAATGCTCGTCGCCATGTCTTTATTGCCGCTGTTTTTTCTAAGTGGGCAAAGTTATAGGTAATAGGCAAGTGTTATTTTAAAAAATTGAGTTTAACGTTTTCTAAAAAACTTATACTTCAGTACTACAGAAAAGAGGGACAAATCCTTGCCCCTCTTTTGCTAATAGTTGCAGAAATTTATTATTTATTTCATTGGTACATCTATTAATAGCACTTCTGCATCTGTATCTGCATGAATGTTCAGTTTGTCTGTATCCCAAATGCCGAATGCATCTCTTTTAAAGAGTTGTTGATCTCCAATAGTTATGCTTCCGTTTATTACAAACACATAGACTCCGTTTCCATCTTTTTTAATCGTATAGCCTGTTTCGCTACCCGCTTCCAATTTTCCAAGAGAAAACCATGCATCCTGGTTTACCCAAACGGCATTCTTATCATCAGGTGCTACAACAGTTTGCAGCTTGTTAAATTCATGTAAGGCATCAAAAGTTTTCTGCTCATAGCGGGGTTCTATATTTCTTTTTTTGGGTAAAATCCACACTTGCAAAAAGTTTGTCTCCTTGTCTTTGAAATGGTTATATTCAGAATGTTGTATGCCGCTGCCTGCACTCATTATCTGTACGTCATTTTCATTTATCACTTTGGCTGTACCGGTGCTGTCTTTATGTTCTAAAGCTCCATAAAGCGGTATAGATACAATCTCCATATTATCGTGCGGATGTTTGCCAAAACCAGAGCCACCTGCAATAGTATCATCATTTAAAACCCTGAGCATTCCAAACTGAACCTTTTCAGGATCATAATAATGGCCAAAACTGAAAGAATGATGGCTATCGAGCCAGCCAAAATTTACATGACCTCTTTTGTCTGCATTGTGCAATATTGTTTTCATAATTTCTATATTTTACGTGTATGTACATTGATTGTTTCAAAAAAATATTTATTGATATCTCCTAAAGTTTTCAAGCAATTTATTCAGCGCCGTTGCTTCATTTTCATCCATGGCTACCATGTTTTTAAATGCTGAATTGATCTTTTGGGTTGCGCTTCGCAAAATGTCTATGCCATCCGTGGTTAAGGTCATTACAGTTTCCCTTTTATCAATATCAGAAGTGCTTCTGGTCACAAATTGTTTGGCTACCAGCCTGTCAATAATCCTGGGCACATTTGAACTCGGTTCTATCATCCTTTCGCCAATATCTTTCACGCACATTTTTTCCGGATGCTTGCCTTTCAGTATCCTTAATACATTGTACTGTTCATGAGTAATACCTAAGGCCTTAAGCTCACTGCTCAAAACAGCCCTAAGCCACCATGCGGTGTATAAAATATTGAGACCCGCCTTTTGGTTTTGGGATAAAAATTTATCTGTTTTTAAGGCATCTTCAAGCTTCATGATGCAAATGTATGTACATACATGTAATTTTAAAAGTTAAAATTTTTGAATAATCCACTTATCCACATTTCAATTTTTGCTTTATTTTTTAAATAGATGATTATCAGATGTTTGGAATTATTTTTTGAAAAACTTATTAAGGTGAAATAGAAAGTAACACGATGATTTGAGGGGAATATTAAAGCTATCTACTTCATTTATTGTGTTATACCGATTAAATTAAGTTTAAAAATGAAATGGTCTGCAACTTACAGTTTTAGAAACTTGTCTTATTTGTTCTAATTGATTATTCTTAAAACCAGGAAGCCATGTTCACCAGTGAAAATACCGGACCGATATTATTCTATTTTTTGGTTTTGCTCGTAATGATTTATTGCAGACCAAGGCAGAAAAAAACATTGCATATCAGGCAAAGGAGACACGTTTAATATGCCCATTAAGTGTGTCATTTTATCTATTTTTCAGAAACACCCCTCCTTTCTGAAATAATAATTCGCTATATCAAAAAAATTATTTTGCTGGATTAATTTATCTCCTATTTTTGCAACCCGATTCAAAAAATGAATTGGGAAATTCCTCCTTAGCTCAGTTGGTTAGAGCATCTGACTGTTAATCAGAGGGTCGTTGGTTCAAGTCCAACAGGGGGAGCGGAGCCACCAGTCATGGTGGCTTTTTTTATGTATTACATCTACATTCTTTATTCAGCCGGTTCTGATCTATATTATGTCGGCTACTCCAGCGATTATAACCGAAGACTACAGGAGCATAATGAGCAGGTGTTTTCAAACACGTTTACTGCAAAGCACCGTCCATGGATTTTAAAGGCTGTTTTTGAGGCTGGTGATGATGAAGGAGCGGCTATGCGAATTGAAAAGTTCATAAAAAAGCAAAAGAGCAGAAAGCTGATTGAACAGATAATTATTGCGGAAAAATCAAATGGCAAGCTGAGCGGGTTGGTTGGAGTCCCGTACGTACGGGATTAATCAAAGGGTCGTTGGTTCAAGTCCAACAGAGGGAGCCACAGTGGACTGGTCTGAATTTTCAGACCTTTTTCTATTTCTGAAACCCGCGTCAGCATTGCATATTAGCTCAATAACACTGTTAATTTTTGTGGTTCGATAACTGTTTTCTTCAAAATAGATTTTTTCAGGAAATATCGAACCAATGATTTTTTTCTTTGTGTTTAGATCTGCATTTCCATAGTAGGAACTTAGATTTCCTATGAATGAAAGACCATAGCTTAAATAGTTCGATAACTGGTCAGGGAGGGTCTTTAAAACCTGTTTTCTTGCTAAACAATCATTCTTTTGATTTTGAAATATATCTTTTGTTTTTCTGTAGGTATCATCATCTATGACACCGTCAATATTTTTGCTAACAAGTATCTGAATTTTATTTTCAATTGAAGCTAATTCGCCGTCTGCTTTTCTAATTTCGGAATTGCGATCAATTTCGTTCGATTTAAAGACATCTTTTAGAATATGGCTATATAATTCCAAGACTTCACTTGATGGTTCAAAATTAGCCAGATACTCTTGAAAGCTGCTATTGGCAAAGCCTGCTTTAAAGCTATTTTTACAACCATATTTTCTTTGACAATGATAGTAATGGTAAATGCCCCCATTTCCTTTTGAGCCGCTTCCTGTCATTGCCTGATCACACTTAGGACAGTATAGAATTCCAATCAATGGCAGACAGTCATCCTTCGTATTCCCTTTATATGTCTTGCGCTTACCATTTAAGACATTTTGAACGCTGATAAATACATTCTCATCAATGATAGCTTCATGCAAACCAAACCTTAATTCTTCAGGCTCATCCTTAAATGCCGGGACACGAATTTTCCCTGTGTAGAAGGCATTTTGAAGCAGGTTAAGAAATCCTTGTTTAGTAAGATTTAAACCTTTCTCTTTTGCCTTTCTTCTTACTTCCTCGGCTTTAAAAACACCGGTCGCCATCAAGTCGAAGCACATCCTTATGATTGTAGCCTTTTCAACATTAATATCAATTAGGTTCGTTTGCGTATTATTGGAATAGCCATAGGGGGCTTGCCATAGCCAGCGACCTTGTTTAAGCCCTTGTCTCATTCCAGATTTTGTTCTCTGAGATAAGCGGTCGTTTTCAACCTGCGGCGCTGTCAAGTATATTGCCAGCATAAATAAGTTTTCAGCTATTGAAAAGTCTATCCATTGTTCTTTTTCAATCATATTGATCTGATGATATCGAAGTTTTTCTCTTTGCTCGGCAGATAATGTTGAAAGGCCGTTTGTAAACAGCGTTAGATCCTTTGTCCAGTTTGAGATCAGGCGGATCAAGTCATATCCACTATCACCATTGCCAAGTACACCGGTTTTTTCTTGTCTAATCTCATATCCGTGACAATAAGGACAATGTATAACGGATATTCCCCAACAAGCAGCTATGCCATCCATGGGAAGGAGTAAATCCCTGATGCCAGTTGCAAAAATTAATTTCTTTGCTGCAAAAGTTTCACCCGTTGTTACCTGGATTCCAAACCCACTTTCTGTTTTAGTACCATTTATTGCCGTGCGATTAAAAAATTTAACTGTATCGTACCTGCTGACTTGCAAATTGGCTAAAGCAGCAATTTCCGTTGGGGTTTTACCATCATTTGTGAGGAAGTTGTGGGAATGAAGTGTTTGCCTGTTGCATGATTTACCATCATCAATTATTAATACTTTTCTCAAGGCCCTTCCCAGTGCCATACCGGCAGCAAGACCCGAGTAGCTACCACCTACTATTATAACATCAAAAGTATTGTTGCCTGTCATTGTATTGTGTTTTGAAATGTTTGCCAAGGGAATTGTTAGTAAATGAAGGCCATAGCCTTTTTGATTAGTTTAATAAAATCGCACCTCAATAATGAAGTCGTGGTGGCGAATGTTTTATTAAGGGTTTTTACTTTTTACTGTAATTATTTTAAGGATTAAATCAACGAAAGGGACACCTACAAACATGATCCACGGAACTAATGAAATGGTTAGCAATAATGTCCGTTGATACAATGGCAGAGCTGATAACTGTTGACCAAACAGGTAGTAAAACAGTGTGATTGATGGATAGATTACAATCCAAATTTTTAAAGATGCAAGTAATTTCATTTTTATTTTCATACAAATTATTTTTTTACGGAGTGCTTTTACAGACAGCAAAAATAATTTCAGTACTATTCAGTATAACAGGACAATTATTTAGTTATGCAGGATTTTCTTAAAATTCCAAGGTTGCCAACTATTGATTTTATTTTGCAGACAAGAAGGACCTGTTTGCATATATTCTTCTTCACTTTTAAAAACAAAGTGAGTCCTTTGAAGTATGAAAAAGGAAATCATCATCCTGGCTGCAATCTTTTTTAATGTATTCATAGCCAACGGCCAGGATTTTGCTAAAAGAATTGATTCCCTTATTGAAAAAGCGGTAAAAATAAATCGGTTTAACGGCTCGGTACTGGTGAGCAAAAAAGGGGAAATAGTATATGAGAAAGCATATGGATACCAGAATGTAGAGATGCATATCCTCAACACCTCAAATACAGTCTATCAGATTGGTTCAACAACCAAAGAATTTACGGCTGCCATTATCTTGAAACTGGCAGAACAGCATAAATTAAGTTTGGAAGACAAGCTCAATAAATACTTCCCCGATTATAAAAGAGGAAATGAAATAACAATCAAACATCTCTTAACCCATACTTCAGGTATTTATGAAATCTTAAGAGATCACACGGCTGTAACGGAAAGTGTAGCAACACGAAGTAAGGAACATATGCTCTCCTTCTTTATTAATAAACCTTTGGATTTTGATCCCGGCACACAATATTCATATTGCAACTCGGGTTATATCCTTTTGGGGTTAATTATTGAAAAAGTAACCGGCCAAACTTATCAGCATGTTGTTAGAGATTTAATCCTGGCGCCACTAAAAATGAAACATACTGGTTTTGATTTTGCTGGTTTAAAGAGTACTGATAAAGCAATGGGTTATAACAAATATACCCACCAAATAAAAGAACCTTCTGAATCATGGGATTCAACTGCTACCTTTTCAGCAGGTTCATTATATAGTACGGTTAAGGATCTTTATTTATGGCACAAGGGTTTATTGAATTACAAGGTCTATAGTAAACAAAGTATGGAAGAAGCAACAACACCATTTTTGGATGGATACGGATTGGGTTGCTGGATTGATACTTTGTACAATAAAAAAATTGTTTCACATGGCGGAAATATTCTTGGGTTTACTGGCTATTTTGGAAGGATACAAGAAGACGATGTAGTGGTGATCTTGTTGAATAACATTTATAATCACCAGATTGAAACTATCGGCCTTTCTATTTTCGCCATTCTTTACGATCAGCCTTATTCGTATTTTGACGAAATTAAACTTAGCCCCGGTGAGTTGGAAAAATATGTTGGCGAATATGAATTGAATGCAAATTACAGGGCAAAAATAACCCGTGTGGGATATCAATTATTCATACAGAGAAATGCCCAACCTGCGGTTGAGTTGTTTGCTTATAAAGCAAATACATTTTTTCAAAAAGACGATGATATCCGCGTGTCTTTTCAAGGTGAAAATGGCATCATTAATAAGATAACTATTATTGAAGGTTTAAATACAAAAAAAGGTAAAAAAAATAATAGATAATGGCTAATAAAGAATCACGTAATTCATCAGGCGCTAAAGATTAAACCGGATTAAGTAAAAACATCACCGGAACTGATTTCGCAGACAAGAATAACCTGTTTGCATATTAGTTTCTCAATAGCTAAGACAATGAAAGACTTTCATGCTCTATTGTTGCTAATTTAAATTTATGAAAAAGTCATTTGTCATTTTAATACACATTGGATTTTGGGTTTGTTATTTTGTGTTGGTATTCATTGCCTTAGCGCTATATTATCGTAGCAATCATAGTATACCCCATGTGATGAATGCTCTAAAAAGCATTTTGCTGTTTGCATTTATTCCGTCTTGCATTTCATATTTTTTATACTATTTCTTTTTGTTTCCAAAGTATCTGCAACAAAAAAAAATTCTTAATTCAATAATTATTGGAGTGCTTATTTCAGTGGGGGCAGCCCTTGTCGGGTATGTTTTAATTAGATATTTTATAGAAACGGGCCGCATCACAGACATGGATCAAGGCGGCAAAAACGGCCGATCTACTGCTGTCCGGGTAATTATGGTTATGACCTTTATTGGAATGGTATGTGGCATTGTTGCATTGGTTATTAAAGGCTTTATCACCTGGTTCAATGAAATTAAATTGAAAGAAGCACTAAAAGAAAAAACCCATGATATGGAAATGGCTTTGATAAAATCACAAATTGACCCACATCTTCTGTTCAACACCATTAATAATATTGACGCCCTGATCTTAAAAGATACCGAAGCAGCATCAAACTACCTGAATAAGCTGTCGGACATAATGCGATTTATGTTGTACGAAACCAAACCCGATCAGATTCTACTGACCAAAGAAATTGAGTACATAGAAAAATATATAGCATTGCAGAAAATAAGAACTGCCAATAAAGATTATGTGAACTTTTCAGTAACAGGAAATGTAGGCGGTAAAAAAATTGCACCTATGATATTTATACCATTTATTGAAAATGCTTTTAAACATACCAATAATAAAAAGCTAGAGAATGCTATTTCAATTGATATTTGTGTAAAGGCGCAGAAAATTGAGTTTAGGTGCGAAAATAAATTTGATTCAAAACCAACAGCCCGGCAGCCTGACAGCGGACTGGGTAATGAACTTATTCAAAAACGGTTGAATCTTATTTACCCTGAAAAACATGTCCTCGAAGTAAATAAAACTGATGACCTGTACAGTGTAAACCTAACAATAAGTAATGGATAAATATACATGCATCATTATTGAAGACGAACCCCTGGCACTTGAAAAAACTAAGGACTTTGTGAACAAAGTTCCTTTTTTGAGTTTAAGCGCCACTTTCGATAACGCACTTACAGGTCTAACTTATCTTAATAACAATAAAGTAGACCTGCTTTTCCTTGATATAAACATGGATGAATTATCCGGCATAGAATTACTGAAAAGCTCAAAAATAGCCAGCCAGGTCATTATTACCACAGCTTACCAGGAATATGCTTTAAAGGGCTATGAACTTCAGATAACCGACTATCTTTTAAAACCATTTACATTCAACCGATTTTTACAAGCAGCGAATAAAGCACTGGAGAATTTAAATCATCGGGCTATTGAAAAACAACTTGATTTCATTTTTGTAAAAACCGAAAATCGCCTTGAAAAAATTACGATCAACGATATTCTATACATTGAGGGAATGCGTGACTACCTGCGCATCCACACCACTAACAAAAAAATAATGACGTTGCAGGGTTTCAGTGATCTTGAAAAGCTCCTGCCATCTCACCTAGTATGCAGGGTACACAAGTCTTACATGGTTGCCATAAATAAAATTGATTCCATTGAACGTAGCGAAATAAAGATCGGCAACGTAATAATTCCTGTTTCCGCGACTTATAAAGAATTGCTCTTTCAATATATAAACAACAAATTGTAGCTTTTTCTGAAAATAACTTGCAGACGAAAAACTACGGTATGCAGACAGTTTTTTGGCTCTTGCATAAGCAGCCTAAAACAACAAACTCTTTCCTGGACTTTTGTTGAAATTATTAAAACAATTAAAAACAGAAGTATGAAAAAAGAGCTAAAAACTGCACTCGCATTAGGAATGATTTTCCTGTCAGCAGCCACCTTCGGCCAATCAAATGAAAGGGAAACAAAGAAAATCAGCAATGCGCCAAAAACTGCAAAAACTTACCTGGACCTGATGGTGAATGTTGTGAGCACAAACCTCAACTATGGTGAATCAAACAGCACCCTTGCCGATTATAAGAAAAACGCTAATGGGATACAGGCCGGGGCATCATTCCAGGCGGGTCTTACACCAGGTTTTTCTCTCGTTTCAGAATTATATTTTATGAGGAAGGGGGGCAAATTAAAAGCAAATAATCCATTAACCAACAACGAATCTGCCCTACGTTTTAATACAATAGAATTACCAGTGCTGGCCCGTTTTCATTTTGGAAAATTTTATTTGAATGCAGGGCCATCAATAGCCTATACGCTTAGCGGAAACAGAAAAATTACTGATCTATATTCTAAACTCTTATTTGGAAATACAAGCGAAGGCTTTAAGCGCATAGATGCCGGCATTCAAATGGGTGGGGGATTTGAGTTTCCACTTAAACAAAAGAGGATTGCACTGGATATTAGATACAATTATGGCTTAACCAATATCTCCTATGGAAGTGAAATATATAGCAGGGGGTTGATGATTAGTGTACATTTTTCAAAGGCCTGGAAGACAAATCCTTTTGCAAAAAAACATGTTTAAACAAATGCATTCTGGTTACCTCTTTCGTAGCAGCATGGAAAGGGTTGTGCTCAAAATGAACAAAGCCTATTCCTAAATACACAACTAAACCTGCTCACTTTTTATATCAATACCATCAATTATGTCGGGGATAAGTAATACAATGAGATAGTTTGGCAGCACACTTTTTTAAACATTCCCCCTTTTACGATAGAACTTCACCATTATCCTATTTAACTCATTTATCGTCCTATCTACCAGCTTATTAGTGCAGATACATTTGTAGATGATTATTATAACCATAAAATAAAAATTATGAAAAAATTGCAAGCAGGCCTGGTTCTATCCATAATCTTCCTTGGCGTAAATGCACTTGGTCAATCAACAGAACTGGAAAAAGAGAAACCCCAGGTTAGAAAAAATACTACACAGACATTTTTAGATCCAATACTTAACCTCGTAAGCTCTAACCTGAATTACGGAAGTTCAAATGCTGCAGTGGCAGACTATAAGAAATCGGTTCGGGGTATACAAGTGGGCTTGTCGTTCCAGGCCGGAATTACGCCAGGCCTTTCACTGGTGTCAGAGTTCTATTTTATGATGAACGGCGGCAAATTGAAAGCCAATAATCCATTGACTATAAATGAAACAACGCTTCGCTTTTATTCATTAGAATTACCGCTGTTGATGCGTGTTCACTTGAATAAATTTTATTTGAACGCCGGACCTTCACTTGGATATAACCTCTCTGGGACGAAGAAAATCGAAGAGCAATCTAAAGCTTTGTCATTTAATAATTCAAGTGAAGGATTTAAGCGCTTTGATGCAGGTGTCCAGGTTGGTGGTGGATATATGTTTCCCTGGAAAACAAAACGGATAGCATTGGACCTAAGATATAATTATGGCTTAACCAACGTGTCTAATGATAAGGAAATTTATAACAGAAGCTTCATTGTAAGTGTCCACTTTTCAAAGGCCTGGAAGATAAATCCGCTCGGACGTAATAAAACTTTCTAGTTAAGAATTTAAGCTGTTAGTGTCTAAGTTATTTCTGTCAATCTCAAAAATAAGGAATAGTGAAAAAAAAATTACAAACAATACTCGTCATACTGTGCATCATATTTCTTAAGACAGTTAATGTAACATATTCATTCAATGGTTTAGGAAATGCTAAAGCAGAAATGGCTTTAACTGTAAAAGTTTCACCCCCAGTATTAGTTCCCGATTGGTTGGTGCATCAATTTTTTTCAGAGGATCAACTCGCTTTCTCCCGAGAATTTTAAATGTCCATAATAACTTATATATTTTATGAAATTAAATTCCAAACAGGATACATTGGAACTTCAGGTGCCTCCATCTCTTCACGCTAAAAAACTATTTTATGTTGACAACATAAAGATATTCTTAACCGTGCTTGTCATTCTGCACCATGCATTTGTTACATACGGTGCGCCGGGTGGTTGGTATTATACAGAAAAAACCGCCAGCCTTTCAGGACTACTCCTAATGACATTATTAGTGAGTATTAACCAGTCATTTTTTATGGGTTTTTTCTTTTTTCTTTCATCGTATTTTATCAGATCATCTTACGCTACTAAAGGCGAAAAAAAATTTACTGCAAATCGCTTATCCAGGCTTGGTATACCATTAGCATTTTATTCTTTCATACTGTCACCTCTTATCAGTTATATCGTTTATTATTTTGCGAATGGAGAACATGCCAGCCTGTTCCGGTACCTAGTAAGTTTCGACGGCTGGATAGATTTTGGTGTGCTTTGGTTTGTAGCCGCATTACTGATTTTTACATTACTATATGTTACAGTTATGTCGGTAAATAAAAAACTCTTTTCGGCAAATCTGCCAAAACCAACTATTCGCAAAATACTGTTTCTTGCAATTGCTATAGCAGTTATGACTTTTTGGGTGCGGATCGTATTTCCAGTAGGATTGGTTTTGCAGCCGCTCGGTTTTCAATTGGGACACTTTGCACAGTACATTGTTCTTTTTCTTTTGGGGATTCTTGCTTCAAATAATAACTGGCTTCACCATTTTTTTTATAAGCACAGTTCCCGCCTATTTATATTCTTAATGGCGCTGGTACTTTTATTTCCGGTGTTTTACATTATTAAAGTCAAACTTAATTTCCCGGTAGAATGGTATTCCGGTGGATTTCATTGGCAATCTTTATTGTATTCAGTTTGGGAACAAGCAATCGGTTGTTCAATTATTGCAATACTCCTAAGCTTTGCTAAACAACGATGGAATAGAACCTCAGTTTTCTTAAGCAAATTGTCCCGTTGTGCTTTTGCCGTTTACATTTTCCACCCACTGGTTTTGGTATCGCTGTCAGTTGCTTTCAAAAGTTTAGCTATTGATCCCGCACTCAAATTATTATTAGTAGCTCCACTGGCTGTATTATTAAGTTTCGGGTTAGCCTCACTCTTATTGCGAATTAAAACAGTAAGCAGCATAATCTAAAAAGAATGAAGTTCAAAAAATGTGGCAAGTTCAAGAACCATAAACTCAATCAATACTTATCATGATAGAAGTTTTCAAAACAAATGTCAACAATAAAACACAGGCAGAGCGGGTAATGCATTTGCTTCAAAGCGGATTTTCAGAAGCAAAAATAAATTTTGATCTGGATGACTGCGACAAAATTTTGCGGGTGGAAGGAATAAAAGAACTTAACACACAGCACATCATAAACGATTTGAAACGATTAGGATTTAAATGTGAAATTCTAAATTAATTTTCAAAAACAGTGATTTTCAAATATGCTATAAAATAACCTGCAAACTTACACAGAACTTCTACGGCAACTATTATTAGATCCTAACAAAAATAAATTATGACTGAATTTAAAGTACTACAAAAAGAAAGAATCATTTACAGGATATGTATCATTTTATTGGCGATATGGTTTGGAGTCAGTGGATTTATGGAGATCACCAAAAATCCACTGGTCTGGAATCCTACAATAAAGATGGGATACCCTCCCTTTTTTATTATCGCATTAGGAATAGCAAAAATTGTGGGAGTAGCCGTTTTATTAATACCAAACAAACTTAACTGGCTAAAAGAATGGGTGTTTGCTGCATTTTTCTTTGATGTAATATTTGCCGTTATTTCCCTTTACTCCTTTGATGGTATTTACGGAATTGCAAAACCGGTTATCGCTTTTATTTTGATACTCATCACCTATATTATGTTCCGTAAAATTAATCCTGTATTGAGGGTGTCGCTTGATTAGCAGGAATTCAATGCAAAATCCGGTGAGTCATTTAAAGAATCCGTGCATTCGCAGAAAAGAATTGAATTATAAAATTATTTCTTGAAAAATAAAAAAAATGAATCCAAACATACATACCGGAAACATCACAGATCTATCCACAGAAAAAATTCCGATGAGTTCACTTCGGAAGACCTCGCTGGCTGCAGGAGTACTATACCTGCTAACCTTCGTGTCCATTCTAACCCTTGCGCTGTATGGTCCGATACACGAACCAAACTATATCCTAGGCCATGGTACAGACACTGCCGTCATACTCGGCGGCATTCTCGAGATAATCGTGGCTCTCGCCGGAATCGCCACTGCGATAGTACTTTACCCGGTACTTAAAAAACAGAACGAAAGTCTTGCGCTGGGTCTCGTTGCATCCAGAATTCTGGAAGCCAGTACTATGTTCGTTGGCGTTGCATTTCTTCTGTCAGTCGTAACCCTGAGGCAGACCGGTGCCGGAGCAGAGGCGTTGCACATAAGCCATGCACTTATCACCCTTTATGACCGTATCTTTTTGCTTGGCCAAGGCTTTATACCTGCCATAAATGACTTGCTACTGGGTTATCTGCTATACAAGTCACGACTGGTTCCCCGTGCCCTTTCGGCAATTGGAATTGCAGGAGCATTTCCACTTATAGCAGGCTATCTTGCCATGATGTTCGGTGTTGTTGATCGAATTTCCCCATTGGCTGGGTTGTCCGCTGTTTTGGTAGCTCTATTCGAATTTTCATTGGGCATCTATCTTATCGTTAAAGGTTTTAAACTCTCTCCAATCAATGCCGTACAAATGGAAAGCAAATGATTTCACTTGTCTGTATCTGACATCATGCTGTCCATTGATGTCCTGAAAGCCAGATACTTTTAGATCATAAATTAATTATTAAAACCAAAAAATGAGAATAAGAATTCATATCGCTGTTGTCCTTTTATTTACAGGACTGCTGACCAATGCACAACAGAATGACCTGGCTACATTGCAAGGTTCCTGGATGGGTAAAGCTGAAGCCAAAGGCTTGTCCATGGCTGAATTGGTACTATTCAGATTTGAATTAAAGAACAACTCTATTAAAGCCTACATGGATTTTCCCGATAAAAGAATAAAGGATATTGGACTTGATAAGGTGTGGATGATTAAGGATACAGTGTTTGCCGATGCCCGAAAGTCATTGGGATGGCCTGAATCTGCACCTTTAATTTTTAAAGGATTACTTAATGGAGATTCGGCTATAGCCGGATGGTGGGGTGGTGACAGACCTTTAATACTAAACCGCACCAATTATGTGTTTACACTAAAAACGAACACAAACCCGGTAATAGCGGGCTATAAAATTATTAAATTAATTGAAAGCACCCCTTTAAAAAGCCAGCAGGGCACCGGTGCCTGCTGGAGTTTTGCAACCACTTCATTTATTGAAACAGAAGCTATAAGGCTTGGAAAAAAGCCGGTTGTACTGTCATCCATGTTTTTTGTAAGGCCAACGTATATTGATAAAGCCGAGAATTATATTAGAAAGAACGGAAGCAGTTTTTTTGCTGAAGGAGATTTAACCTTTGGTGTTTTAAAAGCCTACAAGGAATACGGTGCAATTCCTGAAAATGTATATGCCGGCAAAAATGAAACTGATGCCAGGCATGATCATACAGCAATGAATACTGCCTTGCTGGAAAAGGTTAAGTATTATGCTCAATCCCATGGAGATTTAACTCCGATGATCTATAGACAAGCCGTTGATAATATCCTTACCCAAACCCTGGGCAAAGCACCTGATACATTTGTTTACAACGGCAAGCAGTTTTCTCCCAGGTTATTTGCAAATGAAATGATTGGAATTAATCCCGATGACTACGTAGAAATAACTTCATACACCCATCATCCGTTTTATTCAAAGTTTGCGTTGGAGATTGAAGCAAACTGGAACAACAATTACTACCTCAATCTGCCGATTAATGATTTAAGCGCCGTTATAGACAATGCACTGATGCATAATTATTCAGTTTGTTGGGATGGGGATATATATGAAGGATACAAAGATGGGTTTGCGGTTTTGGGCGATAAAAAAAATATTACACAACGGATCAGGCAGGCTGCATTTGACAATCGTACTACCGAAGATGTACACAATATGCATATCATCGGTATGGCGGAAGATGAAAAAGGGAACAAATTCTATATCGTCAAAAACTCAACAGATAATAATGATTGCGGTGGTTACCTGTATATGTCGAAAGATTACCTCCTCTTAAAAACGATTTCGGTATTGGTTAATAAAAGGGCCATACCAGGAGCTATAATAAAGAAACTCCAAGGCAGACTATAAACAGAATTGGGAACGATGGAAGTGAAACATCGGAATAGAAAGAGAGGTGGTAAACCCCGTAATATGAATTGCCCCATTTTGAATCAGCTAAAAATAAGTAATCATGACAACCAGCATTACTAAACAAAAAATATTAAAATCCGCCTTATTAAGAATAGTTCTGGGTTTAATTATTTGTTTAGCCTCAGTAATTATCGGGCAGCAAATATTCATTAAAATACCCGGCATTAGTTTACTAAACGCTGATACAAGAAACCTTATTAAAGGCATTTTTGTATCTGTTTTAGCTATTGGCAGCTATTCGCTTTTCTACAGCAAGTACGAAAAAAGGAACATTATCGAGTTGTCAACAAATGGGCTTTGGAAGAAATTATTTGCAGGAATACTAGTCGGAAGCGGTTTGCAATCTCTTACTATTTTGGTTATTTATCTGTATGGTGGTTTTAAGGTTATTGCAGTCAATGCCGTATCAATATTAATTATTCCCTTCACTGTAGCTTTTACTGTAGCTATACTGGAAGAAATACTGCTAAGGGGAATTGTATTTAGAATTACTGAAGAAAAATGGGGCAGTAAGATTGCGTTATTTATTTCGGGGATCATTTTCGGAGGGCTACATCTTATTAATCCTCACGTTACTTTAGTATCAGTTCTATGTATAATTGTAGTAGGGGTTTTACTTGGGGCAGCATATATGTATTATAGAAACTTATGGGTACCCATAGCTATACATTTTGCCTGGAACTTTACTCAAAATGGAATCTTTGGAGCCATTACATCGGGGAATGAGAAAACCGGGAGTCTATTAACAACCCAGATGAATGGACCCGAAATTTTGACCGGAGGACAATTTGGACCAGAAGGATCAATTCAAGCTGTATTGCTTTGTTTTATTGCAGCAGCGGTTATCATAAGGCAATTGTATAAACAGTATAAAATCATTAAGCCGTATTCTAATAACATCACGGTTAGCAATTGCTTTTAAGTTTCCAGGGCTCCTTTCTCTTTTATAAAAGACTTCAATGACAAATGAACTAATACTGAGAAATTTTATGCAAAGAATATGGAATGAAAAAGATTTTGACTCCATTGCAGAATTTATAGATCCAGAATATACGATCCATATTGATACTGGAGATCCCTGGGAAAGTAAGACTTTGAGCCATAAGGAATTTGAAGTTAGATTAACCTATTCCTTTAGTTCTTTTCCTGACATTCATTTCGCAATTCAAACCGCAATATCCGATGGTGATTATGTTGCAATTACCTGGCTTATGACAGGAACAAATTTAGGAGCAATCGAAGGCTTCCCTCCAACGAACAAGTCTATAAATACTTTGGGAACTACAATTTATCATTTCAAAAATGGTAAAGTATGTGGACATAGCCAGGTATTTGACAGAACAATAGTTATGAGGCAATTAGGTTTTTAGAAACAGATTTAGGATCAAAAATATTAGCCATGACATCTTCTATATTTCTATCTGACAAACGTAAACTGCGCAATATATGGTGGGTCGCTATTTTCTTTTTGATATTAGCGTCTATTACTTTTCCAGTCATCTTGCTTTCGCAGCATTACAAATTTGAGGTTACTATTTTATACCAGGCTGTTATTGTTGTAGTCACTTCTATAATATGCCAGTTGTTAAGTAAGGAACCACAGAGCGCCTTGTTTGGGGCATTTAACTCTCACTGGATAAAGACGCTTTCATTAGGGCTACTGATAGGCGGTGCTCTATTGTTTGCACCGGCAATAATTTTACGTGTTCTGGGTTCTGTTACATGGCAGACGAATATGTTTGATCTAACATCGCTTCTATCAATCACAGTGGTATTTATATCGGTTGCAATTGCAGAGGAAGTTCTCTTCCGGGGCTTTATTTTTCAAAGACTAATGGCAGGATTCGGTGAGTGGTTTGCACAATTACTCATGGCCGCATATTTCCTTCTGATACATTTGAATAATCCGGGCATGAGCGGAAGTATTAAAGTAATCGCCAGTATAAATATCTTCCTGGCATCCATTATGTTTGGATTGGCATTTATTCGAACTAAAAGCCTGGCCATGCCCATTGGAATTCATTTTATGGCAAATTGGGTACAAGGTGCAGTGTTAGGCTTTGGAGTTAGCGGCCACGCACAGGCAGGCTTTTTAAAACCCGCATTTAATAGCGCTCCAGACTGGCTAACAGGCGGTGCCTTTGGACTTGAAGCAAGTGCCCCCGGATTAATGAGTGTAATCATTACAATTATACTGCTATACCGGTGGAAGCCCTCGGTAATATTTAAAATCAATCTTTAGAAATTCTATGAAAACATTTTTTTGTTCTTTTACTATACTACTTTGTTCCTTTTGGGCCAAAGCGCAGGGGAATAACCTCTTTACTATTGGGTTTGAAAAAAGCGCATTTTCAAAAATATTAGGTGAAGAGCGTAAGTTTTGGATACACATTCCTAACAGCAATCATGGAAATGAAAATACAGGCAAAGTACATTACCCGGTAATTTATTTGTTAGATGGGGATGCAAACTTTAATAGCGTTGTAAGCATAGCAGAATTTATGAGTGATGCAGGTCTTTGTCCACCAATGATGGTCGTTGGAATCTTGCATTCTCACAGAATGACAGATCTGACATTTGGCACTGATAAAGATTATCCTAATATGGTGGGCAAAGGCGAAGGATTTATGTCTTACATAGAAAAAGAGTTAATGCCTTACATCGAATCAAATTACCCGATAGCATCTTATAAGATTTTCATTGGTCATTCTGTTGGCGGTCTGGCTGTTGTTAACACTTTACTATTCCAGCCCAATTTATTTAATGCCTATGTTTCTCTTGATGCTGCCTTGTGGTGGAACAATAAAAAAATTGTGAAAGAAGCTGAAGCTACTTTAGCCGATAAAAATTATAAAGGGAAAACTTTGTTTATGGCATTGGCAAACCGCATGGAGAGAGGAGTTGATACAGTGGCGGTTCAAAAAGATACAACCGAAAACACCGAACTTATTCGTAGCAACCTGGAATTTATAAGATATATTTCCACCAACAAACATAATCAGTTGCGTTTCAAACATACATACTATGAAGACGACAACCACAGTTCTGTCCGGTTGATTGGAACGTATGATGCACTCCGGTTTATTTTTGATTATTACAAACTTAATATTTACAACAGTGAACTTGAGGACGCCAATTTCAAATTGGATTCTTTAATGGTAACTCACTACAACAATATTTCTGAACAACTGGGATACCTCGTTAAGCCTGATGAAAGCCAGGTTAATAATCTTGGATACCGGATGCTGAACCAAAAACAATTTGATAAAGCAGAAGCACTATTCAAATTAAATATTTCTAACTATCCCGAAACTGCCAATTGCTATGATGGATTGGGAGATTTATATCTCGCAAAAGGCGATAAAATAAACGCTATAGCCAGTTTCAAAAAAACTTTGTCTCTTAAAGCAATTCCTGAAACAAAAGAAAAGCTTGACATATTATTAAAAGAAAAGAAATAGGATCGTACAGGGAACAGTATTAACACCTCTTAAAGAAGCTAATGAAAAATGTAGTAAGATTAGAAGAAGCAGCAATGACTGCGTTGGGCATTTATTTTTTGACCATTCACAACCTGAACATCTCAATATGGATATGGGTTCTCCTGTTTTTTTCGCCGGATGTAAGTATGTTAGGTTATATAGCTAATGCTAAAGTTGGGGCTATATCCTATAACATTTTTCATCATAAAGGAATAGCAATTGCCTGTATAGGTATTGGCTATTTTATGAAAATTGAACTTGTCCTGACGACAGGAATTTTGCTATTTGCCCATGCTTCTTTTGATCGGGTTTGGGGATATGGATTAAAGTATTATAGTAGTTTTAATGATACACATTTAGGCAAAATAAAAGTTGATAAAACCACTAGTAGAACTGGGTTGATTTAATGGCAAATGTTTAATTCCTTTTGAGGCAGATTTAAAAACCGCAGATCACTAACAATGACCTGCGGATACTTTGGTTTTCAAAAATAAATTTAGTAAGGCTTTATCACCTGCCCGGTGTTTGCACCAAATACAGCTTTGCGAAAACCAAATTCCAATTGCTCCATGGTTACCGGAATATCACCTGGGAAGTAGGGGAAATATTGAGGTGAGCTTTCAATAACAGTAGGACTCACTGCATTGATGCGGATGCCATTTTCCAGTTCAATAGCTGCACCTCTTACAAAACCTTCTACTGCTCCGTTGGCTGCCGATGCATTGGCAAAGTTTTTTTGAGGGTCATGAGATAATGCACCGCTGATTAATGTAAACGATCCTTTTGGATTGATGTAATGTTGCCCTATTAATACAAGGTTAATCTGTCCCATCATTTTGCCTTCTACCCCTTGCCTGAACTCCTTATCAGTAAGTTTCGTCCAAGGGCCAACATAAGTAGGACCTGCTGTAGAAATAAGCGCATCAAAAGGGCCAACTTGCCTGTACATATTTTCAATGGATTCGGTTGAGGTAATGTCCACTTGTACATCGCAACCTTTGGTAGCGGCAGTGATGACTTCATGCTCTTTTTTAAATGCAGTTGCCAGGTGCTTTCCCATAGTGCCTGATGCACCAACGATAATAATTTTCATTTTGTGTAATTTTTTAAATTTATTTACGCAAAACTACTCTCATCAACAGGCAACATGATAGGACAACGATGGAGTTGTACAGGACTTTTCAGTGATTGTGTCTAAATGCTTCGGGTGAATGACCGGTATGTTTTTTAAAAAACCTGATGAAATAGGATACATCCTCGTAGCCAAGAAGATCGGCAATATCTTTCACCTGATTAGGCGTTGCCAGCAAGTATCTCTTGGCTTCCAAAATAACCTGTTCATTAATGAGTTCAGAGGGTGTTTTTCCAACGGCAGCCTTTGTAATTTCATTGAGTTGATAAATGGACAGGCTCATTAGGTCTGTATATTGGGATACTTGTTTATGAGTAGTAATACTTATGTCCAAATGTTCTAAAAATTCTTCATAGCGCTCCTGTGTGTATGAGCTAACATCTGCGGATGTATTGTTGGGGTTGGGACTTTGCCTGACAAATTCAATAAAGAAAATTGCCAGATTGGCCTTTATAATATCAATGTAACCTTCTTCCCTGCTTGTGTATTCGTGGAAGATGTACGCTAATATTTCCTGAAGCTTTTCAAACCTGTTTACTTCAAATTGACAATAATTTTTATTGCTTACTTTCCTTAACCTTTGGCTTGATGATTTATCCTTAGGATGATAGAACTCGTTGTTAAATTCCAATAAGTAGCCTGTGGAGTCCGTCTTCAATTCGAGTTGGTGTACTTGACCGGGACGCAAAAAGTAAACCGAGTTATCAAGTACCGGATAATCTATAAAATCAATTTCATGGCTGCCACTACCGTTTTGCAAAAAGAGAATAAAAAAGAAATCATGTCGGTGTAAATTCTGTTTTAAGTCACACCCAGCGAGTATTTCCTGAATTCTACGGATTTTAAACTGTTCAGATGAAGTTTTTGCCGTAGGATTTTCCCCGATCTTTCTGACAGGAATTTTCTTCATTTTACTTCCATTTATATAAGCTTCTATATGTATTTTACAAGAACCAAGATTTTATTTGCCGAAATTGATGAATATCGTTTCTTTCAAAATAGAGAGTTATTTGAGCGGCTGCGGAACAACTCCACTCGAAGTTGAGGTATTCTAAACAAACATTATCGCAATATTTTAAGTCTTGTCTTTAAATTTAAAACAAAGCCTCAGGATCCGAATCCAAACTTTCAAACATTGCTGACTCTACTCGCCTCCCCTAAACACAACATGCGGTAACGGCAATGCCTACTTCAGCTTTTCTAATTGTCCATTTCTGACATCTTACTGTAGCGTTCTTAATTTTCTCAATTATTTGCTGCTTATTGTCGTCGAGCAGTTAAAAGCCTAACGCTGCTAAGTTTTGCCGCAAGTGGCTGATAGTTTCTCCTGAAAGCTATTCTGCTGTCTCTACTTCCCCAAGTGTTAGACAGGTCGGAACTATTTTTAGCGTATCAAGTTCCTGTCTGACGACCATTACGCAACGATTGCAAACCATATTGTTAATGTAGAGATTCATTAAGGCAAAAATCGTTAAAAATAGAGGAATTGGCAACAGTATCGCGAATGAGGTTTTCAAAAATTATTTGGAAAAATGTAGTTAGAAGCCTCCCTTCATCAATTGACTAGTATTTATAAGCTACTGGTAATATAGTCTTTAAGGAATAAATCGCTTTTAAACCTTCTTGAAATTGGTTCGATAATATAACATTGTGGGGAGCCACAGTGGACTGGTCTGAATTTTCAGACCTTTTTTATTTCTGAAACCATTTAGCACCATTTGGAGACGTTAAACCAATCTTCAATCCTGCCTTGATCGTTTGTCTGCATAACTTTGAAAGAATATTCATTAGCCTCACCATCATAGGTATAATCTTCCGCCCATTCCTGAAAATTGGAGGCAGTTGATTCAATAGCATCCATAATAAAATTAATCTCAGAATTGGTCATGGTTGGATGGACAGATATTCTGATCCATCCCGGCTTCGATGACATGTCTCCTGAACGAATTTTCATTAGTATTTCATACGATCTTTTCGCATCGATATGCAGCAGTGTATGTCCATAGGTACCTGCACATGAGCAGCCTCCCCTTGTTTGAATCCCAAATCTGTCATTTAAAATTTTGACAATCAAATTATGATGGGCTCCTCCAATAATAAATGAAATCACTCCCAACCTCTTTTTAATATTGCCTTTAAGGGTTTTGGCATTTTTTATTTTATCAAATCTTTCAAAAATAATTTCCAATATTTCTTCTTCTCTCTTTAATATATTCTCAACACCCATTGCTTCTTTTAACCGAACACACATCGCTACTTTTATTCCCTGCAAAAATGGAGGAGTTCCGCCGTCTTCCCTTTGTTCTATATCTGTAACATACTCTCGAATATTCCAGGGGTTTGTATACACTACCGTACCTCCGCCCGGGTGATCAGGGATTGCATTTTTATACATTTTTTTATTGAAAATTAAAACACCGCAGGTAGCAGGCCCTCCCAAAAATTTATGCGGTGAAAAATAAATAGCGTCTAAATCTGCATCGCATTCTTGTGGGTGCATGTTGATGTCAATAAAAGGAGCTGAGCAAGCGAAGTCAACAAAACACAATCCCCCATATTCATGCATTATTCTTGCGATTTCATGATAAGGGGTTTCAATCCCGGTTACATTCGAACAAGCCGTGATGGCAGCTATTTTGTTTTTTCTGTACTTATATTTTTCCAATAAACTCCTGAGTGATTTTGTATCAACATTCCCATTTTTATCTGGATTAATTATCTCAACAGTTGCTATGGTCTCTAACCAGGAAATATGGTTGCTGTGGTGCTCCATGTGAGTTACAAAGACAACGGGCTTCAGTTCTTCATCTAGTTGCAGGTACTTGCTCAAAATCTCATTTCTATTATTCACATCATTCATTCCCTCTTTCATAAGAGAAGATATCTCCTTGCTCCCATAATCCACAATCCGATCGGGTATTCTCAGACCTAGTATCCTTTGTAGCTTATTCACTGCGCCTGTCATTCCACTGCCGCAAAAAATCAACACATCATCACTGTTTGCATGTACGTGCTTTTTTACGATAGCCTTAGCCTCTTCATATGCCTTGGTCATCAATGTAGCTGTAATAGTCGTCTGTGTATGTGTATTTGCAACAAAGGGCATTATCTCTTTTTGAATACATTCTTCAATGGGTTGATATGCTCTCCCGCTTGCAGTCCAGTCGGCATAAATGATCTCTTTTTGCCCATATGGAGAGTCGAAGATTTGCCGGTTGCCGATAATGTTTCTACGGAACGCAGAGAAATAATTTTCTAATGTGCTTTTGAGATGTGTGCCCGGTATTACCTCCTCATCTTTATTACTGCCCAATTTTGGAAGTAAGTTTATGTTAGAGGATAAGAACATAATATTCGCCGGATTAAATTTTACAAAGAGATGTGTGCTGTGCTTAGTACGCCTGTTAATTATGAAAGTGCCTTTTATTTTGATTGTGCAGAAGTAAAAATTCCAAACAAGTCGTATGGTTTTTTGCTAAAAAAATCATTGAATAAAAAAGCTGTAAGAAAAATGTAAGCAATGAATCCAACAACAATAATCAACTGAGTTAGAGATGTTTTTTGAATAGCTTGTTTTGATTTTACATCACAAATTTCGCCGGGGCAGTATTGAGCTTTTTCTTTATAAAACAGAGAATAAAATTTGCATCCTAAGCAAATACCAAAGGCTGATTCAAAGAATAAAAATATCAGGCAGATCAGGCAGATAATCCCCGTTATTGGACTATATGAATTAACTACTACCATAAAGATGAACATGGTACCTGACAACACTGCGCCAATTATCCATGCAAACTTTTTTTGTTGTGCTCCCACATATTCTGGTACCTGGTTTCTTACAATTAGGCGTCCTATAATTAATGTAGGCGAAAATTTGGGATTAATAAATACACGTATAATGAAATCGGTGAGGAATAACGTAATCACATATTTTATGGGCAAAAAATTGTTTCTAAATGCGATTAACATCAAAGCCATGAATGTTGCTAAGAAAAGGATTCCTGCTGATGCTCTTATTTCCCGTTCATTCAAAACAGGAATGTCATATCCGTTTACATGTTCTCCAAATTGTATTACTTTATTCATTGTTGTGGTTTTTAGTATAAGCAATCTGTATTCCTTATACAAGAATAGGTAATTAAGAAAAGTATAGAAAGCGCTTGTCAACAAACAACGGACTATTGTAAACAAACGACGTAGTTAAGGCAATGATGATCGGGGAGTCTATATTGTTATTTAAAAAAAAGTTTCGATAAAGATGTCAGGAACAAAGATGTTGGGATAAATTTTTCTTCTTCGGGCTTAGGAAAATATCTAAACAACGTTACAGTAAAAAGATCGATTTGTCCAATACTCTTCACCATTTCACAAAAATCGTTGACTTGTTTCCGTCACTTGTTTACCACAAGGTCAATTCTGTAGATTACAATATGAAACGGGAAAGATTTGCCGATATTTATCTTCATAAATAGCGAAATGAAAAGATCGTTCGATATTAAGCTGATCAAATTCTATCTATGGGTTGGTCTTGGTTATTTTTTCCTGGGGCTGTTCAGTGCATTGGGAAGTTATCCAGACAGATTTTTTGCTGTTATGTTCAATAATATTTGGGGAGTTATTTATCTAATTCCAATCAATTTTATACTTTTTGAATATACCATCCCATTTGTAATAAGGAAAAGAAAAAGCATCGTTTATAATATCCTTCTTGGGCTCTTGCTAAATTTCGTTCACTTAATGCTATATTCTTATGGCTCATATGCCTGGAGACAACTCGGAATACAGTTGCATATTTACACTGCATTAAAGGTATTTCCTTCACTAGACCATTTGCTCCAAAATCAAATGGCATACAGCGTAGGATCGGTTTTCCTTTTTGGAATTGCCAGGCATATTTATAATTATCAGAAATTAAAGCGAGTCACGCAGCAACTACAAATTGAAAAACAGGAAGCAGAACTGAATTACCTCAAATCGCAAACGAACCCTCATTTTTTATTCAACACCTTGAATAATATCTATTCATTGGCAAGGGATAAGAGCGACCTGGCTCCCGAATCAATTTTACGTCTTTCGAAAATATTACGCTACATGTTGTATGAAACCGGTGGAGCGTATATAGCTATTGAACAGGAGCTTAAAATTATGAGCGATTATATCGGCCTTGAAAAATTGCGCTACGATGATTCTCTACGACTCAATTTCAATTATGACGTCGAGGATATGAAGCAAGCTTTACCACCTCTATTGCTGATCCCACTAGTTGAAAATGCTTTCAAGCACGGTGTTTCTGAAACAAGAGGTCAGCCATTTGTCGATATCCATCTTTCAGTTAAACAGCGAAACCTGGAATTTATTGTAAAAAATTCAGTCGAAATTTTTGCAAGCGAAGGAAATGTAAAAGAAAACATTGGTCTTTCTAATCTCAGGCGACAACTGGAATTACTATATACCAATTATGACCTGGTCGTTAAACAAAGTAAATCGGAGTTTACTGCTACTTTAAAAATTAATCTTGCAAGCCATGTCTAAAGTAACATGCATCATAGTAGAAGATGAGCCCCTGGCAGCAAAAGTCTTATCTGATTATATTTCCCAGGTTCCATTCCTGGAATTACGAGGAACATTTAAAGACGCAATTCTTGTAACAGAATGGCTTAGGGACAATGATATTGATCTTATTTTTTTAGACATCCATTTGCCGAGGCTAAAAGGAATGGCTTTTTTAAAAACACTTACCCATATACCAAGTGTAATTATCACTACAGCATATCATCAATATGCAGTGGAAGGTTTTGAACTAAACGTAACAGACTACTTATTGAAACCTTTTGAATTTGAGCGCTTTCTTATAGCGGTGAATAAAGTAAAGCCGATGCAAGTGGAAAAAGAAAAGCCGAATGAAAACAAGGAGTTGAAGGACTTTATATTTTTGAATGTACAGAAAAAGAAAGTAAAAATTTTGTTTTCAGAGATCGTGTATATCGAAAGCCAGCGGGAGTATATTAAGATTGCTACAACAAAGAACGAATACCTTTCAAAAATGAGTACTCATGAAATTGAGGCATTATTACCCGGTCATCTATTCAGGCGAATTCATCGTTCTTTTATAGTGTCAATAAGCAAAATCGAATCATATACAGCCGAAATGATTGACGTGAATGGTGTGTCACTTCCCGTTGGAAGAGGCTATAGGAATATTATCGAAGACTTATAACTCACCGCTTTACTGTGGAAATTCGTAGCCAAATAATACAAGCCTGAATTTCAGACCTGTATTATTTTCAAAACCTTTCTCAATGTGTGTTACTACTCAAATATTTCATCCTATCCTTTATTGCATTTGACCTACCACCTCTTTTAAATATGTAAGATGTCTTCCTACTTTTCTTTCTTTGATTCGCTTGTTAAGAAAATACTGCAATAATCCCAATCCTGCATAAGCACCGATCCTTACAAGAACAGGAAGTGAATGCCATTTGTCTAACATGCGGTAATGCTGGAAATAAGGCACTACTTCAAGAAGCAAAACAAAATAAAGAAGTACACATCTCAGGGTGATGATTTCTAAATTGGCTCTCCTTTCCAGCAAAGTAATTTGTTGTTCCAGGTTTGTCTTTACCACTCCATCCATTGACTGCATATTCCTTACAATGCGATAATTGTAATAGGCAAACATAATTATGCCGGCACAAAAAGCTACATAACTCCAGAATAGCACACTGTTAAACACCTTATGCACGTCTTGTAAGTTAGCTGCTAAAAGAACCAATGGGATGACAGACATTAATCTTATCTGTTTAAGGTAGGCGCGTTTTAAGGCAGCCAGAGGACCATAATTTTTGTGTTGTATCAGTTCCATGATTTTTATATTTTGATTGTTTTTAACCGGTGTTTCATTCCATATTTGTTTAAGATCATCAAGTTCCATAATTGTTTGTTTTTGTCAGGTTACGTAATTTCTCTTTTATGCGGTTCATCTTAACCCGCAGAGTTCCCTGGGTAATGCCGAGTATATCTTCCATTTCTTCATAGGAGCGGTCTTCCATATACAACATGATAATTGCCTTTTCGACTTCGTTTAAATGTTCAATGGCTTTGTAAAGTTGCTGAAGGCGCTCTTCTTCTGAATGAGCACTGATGTTATCGTCACCCAAATGTGTAGGCAAATTTGTCGGCTCAAATGAAGTCTCCAGGTTCTTTTTCTTTCGTAATCCTGATATGGCGGTATTGATAGCTATCCTGTAGAGCCATGTACTGAATTTTGAATCACCCTTAAACCTGGGGTAGGCTTGCCAAAGCTGGATAACAATATCTTGAAACAGGTCTTGACGGTCGGCTTCTGTTACGGAGTAGATCCGGCAAACTTTATATAGAAGTAGTTCATGCTCTTTAATTTGCTTTTCAAACTGATGTTCCAAGTCCTGCGTTTGCAATGAGAGTGCCTTTTATACTATGAGTCGTAAAACTGGATGGATTGTTACAAAAAGGAGGAATATTTTTTTATTTTTTCAAAGAAGAGATAATGGCGCACTTGCGAAATAAAGCAAAGTTTTCTTATTTCTTACATTCGACGTCAGTCACCACACTCATTCCTCCGGCCATATTAGTCACATTGGTGAAGCCGTTTTGCGTAAGTAAATAACTCGCCATTGGACTGCGGTGGCTGTGAGAACAGTAAACCAATATTTCTTTATTTTTTAACTGACTTATACCCGGGAGTTGTTTTTCCAAATCCTGAACTGGAATATTAATTGCGTTTTTTAGGGTACCAAAATTCGGATCAGCTTTTCCTTCAAATTCTTCTTTTGTGCGAACATCGAGTAAAATGGCTGTAGGGTGCTCTTTGATATATTCGCAAATGATGGAAGCCTCAATTGACTTAAAAATAATAGAAGATCTTTTTACAAGTTGCATATGACAAGAGGTGCATTCCCCGGCCTTATCGTGGAGAATACTATCACAATCTTGTCCGCACGGAAGGCATTTATAAACTTCTGTATCCTGTTTCTTTTTGGATCGTGACGCCTGTGAATTCAAGCACCCCTCGCAGAGTAAAAGAAAACAGCAAAAAAATAGTAACCAAAAACTTCTAACTGTCCGTCTCATTTATTAAAGATAGAACTATTGATGTGATAATTTTTTACGTATGTTTGAGAATAATCTAGCTCTAAGCTATGCTGACCGTCAACCAAAACGCCGAACAATTAGCTCGTGATAAGATCGATGCGCTGTTGATTCAATCCGGTTGGCTTATTCAAAATAAATCTACCATCAATTTTGGTGCAGCAAAAGATATTGCAAATCGCGAATATCAAACCGATAGAGTTACAACTAATGAAAATTTCCAGGGCTGGATATTTAAGAAACAGGCAGGAACAACCAAGTACCGAACAGGTACATGGCTGCGGCTGATAAAGGATTACATAGCCAACTCGTTTCATGTAGATAAGGACGATTTCAAACTCGACCCTTTCAACAAGCAAGGCGGTCTCGGAAAAATGTGGCAGCTATTCGGCGAAGAAACTGATGCAATTATTAATTTGAATGAAAGGCTGATTGCCTAAAATAAAAAGAAGAAGAATACTTATGAACCGAACTGTATTGCTACTATGAAACAGCCGTTGCGTCGCACTCTTGTTCTTTAGTAGTTGTTTCAGCACAACGTAGCGATCAGTAGAACTGAAGTAATAAATTCGGGAGTGATTACATTTGGAAAAATAACAGGCTGCAAAAACTACAGAAGAGATCAGTTAAAATATTGATGTAAATGTCCAAAGAAGCTAAAGCAAGAATTAAAATCAACAAACTGCTTGAAGAAGCTGGGTGGCGGTTCTTTGACACAGACGAAGGCAACTCCAACATCATTTTAGAAAATAAAGCTAAGCTGACCCAAACCGAATTGGATGGGTTTGGAGAAGACTTTGAGCAGACGAAAAACGGCTTTATTGACTACCTGCTGCTGGACAACAAAGGATTTCCTTTTATTGTATTGGAGGCAAAGAAAGAAGAGGTAAATCCTCTCTTTGCAAAGGAACAAGCAAGAAAATATGCTCAATCACAGAATTGCCGGTTTATTATTCTATCTAATGGCAACCTTCATTATTTCTGGGATTTACAAAGAGGTAATCCCAATATCATTTCAAAATTTCCAAGACCTGAAACAGTAATTGGTTACTCTGATTTCAAACCGAATACTAATGCTTTAATAAACGAAACGGTTAATGAGGACTACATTGTAAAAACGCAAAAGCCTGACTACTTACTCGATCCAAGATATATTGATGAAGCTCAACGAAGCGGTTTTGTCGAAGAGAACAAGCTTCGCTTTTTAAGAAAGTATCAGGTAAGAGCCATTGAACGAATACAAGAAGAAGTAAAAGAAGGCAAAGACCGTTTTCTTTTTGAGATGGCAACAGGAACAGGTAAAACGTTAACTTCTGCTGCCGTTATCAAATTATTTCTACGGACAGGAAATGCAAGACGTATTTTGTTTTTAGTTGACCGTTTGGAATTGGAAGATCAGGCAGACAAAGCCTTCAAAGAATATTTGCGCAACGACTACAAATCTGTTATCTATAAAGAAAACAGAGACGATTGGCGACACGCTGAAGTTGTTGTTTCAACCGTGCAATCTTTCTTATTCAAAAACAAATACAAACGCATTTTTACGCCAACCGATTTTGACGTTGTTATTTCTGATGAAGCCCATAGAAGTATTGGAGGTAACAGCCGTGCCGTATTTGAGTATTTCATTGGTTACAAATTAGGATTAACCGCAACACCCAAAGATTATTTAAAGAAAATTGACAAAGACACCTTAAACGATAAAGACCCAAGAGAACTCGAAAGAAGAATGTTGCTTGACACTTACACAACTTTCGGTTGTGAAGATGGCAAACCAACTTTCCAATACAGTCTACTACACGGAGTTCGTGATGGCTTTTTGGTTAATCCGAGTGTGGTGGATGCAAGAACAGAAATCACGACGCAATTGCTAAATGATGAAGGTTACACTGTTCAACTCACAGATGAAGATGGCGAGGAAGTTTCTACTACTTTCTCTCAAAGAGATTTTGAAAAGAAACTGTTCTCGGAAAACACCAATAGAATACTTTGCAAAACCTTTTTAGAAAATGCTTTTCGTGACCCTGTTTCAGGAGAAATTGGAAAATCAATTCTGTTTTGTGTGAGCCAAAATCATGCGGCTAAAATCACACAATTACTGAATGAGCTTGCAGATAAAATGTTTCCAACTAAATACCAGTCAGACTTTGCTATGCAGGTAACATCATGGATCCCCGATGCACAACAACTGACTATCAATTTCACGAATAACCGATTGGGGGGCAAAGGAAACTTCTTTGACCTATATCAAACCAGCAAGACGAGAGTTTGTGTAACCGTTGGCATGATGACAACAGGATATGATTGCCCTGATTTGTTGAATGTTTGTTTGATGCGTCCCATCTTTTCACCAACTGACTTTATCCAAATCAAAGGCAGAGGCACAAGGAAATATAATTTCAGGAATAAAGAAGTATTGAAGGACAAATCGCTGATTGAAAATATTGACCCTACACTTTTGCAAAAATCAAAATTCAAGCTCTTTGACTTTTTTGCGAACTGCGAATTCTTTGAGGAGAAATTCGATTATGATGAAGTTATAAAACTGCCACCGAAAGGTTCAGGTGGTGACGGAGCAGGGGGCAGTAGGTATACCACTTCCGATGATTACGACAGCACCAACCCTGACCCTTTGAAGTCAATGACACTTAGTGATATTGGTGTGGAAGGAATGAAAATAGACCGAATGTATTTTGACAAATTTGAGGACAAGGTGAAAGAAGATGCCAAAATACAGGAAATGGTGGAGCATAAAGATTTTGATGCAATTGAAGAATATATAGTTAATCAAATCTTTGACAAGCCCAACGAATATTACAACATCACCAAGCTACGTAATGCTATGAAAGTTGACCGAAGGCTTTCGCTTCGGGAAATCATTGAAAAAATTTTTGGGTTCATACCTTACTTCAAAAGTAAAGATGAATTACTGGAAGATGAGTTTGAAAAGTTTGATAGTCGCTACCTGCCAGGTGAAGAGTACTTTTCTTTCGCCAAAGATTATTTCAAAAGCTACATAATTGACACAGAGTTTAGAGATATAATAGAAAACAAAAAGTTTGCATTGCTCAACACCAATCCGAATGGTGATGTATTCAGGAAATTGCCACCAGAGCTTCGTAACACTATTCCTGAATATATTAAAGACAATGTTTCACTAAATAAATTTGTAGCATAGATGTTAGACCAGGAGACGAAAAGAAGAATAGATACTGCCAGAGATATATTAGTTGGCAAACTTCCTAACCCGCAAGCACAGGTAGAACAAATTACAATTGCCATGATTTACAAATTCATGGATGACATGGATAAAGAGGCTATGGAATTTGGGGGTGAGAAAACTTTCTTCACAGGTGAATTTGAAAAATATAGCTGGACGAAAATATTTGACCCAAAGCTTGGTGGTTTTGAAATGTTGGCACTGTATGGTGAAGCCATTGTAAAACTCAACCAAAATCCAAGCATTCCGCAACTGTTTCGAGACATTTTTAAAAACGCTTTTCTGCCTTATCGTGACCCGGAAACATTGAAGCTATTTTTAAAAATCATCAATGAGTTTCATTATGACCACAGCGAAAAACTGGGTGATGCGTTTGAATATCTTTTATCGGTTTTGGGAAGTCAGGGAGATGCAGGACAATTCCGAACACCAAGACACATAATTGATTTTATGGTTGCTATTATGCAGCCTAAAAAAGATGAAACTATTTGCGACCCAGCATGTGGTACAGCAGGTTTTTTAATTTCAGCCTACAAACACATCCTTAACGAAAACACCAAAAAGAACAAGGGAGACCTGTTGACGCCTGAGGATAAGAAAAAACTGCTTAACAACTTTACAGGCTATGATATTTCAGCCGAGATGGTGCGTTTGAGTTTGGTGAATATGTATTTGCATGGCTTTCCCACGCCGAAGATTTATGAGTACGATACGTTAACTAGTGAAGACCGTTGGGGTGACTACTTCGATATTGTTCTTGCTAATCCACCTTTTATGACACCAAAGGGCGGAATAAGACCACATAAGAAATTTGCGATGCAAGCAAACCGAAGTGAAGTACTGTTTGTGGATTATATTATGGAGCACGTCAACCCTACAACTGGCAGGGCTGCTGTAATTGTTCCTGAAGGAATTATTTTCCAGAGTGCAGGTGCTTATAAGGAACTGCGAAAGCTTTTGGTTGACAAAAACTATTTGTATGGTGTTATTAGCTTACCAGCAGGACTTTTTCAACCTTACAGCGGAGTAAAGACCTCTATTTTGCTTTTAGATAAAACACTTGCAAAAAAGATAGACAAGTTGCTGTTTGTGAAGATTGAAAATGATGGTTTCAGTCTTGGTGCACAACGAAAGGAAATTCCTCAAAATGATTTGCCTGATGCAGCGAACTTAATAAAGCAATATGTGGCTGCAGTAAAGAATGACGATTTTAGTTTGCTTGATTTGCAAAACCTTCCCTTAAATATTTCAATCGTTGAGAAAACCAAAATCAAGGAAAATAGTGATTACAACTTATCAGCTGATAGATACCGAATAAGCATTCATCATAAAACAAAATTTGAACTTGTCACGCTAGGTGACGTTTGCGCCTTCATTGGAGGTTATGCTTTCAAAAGCTCCGATTTAAAGGACGAGAAGACGGATGGGCAAATACCCGTTGTCAAAATTGGCAATTTGAACAAAGATGGAAATATTGATTTATCAAACGTTCAGTATGTCAATTATGAAGAAAACTTAAGCAAGTATGTAATTAGGAAGGATGATATACTAATGGCGATGACAGGGGCAACTGTTGGCAAAGTTGCTGTAAGTGACAGAGACGGTTTGCTCCTAAATCAACGTGTTGGATTAATTAGAGCAAAAGAAGAATTTATTAATATGGCTTTTTTGAAAACTATTCTTTTGAGTGAAAGGTTTTACGATTACTGCCAATTTACCGCTGGTGGTGGTGCACAAGGCAACATATCACCTACGGAAATTATGAACTTTAGATTTCCTTTGCCCCCCTTGTCGTATCAAGATATGATATCTGAAGAAATTTCAATGTCAAACAAAATAATCGATGGTGCGAAGCAAGTTGTAGAAACTTACAAGCCAAAAATTGACATTAATCCTAAATGGGAGATGGCGGAGTTAGGAAATGTTGCAGATATATTCGGCGGAGGCACACCTTCAAAAGAAGTTTTCGAATATTGGAATAACGGTTCAATCAAATGGTTGTCCGCAAAATATATCAATAATGAAGGATTAGTAACAGGGTATGATTTGATAACCGATGCTGCCTTAGAGAAATCATCATCAAAAATTGTCCCTAAGGGCTCTACAATTTTGATTACAAGAGTTTCTGTTGGAAAAACAGCATATGCGGATGACAATTATGCGATTAATCAAGACTTAACAGGTGTTGTTCCAAAAAAGGAAATATTGAATGAGAAGTACTTATTCCAATTTTCGAAAATTATGGCATCTGATATTGAAAGAGATGCCCAAGGTTTGGGTGTTAGGGGCGTTACAAGAGATTATGTTTCTAAATATAAAATACCACTTCCACCTATCTCTGAGCAGGAAAATATTGCAGCGCAGATAGATAGGGAACAACATTTGGTTAATTGCAATAAAGAGCTTGTTCAAATCTTTCAGCAAAAGATCAAAGCCGAAATCAATAAACTTTGGGAGGAGTAATGCCAGCCAGTGATATATTAGCTTACTTACCGAACTCTTACAAAACAAGAGATGAACAGGATTACATCAACTTCCTTTGGGAGAGCTATGAAAGCAATTATACCAATGCCAAATACCCTTTTGCTTTTATTGCTTTTCACATGCTATATATGAGCTTTGTTTATTTTGAAGTTTGGCAAATCAAAATGAACAGAAGACTTGATTTTGAAAAGTCATTGATTGCTTTCAGCAAAGACAATGAAAAAATGATGTTAGATGCTACAACACCCTTTGCTTTTGTAGAAATCGGAGAAAGTAATTTTATTCGTTTCTTAAAACTTTTAGGTTGCGACAATTCCAAAATTGGTAGCTATGTAACCAGCGTAAAAGCAAGGAATGATGCAGCGCATTCTAATGGTAGGATTTTCTTTAACGCTAGTGGAACTGTTGATACAAAAGTGGATGAAATACTACGGTATGTTGACGAAATCCAAACTTTATCACATCCGGTGATTGATGAAAGCCTTATACAATTTCTAAACGAAAGTTGGAACCCTGATGATAGGGAATACATCGGCGACGAAGACCAAATAAAAGAAGTGCTGATACATGGAAACTACCTTTCTCAAAAGGACATTGACCATTTATTGACTTTTGACATTAATAGACTAAGCGCTGACCCTCATTTCTCTGAGGTAGAAATACTTTACAACTCATTTTCTGATTTGTATGCAACAGTATAATTATGAAAATGGAATGGTGTTAAAAGTTGGCGATCCAAAAGAGTTCTCCACAGCTGACTTACAAATGTTCTTAAAGCTTTTAATAGAACAGGGAAAAGTTCAAAATGCCACTCTTCAAAAAATAGCCAGGTGTAAACTTATAGCTGTTTGCTTTTTTAAAAGTGAGATGGTTTCTATAGGTGCAATTAAACCAAAGACTAATAGTGACTTTAATATTCAAAAATCAAATCTTGAACATTTGAGGGATCAATTTGACCTTGAGCTTGGATATTGTTATACAAAAGATGAATACAGGGGAAGGGGTTACTCGTCAGAAATTGCAAATCGACTACTCGGGTTTACAGACATGCAAAACATTATGGCTTCTACAGAATTACGACAGGACAATGGCATGGTTAGAATACTAGAGAAGAATGGATTAAAGTTGTATGGACAATCTTGGAAAAGCGAAATACACGGTGGAGCGTTAGGATTGTTCTTGAGGTTTTCGAATTAGTTTTCTATGAGGGAAAAACAGATAGAATGAAAAAAAACATAAAGCCTGGGGACGATGTAGACTATAGCTTGTACAACTTAGACGCGGATGAATTTGTTTGTAGTGACCATATTGATGACAACTATATCAGGACGCATATTAAAACTAATGGAGCTATTGGAAAATGTACTTATTGTAAAAAGAAAAAAACAGTAATTGAATTATCTGAAATACTTAAACTCATTGTAGTAGGAATCAGTTATCTCTTTGAAGACCCTAATGAATTTAAATATCTTGACGATGAGGCAGAAACGGGTTTCGATGGAGATAATTTTTATTTCTACGAATTGTTTTATGATCGGTTAGATTTGGAAATAACTGAGTCAAAGTTATCTGATGATATTTTCAATTATCTGAATAACGACTCTTTATATTATTCAAAGGACGAGTACGGCTCCCATTCCGAATATTTGTCTGATTTATGGGGTCTTTTTAAAAATACCGTTAAGCATAAAGCGAGATTTGTATTTTATTATAAAGATGTTTTTAGTGAATTCCACCTAACTGACCCTATAGTTATTCTAAGGGATGTACAAGAGTACGGTTCAACCCAGAATTAAAAGCTGACGGCATTATATATCCATCGTCAAAAGGAAAGAATGGAAAATATTGTTTTATTCAAAAATCAAGAGGAGTGTCTTAAGGATCTAAATTTTACTCGAAAAAGTTTGAAGACGAAGACTATTATTTGATAGGAAATCTGAAGAAACAACAAAGAGTTTTTGTGAATGAAGTGGCTTCCAATAATAGCCAAATTATTATTCTGCCGATGAACGAAATGCGACCCTTCGGCTTTGCTCAGGATAAACAGCCACGCTGCTACCTGCCCAAAACTTGAACCGAGCGTGGCAACGATGATCAATCGGAGTTACATCGGCTTGTACCAAAATCCTAATTACAAAAATGTCAACCAATCAAATAGTTTCTAAAGTCTGGTCGTTCTGCAATACGCTTCGTGATGATGGTGTGGGTTATGGTGATTACCTGGAGCAACTTACTTACCTGCTGTTTTTGAAAATGGCAGATACAGAAGGTTTAAGCTCAAAGCTTTTGATAATCCCATCTTTGTAATCGTTAATTTCAACATGTGGCAGGCTTATAGTGTTATTGATTTTGAACAATGTTCTAAGTAAACTAGCATATGAAAGACCCAAAGGATTACAATTGGCGGGACCGGCTTCATGAGATCATTTATGAATCGAATACTGTTGCCGGTAAAGTTTTCGATGTGTCATTGCTGGTCCTGATACTGACAAGCATTGTGGTGGTAATGCTGGATAGTGTGGAGAGCTGGCACAAAGAACATGGCCGTCTATTCTTTATGCTGGAATGGATGTTTACTTTCATATTCACGATTGAGTACATTCTACGCCTCATAAGTATCAAAAAGCCGTGGAATTATATTTTTAGCTTTTTGGGTATCATAGATCTTTTGGCGATCATTCCCAGTTATCTAAGTATATTTTATGTTGGTGCACAATCGCTGCTGGTATTAAGAGGATTGCGCCTGCTCAGGATATTCAGGATATTTAAGCTGACACACTTTATGTCAGAAATGCAATTCTTGGGCGGCGCAATAAAAGGAAGCCTTACCAAGATCAGCATATTTATGCTGGTTGTTTTAACCCTGGTGATCATAATGGGTTCTATGATGTATCTCATAGAACAGCACCAAAATGGTTTTTCCAATATTCCTGAAAGCATTTACTGGGCTATCGTTACCATTACAACTGTCGGCTATGGAGACATATCGCCTGTGACGCCTTTGGGTAAGTTTGTGGCAAGTCTTATTATGCTAATGGGTTATGGTATTATTGCGGTGCCAACAGGAATATTGACCAATGAAATTGCACAACGGGCAAGAAATAAAACACAAAAAAATGAGGTCTGCCCCGGATGTAGCAAAGAAGGGCACGATGCAGATGCAAAGTATTGTAAGAATTGCGGCACGATGCTTTAGGATTAATAGAGCAAGCTGGTTTAAACTATGAGTGAACAGAAAGGCATACTCAGGATTGGTACAAGTGGCATTGCTCTGCCCGGAAGCAAAGAAACTTTTCCTGCGGAATTTCGAGATAAAAGCAGGCTTCATTATTACAGCTCGTTATTAAATACACTGGAGGTAAACAGCACATTTTATAAGATCCCACTACCATCAACATTGGAGAAATGGTCACTTGATGTACCGGCAGATTTCCAGTTTACAATAAAAGTATGGAAGGAGATAACTCATGTAAAGCAATTAGACTTCAACCAGCAGGATGTAAAGACATTTGTTAGTGTAGCAAATCATATTGGAGTAAAAAAAGGTTGCCTGTTAATTCAATTTCCCGGTAGCATCACAGACGAATATTATAAGCAGGTAGTTAAGCTATTGCGATGTCTTCACAATGCTAATGGAGAGAACAACTGGCGTGTGGCGGTAGAGTTCAGGAACACGACATGGTATAACTCAAAGACCTATAAATTGCTTAACACCTTGAACTCTTCTATGGTTTTGCATGATATGCCGAAGTCAAAAAAATTGCAATCGGAAGGTAGCGCAGGTTTTAGCTATTACCGGTTTCATGGCCCAAAGGGTGACTACAGGGGTAGCTATACCGATGAATTTCTTGGGGAACAGGCGGAGAACATCCAAAAACATTTAAACCATGGAACAGATGTATACGCCTACTTCAATAATACGATGGGCAATGCATACGAGAATGCCATGCATTTAAAAGTGTTGTTACAAAAATAGAAGTGTGTTATTTGTGTGCCGGTATTAATTTACACCGTGCATGGGTTGTTTCTACTAAATTTATAAAACAAATTATTCAATTATGGCAGTAGTTCCGGTTGTTCTGATCAGGATGAAAAGATATATGCGTGTTTTTCATAAGGCTGGTGCTACGAATGTTTCTACGGCCATCATTCCAGAAGAGCATGGTATCCGTAAATCCTGGGTTTTTAATAAGTTGGTGCGTAAGGGGATTTTTGTCCCGGTTAATAATGAGCGCTACTATATTGACATAGAGAAAGAAACTGCTTTTAAAAATAGAAGGCAGTCAATTGTTATCGTTTTGCTGTTATTGATATTGGCTGGAATAATCCTTGGGTTTTTAGTTTTATAAACTTCAAAATAAACCGGATAATGAAGATAGATTTTGTACATTAGCTATTGCCTATTTTACCAAAACGAAACCAATATTGTATGCCGCTTTTAAAACGTTTCGATACGCCGGCCTTTTTAAAAGATGTCCCTGCAACTTCGCCATTCTACGATAAATGGAACTCCTTTATTTCAAAGCTAATGGGAGGTACAACAAAAGGAGATGCCGGCGGCGTCTTTTATAATCCTACAAAGACAGATGTGAAAATTAATGCAGAAAAATTCATGACGTGGATGGGTTTCTCCCGTGAACTAATGCTCAATAACTCTGGCAGTGTTGACAAGTCCGGCGCTTTCATTGCTGCTGAGGCAGATATAGCCAAGCGACTCCCTCAAATAGAATACTTTGAATGGCGAGTGGAGAAAGCCAACGGCAAGATAACAAAAGTCACATTCGTTACAGAGACTTCTGACTATTATGAGCAATTGTGGAAAGTAGATAGAGCTGCTGTTGTGAAGCTTTACAAAAAGCTGGTAGATCCTGCAGTGGTTGAAGCGGACCTTCACATCAAAGGGGCCTACAATAAGTTTAATAAATGGAATACTACAGATGGCATTGTTCATTACATCCATCCGGCAAATTCTTTTGAAGCTGCTATCGGGCTGTCAAGAGACGCTGTCAGATCGGCTGCGCCTTTTAGTGATAACTATGAATCCACGCCAGCTCTTTTCAATAAGCCCACTTCGGCAGATCCAAGAATATCATTTGACATACACATGCTCATTCGAAAGGGCTTGCAGGTAAGCCTAAAAAATCCAATTGGTCTCTACATAGCGGGTTGGGAAAATAGCGGCATCACTCATCCTGATGGCAGCCCTGCCGGAAATTATTGGAAAATAGTCCGTGGTGTACCAGGCATGGTGCTGCGTTTGGAATATGAAGTTCCTGCTTCATTAGGGTTTGTTGTCGGTGATCTGGAAATCGGAGGCCGCAAGATTGAGTATGGTGGCCAACTGGCAGAACATATAACCGTATCGCTTGCTAATACAATAGGTACTAAAGTAAAAGCCAAATAATCTATCAAAAAGCAATAGTACTAAATCCAACTGCGTTATGAAAGAAGTCGATATTTCATCTTTGAAAACAGATAGGAAAGCTGTCAAAAAACTGATAGCGGATTTTAAATTTACTCCAGCTAAAGAGCCGAAAAATATTAGAATTCCTATCCTTACACCAACTGCTGAAGAGGATGTACCCGGCTCAGATACTGAACCTGTATATACCTCGAATGAGCAGGATGATATACAGGGAAATATCATTCCCGGTTTCAACAAAGACCACCAGCATTTTCTTTTTTACACCATAGAAGACGTAAAGAAGTCCAAAGAATTTTTAAACTGGATCATACCATACCTGGCTTCTATGGAGGAAGTCTTGGCATTTCGCAGAGTCTTTCGTTCTCTTAAAATGAGATTGGGAGAGCCTATTACCATGCTTTGTTCTACGTGGATAAATATCGCATTTTCGCACCGCGCCATTTCTTTATTGGAAAGTGAAAAAGCTGCAGATTCCTTTGGTGATCAAAGCTTCAGGCAAGGTCTTGCACAACGTTCGGGTTATTTGGGTGATCCAACCGATTCGCGTCACAAAGGACATCCGTCCAATTGGGTTGTAGGTGGTCCAAGCAATGAAGCAGATATCATAATTATAGTAGCGTCTGACAGTCCTGCATTGCTCGATGAAACATGTGACTTTGTAAATAAGAAAGCAGCCGATTCGGGATTGAACATGATTTGCAGCCAACGTGGAGATACACTGCCTGACAACTTAAGAGGGCATGAGCATTTTGGCTTTAAAGATGGAGTGTCCCAGCCAGGCATAAGAGGTAAGCTTTCCACTGCTCCGGGTGACTATATTACTCCGCGCTATTTTGCAAACACAGATTCACGAAGATTAATTTTTGCAAAACCGGGGCAATTGCTTGCATGGCCGGGGCAATTTTTATTAGGTGAGCAGCGACAAAATAATGAGCATTTATACCACTCCGCACCGCCTGCCGGTAATTTTCCAAAGTGGGCCGCTAAAGGTTCATATTTGGTTGTACGGAGATTGCAACAGGATGTAACGGCTTTTTGGTCTTTTGTGTCCATTGTGGCTGCACAGGTTGGCCTTAGCACTGATAAAGTAGCTGCTATGTTGATAGGAAGATGGCCAAGTGGTGCCCCTATTCTTCGTACTCCCAATGGGGATGATCCGGCGCTTGCAGAAGATACATTTGCCAACAACCATTTTATTTTTGACGACGATACCCGTCCTTCCAATCTCAAACCAATTCCAGGTTATCCCGGTGATAATTTTCCTCCGGCCATGGCTGATTTTCTTGCTACAGTGTGCCCGCATTTCGCACACATCCGCAAGGTCAACCCTCGTGATAGTGTAACTGATTTGGGTAAGCCGGAAGACAATCTTGCACGAATGATTCTCAGGCGAGGTATTCCTTTTGGTCCGCTAATTATTGGCTTGAAAAACCCAAAGAAAGAATTGCTCGAAGCCGAAAGAGGCCTTATGTTTCTCAGCTATGGAAGCAGTATAGAAGACCAGTTTGAATTTATACAACGCCGATGGGGCAATGTGCCGGTTCAGCCAAACTTTGGCGGCCATGATCCTGTTATTGGGCAAAATGGAGGATCTCAGGATCGCAAACGCTTTATTGACTTTCCAACGGGCAAAGGAGCATTAAGAATTTCTTTTGAAGAAGAATGGGTAACTCCAACCGGTGGCGGTTACTTTTTTGCTCCCACTATTTCGGCTATTCGTACCGTTTTGGCGAAATGATACTTCCAACGGTAATAAGGCTTTTTTCTTGTATCAATTCTATCGCAAAGGTTGCAGCTAACTTCTTCACAGAATGCTAATTGCCAAATAAAAAGAGGTATAAAATAAGTGGGGGAAAAACATGAGAATGGGCGGCTATACAATAGACTACTTTAGCAGCGAAGGTCAGTCAGTACGTTCGAGAAAAGAGAGGCAGGTTTTACCTGCCTTTCGCTATTGAAGCCCGTTATACATCTTTCACAAGTTCTGGTTACTTTTCCCTCAACACAAATTTAGTGACAGGAATTTTATAGTCAGGATGCATTCCGAGTGCATCCAAAACTTTTGTAAAAAAACTCATCATTGAGAATGTGTGAATGGGTTTTACAACATAAAATGATGCACCTAATTTATAACAGGTATCTATGTCTTTATAATTGTGAGAAGTGGAATGAATTATAATGGGTAATTCATCAAAGGAAGGATTGGATTTTATATCTCGGAGACATTCGATCCCGTTTTTATATGGCATATTGAGATCCATAATTATCACGTCGGGTCTTGTTCCGTCATTAAGGAGCCTGAGACATTCTTCCCCATTTGTAACTGTTATCGCTTCAATAGAAGATGGGGAAATTTTTTGCAGTACGTTCAATAATAATTCTATATCCTCCTGATCATCATCTGCTATAAGAATATTTTGTATTTGCTTCATAGAGAAATGCGGAGTAAAGGACAAAAATATCTGACCGTCCTCTATGCTAAAAATTGATTTCCTAACATTAGCTTATAGCAAAAAGATTTCATCAGATAAAAGTGATGTTAATAACAGAAGAATTAAATATTTAATAGGTTAAAGGAAACAATAAGATTAGCTAAGTAACTGGATATGTTATATATACCTTGTAAAACTTAGGGGTTCGTTGTGACCGCCCAGCTAATGAAATAAGAAATATATTCTGCACATTTTATTTGCTTGCTTTCGTAAGTATTTCTTAATCTTGAAAAGAAATAGATCTTATGAAAATAGCAACATACAATGTAAATGGCATTAATGGACGATTGCCTGTATTGCTGCGCTGGCTTAGCGAAAAGACTCCGGATATAGTCTGCCTGCAGGAACTGAAAGCGCCACAGGAAAAATTTCCTGAAGAGGCAGTAAAAAATGCAGGTTACAATGTGATATGGCATGGGCAAAAGAGCTGGAATGGTGTAGCCATATTATCCCGCAACGCCATTATAACAGAACGGTGCCGGGTATTGCCCGGTGACCCTGAGGATATTCACAGCCGCTATATAGAAGCTGAAATCAACGGCATCATAATAGGCTGTTTGTATCTGCCAAATGGCAATCCTGCACCGGGACCAAAATTCGATTATAAGTTAAAATGGTTTGAACGTTTTATAACGCATGCCGGCGAACTGTTTGCTTCCAATAAACCTGTTGTCTTAACAGGCGACTTCAATGTAATGCCTACTGAGAAGGATGTGTACAAGCCTGAACGGTGGGTTAATGATGCGCTCTTTCGTCCTGAAACAAGAGAGGCGTTTCAAAAGCTCTTGTCGCAAGGCTGGACAGATGCCATTAGGAAATTATATCCTGAAGAAACAATCTATACTTTTTGGGATTATTTCCGGGATGCGTATGGTCGTAATGCAGGTCTACGCATAGACCATTTTTTGTTAAGCCCTCACATAGATAAGCGCCTTGTAGCCGCAGGTGTCGATAGAGATGTTCGTGGTTGGGAAAAGACCAGCGACCACGCACCAGTATGGATTGAGATTGAAGATTAAAAACAGAAGAGAAAGAGTTTTTATGATTGGTCAAAATTCGCATTTGGCCTTGAAAGATTTGACGTTAAGAAAATTTTGGGTCGAGCCGTTAAGAAGGAAATGCTGTTTGAGCCACAATCCGGTCTAAAACTTTGCTGGTAACTATGGCGAATTCATTTCCTTTAGGCTGGACACGAAATTTTTAGCCAAATGTTTCACAGCCTTGATTTTTTTCTTTCTTTTTTCATCAAGGAAAAAAGAAACAGACTGAATAAAAAATATTGTAAATTATTTGAGAGGAAAATACTCAATAATGAAATTAAACTAATCACCTATTTCCCAAACCTCTCTTCCTTTCAGAAGCTTGTCAAGATCGCCTGGGCCTTTGGTGGCAATGGTTTCATCAATTTGCATTTGCATATTATCTTCATAGCAGGCACGTTCGGTTTCATAAAAGACACCGAAAGGTCTGGGGAAATGTCCTTCTAATGTAGGGTCATCAAACATTCTTACCAAAGCCTGCGCCTTAAAGAAATCTTTTTCATCGTGAATCCATAGGTCATCGGCGGTTATGCCATTTCCTAATTCTACTACTACAGGCCTCATGCCGTCTATTTTGATTCCTTTGTTGGCGGCTGCGCCAAAAATGAGAGGCTTACCATGCTCGAGGAAAAGGGCTTCATCTGCTTTGCTGGCTTTTTCGGTAAATACTTCAAAAGCGCCATCGTTGAAGATGTTACAGTTCTGGTATATCTCAAGGAAAGAGGAGCCTTTATGTTGGTGGCTGCGTATCAGCATAGCCTGCAGGTGTTTAGGATCGCGGTCCATGCTGCGGGCTATAAAAGTAGCGTCTGCACCCATAGCTAATGCCAATGGATTAAATGGATGATCTATACTGCCGAAAGGTGTACTCTTGGTTACTTTTTGCTTTTCGCTGGTAGGTGAATATTGACCTTTGGTAAGACCGTAGATCTGGTTGTTGAACATCAGCAGGTTCACGTCGAAATTGCGACGAAGCATGTGCATGGTATGGTTACCGCCAATGCTCAGGCTATCACCGTCGCCGCTTACTATCCATACGCTTAACTCAGGACGACTGGCTTTAAGACCGCTTGCAATAGCCGTAGCACGGCCGTGAATGCTATGCATGCCATACGTGTTCATATAATAAGGGAAGCGGCTGCTGCAGCCTATACCGCTGATGATCACAATGTTTTCTTTAGGCACACCAATACCCGGCATGATCTTCTGAACCTGCGCCAATATAGAGTAATCGCCACATCCCGGGCACCAACGTACCTCCTGGTCTGTTGCAAAATCTTTGGCTGTAAGGGTGACTGCGGGTTGAACTGCTGTTGCTGTTGACATCTATTCTAAGAATTATTCACCTGCAAATTTCGGGAAAATAAATTTGATGGGAGGGAGTTTGGGAGTTTTTTAAGAGGGGTAAGAGTAATTTTACCTCTCAACAGGTTTAGCCCCGAATTTATATAGACATTCAATATGAGTAATTCCATCAAAATCATCATCACCAGCGCAACAGGCATGGTAGACGAAGGTGCATCGTTCAAATGCCTGCAAAACTCAAAAGTGGGTGAGGTGTTGATTGTTAACTGCAATAGAATTTAACCTTGTATTTTTTTCTTATTCTATTACACCAAAGCTGTTCACTCTTTCTTCCTTTTGTTTTCCAGTTGCTTAGCAGTGGATTCAATTTGTTTGATAAAATCTTTTTCGGCGATAGAAATCTCATTCTTACTTAATTTCTTAAACTTATTATATTCTATCGTGGCTTTTTGCAAAGCCTGCCCATGGCTAATGGTTCCCGCATTTTGTAAAATATCATTTCCGGTCATTTTCAAGAAATCATCTAGCCGGTCAATCCAATCTTTCATATACATTGGCTTTCGATTTAACGCCTGCAATTCCGCCAGTTCAAGATATGCTGTTACCATCCGGTTTAGCATGTTAAGTTCATCTGCTGTCAGGTAATTTTTTGCAATTTCGGTTTCCTGCTTTGTTGGTTGATTTCGTTTAAAATTGGTTAGACCTAAATTGGGTTTAGTTGCGTCAATTCGGTAAAAAATGATCTCTGCAGCTGTACTTCCGTGGGCTGCCCAATGCATTTTGTTCTGCACTGTCTGAAAAAATTGCATAGAAATATCCTGCCTGGGATCATAATCTATGCTGGTAGCATAAATATCAAGCACTTTCCGCCAAAACACCTTTTCGGAAGAGCGGATATCTCTGATACGGGCCAATAATTCCTCAAAATAATTTCCGCCACCGGCTTGTTTCAGCAGTTCATCATTTAGGGTAAAACCTTTTACAATATACTCCTTTAACCTTGCTGTAGCCCATTGCCTGAATTTTGTACCCTGGGGGCTTTTTACCCTATATCCTACGGATATAATTACATCAAGATTATAGTAATTTGTAGGCTTTGTGGAAAAATCGGAAATTCCGATTTTTCTCACAGACGTTTCGCTTTCGAGTTCTTTCTCCTCATAAATATTTAAAATATGCTCATTAATTGTTGACCGTGATTTTTGAAATAACTCTGTCATTTGATCTATGGTTAGCCATACGGTTTCCTGCTCTAGTATCGTTTCTATTTTAATTTTTCCGTCTTCAGTTTGGTATATTATAAGATTGCTTTCAGCCATTTTTCCAGGTGCTTTTACTTTTATTATTAATTGGAGTGAAGTAAATGTAAAGCTTGTTTGATAAAACCTAAAGTCTCAATTGTCTGAGATAATTTCAAAATTACCTTTTTTTTCTCCCGACCTTTACCCTAAACCAATTCTCCAATGTCCCCAATCAAAGTCATCATAACTGGCGCTACAGGCATGGTAGGCGAAGGCGTATTATTCGAGTGCCTGCAAAACTCAAAAGTGAGTGAGGTGTTGATTGTTAATCGTAGGCATTATGAACTGCAACATCCAAAACTAAAAGAATTGATCGTTCCTGATTTCTTTAAGCTAGACAAGTTTGCCGCAGACATAAAAGGATATGATGCCTGTTTTTTCTGTGCAGGTATAAGTTCCGTAGGTATGAAGGAGGACAATTACACTCGCATTACTTACGATACTACTATAGCTTTTGCAAAAGCGCTGATTGCGGTCAATAACAATATGTTTTTTACTTACGTATCCGGCAGCCACACAGACAGCAGCGAAAAAGGCAGAGTTATGTGGGCTCGTGTAAAAGGCCGAACAGAAAGCGACTTGGCAAAGCTGCCTTTCAAAGCGGAATACAATTTCAGGCCGGGTGCTATGCTTCCTTTTCCTGATCAGAAAAACTGGAAGACGGTTTATAAGTTTATTGTAAAGGTTATCAAGGCTATTTCGCCAAAGCGTGTTTTATCTATGCAGGAAGTCGGACGTGCTATGATCAATGCGGTTGCCATAGGCTATCCAAAAAATATCCTGGAGATAAAGGATATCAGGGAGTTGGCAATGGAGTGAAACCTCACCCCAGCCCTCTCCTATGGGAGACGGGGAAAGTCTCTTAAACTTCTTTCTGCAATTCCTCCCAATATTCCGCAGCCCTGCGTGTATGCGGAACCACAATTGTTCCACCGACAATATTAGCAACTGCAAATATCTCATAAACCTGCTCGGTGGTTATGCCTTCCTCATGGCATTTCCCCAAATGATATTTGATGCAATCGTCGCAGCGTAACACCATACTGGCCACCAGTCCCAACATCTCTTTGGTTTTGCGGTCTAATGCACCGTCTTCGTAAGTGTTGGTGTCAAGATTCCAAAGGCGTTTCAAGACAAGGTTATTCTTGCTAAGAATTACCTCATTCATTTTGGTTCGGTAGTCGTTAAACTCGCTTATTATTTCACTCATAAAAATGTGTTTTTATTTAAATGCCATGATTACACGAATGAAAATCTTTATTAAATCCAATCATCCGTGTCATCCGTGGTCCAAATCTAAAGTGGATATTTTCCGTCCGCTATCAGAGTATCGGCTATGCGGCGTCTTGCATTTTTTGTGTTGTAGGGTTCTGTTTTGGTAAAGCGTTTTATGCCCAGCAACATCATACGTTGCTCATCACCTTCGGCAAATGCATTAATAGCATCTTTGCCTGCCTTGTTGATGCGGTCGGCGGCATCGGCCAGGTAAACTCTTGTCATATCATATTCATGCTGCACTGCAGCTTCACTTTTGCTTTCCGCCAACTTCAGGACTCGTAGCAATGCGCTTTCTGCAGCAAAAGTATCAATCGCCATATCGGCAATGTTCATCAGTATTTCCTGCTCACTGTTCAGCTTCATCATTAGCTTTTGCACAGCAGCACCGGCTGTCATCAGTATTGCTTTTTTAAAATTGGCTACTATCTTCAACTCTTTTGCAAAAGCTTCTTCATCGCCACTGCCAAAGTCAGGTATGCTCATCAGTTCTTTCTGCACCGCCATTGCAGGACCCATCAGGTCAAGGCGACCTTTCATGGCACGCTTCAGTACCATATCTACAATTAGCAGGCGATTGATTTCGTTGGTGCCTTCATATATACGATTGATGCGGCTATCGCGATAAGCCTTGCTTATGATGTATTCGTCACTATACCCATTGCCGCCATGTATCTGCACACCCTCGTCCACTATATAATCCAATACTTCGCTACCAATTACTTTCAATATGGCACACTCTATGGCGTACTCTTCAGCAGCGCCAAGCAATGCTTCGTTAAAAGGCTTGCCTGAGCTTTCCAGTTCATCTTCTTTATTATCTATCCATTTGCCTGTACGATACAATGCGCTTTCGCAAACCCATGTTTTTATAGCCATTTCCGCCAGCTTATGTTTGATCGCTCCAAAATTGCTGATAGACGTTTTGAATTGTTCACGAATTATGGCATACTCCAGCGATGTGTTCAATGTACGTTTTGCACCACCCAAAGCAGCAGCACAAAGCTTGAGTCGGCCAATATTCAAAATGTTGAAAGCGATGATATGGCCCTTGCCGATTTCTCCCAATACATTTTCAACAGGCACTTTGCAATCCTGGAAATACAGCTGTACAGTTGAAGAACCTTTGATGCCCATTTTGTGTTCTTCTTCACCTTGCGTAAAACCTTCATAGCCACGCTCCACTATAAAGCAGGTAAATTTATCGCCGTCAATCTTTGCAAACACAGTATAAACATCAGCAAAGCCACCGTTTGTTATCCAGCATTTCTGTCCGTTGAGCAGGTAATATTTTCCATCGTCGCTCAACTTTGCTGTTGTCTTCGCTCCCAATGCATCACTACCGCTATTGGGCTCAGTAAGACCATAAGCACCTTTCCATTCGCCGGTAGCAAGTTTTGCTACATACTTTTGTTTCTGGGCTTCTGTGCCAAAATACAAAATAGGCAATGTGCCAATGCCTGTATGTGCTGCCACCGCCACCGAAAAGCTGAAACCGCCTCCCAATCCTTCATTCACCAATGTTGATGTGATAAAGTCTTTTCCCAAACCTCCATATTGCACCGGCAGCGAAACACCCAGCAAACCTTGCTCACCTGCCTTCAGCATCAATGCCGGCATCAATCCCGGCTCCGGCGTATCTATGCGCTCAATGACAGGAAGCACTTCCATATCGAGGAAATCACGGCACAGGTCTTTGACCATCTGCTGTTCTTCATTGTAATCTTCCGGTATAAATGTATCTGTAGGCGGGCTTTGCTGTGTCAGCCATCCGGCGCCTTTTATGGTTAGCATATTTTAGAGGTTTTCTTGTTTGTTTTTTTCGTTATTTAGTTTCTCGTTTGGTTGCACTTCATGCAGATGTTAGCTTTTCTTTTTGTCCATGCATTTGTTCATTGTGAATCTGCATTGGCGTCGCACTCTTGTACTGCATAATTTTTATAGCGGCTTTTTACAATCATTGTTTAGCCCCATCCCCGAGCCTTCTCCAAAAGGAGAAGGCCTATGTGTTGCACATTGACTTTTATTTTAGACTTTGATTATTCACTTTGGGCCTGCCTTTTTTGTTTTTTCTTCGCCTATTATGTCTTTACCCTCAACATTAAACTCTCAACTCTATAACAAATTATCATAAACATTTTGCAACACACCTTTACACATATCTATTTCACGGTTGCTTACGCCTGCAAGAGCCTCGTTAAGTGTTTGATCAGCCATAGCCATTGTATCGTCTTGTAATTTTTTTCCGGCAGGGGTAAGAGCCACAATATTGATTCTCCTGTCTGACTTGTCAGCAGTACGCTTTACGAGATTCAATTTTTCAAGATTGTCTATCAGTCTTGTAATACTTGGCTTATCCCTGAAACTGCGGTTGCACAATTCCTGCTGACTCAGCTTGTCTTCTTTCCACAAATGATAGAGAACACTCCATTGCTCAACCGTTATTTCTACACCTGCCTGTTTGAAATTTTTCTGTAGCCTCCTGGCTAAAGCAGTAGAAGCAATCCCTGTAATGAAGCTATAAAGTTCACCCTGTTTAAATTGGTTGTTTAGCATATAGTTAGTTATGCAACTATTCAAAGTTATACGTTATACTAATTAAAACGTAACTTTTTATATAAAAATTTTTTGAAGAAGAATTTGTCAGCAGGATTGCTGGCATAAATCTTTTGCTTAAAAATAAAAACTAAAGGCGATGATGATCAAAAGGACTTTTTATACTGACATGAATATCAACGCGGTTAACCTTTGGCTTTTGTTATCGAGGTTGGCTATTGGAGTAATAATGCTGTCGCATGGATTACCAAAGCTTTCGACGTTGCTGGCTGGGAATGTACAATTTGCAGATCCTTTTGGCTTAGGCCCAACAGCTTCCCTGGCTCTTGTTGTTTTTGCCGAAGCCGTTTGTTCCTTTTTGCTCATATTGGGTATGGCAACACGATTGGCGACCATTCCTTTGATCATAACCATGTTGGTGGCTATATTCTATGCCCACGGTTCTGACCCCTTTCAGAAAAAAGAACTTGCGGTAGTTTATCTTATCATCTTCATTGGGTTTCTTATTACCGGCCCGGGTCGGTATTCCATTGACAGCATGATAGGGAGGAAGCGAACATGAAAGTTGTAGAACAAGCATGTTTTTTAAACTTTATAATATCCTTTGAAATGAATGACTACCATGCTTATAAATCTTGTATTGAGGCTTGCCTAAAATGTGCAGCTATCTGCAATCACTGTGCGTCTTCCTGTACGGAGGAGGATGATGTGAAGATGCTTGCAAAATGTATTCAGCTTGACATGGAATGTGCATCTATTTGTTATGCTGCTGCACAACTAATGAGCCTGGGAAGTGCGAGGGCAAAGGAAATCTGTAGCCTCTGCGCAGACATTTGCGAAGGATGTGCTAATGAATGTAGCAAACATACGCACATGGAGCACTGCCAGGAGTGTTCGGAAGCATGCAAGGCCTGTGCTGAGGAATGCAGGAAAATGTAAGAAGCTGTTTAAAATCTTTACAAGAAATCAGATGTTTACTATTATTTGTCACTTTTTGCTTGTGCAAAAAGTAACCAAACAACACAGCCGGAAATGATAACAGCCCATTTCCGGCGTGGTCCCTGATGTGGCTTTAATGCTACTGTGGTGAACAACATTTGTTCCCTGACATCAAATCAAGCCACAAAATTTTCATTTCTGAAAACGAAAAATTTGAACATCAAAGATTGGATGTTTTTTAGCTAAACAGATACTCCAAATCTTCCCTGGTCAGATTCTTTACAAATCCTGAATCATCCGTTATAAGGTCGGCAGCCAGCGCTTTCTTTTTCTCCTGCAGCTTTAATATTTTGTCCTCTACCGTGTCTTTACAGATCATACGATAGGCAAATATATTTTTGGTTTGTCCTATACGGTGCGTACGGTCAATAGCCTGTTGCTCTACAGCCGGGTTCCACCATGGATCTACGATATACACGTAATCCGCTGCGGTCAGGTTAAGACCTACGCCACCCGCTTTCAGCGAAATAAGAAACACACGGCATTCTTCATCATTCTGAAAGCCCTGTATAGCTTTTTCACGGTCAGGAGCAGAAGTGCTACCGTCAAAATATTCATATTTGATACCCAATTCTTCCAGTCGCTGACGAATAAGCCCTAACATTCCCAAAAACTGTGAAAAAACCAGCGCTTTATGATCGCTTATATTTTCCGTGATTTCTCTTACGAGTTCTTCCAGTTTAATAGATACGTTAGGATATTTTTCATCGTCCTTCATAATGGCAGGACTATCACATATCTGGCGAAGTTTCATCAGGCCTTGCAAAATGGTCAACTGTGATTTTGCTATGCCTTGTGTTTCAACCACTCCCAATATTTTATCACGAAAATCATTTCTGAAAGCTTCGTATATCTTACGTTGTTCATCGCCCATTTCGCAGAACAGGATCATTTCTGTTTTTTCAGGAAGGTCTTTCGCTACCTGCTCTTTGGTACGTCTTAAGATGAATGGATAAAGTAGCCTGCGCAAATGTTCTTTTTGCTCTTTCTCCCCAAACTTATCAATTGGTACAGCAAACTCTTGTTTAAAAAACTCCATGCTGCCCAACATGCCGGGATTTAAGAAGTTCATTTGAGCATAAATGTCAAATGTATTGTTTTGCAATGGCGTACCGCTGAGACACAGCCTGCTATTAGCTTTAAGCAGGCTCGCAGCTTTAGTCACTTTGCTCGATGGATTCTTAATGGCCTGGCTTTCGTCCAGTATAATATAATTGAACTCCGGCTCTACAAAGGATTTTATATCGCTGCGCAATGTGCCATACGTTGTAATGATCACATCTGTTTTGGAATGTGTGATGTGTGTCTTATCGCGTAGGCTACCATGATGTATATAGTATGTAAGCGAAGGTGTAAACTTCTTTATTTCATTTTCCCAGTTATACATCAGCGTAGTTGGACATACTACCAAAACTTTCAAACTGCCGGTGGTTTCTTTAATATGCTGAATGAACGATAATGCCTGAATTGTTTTACCCAAACCCATATCATCGGCTAATATTCCTCCCCACTTTACATTGTGCAGATAGTTTAGCCACTGAAAGCCGGATGTTTGATAAGGACGAAGAATTGGCTGTAAATGATTGGGCGCTTCAACAGGTTCTATACTATTAAACTCTTTCAACTTGTCATAGCGTTCTTCTAACTGGAAAAACAATTCTTCTTCATTGCGATTTTCATACAACTCTTCTATGACACTAAAATGATAACGGCTCAACTTTATCTTTTCAGATTTGCCTTCGCCCACTCTAAAAAGGAGAGAATATTTCTTTATCCATTCTTCCGGTAAAATACCCAACGAGCCATCCTGTAACGGTACAAATTGCTGCTTTTGTGCAAGCGCCTTTTTTACATCAGCTACCGTTATTTTATTTTCTCCGAAATATATTTCCACCTTAGCATCGAACCAATCGGTCTGGCTACTGATGTATATTTTAGTAGAAGGCTTGGAAGTATTGAACCGGAAATTTTTCAAAGCTTCAAAACCATAAACAGGTATATCCATATCTTTCATAGCGTCTATGAAAAGGAAAAACCAGTTGTTCTTTAATACTTCACCTCCCTTTAAAACAAGGTTGTTACCATTGTCAGGTCTTAAAAATTGCGAATGAAGAATTTCTATCTTATTGATAAAAGCCTGTTCTTCTTCTGTATTTCTTTGTATGATCAAAAGCCGGTCCTGGCTTGGAATGATGATCTTTTCTTTATCGTGAGGTTTTACTTCATATCCTTTATAAATAAAAACCGGTTGGAACATAAGATAGTCGCCCTTTTCCTTCAGCATCAATTTTATTTCAGGCTTTATATCTTTTATGTCTTCACGCTTCACATTGTTAAACTGAACATTGTATTCACGTGCCAATGGCAATACAAATTCATTCAGTTTTTGCGGCCAGTCTTCTTCCTTTATTTTTATTTTCCCTTCGGGTAAAAATTTTTCCGCCAGCAAAACATCTTTTGGTTTCTCGTACAGGAAAAAAGTATCGTTGTGCCTGAACAAAAGCCTTGATTCGCTTTCATTCTCATTTAAAGGAACCTCTATGTAGTTTAGTTTTGCGTAGCCATTTATTTCATAAAATCCTTTGACATAAGAAACGTTGAAACTAAGCACCGCGGGATCATTGCTAAGATGAATTTTTTTTAAATTAGCAGTGGTAAATGTTTTGCGCTGTGGCAGTGAAAATGTGAAATGAGTCGACGCTTCTGTAAATATTTTTTTATAGCGTGGCAGCAAAAACTCTATGATCAAGTGGCGGGTTTCTTCAGGCAATTCATCATCGTGTTGCTGTATAATATTTTCCCAAATGCCACTGAATGGCGAGTTGCGATTAAGATAGCGTGATATTTCTGAAGACTGAAGTTTGCGAAGTTGCTGCACCAGCATTTTATCATCGTCGCTGAACACTTCTGTGTTAATGTATTTATTAAGATCAAGCCTTTCAGTTTTTCCAGAGAATGCATCTCTTGCTTCATTCGGTTCGCCCTGGACACCATCGACTTGTATAAATGGATATTGATCCTGAGTTTCAATAAAAACTAATCCCAACTGCATGGCTGCTGGCTTTGGCATTTCTTCTTCTGCGACAATCGTTTCTGCAACAACCGGTACAGGCTCTGGTTTTTTCTGAATTCCCGTAGCAATAGGTGCCACACGCTTTATAGATGAATCCAGCACTCTTAAAAATGGTTTTCCATCTTTTAAAGCGAATTCAAATTTTCCTTTCAAATCATCATTGAGAGAGAAGCCATAGGCTTCCAACAATTTATTCTTTTCCTTGTCCAGGTTCCGAATGCTATCAAAATAACTTACTCCAAAACGGCTAAGTAACTGTACCAGTACAATTGCTTTGTGAATGCAAAGCGGATGTTTATCATCGCTATCGCAATTGCAGCTTGTATCGAAATTGCGCTCTTCATTTTTCTGAATGAGTACATTGAATTTCTCACCTTCATATTCCACTTCTGCCTTTACACGTTCATCTTTGGCTTGTATAATAGTAGCTTTATTGCTTCGCAAATATTCTTCTGCATCATTGTAAGCTTTAGGAGAAGTCAGCACCCTGATCATTTTCAGATCAAGCTGCTTCATTTTTACAACGGTATGTTTCTGGTCATATGCAATGTCCTTTTCGTCAAGCATATTTCTATCAAGCAACTCCTGTAGCTGAAATAATGAAGCTGCTTCGTGACGACAAATTTCTCCAAGATTGTAAGGGCAACTGCAGCGTAAGGAAATTGTAGCTGGTTCTTTGAATTTGCTGACATTCACCTTATACCAGGTGGCATAAGAGTCGTCTTTTACCCTAAATGTAACGGAAGACATCAACTCGTCATACTCTATCATCTCAACATTGCCAAGGCTATGAATTTTTTTGCCTCGTCGTATGACTTCATCAGTGCCGTGATTGTATATATGTTTTATAAGATGTGGTAATGCCATGGAATATTAAATTGCTTTTTTCAAAAAGTCAATATGCATTTGACAAAAAGTAGCGGCAGAAATAGAAATTCCTGTTTAACTCACACTTGCCAGAATGTATATAACTTATTTTTCAGAACTTTTAAGCCCTACAAACGAATTTGTTCGGAAAAGGCCAATTTGCAAAAATAAAGGAAAAGATTTCTGCCGGAGAAATGAAATGAGTTGTACACAGATAAAATCTTTGTTAAGAATTGTTCTTATAAATATTATGTGGAACGATTTATGGAAAACTAAATACTTAAAGTAGATACCTTTTTAGATGTTTATATTTGTAAACAATGTCAAAAAAATATTCTTATGAAATTTTTTCTTCTAAGTTTCATTTTTCTTTCGTCTGTATTTGCATGTCAGAGAAAAACGACTGCGGCAGCCTTGGGTGATTCCAATAATGTAGGGAAGGGTGATTCGAATGGCTCAGGGAAAAGTGATAATGCAACTACAAAATCTCTAAGTATTCCAACCTGTATTCAGCATAAAATAGATAGTGTAAAACTGGTGCCGGTTTGGAATCCTCCAGCCTCAATAGAAGAATACGATTACAATGGCAAAAAAGTTTATGTTCTTTCAGCAAACTGCTGCGATTTTTTCGCCACAGCTTTTGATGAAGATTGCAATTATGTTTGTGCCCCATCAGGCGGCTTCACCGGAAAAGGTGATGGACTTTGCAGAGACTTTAATGAAAAGGCCAAATTGGTAAGGGTTGTGTGGAAAGACGAGAGGAAATAGATTTTAGATAGATATTTGACGTAAGACAATAGCTTCTATCTTTTCTTAATGTCTAACATCTGACTAATACCTCACTTCTCTTCCCTCCATATCAAGGTAAATGACCTGGCCGCTTTTTGTTCTTATTTCATAAACTTCCGGTTTGCCTTGTATTTGTAACCGATTTATATAAGTTGCCTGAAAAGTAGCGGGCTGACCCTTCATATAAGTATCAACCGTTTGTGGCAATTGTTGAAGTGATATTTCGGTACGTCTATCCAATCTGTTTCCGGTAGCATTGTAAGATGATACGATCCATTCTGCTCCGGCCTTATATCTTGCTGAATAGACAGAAGAGTCTGTAGCGCTACGAATCCATGCAATATTTGTAGCTGTAGGATATTCTTTGACGAAAGAGCTTGTAACAGGCGGAGGAACAGTCCATTGACTTTCACCAACAGTGCCTCTGCTGCTTCCCCAATTGCTTTGTCCAAATTGTGTTTGCCCTGACTTATCTACCGCACCTGAAGTAGTAGGTATTCCGCTTTCTATTACAGTATTTGCATTTGCTATAGTATCTCCAATTACAGCGGTACTTGTTGTAGCCCGGGTGTTATGTTCTATACTATTCGGATTAGCAGGAGGAATACTATCATAAACTTTTTTGGCGTTTGGAGCAGCATGAATCCCGGATACAAAAGGGCTGGAATCCTTCACCGCAGTTTTTGACGCTTCATTCGCAGCTCTATTTCCATTCAAATATTTTTCGGTAATAGTCTGCCTTGGTTTTGCCAGCGAATTATTAGCGGTGGTTTGAGAACTTAAAGTCGTTTTGCTTTTTTTAGACTTCGATTTATTTGTGGTGGTCTGAGAGAACGAATTCAATCCCCACGAAAGAAAAAGTATGATTATAAGAGTTTTCATTGTATTCATTTTACCTATTGTAAAATGTTACTAAAACTATGCTATGCCTCATTTTGGGGAATAAAAGCAAGGAATGCAGTTTGAATATGAACTTAGTATCACCATAAAAATAATATCCATGAAAAAAGTATTTTTATTGCTCGGAAGCTTATTGGCAAGCGCATTGGTTATTCAACAATTAATTACTGGCAAGAAGAAACATATCTTATCAAGAGAAGATGATCCCAGCATACCGGAGATTTCTTCGAGGGTTTTTTAGTTCACTTATGGGCAAAAAAAATTCCGGAAAATTCCGGAACCTTTTCTTGGGGGATGTAATTGATATTTCTTTAAGAACTGGATTTATTAAACGATTATTTTATTGATTATTTGTTGAGTCAGCAGCAGCTTTCTTTTTATCTTTCTTTTTACCAATAAGATAACCGCCACCTGCACCGATCAGTCCACCAACCACTGCGCCTACACCTTTATTTTTACTAATGATAGCTCCGGCTACAGCTCCTGAAGCAGCTCCTATAGCTGTTCCTTTAGCCGCATTGCTCCAACCTTTTTTCTTAGGTTCTTCTGTAGTTGTGGGAGTAGTTGTGTTTGTATTTGTCCCAGCATTTGTAGTAGTCCCTGTGCCTGTGGTACCTGTATTGGTATTTGTGCTGGTAGTACTGCTGGTAGAATTTGTATTAGTCGACGTTCCTGATCCAGTATTGGATGTTGTAGTATGTGAATGTGTAGTATGTGTTTTTACTGTATTACGTACAGGAGGTGCGATAACAGGTTGAGCTACGGCAGGCTGACCTGGTTTAGCTTTTATATATACTTGTCCATCACTTCCTATAATGGTATCACTTACTGCATTCATTTCTACGGCCTGGGCTTTATCAGCCTGAATGTGAGCCGTATCTATAACCGGTATAGTCGTTGTCGTTGTATCCGTTTTAGGGTTGCTATTACATGCTGCTAACATAAAAGCTGCAACTCCAACGGATAAAAAAAATTTTTTCATGATGCTTTTGATTTGGTTTTAAACTAATTGAAATAATCCGGCAATTTTAGTTCTTTATATATAGATGATATCTTTTGTTAGTTCTTTTTTGCAATCAACAAGCGATACACACATCTAAAATTGATTTCTTCTTACAATACAAAAACATGCCAGAAATTTAGATAAGCTTAAATTATTTTCTAAAATATTTGTTAATGCCAGTTATTGCTGGGCTCTTTTCTTATCTTTTTTATGACCTATAAGGTATCCTCCACCGGCTCCTATAAGTCCTCCAATTACAGCTCCGCGACCATGTTTTTTATCTACAATAGCTCCTAATACAGCTCCGGACGCCGCCCCTATCACTGTACCTTTAGCGGCACTGCTCCAGCCTTTTTTCTTTGTCGTTTGAGTGGTGGTAGTTCCCTGCGTTGTGGTTGTGGTTGTGGTAGAACTCGACCTTACCGTATTGCTTCGTCTCACAGGTGTTACCGGTGCGGGTGTCGTAACTACAGTAGCAGGTCTGTTAGGATCAACTTTTACATAAGTAGCGCCATTGCTTCCAATCAAGGTATCACTCACACCATTCATTTCTACTACCTGTGATTTGTCTAATGAAGCACGATTTAAACTGTCAACGATCATCGCATTACTTTTGTCAGCGTTACTACGGCAAGACATAAGAGCACCGCAAACTGCAATTATTATTAAATACTTTTTCATAAGATTTTCATTTGCGTCGTACATTTAAAAATGCACAAACTAATTAAACAAAAGAGAAGGTCTTGGGTAGTATTTTATAAGCAATTCATAGCTTAATATTGGTTACAAAGAGAAAACTATGCCAATGAATGAGAATAGGGATATAAAAATCATTAGTGATTCGTCGTCAACTGTTTATGGCCTTAATTTTAAGCTATTTAGATTTATAGAATTCCTTTTTAAGCGGTTATTTTTAAAACATGAATGTGTATGTTGCTGATAAAAAAAATTACAAAACCTGGTTCAGAAATTGAAATTGCAAAAGCGCTTTTCAATGAATACGCATCAGAGTTAAATGAAGATCTTTGTTTTCAACATTGGGAAGAAGAACTGAGTAATCCGCTATTAAAATATGGACCGCCGGAGGGAAGTCTCATAATGGCTTATTGGGAAAATGTTGCTGCTGGTTGCATAGCGATACAGCCATTAAAAGAGCAAGGACTTTGTGAAATGAAACGCTTATATGTACGACCCGCATATAGGCGACATGGCATAGGAGAGGAGTTGGTAAAAATCATTTTGAAAGAAGCGATCGATAAAGGCTATAACATAATGGTACTAGACACCTTATCAAGATTAACACAAGCCATAAAATTGTATGAGCGTTACGGTTTTGTACATACTTCAGCCTATTATGATAACCCACTGGATGGTGTAGTGTATATGGAAAAAGCGTTGAAAGAAAGTTGATTGGGTTATCTCCCCATAGACTTATAGATCAAATCCTGGATGTTGCTTCTTACTTTCATTTTCAGCAGCTTATTATTATCTCCTTTGTCGTAAGCCACACGATTGCTTAGGAAAATATAAACTAGGTTGGAAGCAGGATCTGCCCATACACAAGTGCCTGTAAAGCCTGTATGGCCAAATGTTTGCGCTGATGCATAAGCATCGGGATAAGGATTTGCCCGTGTGTCATTGTCTTTCTCTGGTTTATCAAATCCAAGTCCGCGGCGGCTTACATTACTATTGTATGAAGTAAATTTCTCAATGGTAGATTTTTGAAAATACCTCACACCGTTTATTTCTCCGCCGTTTAACAGCATTTGGAACAGCTTCGCTAAATCGTAAGCATTACTAAACAGACCGGCATGACCTGCCACACCACCAAACATCGCAGCCGCAAAATCATGCACATCACCCCTAAGCAATTGTTGGCGGAAACTACTTTCGTAAGCCGTTGGAGCAATATTATCCAATGAAAAATGTTCGAGCGGTTTAAAAGTTGTAGATGTCATTTGCAAAGGCAAATAAAAATTATCTCTGACGTATTTTTCAAGTGGCTGGCCAGTTATTGATTCTACCACTTTTGCCAGCATTATAAAATCCAAGTCGCTATACTCATATGTGTTCTGAGTACCTAATGAGCTTTTTAAAATAATGCGGTACATGCTATCTACATAATCCTTTCGCATAAAGACTCCTTCCGCTACTTTTACAGAAAAGGTATCATCCTGCATGTAGCGATAAAGTGATGTCAGTGGCATTCCTTCTTTATCAACTGTCTTTTCATAAAAAGGAATCCATGCCTTCATACCTGCCTGGTGCATGAGGACATTATTGATGGTAAGATTCTCTTTATTGCTGCCTTTTGTCCACGGTAAATAATCGCCAAGCGTTTTACTCAGATCCAGTTTGCCATCTTCATACAATTTCATAATGGCAATGGTAGTAGCAGCCACTTTCGTCACAGATGCAAGATCATAGATCATATCAGAACTTACAGGCTGTACATTGTCTGTAAAAGTGTAGCCATAAGATTTGTCAAAAATCACTTTGCCATCTTTAGCCACAAGTACAACACAGCCAGGTGTTGCTTTTTTTGCTATCGCATCATTTACTACGGAGTCTATTCTGTTGAGAACATTTGAATCCATACCAACACTTTCAGGATTATCGTGTGGTAAAAATGGTGATTCCATTATGCCTGAACCATAAGCATATTGAGAAGCAACTGTAACTGGTAATTTACCTTTGGCAGAAATAATTCCTTGCAACAAATCAGTTGCTGCCGTCTGTGTGGCATCGTCATCTTCATAACAAGCGATTAGATTTTTAGCTGTTCCGGAAATGTTTTTTATGGCATAAGGATTTCCAAATACAACTGTAAGAGCAGATTTATTTGCCTGTATAGTGTTGATGAGATTGTATACTGCCGGAGTTATTCCAAAGTTATTTGCAGGACGCCGACTATAAGCATGTAGCCCAATGACGATACGGTCGTAATTATTTACCAATGCCAAAACTGAGTCAGCATTTACAGTGCTATCGTTTTTACCGTAGGTGAAAATATCGGCGCCATATAATAAGCGGAGATTGTTTGAAAAAGTAGTAGGCTTGCCCAAGCCAATATTTAAGAAAGCGATTTTTTTATCTCTGCTCAATGGTAGCAAAGTTTTATCAGAAAGCTTGAGCAATGTAATGCTGTTTTCAGCCAGGTCTGCTTTTATTGCAGCAGTATTTTTGTTGAGATCATTAACAAGATTAGTCGTGTCAATGTAAGAAGTATTGTTTAGTCCAGCCTCATATTTAGCAGCTAATACTTTCCTTACACTGGCTTCAAAATCCTGTTTATTTATTTTACCTTTTCTAAGTGCTTTGCGTATTTTTTTTATGCTTCCTTTTATGTCTTCCGGTAGGCAAATCATATCATTGCCTGCAATCAATGATTGTGCAGCGGCATCGCCGGATGGATAGAATTTAGTAACGCCTTTCATCTCAAGGGCATCAGTAAAAGAAAGGCCTTTAAAGTCAAGCTCATTACGCAATACACCAGTAACATTGTTGTAAGACAATGACGTGGGCTGGTTGGGTGTACTGTCAATAGCTGGAATAAATAAGTGAGCAATCATCATGCTCTTAACACCTGCTTTTATCATTTCTCTAAAAGGATAAAGTTCTAACGAATCAAGTTGCTTCCTTGTTTTGATGATGACAGGCAGATCGTTATGAGAGTCCACCGTAACATCGCCATGACCCGGAAAATGTTTGGCGCATCCCATCACTCCGGCCTCCTGTAATCCCTTCATATACTCAACGCCAAAAAGCGCTACTTTGTATTTATCTTCTCCAAAACTGCGATCATTTATGACAGGATTGGAGGGATTGTTATTTATATCAACAACGGGTGCAAAGTTTACATGAATGCCGATTCGCCTGCATTGTTCTCCAATTGCCTGTCCCATTTTATGTATAAATGAGGCATCCTGCACAGCCCCGGTCATAAGCTGGTGCGGAAAAGAAATTACGCTATCCAATCTCATTCCCAAACCCCACTCGCCATCTATTGTAATGAGTAACGGAGTTTTAGCTATAAACTGGTAATAGTTAGTCAACTTCGCTTGCCTCACAGGCCCACCCTGGAAAAAACAAAGACCTCCAACATTATATTTTTTTATGTCAGCCGCAACCGAATCAATATGTCCCTGGCCTTTATTGCTATGTGCACGAATGATCATTAATTGAGCAATCCGTTGTTTTTTACTAAGCGATCCATACACACTATCTACCCACTCCTGGGCAGGTAAATTGCTTTTGTATTGGCAAAAAGAATATGGATTAAAACTCAGCAACAATAGGCTGGTCAACAGGTATTTCATATTCGGGCTAAAGAATGTTGCAACCTAAACTATTGTGCTGAAAAATAAAGCCGATGTGAATTGCTTTACCAAATTTTTATGTTACGAACATTTTTGTTAATGTGCTGATTAGCTGATGCGATAATGTCCACCGCTTATTTATTTTTTGGTTACAAGCATTTGCTCTCTGGTGAGGCTTCTGTGGCGTCGCATTACTTTCCTCTTTATATTTTCAATTGAGCTTTTTACACCGTTTTGCTTTTGCCATTCCGCTCGTTCAGCTTTGGTTAATGTCTTCACTAACAAAATCATTTTAAAACGGCTTGCCATGTGTAGAGCGGATAATCTTATTGGCAAGGAAAGGAAGTGTATTCATGGTTTTTAAGAAAAGCGCAGTAGAAGTTTCTCCTCCAAAAAATCGCTGAACGAGCCTGCCAACAGCAAGTCTTGAAGAAAACTGACCCTTCCAATTCGCAGCATATTCCTCTTCCATCTGCGGTCTTGAAGTTTCATTTTGAAGGTATTTTTTGATGACTTCAAAAGCTATTTTAGAAGAATGTAAAGCCATGCTCATACCATTGCCGCATAATGGAGTTATCATGCCTGCAGCATCGCCTAGCATGAGCATATTGTTTTCTACCTGCGATTTTTTATTGAAACTAATTTGAGAGATTGCGACAGGCTGTTCGTACAAGAATTTTGCATTTGAAAAAATCTCCTTCAATCGTGGATTTTTAAATAATACATGCTCCTCCATTTCATGGATGGAATTGTTACACTGCTGAAGGTTTTGCACAGTGGTTAAATAGCATAGACAGCTTTTGTCGTCTTCAATTTTAGACATGCCGCAATAGCCATTGCGAAAGTTGTGCAGCACAATCTCATCGGTAGGATGATCATATTGAACATGATATTTTATGCCGACATAATTATTTAATTTGTTCGCCTTTTGTTGCGAGAAATTTCTTTTCCATTTTATATCAATATTGCTACGCTTGCCCCAGGCCCCAGCTATTATTTTAGAATTAAAAACTCCTGCTGAAGTTTGAAGCTTAAAGAAATCATTAGAAAAGCTGGTATCATTTACTTTAGTGTTTGTAAAAATATCTGCACCTTTTTGTAGTGCTAATTGATAGAGCATTTCATCAAGTGTGTAGCGACTGATACCAAATCCACCCAAAGGCAAATCAAAATCGTAAGTGTTTCCTTTTGGATCAGATAGCTTTAGCTTTGTTATTTCCGGTAAATGTATGTTCTCAAAAGGAACACCGATAGAATGTAGAAAGGGCTTGCTTTCAAGGCTAATATATTCGCCACATACTTTGTGAAAAGGATAAGTTTCTTTTTCAAATAAAGCAAGAGAAATATTTTGCGAAGCGCATTGAATAGCCAATGCAAGGCCAGCAAGGCCGCCACCTATAATGGCTACATCATATGATTGCGTTGTATTCAATTAAGATAAGCTTATTGATTTGCATTTAATTTCAAGATATAACAACAACGCATCCAATACATTTTCTTTAGTTTCATTTACTGTGCTGCCTTGAGTAATTATAGGGGGAATTTCCTTGATATTACCTATATAAAATTCCTCTCCTTTTGATATAGTAAGTGTAAGTTTCATTGCAGACTGTTTAACTTTTCAAAATTAACTAAAAGGCTTTATGACTAGATTTGGCTGAAAATGATTCCCATTCAAAAAAAGATAATCATATGCTAAACAAAAAATTGGGTTGCTTTATTTTGATTGTTTTTATTTGGTATCAATCTATAGGACAATCGGCAGATAGTTGTAAAATACCAGATTTACCTTTTGTTCCCTTCAAAAATGAAGCAGTGGCATTATCACTAAAGGCTAAAAGAATTTTAGATACTATTGCAATTCTGCATAAGTATTTCCCAAATTGCAAAATTAAGGTTAGTAGTCATAGCCATGCTAATGAAGGAGATTATCAAAGAAGTTGGGATAAAACTTATTTTGTCATAAATTATTTAAGAAAAAAAGGTATAGAAAAAGACAAATTAATATTTGAATATGGTACAGAGGGAGATCCTGAAGAAATTGGTCTTTATGGAACTATGGAAGACGGCCCTTCATGGGTTCCTGAACCTGTCCCATGTTTTAGTCTCAGATTGCCGAAGTACAAGCGTTGCATTAACAAAGACGGCAGTTTTAGACATTATTAATTACCATCCATCTAAACGCCCATTTCCATTGTAATTCAAAGTTTTCAATACGTGCTTTTGCTAATAGACTTTCCAATTCCTTTTTCTTAAAACCCCGCAATACACTCAATGGTGCATCATTCTTTACAAGATAAGATTTCGAAAACAGCCTTGTTATGATTCTAATAGAATGATAAGCCAGAATGTGTCGTTGCAAATCGTTTATAAAAAATCCGATCGCTGCATTTTCGTTCATCCATTTGAACTGGTAAATTAATTCTTCATCAGTAAAATGATGACAAAATAAACTGGAGAAAATGATCTCTGGCTTTATAGCGAAAACAGCTTCCTTGTAATCACTAACTATCCAATTCACAGATGATGAAAACTCAATTCTGCTTTCAGCAAAAGCAATACATTCAGGCTTCATATCTATGCCAACCAAAGAAACTTTAATGCTATTTTTTTGACACCATTTGTCTATTGCTAAAAGATTGTCTCCACCCCCGCAGCCTATTTCGCAGACAGAAATCTTCTTTTTACTTCCAACAAGTCTTTTAAAAGCTTCAATTGTAATTTTATGTCCACCTAGCCATGTATTGACTAAATTTAGTTCCTTCATGTTCTGCTTAATATCTTCAAACGGAACATCATCACGGTCAAGTAATTCTTTTTTATAAGAGCGTCGAGCAAACATTTTCGGGACCGTTTATTTAAATAACAAACAAGGTAAAGTATAATGGGATTGATTTTTTAGATGAACATCTTCTATTCCCTTTCCGCTACAAATGTTTCCATTGTAAGCCCAGGCCCAAAAGCAACTCCAAAAATCTTAGAATCATTTCTGAGATTTTCCATGATCTCTTTCAGCACAAATAAAATAGTAGCAGACGACATATTACCATATTCAGCCAATGTTTTTCTTGAAAAAGAAAGGTCATTTGCAGATAGTTCTAATTGTTGCTGAATAACATCCAATATTTTTCTCCCTCCGGGATGAATACTCCAATGCGTTATTTCTTCGAAACGTGTATCAACTTTCTTCAAAGCCCTGTTTACGAAGCCATGAATATCTTCTTCGATCAGTTGAGGTACATAGGAGCTAAGTTTCATCAAAAAGCCTTCGTTGCTTAGCTGCCAACACATATCATCTTTACCCTTGATTGCTATTTCAGAATAGAAACCCTTTAAGGTTAATGCCTCAGCGGAATCAACTTTATTACTCACTAACACTGCTGCGCTGCCGTCCGAAAATAATAAGCTACTCGTAGCATTATCCAGGGTATAGTGTTGCTGAAAATGGATCGTACATAACTCCGTACAGACCACCATCACATTTGCATCAGGTTCGCTATCGCAAATCATCTTAGCCAGCTTAAGCCCATGAATAGCAGCATAGCACCCCATAAAATTTACCGACGTTCTAAAGACATTTGGCGATAGCCGCAATTTTTCAACGATTTGCAAATCAAGTCCGGGAGCACTCATGCCCGTACAACTCACTGTAATAAGATGTGTTATTTCTTTTGGCTCGATGTAACCATTAATACAATCCAATATGCTTTTTACAGAAAGATTAGCCGCATACTTATCGAATAACTCCATGCGACAATTAAGCGACCGGTTACTATCTCTGATAAAATTCCATTCATTTTGCGGCAGTGAAAAATCCGGCAAAACAGAATAGCGCTTTTGTATGTCACTATACCGATACAAAATCGCCAGTTTCCGGCCTTCTGTTTCGTCAAGTTGATAGGCCTTTTGCATAAACTTTATGATATCGCTTTGCTTATGACAATACTGCGGTACCGCTGTTCCTATGGAGATTATTTTAGCCAAAATGATTTAGAATATTAATAGTAATAAATGCAAGGCTTGTACAAGTGCTTGCCAATGTGTTTATTGTCATAGTATGTTTAAAGTCGGCCGCATTTTCATTTTTTAGAATCTGCATAAACCACCTTGAAAAATATACGGCCACAGGCAGAAAAAAGATCAACAGTATGCCAAAAGATCTAATCATTCCATGATTACTATAGTAGAACCAAAGTAAACCAATAGCAATAGTGTACATGATAGCACAGTAAACAAATGTGCCACGCCTGCCGAGCATCATACTTATAGTGTTAACCCCATCTTTTTCATCGGCTTCATGCTGGTATATCTGCGTGATAGGATAAAATCCTCCGATCAAAAAACTGGGAGTAATCAGCACAAGCCATGATATATGATTTGTAAAATGTTCGCTACATCCGTGAAAGACTGCGAAGAAAACCAGCGATCCCTGGCAAAGCACCACTGTAAGATAACCGCCTATCGGGTATTGCTTCAGGCGAATGGGTCTATAACTATAAAGCCTTGAAAATAAAATATATACGGAAATACAGACAGCAAAAAGTGTAGAAATAAACGTCGAAAGAAAAATGGCTGCTCCATCCATCAATACTGTTGCATAAAAGAGCTGCATGGTAGGTTGCAATGGTTTTTCAATGCCGCCTATGCTTCCTTCATCTCTGTCCATAAAACTGTTGTAACCATTGCTGGCAGGATAAATAAGTACATGCAGAATAATAAAAACAAGAATTGCCCTTCCAATATTTATTTGATCAACAAAACTCAAAGCAAACCAATAAACCGGCATTAAAAAATAAGAGAAAGGAAAACGAAGCAGTTGTATTGTGGAGCGATGAATCAAAAATTGGAATTAAGTTGAATTGTAAATTTAAGCCGCAGATTTTTCATGTGCATATATCTTTTACTGAAAAATCTGCGGCCTCTAAAAAAATTTCTACGTCAGGCTTCTAAGATTGTGAGGCACCTTTTGCACCTCCGGATATCATTCCGCCGGTGTTGCTGTCTGTCCGGTCTGGTGCTTCGTTGGCTCTTTCACTTACTCTGCCGGTATCGCGGTAGCCGGCTCCCATTTCGGCGCTGTCTCCGCCCTTCGCTTTTTCTAATGCAATGTTGGGCTGAGCTTTGTTTTTCTCATCCGGTGACAGTTCATTGACTTTTTCATTTTCAATTTTGCTGTCTTGCTTTTTTTGCTCATTCATAAGATATGGTTTTAATTTTTTTAAAACTCAATCCTCAAAAAAGACATGCCAGCTTAATCTCGTAATATGTTCTTATTATTTATTTAGTTTTTGGAGCTTATCTCTTTTAATACCGTAAAGTGTAGCATCAACTTCTTTTGTTCTTTCGCAACTAAAATAAACTTTGCCATCATCTGTATAGGTTATGCCTTCTATTTGCCAATCCCATGGCTTATTGGTCAATACAATTCGCTCTTGCTTGCCACCAATAAAGTTATTTCCAGTAAAGTTTTTGAGCAGCAATATGAAAGGATATTTATGGCCCTTATGATAGCCACACAGGGCAACCTCATTTCCCTGGGTGTTAATGGCTGCATCAGTAACTAATCCATGTGAATCGAATATGCCTAAAGATCTTGCAGTGTAAGAACCCGCCGCTTTTGGTAGCACAAATAACTCTGTGTAATGATCCTCCCTGCGCTTGGTAAATAGATAAAGAGAATCTCCAAAGCTTAGCATTGACTCGCAATCGTAGTTATTTCTTTTTTTCTTATCAGCAATCTGCTCATCGGAAAAACGAAATTTGATCGTTTCCCCTTCTACTATTGCTTCTTTTTGACTACCTGTTTGTGATTTTCTAAATTTAATAATCTGTCTTTGTTCCCTGTCGCCATCGTTGTCGCCCACATCGCCTATGTACACAAAATCATTGTCGGTGGTTACGGCTTCTACATCTATTGCCTGGATACCCTTTACTTCCACATGTTGTATAACTTCTCCCTGCAGATTTATTTTATAAGCTTCGGCACTTGGTTTGTCCGTAATAGCCCAAAGCGTTCCTCCATCAGCTTTTATTCCCGAAATTTCGGTCAGTGGTCTGTGCAGTGTAGCCTTAAATTCCAGTTCACTTTTTGTAGGCTTGGCCTGGCAAGAGAAAATAAGCAAAGTGCAAATTGAAAGCCGTGCAAATTTCATTTCTGTTATTTTAATGAAGAAGCAGTAATACTATTGTGCCAGCTATTGGTTTGCTATATTTTTATGGGGCAAGCTATTGTTTTCCATGGCGTCATCGTTGCCACGCTCGGTTTTACATTTTGTTTTTCAATTAGGCTTTTTCACCGATTGATTCTTTCCCGTATGAGACTATTTAAATTAAAATTATCGTTGTCAGGCTAAACTTGCATGTCCCGGTCATCCGGTGGCCCCCTATTACACTAAGAAGCCTTTCGACAAGCCCGCCTGAACGGAACGGGCAGGCTCAAGGTGATAGCAATGAATTTTAGAATGCATCAATGCTCTTCGCTGTAATAAATTTTGTAAAACTTTCTTCCGTCTTTCTCAACTCCTTGTTCTATTAATTCGCGATTGCCATGAATGTAGATATGGAAGTTCTTGTCAAGTTTCAGCACACTTTTGAAAACCCGTGCTTGCTTTTTAACCGCTTGATCGGAAATTTCAAAATTGTCTGAGAATTCAACTTCATTTTCCCTGCGGTAAGTCTGGTCAAATTGCCTGAATGAGTCAATCAGGTTTTGATGATGAAAGACTTCTTCCTCAAACTCTTGCTTGTCGAATGTGTCATGTGCTTTAAAATATTCTACTGAGCGATTGAGCAAATCAATTTGGTCTGTTTTACTTATGTCAAACTCCTGGTCAAGCTGTTTGGTTACAAAGTTTTTGGTTAGGCTTAAAAATTGGGTTGTTTGATGATACTCATTGTTTATGACCAATACTTTCAAAAAATCATCTTTCCAATATTGAGCCTCAGTTCCTTTATTGGTATTATCAACAATAGATAAAACATAACCCTTTTTTTTGTCCGTATTGAAAATCAGGCAGCCTTTGTCCAATTTGCTGATATTAATTCCTTGCCGGCTTTCTAAATTAAAACTGTCAAGGGATCTTTCTACTTCTAAAAAAGTTTCTTTGTTTTCTGACTTAAATAATCCCACAGCATCCAAAGTTTCACCGTTCAGATTACAATCGGTAAAGTATGCAACGTAAAACTCTCCATCTTTTATTTTGGGATGAGCGCTTTTGTCATATAAATGCTTTGCCAGGTTTTTTGATTCTTGAAGCAATGAACCTGGATCGTCAAAAATATTTGAAACATAAGTGTAAACCTCATTTAAAGGAAGATTTACATCATGATATAGATGATAATATTCTTCGGATTTGAATGAAGATAAAAAATACGAATTGAGTATTGATCTTAACTCATCTTCAATATTGATTTTCTTATCGGCAACAAAAAGTGGTGTATCCAATGCCTTATTGCCAACATTATGGATAACAAGTTCGCTTAAATTTTCAGGTCTCATTGTTGTAAATGTATATCATCATAAATAATCGGATGCTCAGGGATAAAAGAGCTTTTTGGACTATAAATGTATTTGTTGCAAATGGTATGAAAGGTTCAATTTAAAATATAAAGTTGAAAAGTGCCCGCCCGGATGAATCCCCGCCAGAATGAATCTTTCGGGCTGGCGTTCGGACGGGCGACGCCAATGCAGTTCAATCAGAACTCTACGGCTGGAAATCCAAATAAAACAACTCAAAGAATATCTGATATTTTTTGTGTTGAATTTTCTAAGATTGATTTAGTCCTTTTATGTTTTACAAGTTCAGATAAATATTAGGATTAAACATTTTAACGCCGCATTTAACTCATTTGCAGGTTATATGCAAAGCCTTGCCTTATTTTTGTTACGGTCTCATGGCTAAATTCTCTGCATGAAGTATTGTTTAATATTCTTGTTGGTTTTTCAATCGGCTTTTGCGCAATCCTTTACTACAAGGGTTTCTCCCAAAATAATAGGCAAACAAGATGTGTTGCTTGTAGAATATATAGCTGATAATGTGAGTATTGACCAGTTTAATCTGCCTCGTTTTGTAAACTGGACTTTGGTTTCAGGGCCGGATGTTAGTAGTTCCAAAATGATTGTCAATTCTTCGGTTAAACAACAAACAATTTACTCAGTTACACTGCTACCGCAAATCACGGGAGTCATCATTATACCTGGCGCTACGGCGCTTATTAACAATAGGCCATATCGTAGCAACCAGGTGTCTGTACAGGTAAAAAATGTACCTCACATGGGCGGTCAGCCCTCTGCAAGTCAGCAACCGCAGGTTTCTATTTTAGATATGCCTGATATGCCGGCAAGGCTGCCTTACAATCAATATTTGAAAAGAGGTGAAAACCCGATAGACAAAATAAAAAATAACCTGTTTGTACGGTTGGAAGTGAGCAAAACAGATTGTTTTGTTGGTGAGCCAATTATTGCCACATACAAGTTGTGCTCACGACTTCGTTCGCAGTCTAAGGTTGTAAAGCAACCCACTTTTACGGGCTGCACTGTTGATGAACTTACCAGCGCAAATCCTCAACAACACGTAGAAAAAATTAATGGCCAGGAATACAATGTGTTTGTAGTAAGAAGGGTCAGGCTCACGCCACTCGATGCTGGTCAGTTGACACTGCCCTCTACCTCTATTGAAAACAATGTATCGTTTTATACAACAGAGCAACGCGATGTATTTGGCAACCCGGCCGGGCCTGCAGAAAATCATATTGTAACATTGGAAAACAAGCCAGCTCTTGTTAACGTAAAGGCTTTACCTGCCGCTCCAGTTGGTACAGACTTTAGCGGTGCGGTGGGCAATTTTGAAGTGGGTTTTAAGGCAGTAGAACGCCAGTTTACAAATGCAGGAACCAATCACCTGATGCTGATTATAGAAGGAAGCGGCAATCTGCAACCGGTAAAGCTTCCTGCAATCAAGTTGCCCAAAGGAATTGAAACATTTGATGCTTCAGAAAAAGAAGATATTGATAAAGAAAGTGTTCCTATACGCAATAGGAAAGTATTTACGATTCCCTTTTCAGCAGATAAGATTGGTAATTATGTACTGCCGACGGTTTCATTCACTTATTTTGACCCGGCTGCTGATAAATATGTCACTAAAAAAACTCCTTCGTTTCTTTTTAAAGTATTGCCTGGCAGCAAAGCAATGTCCGCTAACGACGGTAGTGGGAATAGCTTTGCCGACTTTGATAACCGATTGTATGTTTTGCTGGGTGTAGGATTGTTGGCTATCATCCTTGGTATTGCATGGTATAGTGGCACAAGGCGTTCTAAGCTGCCGCCGGAAATAAAAAAACAAGAAAAAATTATAGAAACCTCTATACCTGTGCAGGAAAATTTATTGCAGACCAATGAGGCTTTGTATAAGATCCGCCAATTGGAACCAAACGAAAATACTTCCTTATTTTATAAGCAGCTTTATAAAAATCTGGGTGATTATCTTATTGGCAAATTCAATATCCAACCTACAGAAATAAAGAAATATGCTGATGAGCATTTACGTATTGCTGTACCGCTTCACGAGTTTCAAAACCTTGTAGATACTTGCACGCTCGGTATGTACACACCAGCTTTTAGTATGGATGAAGCACTTCAGCATCGTTTGAAGGCTATAGAGATAATAGAAAAATTGGAAAGTGCTTGAGCATTTTTAAAAGATCATACAAAACCATTGCTCCGAAAATGAAGAAATCAAACGCTAAAGACGCATTGCCAATAGCCGATAAGAGCCGGCATTTTTCTTTTTTCGAGAATGTGTGGGATGTAGTAAGGCAAGTACCCAAAGGACGTGTGACAACTTACGGAGCTATCGCTGCTTATTTAGGTGCTAAATCCTCGGCCCGTATGGTTGGTTGGGCTATGAACAGCAGCTTTGCTGTTAAACCCAAAGTACCGGCACAAAGGGTGATCAATCGCAATGGGATGCTTTCAGGTAAGGCACATTTTGGCACTCCCACTCTAATGGAAGAACTGCTGAAAAAAGAAAAAATAGAGGTGAAAGATGATAAAGTAGTTGATTTTCAAAAGCTTTTTTGGGACCCTGCGGTTGAGTTGGGGTGAAAATTAAAATACAACTAAAAGAGAGAGCTAATTCTTAAATTTGACATATAAAGTGTCAAAGTCCAAAATATGGATGAATTTGATTTAGCTAAGTAAGAAATTGCTAATGCAAAAACATCATGAGTAAATTAAAAAAATATACAAGTTTTGAATCGATGAAGTCGGATGTAAAGTCGGCCAAAACAATTTCTGAAAAAAGTAACAAGCTATTATTAGAATATGAGGCTTTCCTAAGCTCATTACAACGTCAATTCTCTAATCACCAGTTGAAAGAAAATCATGGAAAATAGTTTAGCCGATGCTATTCTTCATGTTTGTAAGATTTTAAACAAACACTCAATTCAGTATCTACTTGTCGGTGGAGCTGCAGTAGCTTTACATGGTTACTTTAGGCAATCTTTGGATTCTACTGGGGTTGTGGCAGAAAAACCTGATTTAGATTTTTGGTATAATCCGACTTATGAAAATTATTTTAAGCTTTTGAATGCCTTGGAAGAACTTGAACAAGACGTCACAGAATTTCGGGAAGAACATGCACCTAATCCTAAAAAATCTTTCTTTAAATATCAATTTGACACCTTTACAGCGGATTTTTTACCTGAATTGAAGGCTGCATTAATTTTTAGGTCGTCCTTTGAAAATAGGGAAAGAGTTACTCTTAATGAAGTTGTTATTTCATTTATCAACTACAGAGATTTACTAACAGATAAGCAAGCTACCTCAAGAGTTAAAGATTTACAAGACATTGAACAGTTGGAGTTAAAAAGGAAGAAAGACAAATGAAAAAATATTAATCGTTCATCATCTTATTCTAACCTCTAGCCACTATTTCCTAATTTAGCGTCAAATGTCCAATCCAAATCTTCATAGCGACGTGCCGGCCAGTGTGGCAGAGAAAGAATTCGAAAATACTATACGTCCCAAAGAGATAGAAGACTTTGCCGGTCAGCCGCAACTCATTGAAAATCTTGTCATTTTTATAAAAGCTGCTAAGCTTCGCGGTGAGGCTTTAGACCATATTTTATTCCATGGACCACCAGGATTGGGTAAAACCACTTTGAGCCGTATTGTAGCTAATGAATTAGGTGTTAACATAAAAGAAACCAGTGGCCCTGTTATAGAAAAGCCTGGAGATCTTGCCGGGTTGCTTACCAATCTGGAAGCCAATGATGTACTGTTTATAGATGAGATTCATCGCCTTAGTACAGTAGTAGAAGAATATCTCTATGCCGCTATGGAAGATTTTCGGCTGGATATTATGATAGATAGCGGCCCCAATGCACGTAGTATACAAATTAACCTCAACCCTTTTACACTTGTCGGCGCTACTACTCGGAGCGGATTGCTCACTGCGCCATTACTTTCCAGGTTTGGTATTAAGTGCCGGTTGGAATATTACAATGCTGATGTCCTCAAGCGTATTGTGGAAAGAAGTGCCTCTATTTTAAACACATCCATAACCAGCGAAGCCAGTTATGAAATAGCCCGCCGCAGCCGCGGTACGCCACGTATAGCAAATGGCTTATTACGCAGAGTCAGGGATTTTGCGCAGGTTTTGAGCGATGGCAGCATAGATTTAGCGATAGCCCAGCATGCCCTAAAAGCTCTAAACGTAGATGTGCACGGTCTTGATGAAATGGATAATCGTATCCTGCTAGCCATCATCGAAAAATTCAAAGGTGGTCCCGTGGGTCTTACGACTATTGCCACTGCAGTAGGTGAGGAGCCTGGCACATTGGAAGAGGTATATGAGCCTTTTCTAATACAGGAAGGTTTTATGCAGCGTACCCCACGTGGACGCGAAGTGACCGCTAAGGCTTATGAGCACCTTGGAAGAAAACCGGGAAACAAGGAAGGCATGTTATTTTAGTAATTGTAAGTTGTGAGTGGCAAGTAGTAAGATACTACATAGTATTGCAGCATTCCAAATACTACTTTGAACAAAATGAGTTGTCTCTTGTTCTCAAACATAAATATTTAATTGATCGCATGTTAGAACGATACAAAGCTGTAAGGCAACGTACCGAAGATATCTGTAAACCATTGCAAACCGAAGATTATGTGGTGCAACCGGTTGTGGATGTAAGTCCTCCTAAGTGGCACATCGGTCATACAACATGGTTTTGGGAAACATTTGTTTTGCAACCTCATTTTCAGGATTATAAAGTTTTTCACTCTGACTATAATTATGTTTTCAATAGCTACTACGAAACGGTAGGAGCCAGGGTAATACGTACAGATAGAGGCAATCTTAGCCGCCCCACTGTTGAGGATATTTATAACTATAGAAAGCATGTTGACAATGCCATGCATCAGTTTCTTTCTTCAAGTTATCCGGCAGATTTAAAAGAATTGATAGAGTTGGGACTAAACCATGAAGAACAGCACCAGGAACTTTTATATACTGATATAAAATACATTCTTGGACACAATCCATTGTTTCCTGCGTATACTAATATTATAGTTGAGAAAGCGCCGCCCCAGGCAAATAATAATGAATTTGTTTCAATGTCAGAAGGAATTTATGAAATAGGGTATGAGGGAAAAGAATTTTGCTTTGACAATGAATTAGCAAAGCATAAAGTTTACCTGAATGACTACAGAATTTCTGCGAAGCAGGTGACCAATGGCGAATACCTCCGGTTTATAAATGAAGGCGGTTATACAGATTTTCGCTATTGGCATGCAGAAGGTTGGGATTGGGTTAAAACCAACAATGTACAATCGCCCATGTACTGGCATTTTATAGATAGAGAATGGTACCATTACACGCTCAATGGCCTGCAGCTAATAAATGGGGATGATGCAATAAATCACATCAGCTTTTACGAAGCTTCGGCTTATGCCGCTTGGAAAGGAATGCGTCTACCTACAGAGTTTGAATGGGAGGCTGCGGCTACGCAATTTAGTTGGGGCAATCGCTGGGAATGGACAGAAAGTGCCTATTTGCCTTACCCCGGATTTAGCAAAGCCCCCGGTGCTATTGGGGAGTACAATGGTAAGTTCATGGTCAATCAAAAAGTGCTTCGTGGCGCCAGTGATGTTACATCTCCGGGTCATAGCCGCATTACTTATCGCAACTTTTTTCATCCGCACCTGCGCTGGCAATATACAGGTATAAGGCTGGCGCAATAATTTATGAAAAATCGCATGAACCAGTTTTTAGATGACATTCTCAAAGGGCTGTCTGCTAAAGAAAAGTATCTTGAATCAAAATACTTTTATGACGCCAAAGGCGATGCTTTATTTCAAAAAATAATGGGGAGTAAGGAGTATTATCCAACGCGTTGCGAAATGGAAATATTCACCAATAAGACCCCTGATTTGGTAAATGCATTAACGGTTGATGAAACTGAATTTGATCTTATAGAATTAGGGGCCGGTGATGCTTCTAAATCTGTTCATTTGCTTAAGGCTTTGAAACAATCGGATTCCGCTTTTTCTTATTACCCAGTTGATATTTCCCGAAATGTTATTAGCTATCTTCAGTCATATCTTCCTAAAGAAATTCCAGGCATTGACATTCATGGCTTGAATGGCGAATATTTTGCCATGCTTGCAAAAGCCGCGACCATATCAGATAAAAGGAAAGTTGTTCTTTTCCTGGGTAGCAATATTGGAAATGTGTCGTTGGAAAAAGCAAATGAATTTTGTAAAACATTGCGCAGCTATTTGCAAAAAGGCGACATGGCTTTAATTGGATTTGACCTAAAGAAAGATCCGCTTACTGTTTTAAATGCATACAACGATAGAACTGGTTATACAGCACAGTTCAATCTTAATTTATTACACCGCATAAATAATGAACTGAACGGCGATTTTATCATTGAAAATTTTTATCACTATCCTGTATATGATCCTCAAACTGGCGCATGCAAAAGTTACCTGGTAAGCATAGCTGAGCAGCGGGTAAATATTGCAGATATGACTTTTACTTTTGCCAAAGGCGAACCCATTTTCATGGAAATTTCGCAGAAATACTCCCTGGAACAGATTGGCACTCTTGCCATTAATGCCGGATTTAAACCAGTTGATGTTTTTTATGACACTAAAAAATGGTTTGTGGATGTGATATGGAAGGCGGTGTAAGCAGACTAAATTATCTTTAGAACCAGCAGTTATTCATTGATAAAACTTCAATGGCGACGCTCCTTTTATCATTGATTTTCATAGCAACTTTTCCATCAATATATCTACACTTTAATTTTAAACAGATTCTCAACAAAAACTTCATTTCCTTTGCGCAAATTTTTTTAATGAGAATATTTTCATTTCTGGCTTTAATAGTTTGCCTTGTTTCTTGCAGTCCAAATAATGTGACAATTGACAACAGCTTGCAGAAATTTTTCGATGACAATAAAGTGAAAGGCACGTTTGGCCTTTACAATAATGGCTCTGATCAATTTACCATATATAATCTCAGCCGATTCAAGGATAGTGCATATTTACCGGCTTCCACTTTCAAAATTGTCAATTCTCTTATTGGCCTTGAAATAGGCAGAGTAAGGGATGAGAAAATGGTAATAAAATGGGACGGTGTCGTTCGTAGTGTATCCGAATGGAACCGCGACCTGACAATGGATTCTGCGTTTAAATTATCTGCAGTTCCTTACTATCAGGAAGTAGCACGCCGCATTGGAAAGGATACCATGCAGCTTTGGCTTGACAGTGTAGCATACGGACAGCGTTACGGGAAGTTCAGGATTGGAAAAATTGATACTTTTTGGTTGGACAATACACTTAAAATAACAGCCGATGAAGAGCTTGGATTGGTTAAAAAATTATATTTTGACCAACTGCCTTTTCAAAAAAGAAGTATGCGTGTTGTAAAAGATGTGATGATAATGGAAAAAAATTCTAACTATACTTTGGCATACAAAACAGGCTGGGGACATAAAGAAAACGGAAATTCGTTGGGTTGGATTGTAGGTTGGGTGGAAGAAAATAGGCACCCTCATTTTTTCGCAATGAATATAGAAGGCGCAGCCGATATGGATATGCCACCCATAAGGATGAACATCCTGAAAGGGATTTTGAGCCAACTAGGTTATTTGAAAGGCAAAATGTAGCTGTAATGCCTGATTTGTTGATGTGTGATTTAATTCAACACTCAATTAATTTCTGGTATATGGTTTGACATAAACAATAAACATTAAACAATTTTTTTGCTGTCATTTCAGAACATAGAATTTTTGTACGGCCTTGGGATTCTTATTCCATTGGCAGCTTTATTTTTTCTTGTTTTAAAATGGAAAAAAAATGTTAGAAAGAAACTTGGTGATGAGGAACTGATAAATAATCTGACGGAAGGATATTCTCATCGCAACTACAACTGGAAGTTTGTTTTTATAATAATATCGCTGGCTCTTTGTGTTATTGGAGCATCTAATCTACGTTCGCCACTACAAGGTAACACAGGGGACCGTGCCGGCATAGATGTCATGGTAGCGCTTGACGTGAGTAATAGCATGCTGGCACAAGACGTTAAACCCAATCGCCTGGAACGTGCTAAGCAACTTATTAGCAAACTCATTGATAAAATGGGCGATAACCGCATGGGATTAATTGTGTTTGCCGGTCAGGCTTTTTTGCAAATGCCTCTTACAAGCGATTTGGCAGCAGCTAAGTTATATGTTTCCAATGCCAGTCCGGATGCAGTGCCAAATCAAGGAACCGTGATTGGCGATGCACTAAAATTAGCAAATGCTTCACTGGACAATAAAGAAAAAAAGTATAAAGCCGTTATACTTATTTCCGATGGAGAAGATCATGATGAAAATGCCGTCAAAGCGGTAGAAGAGCTACAACAAAACGGAGTAGTAGTTAACACGGTCGGCATTGGCTCTGTACAAGGAGCGCCAATATTTGATACGGCAATGAATGACTTTAAGAAGGATGAAAATGGTGTAACCGTTTTATCCAAACTAAATGAAAAAGACCTGCAGGACATAGCTGCGAAAACAGGCGGCCAGTATCAATTGTTCACTACAGCCGATAATGTTGCCGACAAATTATTTGCGACCCTTGATAATATGGAGAAGAAGCATATTGGTGGTTCTGGCATTAAGGTATACAATTCGTATTTTCAGTGGTTCCTGCTTGTAGCGCTTATACTATTGATTTTGGAAATAATTATTCCTGAAAGAAAAATGAAATGGTTTTCATGGGCAAAACAATCCTAACGATATGGCTATGCTTCATTAGCATTGTTTCTTTTGCTCAAAAAGAACAGGGAATCATTGCCTCAGGAAATGAATTGTACAAAAAGCAGGAATACAATAAAGCCGCCGAAGAATATGCTAAAGCAAAGGAACTGAACGAGAAAAACAATAAGGCTTCATATAATCTTGGGAATGCTCTTTATAAATCTGATAAAAAAGAAGAAGCTGAAAAAGCTTACGACAATGCCGCTGAAAATACAAAAGTACCGGTAGAAAAATCTAAAGCCTTGTACAACAAAGGAGTAGCGCTTACCAGGCAAAAAAAACTACAGGAAAGCATTGATACATATAAGCAGACTTTAAGGCTTAATTCTCATGACCAACAGGCAAGAGAAAATCTGCAAATGGCGCTTAATGAATTAAAAAAACAACAAAGTCGGCAACAGCCTAAAGATGAACCCAAAAAGCAGGACGAAAAAAATAAAGAGAAACCCAAGCCTCAGGAACAAAAAAATAACAGCAAGCTTAATGAACAGCAGGCTGAACAAATGCTTAATTCATTGAGGCAGGAGGAAAAACGGCTGCAACAAAGCGTTCAGAAAAAGAACAACCCCGGCAGCAGCAACGCAAAGGATTGGTAAGTTGAACAGTTGAAAGATTTCAAAACATAACATTTACTTACATCTCACTATTATTTCCTTCCTCATATAGTTTCCTAATTTTGCATTTCAAATTTTCACAAGAGACTGCTCCTGTGAAAGGAAAAACGATTTATGCAATTATATTGTAACTCTCTTACGCAGTACAGCAGGTTATTAACGAAGGAAGTAAAGGTTGGAGATATTTTGCTGGGCAATATGCATCCTATTCGTGTGCAGACAATGACTACTACTGATACTATGGATACCATAGCAACAGTAGAGCAAACAATCCGTTGCATAGAAGCTGGTGCTGAACTGGTTCGTATAACGGCTCCAAGCAAAAAGGAAGCAGAAAACCTGCTGAATATCAAAAATGAATTGAAAAAAAGAGGCTACACTACTCCACTGGTTGCCGATATACACTTTACCCCAAATGCTGCTGAAATAGCCGCCAGGATAATTGAAAAGGTGCGGGTAAATCCAGGCAACTATGTTGACAAAAAGAAATTTGAGTTTATCGAATATACAGATGCAGATTACAAAGAAGAAATAGAAAGGATCAGGGATCGATTTACGCCATTGGTGAAAATATGTAAGGAATACGGCACCGCTATGCGCATAGGTACCAATCATGGTAGCCTCAGTGATCGCATTATGAGTCGCTATGGTGATACGCCCATGGGTATGGTAGAGAGTGCTATGGAATTTCTAAGAATTGCAAGGTCAGAAAGCTATCACAACATTGTGCTAAGCATGAAGAGCAGTAATCCACAGGTAATGGTGCAAGCATATCGGTTGCTGATTCACCAGATGATGGAAGAATTTAAAGAATGTTATCCATTGCACCTTGGAGTGACTGAAGCCGGTGATGGCGAAGATGGCCGTGTGAAAAGTGCAGCGGGTATTGGGACATTACTCGAAGATGGCATTGGAGATACCATACGGGTAAGCCTTACAGAAGATCCTGAACTCGAAATTCCGGTTTGTAAAGATTTGGTGAAGAGGTATGAGAATAGTAGCAAGATGTTAGTAGAAAGTAGTAAGACAGAGTCAAAATCAGAGGAAAGACATTATTCATCACATACCATTCATCAAACATCATACGTTCCTTCAATTAGTAAAATTCCATACGATCCTTTTGTTTACAAACGTCGCGAAACTTTTGCCGTAGATAATATTGGTCACGAGCATGTGCCTGTTGTAATTGCAGATTTAAGTAAGATTGAAAATATTTCAGAAAAAGATTTGCAAAGCATCGGTTATACATACAATACACAAATAGATAAATGGTCAATCAGCGATACCGCTGCTGACTATGTTTTTACAGGAAATCAAATTCTTCCTTTTGCATTGCCCGGCACTTTAAAAGTGGTAGTCTATGGGGCGGAATGGAAAATAGCTGCGGATGAAGAGAAATATTTTCCCATTTACCAGGATAGCGGATACCTGCAGGCTGAAACAAAAAGTGATCATTTAAATTTTGTAATGATTGATTGCTTCAACGACGAAACATCTATCAATGATTTTACGCATCTTGATGCACTTGCCAACGACCCTACTGTGGTACTTTGCCTGAGCAGTACCAATAAGAATGCAATGCAATCAATACGTCGGATGTTTATGGAGTTATCGCTGCGTAATATTAAGAATCCGGTTATCATCATTTGCGATAGCTATTGGCAAACGGCAGATGAACACCTTATTCATTATTCCACCGAATGTGGAGCACTTTTGCTTGATGGTTTTGGTAATGGCATTTGCCTTGGTATGAACAGCGCTGCCTATAATAGCATGGCCGACATAAATGCATCAGGAAGAAATTACACAAGCAATCAAACTACTGAACAGTTTATAAATAGCACAGCTTTTTCGATACTGCAAGCTACCCGTACCCGCATTTCCAAAACGGAATATATCTCTTGCCCATCTTGCGGAAGAACACTTTTTGACCTGCAGGAAACAACAGCCAAAATACGAGCAGTGACCAATCACTTAAAAGGCGTTAAGATCGCTATTATGGGTTGTATCGTAAATGGTCCCGGCGAAATGGCCGACGCAGATTTTGGTTACGTGGGAAGCGGCGTGGGTAAGATCACATTATACCGTGGTAAAGAAGTGGTGAAACGAAATGTGGATAGCGACATAGCCGTATCAGAGTTGATCAGTTTATTAAAAGAAAGCGAAGTGTGGGTCGAGCCTTCTATATAGAATAATACTCAAAATTTTTCCTTTCCCGACTTTGTATGTTACTGCAATGTAGCAGTCGCTCTTTTGTTGTTCAGGGCTTGTCCTTGTTAATTCCTTTTATTGGTAATCTCCCTCGTTTTTTAGAATATTTTACTTCAATTTATAAAATTATTTTAAATTTATCGAAACAATAATTTAGATTTGTCTAAAAATTTATTTCATATACTTGAAAAATGAAAAGACAGCTACTTGTAATTGCAGCGATTGTCGCCTTTATCTGGATTTGTATTTCATGTTCTAAAATTCTTCCGAAACCACCTGGTGATGATGAAATTTTAGACGGTCCGGTTGAGGGACTTACATCAGAGCAGAACAGACGATTTTTAAGGGGAGATGTGGCTTTCAACGATGAAATTTTCAACCAGGCAAATGGCTTAGGGCCTTTGTTTGTCAACAATTCATGTGGCAGTTGTCACGCCGGCGACGGTAAAGGACATCCATTTACTACACTTACTCGTTTTGGGCAAAGTGATACTTTGGGCAACACTTTTCTTCATTTAGGCGGTCCTCAATTGCAGCACAGATCAATAATAGGTTTTGAGGCGGAGCAAATACCCGCAGGTGCCACATTCTCTAGTTTTACGCCTCCGGCAAATACTGGTTTAGGATTTTTTGAAGCTACTTCAGATGCTACGATTTTATCTATGGCAGACGAAAACGATGCCAATGGCGATGGAATTTCTGGTCGCCCTAATTGGATAAGAGTTCCGCAGTATTCCTTAATCCGTCCTGGTTCAATTGTGCGTAATGGAAAATATATAGGCCGCTTTGGGAAGAAAGCAGCAGTTTATGATCTGTTACAGCAAACAGTCAATGCATATAACCAGGATATGGGCATCAACTCAACCTATGAACGCTTCAGTACATACAATGGGCAAGAGGCAGATCCGGAGGTTTCCAATCAAACGGTGCAAGATGTGGTGTTTTACCTGCAGACATTAAAAGCTCCAATTCAAAGAAACCAGAACGATGCAGATGTTCAGGCAGGCAAACAAACATTCATAAATATTAGTTGTGGCAAATGCCATGCACCGGAAATGCAGACTGGAAGTTCATCAATAGCCGCATTGTCAAATAAAACGTTCTCACCTTTTACCGATTTTCTTTTGCATGATATGGGTTCAGCTCTTAACGACGGATATACTGAAGGCACAGCACTTCCTGCAGAATGGCGTACACCCGCATTATGGGGACTTGGTTTATCTGAAAATTCGCAGGGGGGACAATACTTTCTAATGCACGATGGAAGGGCTAGAAGCATAGAACAGGCAATAGAAATGCACGGAGGTGAAGCGCAACAAAGTAAGGAGTCTTTTCAGCAGCTCAACAGCAATGAAAAAGCCCAATTGATGAAATTCTTAAAGTCATTATAAGAACCAAAGAATATGAAGAGAAGAGAGTTCATAAAAAGCGGTTGTACAGCTTGCTTAACTATGTCAGTTATTCCACTGGTGTTAAACAGTTGCACATCGTTGTTAAACACAACAGGGAGGATTGTTAAGGATGGTATTGTCTTAAACACAAAAGATTTTAAGATCAGCGACAAGAGCAGTAGTGATTATCGTTCATTTGTCATTGTTCGTAATGATTCGTTGAAGTACCCTATCTGTGTTTACCGGCTTAGCGAAAAACAGTATTCTGCATTGTGGATGGAATGTTCTCATCAGGGTGCAGAGTTGCAGGCGTCCGGGGATTATTTGCAATGTCCTGCACACGGCAGCGAGTTTAACAATAAAGGTATAGCTACAAATGGTCCAGCAAGCACAAATCTTAGAACCTTTCCTTTAACAGTCAACAATGATGAAATTTTTATCGATTTAAGAAAGCAATCATGAAGCATATCAACATAATTATAGTCCTCTGTTTATTTTTCATTACTTCAAAAGCCCAAATAGATCCTGCGTTGCTAAGAAGTACAAGCAACGATACCGGAAATCTAAAACTCAATATGGACGCTATCTACAATCGTCCTTTTGTTCAGGCAGGCAAGTTGCCTCTTGCATTGGGTGGATATGTTGAAGGCAATTATCAATACGTCGGAGAAAATGGAATAACAGAAGGTCATCAATTCCAGTTCAGACGATTAACATTGTTTGCGTCATCAACTATTTACCAACGTTTAAAATTTCTTACTGAAATAGAGTTTGAGGATGGGACGAAAGAAATCAATATTGAATTTGCATCGATTGACTTAGAGATAGCCCCTTTGCTTAATTTCAGAGGTGGAATAATAATGAACCCTATAGGAGCATTTAATCAAAACCACGACGGTCCTAAATGGGAGTTTGTAGAAAGACCAATATCAGCAACGCAGCTACTTCCTGCAACGTTTAGCAATGCAGGCTTTGGTATATACGGTAAGAAATACAATAACGATTGGGTATATGCGTACGAGGTTTATTTAAGCAATGGTTTCAATGAAAATATAATAGACAATTCAGAGAATAAAACATTCTTACCTGCAGCAAAAGAAAATGCAGAAAGATTCGAGGAAAGTTTTAATGGCAGTATGTTATTCACAGGAAAGTTTGCTTTGCGTAATCGTAAAATTGGAGAGATAGGTTTGTCGTACATGGGCGGCGTATACAACAAGTTTCAAGAAGATGGATTAGTACTTGACAAAAAGAGAAGAGCGGATGTTTATGCAATAGATTTCAATACAACTCTTCCCCATTTGAAAACTTTTATAAATGCTGAGTATGCAGTAATACGGGTAGATATTCCGGAAACATATACTGAACAATTTGGAAGAAAGCAGCATGGTGGTTTTATTGACATAGTGCAGCCCGTGTATAAAAAGCCTGTATTAGGTTTCGATCAATCAGTGTTCAACGTAGCTGTAAGATTAGAGCATGTAGATTGGAACAAAGGCACATTTAAATCTACAGGTGATAATATCACAGATAATATCGAAGCAATCTCTGCAGGCATTTCATGGCGCCCCATACCACAATCAGTTTTTAGGTTTAACTACAGGTATAGCAAACAAAGAGATTTATTAGGTAACCCGCCATCAAGAATAGGTGCAATACAATTTGGGTTTTCAACCTATTTTTAATTTTGGGTAATCGGCAGTAGGATTCAAATCGACATCGTTGTGTCACTCATTTGTACTTTTAGTTCCTTATGCTCTTTTCTACAAAATAATATTTTCTTTCAATTCACTCTTCATCGGATAGTCTGTATTGAAATGCAGGCCGCGACTTTCTTTGCGGAATGCTGCACCTTTTACGATCAAATAGCCAACCGATATCAGATTACGTAATTCGCACAATTGCACAGATACTTTTGTATTACGATAAAGCTGCTCAGTTTCTTCAAACAACAGATCAAGCCTTTTCATAGCTCTTGCCAAACGCACATTAGTCCGTACGATACCTACATAGTCACTCATGATCTGCTTAAGCTCTTTCAGGCTTTGTGTTATCAAGATCAATTCCTTTGGTTCTCTTGTGCCTTCTGCATTCCAATCGGGGATGGCTTCGATATCAAACTTTTTAAGCGAATATTCAATCTCAATATTATTAATGGTTTCAATGGAATTAAGATAAGCCCTGTGACCAAACACCATAGCTTCGAGTAGGCTGTTGCTTGCAAGCCTGTTGGCTCCATGCAGTCCTGTGCTGGCACATTCGCCACAGGCGTATAAGTTACGAATAGAGGTACGCCCAAACTCATCTGTTTTAACACCACCACAACTGTAATGAGCTGCAGGCGCTACAGGTATCATGTCTTTAGCCACATCTATACCTATACTCATACACTTCTCATAAATGTTGGGGAAGTGTTGTTTGAACTTATCAATGGGCATATGACGACAATCAAGCCAAACGAATTCCGTACCGCTTCTTTTCATTTCATTATCTATAGCACGGGCCACTATATCACGAGGCGCAAGATCTTTGCGGCTATCATATTTTTCCATGAAGGCCTCGCCACTACTATTGCGAAGTATGCCACCATCGCCTCTTACAGCTTCTGTTATTAAAAACGATGGCGACTGCCCCGGCTGATATAAGGCTGTGGGATGAAACTGAATGAACTCCATATTTTCAATTCTCCCTTTAGCCCTGTAAACCATTGCTACTCCATCGCCGGTTGCTATGGTTGGATTGGTAGTAGTGCGGTAAGCCTGCCCATTTCCTCCCGTAGCCAGTACTGTTACTTTTGAAAGAATTTTTTCTATTTCATTTGTTTCATGGTTGAGTACATAAACTCCGAAACATTCTATATCCAGGGTTGATTTGGTTACGAGATAACCAAGGTGATGTTGTGTTATGAGATCTATTACAAAGCAATGATTTATGAGTGTAATATTAGATGCTGATCTTATTTTTTGAATCAAAGCTCTTTCCATTTCACGGCCTGTAACGTCCTTGTGGTGAAGAATCCGATTTACGCTATGCCCTCCCTCTTTTCCCAGCGAATAATCTCCTTGAGAATCTTTATCAAAGTTGGCACCCCATTCAATGATTTCTTTTATTCGTTCAGGTCCTTCATGCACAACAATCTCCACGATTTTCTCATTGCAAAGTCCATCGCCGGCTATCAATGTATCTTCTATGTGCTTTTGAAAACTATCCTTTTCATTGTCCCAAACACCTGCAATGCCGCCTTGTGCATATTTTGTATTTGTTTCGTCAGGATTAGCTTTGGTTATAACTGTCACCTGCTTATCAGGTAAAGATTCTGCTACTTTAAGCGCATAAGTAAGACCGGCAATACCACTGCCTATTACCAAAAAATCAGTTTGCATTTAGTATATGTTTTACAGGAACAAATGAGGTATAAAGATAGTTGTGTGAAGCAGAAGAATAAAAGCAAATAAAATAGACTCACGAAAAGTTTTGGAGCAACTGAAAGTAGAATGGAGTTTCTGTTTCTTCCGTTCTTTCCGAGAGTATAAAAATGACTTTCAAAAAAAGCTTTAACCTTGTATGGGTTCCTAAACCATTTGGAGTAATGGTGTAAAAAGTCCAATTGAAAATATATTGTTGAAATGTGCCCGCCCGGATGAATCCCCGCCAGAATGAATCTTTCGGGCTGGCGTTCGGACGGGCGACGCCACTAAAGGATTAATCAGGGAACAATGCCGATAACCTAAAAAGAAAAAGAAAACTTAATTCTTTCCAGCACAGTGGGATCCGAAGCTTGGAATTCACGTGACTTGAAGTCGCGG
>JADMIO011367021.1_pt1 | contig 92140 bp, 76 predicted proteins | sample 8958161 | NCBI WGS metagenome assembly JADMIO01 (sample SAMN16585339, study PRJNA669376) | soil metagenome | isolation source: Crop rotation soil | place: USA: Cullars Rotation, Alabama | collected 2011
GCCGCGACTTCAAGTCACGTGAATTCCAAGCTTCGGATCCCACTGTGCTGGAAAGCGCCTCGGCGACGAGATCAAGGAAAGCGACGAGCGTCTCTCCGCGATCGAGGAAGAGCTGAAGAAGCTCGAGCTTTATTTTCCGAACGTCCCGCATGAATCGGTTCCGGTGGGCGTCGATGAGTCGGCGAATCGCGTCGAGCGGCATTGGGGCGAGAAGCCGTCCTTCGACTTCACGCCGAAGGATCACGCCGACCTCGGCGAGCAGCTCGGCATCATCGACTTCGAGCGCGCGGTGAAAGTCACCGGCTCGCGCTTTTCCATTCTGTACGGCGCCGCGGCAAAGCTCAGCCGCGCGCTCATGAACCTCATGCTCGACGTACACGAACGGCAGGGCTACACGGAAGTGCTGCCGCCGTTCATCGTCAACGCGGATTCGTTGCGCGGCACCGGTCAACTGCCGAAGTTCGCGGAGGATCTGTTCAAGCTCGAGCACGAGAAGCCGCTGTTCCTCGTGCCGACCGCGGAAGTGCCGGTCACCAACATCTATCGCGACGAGATCCTCGACAGCGCGCAACTGCCGGTGCGCTTCACCGCATACACGCCGTGCTTCCGCAGCGAAGCCGGCTCGTACGGTCGCGACACGCGCGGTCTCATCCGCCAGCATCAATTCGAAAAGGTCGAGCTGGTGAAATTCACCACGCCCGAGCAGTCGTGGGACGAGCTGGAGAAACTCGTCGCCGACGCCGAAGAGATCCTGCAGCTACTCAATCTGCACTATCGCGTGGTGACGTTGTCCACGGGCGACATGGGTTTCACGTCCGCCAAGACGTACGACATCGAAGTGTGGCTGCCGGGCCAGCAGGCGTACCGTGAGATTTCCTCCTGCTCGAACTTCACCGACTTTCAGGCGCGCCGCGCGAACATCCGTTATCGCGGCACCGACAAGAAGACGGCGTTCGTGCACACATTGAACGGATCCGGCTTGCCGCTCGGCCGCACGCTCGTCGCCGTGCTGGAGAACTATCAGCAGGCCGATGGTTCGGTGATCGTGCCGGAGGCGTTGCGGCCGTACATGCGGGGAGTGGAGAGGATTACGCGCTGAGGGCGTGGTTTGAGGGCAGCGTGCAGAGGGCAGAGCGCAGAAGTGAGTGCTGAGCTTCTGCCCCTCGGCCCTCTGCTCTCCGCGCTCTACACAAACAACGCTTCGTAAATGAGATCGGTCTGCCCGACGTGCACGCGATCGCCGCTGGTGAGCGTCGCCTGATACACGCGCGCGCCGTTCACCCACGTTCCGTTGCGGCTCTTGAGGTCCTCGATCACGTACCCGTCTGGGCCGCGGAAGATGCGCGCGTGGAACGACGACACGCCGAGGTCGACGAGGTGGATGGTGTTGTCGCGGTGGCGGCCGATGAGGTACTCCGGCTCCGTCAGAGGAATCACCGTGCCGTCGTGTTCGAGCGTCAATCGCGCGATCGTCGGACGCACGATGTCGGTATACGAGAGCAGCCGCTCATCCGAGGCGACGAGGAGGCTGGTGTCGTCGTTCGGCTCATCCTGAATCGTCGACTCCGAACCGAACTGCGGCGTGCTCTGACGCATCGTCGCGTCGGCAGTCATCGTGCCGGTCGCGGACTGCGAGGCCATTGAGGCCATCGAGCCGGTGTCGTCGTGCGCGCGCTCTCCTGCGACTTCGATCAGTTTGTTCGCGCGCAATCCATACAGCAGGCGATAGACGTGGAACGGATCGTCCTCGGAGTCGTCGCAGAGCTCCTGGATCGTCCGCTGCCCGTTGATCATGAACAGGATCTTCCACTCCTCGGCCGTCAGCGTGATCTTCTCGTCGCGCGGCGCGGCCACGACGCGGAACACCATCGACGCGTCGGGGAGAAGCTTGAGGCATTGCTCCCACTCCTCGATGCGCCGCGCGCCTTCCATGATCAGGTTCGCGAGATCGATGGAGATCGTCACCGCATGCGCGGGGAGGGGAGTGTGCTGTTCGAACGTGAACGAGCCGCCATCCCAGACGAAGGCGTCGTACACGATTTCCGAGGCTTGCACTTTGAGCGAGTCGCGCAACTGCGCGTCAGTCATCACGCCCGACTGCACGCTCAGTTGGCCGAACTGACCGCCGTCGCGTTGCATCACGGCGTCGATGCGATCGCGTTGCTCGCGCGTGATCTGCTTGCGGCGCAACAGAATCGCGCCGAGGCGGAGATGCTCTTGATTCGAGGTCGCGTAGACGAGCGCGCCGTCCTGAAAATAGAGACGCGCTTCCTTGCCGCCGTTGGCGAAGATGAGCGTGCCACTCTTGCGAGTCGTGCTCAGAAACGTGAGCACCTCGGGCAACCGGAACGCGGATGCGTCTCCCTGCAACTCGGGCATCGGATCGGACGCGATTGTTACACGACTGCGCGCACGGCCCACAGCCCGACCGCGGAGATCAGCACCCAGAGCGTGACGCCGAGGATCAACGGACGAAAGCCGACCGAGGCGAGACTCTTGCGCGAAAGCGCGGAGCCGATCAGGAAGAGCGTGACGGTGAGGCCGATGCGCGCGATGCGCACGAGCACGTCCCACGTCATCTGCGGCGCGGGCACGTACGTGCGAATGACGGAGGCGAGCAGGAAGTAGAGGATGAACCAGGGGATAGTGACGCGTCCCGCGCCGCGTTTGCGGAATGCGTACGCGGTAATGAGCGTCAGCGGCACGATCCACAGCGCGCGCGTCAGTTTCACCGTCGTCGCGATCTGCAGCGCCTCGGCGCCATACGCCGCGGCGGCGCCGACGACGGAGCTGGTGTCGTGAATGGCGATCGCCGACCAGATGCCGAATTGCGATTGCGTTAGATGCAGCGCGGTGCCGATGATCGGAAAGGCGAAGAGGGCGATCGAATTGAGGATGAAGACGGTGCCGAGGGAGACCGACATCTCTTCATCCGTCGCGCCGATGACCGGGCCGACCGCGGCGATCGCGCTCCCTCCGCAGATCGCCGTGCCGGACGAGATCAGATGGGCGATGCTGCGATTGAGGCCGAGGACTCGGCCGATCGCGTAGCCGATCAACAACGTGCCGACGATCGTGGCCAGCGTGAACAAAATCCCCGAACGTCCGGCGGCCACGACCTTCTGCAGATTCATCCCGAAGCCGAGGCCGACGACGGAGATCTGCAGCAGAAGCTTGGTCTGTTTGCCGGTCTTGTACGGACTGCCGAGGGTCAAGGCCAAGGCGAGACCCAACGCCAGCGCCAGCGGCGGCTGGCACCACGGGGTGAGGCAGAACAGCAACAGCACGAAGAACGCGATCTTCGCGGGCAACGCAGACTCGATCACAGATTGCGCCGGAACAATTCGAGCGTTCTGCGCCACGCATCCGCGGAGGCGTCGGGTTTGTGATTCGGACGCGTGTCGTTGAAGAAGGCGTGATCGGCGCCGGGATAGATCACCAGCTCGACGTTCTTGCCGAGCTTTTCGAGTTTCGCGTGCAGCTCGCGTCCCTGTTCCGGCGGGACGCCTTTGTCGTTCTCGCCGTAGATCAGCAGCATCGGCGCTTCGAGGTTTTCCCAATCCGGCGAGAGCTGTTTGAAGCCGCCATAGAAGCTCGCCGCGGCACCGACGTTCGACGGGTCTTTGGTCGCCGCGAATTGCGCGAGCGCGCCGCCCATGCAGAAGCCGACCACGCCGTATTTCTTCGACGTGCATTCGGGTTGGCTCAGCGCATACGCGCCGGCACCGGCGATCTCGCGCGCGGCGCGTTCGGCATCGAGCTCCATCAGCATCTTGCCCGCATCATCCGGCGACTTGGTGGTCTTGCCGTGATAGAGGTCGGGCGCGATGGCCACGAAGCCTTCGTTCGCGAAGCGATCGACGACGTCGCGGATGTGATCGACCAATCCCCACCATTCCTGAATGACGACGACCGCCGGTCCTTTGCCGCCATCCGGGGGCGTGGCCAGGTAGCCCTGGCAGTTGTGGCCGTTGGACGGAAACTCGACGTTTTTCCCCATTTTCAGTTCCTCCGAGCGGCCGCGGATTCTACCGCGAGAAATTATGTGAAAATAGCATCCAATGTTGACCAAGGAGCAGCTGCAGGAGCTCGCCCGGAAACGCAGTTGTCCGCGTTGCGATCTGGATAAAACTGTGGGCAACGCGCTGTGCCGCCGTTGCCGCAGCAAACTACCGCCGCACATGCGTCTGGGGATCGAGAACATCCCCGCAAAGGACGCGGGCATCGTCGGGAACGCACTGCGCGCGGCAGCGAATTACTTCACCGTGCATTTCGCGTCGGTGCGCAAATTCGGCGGCGGCCGCAAACGCGACTAGCTGTTGGCTGGTGGCACAAGGGGACGACCGGGGGCCTCCGGCGGCTGGGGCCTTGGCCCCAGCCGCCGGAGGCCCTTCGTCGTTCCCTCGAGCCACCAAACAGGAACTAGCGTTTGCCGCCGGATGTAGCGCTGGCGGCGTTGGCGAGCTCGCGCGCGCGGGAATCCTTCGGCTCCTGCGTCGCCAGCTCCTCCGCGCGTCGCGCTACGTCGGAACGCGTCGCTTCATTCTTCAGCGATTCGCTCCAGACCGCTCCGAGTGAGGCCAGACGATGGCGGCGGGACGCCCGGGACCAGTCGCGGGCCAGATCGCTTCCGTGCACCTCGTGCGTGATCACGTGCATTTTTCCGTCGGCGATCGAGCGGTACCGGAGACGCACTGTGGCCACGTGCTGCGACTCCTTGAGGCCCGGCTTCAGCTCCAGTTGATAGAGACCTGTGACCGAGAGGTTTTGCAGCAGCGTCGACTCGCTCGCGACCGGCGCGTTGTTGCCGATCCGGCGGAAGCTGGCCACCGCTTTCGGATCGATCTCCACTTCGATGCGCGCGTCGACGACGGCGGGCGGTGTGGACGCATGCGGACGGACTTCGGCGCGCGCCGTGTCGACGGTGAACCGGAGGATGGCCTGATCGCCCTCTGCTTCGATCGGTGCGGGCGACGCTTCCACTTCGAGGGCGACGCCGCGACGCGGTGCGCGGGCGGGCGGTCCGGCGAAGTAGTTCACGAGCGCATCGACGTTCACGCTGCCGGCCGGCGGGCGGTTGCCCGTCTCGATGGCGCTCTTCATCTTGCGGAAGACGTTCGGATCGACGGAGATGCCGAACACCTCCGGCTTCTGTTCGAGCGAGAGCTCGCTCGCGTACACCTCGTTCGAGACGATCGGCGCGTTTTGCGTGATGGTGAACGATGGAGGAGGCGGCGGCGCGGGCATCGCGGCAACCGGAGCCGGAGCGGGAGCCATGACGGCAGGCGCAGACGGCACAGCGGAGAAGCCGTGAGTTTCCTCGGCAACGCGGCCGAGGGTCTTCGCGGTGCGCTCGCGGGCATCGGCGACTTCGGTCTCCGCGCGTTTCTCCGCAACGGCTGCCGTTCCTCCGCTGACCGCGCCCGTGGCGGCGGCTTCGTCTTTCGATTCGAGATCATCCGCGAATCCGTCATCGCGGCGATCGGCGACTTGCGGCGCGGCTTCGAGCAGGCGGGGCGTTTCGACCGTCGGGGCGGCGATGCGCGCGGGCGCGGGTGCCGCCGGTGGTGCAACGTTCGAAGTCGGCGCGATGGCGTCCTGCTCGATGTCGAGGCGCACCTCTTCCGCGGGCGGTTCCTGCGCGCGAGCGGCGTTGCCAGTCGGCGCGGTGCGATACCGCGTGATTGCCGGAACGACTTGCGGCCGCGCGGCGAGACTGGCGGTTTGCTTCGTCTCCGGTTCGAGCACGCGAAGGGTGACGAATGCGGTGGTGATCAGCATCAGGATCGACGCGGCGACGCGCATGCTGAACGCGACCGAGCCGGTGAAGCGCGCGCGTTCGGCTTCGACCTGCAGATAGTTGGGGATGTCGGCCTTGATGCGGTCGACGAGATCGGCCGGCGGGCGCGGGACCGCACCCATCGACAGTTTGCGCTGCAACTCTGCTCTCCGCTTGGAGTTCATCGTACTTCCTCATCGAGCATCGTCTCGAGGATCGAAAACGCGCGATGCAGTCGCTTGCGAATCGCGACCGTCGTGATGCCCTCGATCTCGGCGATCTCTTTCACCGGCAGCCCTCCCCAGAAGTGCGCGGTCACGGTGAAGCGCATGTCTTCAGGGAGTTGCATGACTGCCTTCCGGAGGTGTTCCGCCTCCTCTTGCTCCGCGAGCACTTCATCGGTGCGCGGGCGTTGGTCTCGTACATCGATGGCGTCCGGCTCGTCGAGCGAAGTCATGCGTCGGGGACGCCGGACGTGGTTCAGAAACGTCGTGTAAGCGATACGGTAAAGCCAGGTGAAGAGTTGCGAGCGTCCGTCGAAACGTGACAGCGCGCTCCAAGCTTTCTGATAGGTCTCCTGCGTCAGATCGGCGGCCAGATCGCGGTCGCCGCACAGCCGATATACCGATGCGAAGACGGCCGAGTACGTGCGCTCGACCAACTCCTCCGCGGCCGCGGTGTCGCCCTGACGGATCGCCGCCAGGAGCTTCTGTTCATCCGACCAGAGAGCGGCAGGCGTGCTCATCTCACGCTCCGTCCCTCGCGCCGGAAATGGTGCGACTTCGGCCACGATTCTTTGACACCGGCGTGTGCGAAATGAAAACCACCCGCCGTATGCTAGCCGCATGAAACCGTTTGCCGCTCTTTCGCTCGCCGTTCTGCTCGTCGCCGGGTGCCGGGAGGAACCGCGGGAGGAACCGATGAAACCGACCGTCGACGTCGCCGCCCACCGCGCGGAAATCGCGCAATGGCAGGAGAAACGCCTCGAGCGCCTCAAGGCCGAAGACGGTTGGCTCTCGTTGATCGGACTCTTCTGGCTCAACGAAGGGGAGAACGTGATCTCGCTGCCCAGCGCGGGCTCGCCGACGCTCAAGCTCACCCGGCACGGCGCCGCCGTGACGCTGGAGCCAAACGCGAACGCGATGACCATCGACAACAAGCCGGTCTCCGCGCCGGTCGAGTTGCACAACGACGCCGAGCCGAACGGGCCGACGATCGTGCAGATGGGCAGCGTGCGTTTTCAGGTCATCAAGCGCGGCGAAAAGTACGGTTTGCGCGTGAAGGATGCGCAGGCGCAGACGCGCACGCATTTCGAGGGTCTCGATTACTTTCCGACCGATCCGAAGTGGCGCGTGGAAGCGCGTTACGAGCCGTACGACCCGGTCAAGAAGATCCCCATCACCGACGTCACCGGCATGACCTCCGACAGCATCGCCCCCGGCGCGCTCGTCTTCACCGTCGACGGGAAGGAGTACCGCATCGATCCGGTGCTGGAAGAAGGGACGGACGATCTCTTCATCATCTTTAAGGACGCGACGAGCCGCGACGAGACGTATCAGCCGGGCCGCTATCTGTACGCCGCGAAGCCGGGTCCCGATGGAAAGACGGTGATCGATTTCAACAAGGCGTACAACCCGCCGTGTTCGTTCACGTCATTCGCCACGTGTCCGTTGCCGCCACCGCAGAACAAGCTGCCCTTCCGCATCGAGGCGGGCGAGAAGCGGTACGCGGGTGGGCATGCGTAGCGCTGCGTGACGGGGGGACCGACGAGGGGCCTCCGGCGGCTGGGGCCAAGGCCCCAGACCCCATTGGGTTGGCCCAGCCCTCCGCCGACAAGTCTTCCCAAGAATCCGCGAATTCTCAGCGGAGGGCTGGGCCAACCAACGGGGTCCGGGGACGTGTCCCCGGCCGCCGGAGGCCTCCCGGTCGGTCCGCGTTTACGAAGCGCGACGCTCGTCGACCAGCACCTTGGCCACGCAAGCGGTCAGCTTCTTCGCGTACTCGATGTCCAGGAACTCGTTCGGACCATGCGCGTTGCTGTGTGGTCCGAGCACGCCGGTGATGAGGAACTGCGCTGTCGGATAACGCGCGCCGAGCATCCCCATGAACGGGATCGACCCGCCCTCGCCGAACGTCATCGCCCCCTTGCCGAAATACTCCTGCGACGCTTCCTCGACCGACTTCTCCAGCCACGGCGCGACCTTCGGCGCCACCCAGCCCGCGCCGCCCTTTTCCGCTTCAAACGTGACGCGCGCGCCGTAGGGCGGATTGCTCTCCAACAGATCCTTCATCTGCCGCTCCAGATCCGACGCGTCGAGCGACGGCGGGATGCGCAACGAAAGCTTGATCGACGTCTTCGGACGCAGCACGTTCCCGCCCTGCACCAGATCGGGCAGACCCGCCTGACCGATGTACGACAACGCCGGACGCCACGTCCGATTGAGCAACAGCTCTAACGGATCCTTGGTGACCGGCTGCATCCCATCGAGGAACGGGAACTTGCTCCAGACCTCATCGCCGAGAACCGCGGCAGTGGCTTTCGCCTCCTCGAGACGATCGGCCGGCACTTCGACGTGCAGCCACTCCGGAATCAGCTTCCCAGTCGATGCGTCTTCGAGACGATCGAGGATCATGCGAATGATGCGGAAGCTCGACGCCACGATGCCGCTCGCGTCGCCGGAGTGCACGCCTTCGCTGAGCACTTCCACGTGCAGATTGCCGACGATCGAGCCGCGCAGCGACGTCGTCATCCACAGCTGCTCGTAATTGCCGCAGCCCGAGTCGAGACAGATCACGAGACCCGGCGTGCCGATGCGATCGGAGAGCAGATCGATATACGCGGGCAGATCGATCGAGCCGCTTTCCTCACAGCATTCGATGAGCACGACGATGCGGGCGTGCGGCAAGTTCTGCTGTTGCACGGCCCGAATGGCGGCGACGGTGGCGAAGATCGCGTAACCGTCATCGGCGCCGCCGCGGCCGAATAGCTTGCCGTCGCGCAGCACCGGCGTCCACGGACCGAGCCCCTCTTCCCACCCCACCATGGCCGGCTGCTTGTCGAGATGCCCATACATGAGCACGGTGCCGGATGCGTCGCCTTCGATCTCCATGAAGATCACCGGCGTGCGCCCTTCCAGCTCGTGGACCTCGATCGTCAACCCTTTCACGCCCTGCGACTCCACCCAGGAACGCGCCAGCGCCACGGCCTTGTTCATGTAGCCGTTGCGCTTCCAGTCCGGGTCGAACAGCGGAGACTGGTTGGGGATGCGGATGTACTCTTCGATCGTCGGAACGATCGAGGAAGTCCATGTATCGTCGACGAGCTGGCGGTTGCGATCGGCGTCCATTCGGCGGCGGAGAATAGCATCGAAGGGCGGGTTCATGCGATCATGTCCATACATCCGGAAAACGTGATCTGAGATACTCTGGGTGCGTCCAAATCGAAAACGTCATCCCGGGGGAAGAGTCTCCTCCGCGAAAAACGTGGTAACGTGCAATGGGTCTAAAATCAGCGAATGTGCAACGGTCCGCCGAGCGATTGCGCGAGGGAGATGGAGCCGTGCTGGAACACAACGCGAGCGATGTGACTCCGAACGCCTCACGGACTCGCACCGAGAAGTCGTCGGCGCGCGCCGCAGCTTCGTCTGCGCCGCCCTCGCTGGCGGCGGATGAAATCGAAGCTCTGTACGTCGAGCATCGCAACCTCCTGCTGTACGTGGCGTGCCGCAAGTTCCGCATTCCTGACAGCGATTCCGAGAACCTCATCCAGGAAGTCTTCCTCTCCTTCCTGCAGACCGGCACCAAGATCGAGAACGTCCGCGCCTGGCTCGTCGCCGCGATGTGCAACGCCAGCCGCCACTACTGGCGCGCGCAGGGGCGGATGGAATCGCTGCCCGACGATTTCAACGATCACTCCGATCCCGGCTCGCATGGTTTGGCCGATCAGTTCGCGATGCGCATGACCGTGCGCCAGGCGCTCGACTACCTCCAGCCGCGTTGCCGCGAAACGCTGTGGCTCCACTACTTCGAAGGCCGTTCGGCCGGCGACGTCGCCCGCGAGCTCGAGACCACCAACCGCTACGCCGAGAAGCTCATCCACAACTGTCTCAAACGGGTCCGCGAGATCTACATGAGCATCACCGCCGTGACGAAGTGACGGGTGAGACCATGATCGAACGGCACTACGACGACGAAGTCCTCATCTCGCTGATCGAATCGAATCGCGCTGCCGCGGACCTGCACCTCCCGACCTGCGCGCCGTGCACCGAAAAGATCGAAGCCTTCCAGATCATCGCCGAAGCCCTCTGCGACGGCGACGTCTGGGACACCCGCCCCGTCAAAACCGAAGCCGTCCCCTCCACCATCGCCACCCTCCGCGCCTTCGCCGACCGCATGAGCGACGAAGACACCCGCGCCGAAGCCATCCTGCAGGACCTCCTGGCCGGCCCGCGCGAAGAATGGATGCCGCGGCTTGCGCAACATGAGGATTGGTGGACCGCGGGGGTGGTGAGGAAGCTCACGAAAGACACCTACACCGTCGTCTTCTCCATGCCCCCGGATGCGGTCGAGATGACGAACCTGGCGACGACCATTGCCGCCGACCTCGACCCGCTCGACCACCCCTCCGACACCGTCGCCCGCCTGCGCGGCGCCGCGTGGATGGCCAAGGCCTACGCCCTCTACTACGTCGGCCTCTTCTCCGATGCCGAGACCGCACTCGCGACTTCGGAAAGACACTTTAGTGGCTGCGCGATCAATGAGTATGAGCTCGCGCGGCTTGGTGTGGTGAAGACGCTGGTGTTGCGGCCGTTTGAGCGGCTTGCCGATGCTGCGAAAGCGGCTTCTGCAAGCGCCGCCACATTCGAACGCTTTGGAGATCTCGACAAGACTGCTTCCGCGAAACTCGCCCTCGTACAGACGTTGTTCAGCCGCGATCGTTATCAGGAAGCCGAGGAGGTCTTGCTGCCGCTCGAACACCTGCTCGCGGCGCACGGCAAAGTCGATACGCACGCTCGTGTGCTTGCCAACCTCGGTCTCTGCCAATGGAAGCTTGGCAAGATCGAAACAGCGATTCAGCACTATGACTGTGCGTCAGCGCTACTGGATGCGGTTGGTGCTCGCACGGAAACGGTTCGTATTCGCTGGAACGTAGCGGTGATGCTTGCTCAGGCGGGGCACGTCCACAATGCCTGTCAACGCCTTCGCGATCTCACCGGCGAGATGGAGCACCTGGGCATGACCAGCGAAGTTGCGATCGCAGGTCTCGATGTTGCCGAGCTTCTCCTCGCGCAAAATCGATACGAAGAAGTCGACGAGATTTGCCGGTCAGCCATGCGTACATTCGAGCGTGCCGGCCTCGCTTATACGCCGCGCGCAATGACTGCGCTCGCATATATCCGCGAAGCGACCGAGCAGCGGCGAGCAAGCAGCGAGCTCGTGCGCACTGTGCGTGACTACATTCGACGGTTGCCAGCGCAGCCGAATCTTCTCTTCGCGCCGGCGCCCTTCTAGCGGGCTGTAGCAGCGCGAAACCTGCGTCACCACATTTCTTTGGTGCGCTGGGTAGGGATTTGTCTTTGAGAATCACTCCCTGAGATAAGGGCGCGCCCTCCGACCCATAGCCTTAGGAGGGCGTTATGTATTCACGGAATCGCCGTATTGGCGCCACTGTGCTGGCGCTTGTCATTTCATTGTCGATTTCCCCGCTTCTCATCGCGGGGCCACAGCGTGATCGCTCCCGCGATCGCTCATTCCGAGAAAAAGATCCCGATCCGATCGTCCGGGTGATCAATAAAGTCCGGACCATCGTGAAACGGCTCACGGGTCAGGACGACTACCCTGTTCCTCCGATCCCGTAAGATTCCATAGCCGTCGCTAGAACCCTCCCCCCAAACCCCCTCCCGCCCGTCCTCGTACAATACGCGGCGCAGTGGAGAGGATGGGTATGGCCGAGATTCTGGCGGTTCGCGATGTGAGGAAGACGTTCGGGGAGGTCCGGGCGGTGGATGGGGTTTCGTTCACCGTCCGGCGCGGCACGATCACGGGGTTGCTCGGCCGCAATGGGGCGGGGAAGACGACCACGATCCGGATGATCACCGGGATCTTTCTCCCGGACTCGGGGCAGATCGAGTGGCTCGGGGGGCAGGTTGCCGGCGCGGGGTATCGCGATCACATCGGGTATCTGCCGGAGGAGCGTGGGCTCTACAAGCAGATGAAGGTGGTCGAGCTGCTGCTGTTCTTCGCCGAGATCAAAGGCCGCAAGCCGGCCGAGGTGCGCGGGAAGATCGATCACTGGCTGGAGCGGTTCGAGCTGACCGAGAAGCGCGACGCGAAGGTCGAAGAGCTGTCGAAGGGCAATCAGCAGAAGGTGCAGCTCATCGGCACGCTGCTGCACGATCCCGATCTCATCATCCTCGACGAGCCGCAGTCGGGGCTCGATCCGGTGAACATGGTCCTGGTCCGTCAGCTCCTCAACGATCTGCGGCAGGAAGGAAAGACCATTCTGCTCTCGACGCACATGATGGCCGAGGCGGAGAAGATGGCGGATGAGATCGTGCTGATCCATCGCGGGCAGGTCGTGTTGCAAGGCTCGCTCGATCAGGTCCGCAACTCCTTCGGCAAAAACACGCTCCATCTCGAATTCGAAGGCGACGGCGCGTTCCTCAATACGCTCCCCAACGTCACGCGCGCGGCGGTGCTCAACAACGCCGCGGAATTGAGTCTCGGCGAAGGCGCCGATCCCCAGAAGATCCTCGAAGCCTGCATGCCGCGCGTGCGCCTGAGCCGCTTCGAAGTGGCCACGCCATCGCTCGAGCAGATCTTCATCTCGAAAGTCGGCGCGGAAACGCTGAGCGCCGACGCCGTGTCGCAAGAGGTGAGCCGATGAACAAGATGTTTGCGGTGATGAAGCGCGAGTACCTGCAGGCCGTGCGGAGGAAGGCGTTCATCATCATGACCGTCCTGCTGCCATTCCTGATGATCGCGCTGGTGATGTTGCCGGGCCTGATCATGACCAAAGGCATGGGCAAGAAGCGCATCGCCGTGCTCGATGCCACCGGCAAGTTGCAGAGCGCGTACGCGCGTCCCAACGAGCAGGAGAAAGTCGATCCGAAACAGGAAGCGCGCAAGGCGCTCTCCGGCGGCGGACGCTCGCGGGAACTGCCGGCGCAGATCTCCATCGAATACGTCGACGCGACGTCGATGAATCTCGATCGCGACACCAAGCCGTACTTCGATCGCCTCATCCGCGACAAAGACGCGAAGGACAAGCTCGAAGGGCTCCTGGTCATCCCCAAAGACGCCGTCGCCAAGACCGACGCGCAGCTGACGTATTACAGCCGCTCCGCCACCGATCTCCTCACCCAGGAGCGCCTCGGCCGCCTCACGAATCGCTCGCTGCAGAGCATGCGACTGAGCGCGAACGGCATGCAGCCCGATGTGATCGAGAGCCTGCTGGTCGATCTTCCCGTCGAACCGGTGCAGCTCTCGCGCACGGGCGAGAAGAAGACGGGCGGCGAGTTCAACTTCATCATCGCCTTCATCTTCGGCGCGCTGCTCGTGCTGCCGTCGTTCGTCTACGGCCAGGAAACGATGCGCGGCATCGTGCAGGAGAAATCCGAGCGCGTCGTGGAAGTGCTGATCTCCTCCGTCACACCCACCCAGCTTCTCTCCGGCAAGATTCTCGGCGTCGCCGCGGTCGGGCTGACGCAGATCTTCGTCTGGATCGTGATGATGGGCATCATCGGCAGCGTCGGCGGCGCGATCTACGCGGTGGCGGGATTCAACCTCGCCCAGTTCATCCGGCCGATCGTGTTCGTCTACTTCTTCGTCTTCTTCATCCTCGCGTATCTCACGTTCGTGTGCGTCTACGCCATCGCCGGCGCGGTCTGCAACTCCGAGCGCGAAGCGCAGCAGTTCGTCATGCCGATCATGATGTTCATGATGATTCCGTGGTTCCTGATGATGCCCATCGTCATGAACCCCGATGCGCCGTTCGCGGTCGGCTTCTCGCTCGCGCCCGTATTCGGGCCGATCACGATGTTCGTGCGCGCGCTGGTGACGGAGCCGCCGATGTGGCACATCCTCCTCTCGATCGTCATCTCCATCGTCACGATCCTCGGCTTCTTCTGGGTGACGGCGAAGATCTTCCGCATCGGCATCCTCTCGTACGGCAAGCGTCCAACCTTGCCGGAGCTCATGAAATGGATCAAGGTCGCCTGACGGACCCGCGCCGCAACTTGCTATGATCCCCGGCTCAACAGCTCCAGAAGAGGGCAGGGGGTCGAATGCAGGAACCGAAGACGCTCAATGACATCTTCGAGGTGACCGCCAACATCGATCGGCCGGCGATCATGAAGTACAAGAGCGGCGACCGGTGGGTCGACGTCACCGTGCCCGAATTCCGCGACACGGTTCGCTGGCTGGCCACCGCGTTGTACGAGATGGGCGTGAAGCCCGGCGATCGCGTGGCGATCCTGTCGGAGAACCGGCCGGAGTGGACGATGAGCGATTTCGCGATCCTCTGCGCGTCCGCCGTCACCGTTCCCGTCTATCCCACGCTCCTCGGCTGGCAGATCGAGTACATCCTCAACGACGCCAGCACGGTCACGCTGATCTGCTCGAATCAGGAGCAGCTCGACAAGGTGCTGGAGATCCGTTCGCACGTTCCGTGTCTCAACAACATCATCGTGTGCGATCCGCCGGCGACGTTGCCGGCTGGCGTGTTGGCCTTCAAGGACGTCGTCGCGAAGGGCAAGCAATACGAAGAGAAAAACGGGCGGGGTTGGTTCGATCAGTCGCGCAAGTCGCGCACGCCCGATGATCTGGCCACGCTGGTCTACACCTCCGGCACGACCGGCAATCCGAAGGGCGCCATGCTCACGCACGGCAACATCACCAGCAACACGGTGACGGTGCGCGAGTTCGTGCCGTTCCAGCCGGGCGACGTCGCGCTGTCGATCCTGCCGCTCTCGCACATCCTCGAGCGCATGGTGGACTTTCTCTATCTCTACAAAGGCGGCTGCATCGCCTACGCGGAGAACGTGAACAAAGTCGCGGACAACCTCGCCGAGGTGAAGCCGCAGTACTTCGGCGCGGTGCCGCGACTGTTCGAGAAGATGCGCGCGCGCGTGCTCGACAACGTGGCCGGTGCGCCGCCCGCGCGGCAGAAGATCTTCTACTGGGCGCTGAAGGTGGCGGAGGAGCGGCTGCCGTACATCGTGGACCGCAAGCCGATGCCGTTCGGTCTGAAGATCAAATCGGCCATCGCCGACAAGCTCGTTTTCGGCAAGATCATCGCCCGCCTCGGCGGCAACGTGAAGTACGTCGTCTCCGGCGGCGCGCCGCTCTCGGCCGATCTGGCCGCGTTCTTCATCGGCGCGGGCGTGGAGATCCTGGAAGGCTATGGCCTCACCGAGACCTCGCCGGTCATCGCCGTCAATCGTCCGGAGAAACGCCGCATCGGCACCGTCGGTCCGATCATCCCCGGCGTCGAAGTGCGCATCGCACCCGACGGCGAGATCCTCACGCGCGGGCCTCACGTGATGAAGGGCTACTGGAACAATCCCGATGCGACGGCCGCCGCGATCGATCCGGAAGGGTGGTTCCACACCGGCGACATCGGCGAGATCGACAGCGACGGCTTCCTCAAGATCACCGACCGCAAGAAAGACATCATCATCAACGCGTACGGCAAGAACATCGCGCCGCAGCCGATCGAGGCGCTGCTCAAGAGCTCTCCGTACGTCGGCACGCCGGTCCTGATCGGAGATCGGCGCAAGTATCTTTCCGCGCTGATCGTGCCGAACTTCGAGAAGCTCGAGCGCGAAGCCGCGACCCTCGGCGTCTCCACCGAGTCGCGCGACAAGCTCGTGGCCGACGATCGCATCAAGGCGCTCATCCAGGCCGAGCTCGATCGCTTCAACAAGAACCTCGACCGGCAGGAGAAGATCCGCCGCTTCGCGCTGCTGCCGCGCGACTTCACCATCGACGACGACGAGATCACCCCGTCGCTCAAAGTCAAACGCAAGAACATCGACAAGAAGTACAAGAGCGTCATCGATCAGATGTATGTCGATGAAGGCTCCGTGGACATGTCATGACCTCAGTTGCCGAAGCATCACCGTCTGGAAGCGGAACGACCGGCGCGCGCGCGTTCGTGATCGAGCGCCAGGGCGAGCTGGCCATCCTCTGGTTCGACCTTCCGGGCGAGAAGGTGAACAAGTTCTCGACCGCCGTGCTGCACGAGCTGTCGGCGATCCTCGATCACTTCGCGTCGTCGTCCGACGTCAAGAAGATCATCATCGCCTCGCGCAAGCCGGGCATCTACATCGCTGGCGCGGACGTCACCGAGTTCACCACCGTCAGCGGCGCCGAACAGGTCAAGGCCTACGTCACGCTCGGCCAGCAGGTCTTCACCAAGCTGGCGAAGCTGCCGCAGACGACCGTGGCCGCGATCGACGGCGCGTGTCTCGGCGGCGGTTGCGAGATGGCCATCAGCTGCGACTGGCGCGTGATGGCCGATACGCCGCGCTCGCAGATCGGCTTGCCCGAAGTGAAGCTGGGGATCTTTCCGGCGTGGGGCGGCACGAGCAAGCTGCCGCGCCTCATCGGTTTGCCCGCCGCGCTCGACATCATCCTCAACGGCAAAGCCTTCGACGCCAAACGCGCCAAGCGCGCGGGGCTCGTCGATGAAATCGTGGAGCCGGGCATCCTCATCGATATCGCCAAGCAGTTCGCCGAACGCGGCAAGCGTCGCGGCGGCGGCCGCACCAAGTTTCTCGTCGAAGGCAACCCCGTCACGCGCGGCATCATCTTCAACAAAGCGCGCAAAGCGGTGCTGGCGCAGACCAAAGGCAACTATCCGGCGCCGCTCAAGGCCATCGAAGTGATGGAGTACGCGATGTCCGCCGGGGTCGAGCGCGGCATGCAGCGCGAGGTCGAAGAAGCGTCCGCGTTGGTCAACAACGAGGTCGCGCAGAATCTGGTGCGTCTCTTCTTCCTGATGGAAGAGTCGAAGAAGGATCCGATTGCCGCCAAGCCGCGCGACGTCTCCACGGTCGGCGTCCTCGGCGCGGGCGTGATGGGCGGCGGCATCGCCCAGCTGGTCGTCGATAAGACCGATTCCGACGTGCGCATGCGCGACATCGCCATGAAAGCCATCGGCGGCGGCATGAAGGCCGCGGCGCGCATCTGGAAACGTAAAGTCGATCGGCGGCGCATGACCCCCGGCGAGATGCAGCGCAAGCTCGCGCGCATCACCGGCACCACCGACTGGAGCGGCTTCCAGCGCAGCGACATCGTCGTCGAAGCGGTGGTCGAGAGCCTGCCTATCAAGCGTCAGGTGCTCTCCGAGTTCGAAGCGATCGAGAAGCCGAACGCGATCTTCGCCACGAACACCTCCACCATTCCCATCACCAAGATCGCAGCCGAGGCGAAGCATCCCGAGAATGTGGTGGGGATGCACTTCTTCAATCCCGTCGACCGCATGCCGCTTGTCGAAGTCATCCGCGGCGAGAAGACCTCCGACGTAGCCATGGTCACGACGGCCGCGCTCGCGCGCAAGATGGGCAAGACCGTCGTGTACTGCAACGACGGCCCCGGCTTCGTCGTCAACCGCATTCTCGGTCCCTACATGAACGAGTCGGGCTTTCTGCTCGAAGAAGGCAACACCATCGAGTCGCTCGACAATGCCATGGTGGAGTTCGGCATGCCGATGGGACCGATGGCGCTGCTCGACGAAGTAGGCATCGACGTGGCCGCGAAAGTGGCGGGCATTCTCACCGAGGCGTTCGGCGCCCGGATGGAGAAGTCGACGGTGGTGGAGAAGCTGTACGCCGACGGTCGCCACGGCAAGAAGAACGAGAAGGGTCTTTACCTCTACAAAGACGGCAAGCGCCTCGGCCCCGATCCGAGCGTCTACAAGGTCCTGGGCATCAGCAATCCGCATCCGGCCGATGCGAAGGACGTCGTCGAGCGGATGGTGCTCTCGATGATCAACGAGGCCGTGCTGATCCTCGACGAGAAGATCGTGGCCTCGGCCGGCGAGCTCGATCTGGCCATGATCATGGGCACCGGCTTCCCGCCCTTCCGCGGCGGCTTGCTGCGTTACGCGGATGCTCTCGGCGGACCGTACATCCTGGGGCGTCTCGACGAGCTTTCCTCGCGCGTCGGTCCGCGCTTCCGGCCGAACGAGCCGCTGAAACGCCTCGCGTCGCGCGACGGGAAGTTCTACCAGACGTACGTGCGTTCGTAGGCCGTTGAGCTTCAGCACCGAGCTGGAACCGAACTCCGCCCGCCAGCGCGCGATTCTCATCGGCGTGGCGGTGCTCTGCGCCGCATCGCGGCTGCTGGCGCTGTCCCGCTCCATCTGGGATTGGGACGAGGCGCTCTTCACGATGGCGATGCGCGACTACGCGGTCACGTTTCACCATCCGCATCCGCCCGGCTTTCCGGTCTACATCGCCATGGCGCACGTGCTGCGGCTGGTCGTGCCGGATGACTTCCGCGCATTGCAGGCGGTGAATCTCATCGCCGCGATGCTGGTGTTTCCGGCGGTCTATCTCTTCGCGCGGCAACTGCGCATGCGCTTCACGCCAGCGGTGATGGCGGCGGCGCTGTTCGCGTTTTTCCCGAACGTCTGGTTCTTCGGCGGCGGCGCGTTCAGCGACATCCCGTCGATCGTGCTGGTGCTGTTCGCGGTCACGTTTCTCTTTCGCGGCGCGGAGAATCGCGGCGCCTACTTCTTCGGGACGTTGCTCTTAGCGTTGGCGATCGGCATCCGCCCGCAGAATTTTCTGATCGGACTCTTTCCCGGTCTCTATGCCACGCGCAAACGCCGTCCGATCGAGATCTTCGCGGCGCTTCTGATCGGCATCGTCGTCGTCGGCGCGGCGTATGGCGGCGCGGTTTACGCGACCGGCAGCTACGTCGATTACATGCGCGTCGTGCGCGAACATGGCGACTACATCTCGCGCATCGATTCGTTCCGCAGCCCGGAGCGTCCGCCGCTGTGGCGCATCTTCGACCGCTTCTTCATCAAGCAATACCAGTCGCCGCCTCTCAGCATCGCCGCCTCGATCGTGGCCATGATCGGCATCGCCGGCGCGGTGCGCGATCGCGATCGCTCCATGCTTTGGAACGCGCTGACGTTCGTGCCGTTCGCGGTCGTCGCCTGGTTCATGCTCGACCGCTTCAGCATCAGCCGCTTCTCGATCGCCTATCAGCCGATGTTCGCGCTCTTCATCGCCGAAGGATTGCGGCGCGTTTCCGGCGAACGGCGCTGGCTCGCGCAGGCCTTGGCAGCGGCGCTCATCGTCGGATTCGCCGCGTATACGTTGCCGGCGCTCACGCCGGTGCGCAATGAGATCGCGCCGTCCATTCGAGCCGTGCGATCCGTCGCGCAGCACGTCGATCCGAACACCGACCATCTCTTCGTCGGCCACACGATGACCGCGTTCATGGATCTCGAGCTGCCCGGATTTCCGTACACGCGCGTGCTCGACGATCGGGCCATGCCGCTCACGGCCAGCGGTCAGCATTCGTGGCTTTTGGCCGAGCTCACCGAGACCGCGGCGGACGGCTATTTCTTTCGTCGGGAGCGCGGCAATCTCTGGAACATCTCCCGGCGCCACTATTTCGAGATCAAGTTGCAGCCGCTGCGCGAGCAGCCGCGGTTCCTGGCCGGGTGGTATTCGCCGGAAGGGATGGGGCTCGACGAATGGCGCTGGATGCGCCGCGAATCGGTGACTCTCTTGCCGCCCGCCTATGGCCGCACCATGCTCCGCATGCACCTCGGCGTGCCGGCCGAAGTGATGCCGAAGAATCCGACCATCACCGTGAAACTGAACGGCCGCATCGTCGACCAGTTCCGCACCACGGCCGGCTATCTCGAAAAGGACTACCGCGTCACCCCCGCGCCGAACGCCTTGCCGAACGTCCTCGAGCTCTCCATCGAGCACACGATCACGCCCGCGGGCGACGGCCGCGAGCTCGGATTGCGGCTGCGGTTTCTGGCGTGGGGACCGGCGTGAGGCTTACAGGCGGAACGCCGGCGTCTCGCCGGCTGGCCGGGCGCCGTCTCGGCGCCCTCAGCTGGACCGAAGTGGCGGCGAGGACGCCGCCAAGCCAGCCGGCGAGACGCCGGCGCTCCGTCTCGCCTTTGAGAGTTCCCGACTACCTATGATATTCACTCACTCATGACGATTACTGCTGAACAGCGCCAGGTCGACCTCATTGACCGGCTCGCTGCGGAGGCACGAAAGCGCGTTCCCGCCGAGCAGGCGGAGAGCGCCGAGAATTTTGTCCGCCGCTACTTCGCCAACGTCGCTCCCGACGACGTGATCTACACCTCCTTCGACACGCTCATCGGCGGCGCGCTCTCGCTGCTCGAATTCGGCGCGCAACGCATGCCCGGCAAGCCGAAGGTGCGGCTCTTCAATCCCACCAGCGCCAACAACGGCTGGGACCTGCAGCACACGGTCATCGAGATCATCAACGACGACATGCCGTTCCTCGTCGACTCGGTCACCGCCGAGATCCGCCGCCGCGACCGGCAGATCCATCTGCTGCTGCATCCGGTCATCCGCACGCGCCGCGACGCCGAAGGCAATCGCATCGAAGTGACCGACACGTTGCACGCGCCGAGCGACGCCGTCGTCGAGTCGTACATGCACGTCGAGATCGATCAGGAGACCGAGCCCACCGAGCTCGAGTCGATCCAAGCCGCGCTCGAACAGATCTTCTCCGAGGTGCAGCTCGCCGTCGCCGACTGGCGGACGATGCGCGCGCATCTCGCCGCGGATGTACAGGAGCTCGACACCACGAAGCTGCCTATGCCGGCCGAAGAAGTCGAGGAGGCGAAGGCTTTCCTCCGTTGGCTCGACGACGGCAACTTCATCTTCCTCGGCCATCGCCGCTACACCTTCGAAACGCGCGACGGCAACGACTATCTCCGTCCCGTCCCCGACACCGGCCTCGGCATCCTCCGCGCGATTCGTCCGGAATCGGTCGAACGCGGCGATCGTCCTTTGTCCGCGGAGTTCAGCCAGTACGCGCGGCGCAAAGACCTGATCATCATCACCAAGGCCAACAGCCGCAGCCGCATCCATCGCCGCGTGCCGATGGACCGCATCGGCATCAAGCGTTACGACGAGCAGGGGAACCTCATCGGCGAGGATCGTTTCCTCGGCCTCTTCACGTCCGCCGCGTACAACCGCAGCGTGCGCGACATCCCCATGCTGCGCCTCAAGGCCACGCGCACGCTCGATCGCGCCGGTCTCGATCCGCATTCGCACAACGGCAAGGCCCTCGTGGACATCCTCGAGACCTTCCCGCGCGACGAGTTTTTCCAGGTCACCGACTCCGAGCTCTTCGACATCGCCCGCGGCGTACTGCTGCTGCAGGAACGCCAGCGCGTCGCGCTCTTCACGCGCACCGACGTCTTCGAACGCTTCGTGGCCTGCTACGTCTTCGTGCCGCGCGAGCGTTACACCGAAGAATTCAAGGAACGCGCGAAGCAGGTCCTCGAAGAAGCGTTCCAGGGCCGCGATACCGAGGTGTACGACCACATCACGACGTCCGCGCTGGCTCGCGGTCTGTTCATCGTCCGCACCACGCCCGGAAAGATCCCCGACGTCGACGTGCGTCGCGTCGAAGCGATCATCGGCGACGCCGCGCGCACGTGGAGCGATCGTCTGCTCGACACGCTCACTGCATCGCAAGGTGAAGAGATCGGCATCGATCTGCACCATCGCTACAAGAAAGCGTTCCCGATGGCGTATGCGGAGCGCTTCACCGCCGATGCCGCGCTGTACGACGTCGGCCACGTCGAGCATGTCCTCGCGACCGGTGAGCTGGTCGTCGATCTCTATCGCCATCGCAGCGACGAACGGCAGTTCCACTGCAAGATCATTCACTCCGGACCGCCGGTGCCGCTCTCCGAGATCATGCCTCGCCTCGAGAACATGGGGCTGAAGGTGCTCGCGGAGGTGCCGTACGAGCTGCAGCCGCTCGGCGCGTCGCAGGTCGTGCGTATCCGCGACTTCAGCCTCGATGCCGAGGGGATGCAGGACGATCTGACGCCGGTGAAGGAGAAGTTCCAGAACGCCTTCATCAAGGTCTGGAACCGCGAAGCCGAGAACGACGGCTTCAATCGCCTCGTCCTCGGCGCCGCGCTCGAATGGGACGAAGTGGTCATCCTGCGCGCGTACGCGAAGTACCTGCGCCAGGTCGGCGTCGCGCTCAGCGAGACGTACATCCAGCAGACGCTGGCGCGCCATCCGGCGATCACGCGCAACCTCATCGCGCTCTTCACGAACTACTTCGATCCCTCGATCGGCGAAGCGGGCATGGGACGCAAAGGCGCGTCGCTCGGCATCCGGTCGCAAATCGAGGATGCGCTCGAGCGCGTCACCAATCCGGACGAAGATCGCATTCTGCGTCTGTACGTGAGCCTCATCGAAGCCACGTTGCGCACGAACTACTTCCAGCGCGATGCGAAGGGTGAGCGCAAGCTGTACATCTCCTTCAAGCTCGACTCGCAGCAGGTGCCGGAGCTGCCGTTGCCGCGCCCGCTCGTGGAGATCTTCGTGTATTCGCCGTGGATGGAAGGCATCCATCTGCGCGGCGGCCGCGTCGCGCGCGGCGGCATCCGTTGGTCCGACCGCCGCGAAGACTTCCGCACCGAGATCCTCGGCCTGATGAAAGCGCAGATGGTGAAGAACGTCGTCATCGTGCCGATGGGCTCGAAGGGCGGCTTTGTGGTCAAGAATCCATCCGCCGATCGCGCGACGTTCCAGCAGGAAGGCATCGAGTGCTACAAGACCCTGCTGCGCGGCATGCTCGACATCACCGACAACCTGCGCGGCGATGAAGTGATCCGCCCGCGCGACGTCGTGCGCCGCGACAACGACGATCCGTATCTCGTCGTGGCCGCCGACAAAGGCACGGCGACGTTCTCCGATCTCGCGAACTCGATCTCCGCCGAGTACGGCTTCTGGCTCGGCGATGCGTTCGCGTCCGGCGGCTCCGCGGGCTACGACCACAAAGGCATGGGCATCACCGCGCGCGGCGGTTGGGAAGCAGTGAAGCGCCACTTCCGCGAGCTGGGCATCGACACGCAGAGCGAAGACTTCACCTGCGTCGGCGTCGGCGACATGTCGGGCGACGTGTTCGGCAACGCCATGCTGCTCTCGCCGCACATCAAACTGCAGGCGGCGTTCAACCACTCGCACATCTTCGTCGACCCCAATCCCGATCCCGCCGCGAGCTTCGCCGAACGCCGGCGCATGTTCGACAACCGCCTGAACTGGAACGGCTACAACACGGAGCTGATCTCCAAGGGCGGAGCGGTGTTCGAGCGCAGCGCGAAGACGCTGACGATCTCGGAAGAGGTGCAGCAGATTTTCGATCTGCCGAAGAAGGTGGTCACGCCGGCGGAGCTGATGCGGGCCATCCTGCTCGCGCGCGCCGATCTGCTGTGGCTCGGCGGCATCGGGACGTACGTCAAGTCGAGCGAGGAAGATCATGCCGCGGCGCGCGATCGCGCGAATGACGCCATTCGCGTCGACGGCAACGAGCTCCGCGTCCGCGTCGTCGGAGAAGGCGCCAACCTCGGATTCACCCAGCGCGGCCGCATCGAATACGCGATGATCGGCGGGCGGATCAACACCGACGCGATCGACAACTCCGCCGGCGTCGACACGTCCGACCATGAGGTCAACATCAAGATCCTGCTCTACGACGCCATCGAGCGCAGAGAGCTGAGCGGCATCGAGGAACGCAATCGCATCCTGGCCGATATGACCGAGGATGTGGGCGGACTGGTGCTGCGCGACAACTACGAACAGACCCAGGCCATCTCCATCACCCAGGCCCTGGGCGAGTCGCAGCTCGATTCGCAGGCGCGCTTCATGCGCGGTTTGGAGAAGGCGGGCAAGCTCGATCGCGCCATCGAGTTCTTGCCGGACGACGAGACCATCGCCGAGCGGCATGCGATGAGCGTCGGCCTGACGCGTCCCGAGATCGCCATCCTCCTCGCTTATTCGAAGATGGTGCTCTACGAAGACCTGGTGAAGACCGACCTGCCCGACGATCCGCAGCTCGTCGACGATCTGGTGCGCTACTTCCCCGACGACTTGCGCGTGCGCTTCCGTCCGACCATCGAACGCCATCGCCTGCGCCGCGAGATCATCGGCACGGTGGTGACCAACGCCATGATCAATCGCGTGCGGCCGACGTTCGCGTGGCAGATGTGCGACGAGACCGGCAAAGGCTACGCGGACATGGCCCGCGCGTTCATCATCATGCGCGACTCGTTCGATCTGCGCACCATTTGGGCGGAGATCGAAGCGCTCGACAACAAACTGCCAGCCAAGGTCCAGCTGGACATGATGATGGCCGTGGCCGGCCTGCTCGAACGCGCCATTCTCTGGCTGCTGCGCAGCAGTTACGAGAAGCTCGACATCGCCGCGTACATCGGCGAGTTCCGCCCGCGCATCGCAGCGATGCAGGAGCAGCTCGGCACGGTGCTGCCGGCGTCGATGATGAGTCGCGTCGGCGTGCGCGAGGCCGAGCTGATCGAAGATGGCATCCCCGAATCACTGGCCCGTCGCGTGGCCAGCCTCGATGTGATGACGTCGGCGATGGACATCATCCGCATCGCCCGCAAAGATGCGGCGCACGGAGTGGAAGACGTCGCCCGCGTGTACTTCGGCGTCGGCGAACGCTTCAGCCTCGATCGCCTGCGCAACGCCAGCCAGACCATCTCCGCGGAAACGCCGTGGCAGAAGACCGCGCTCGCGACGCTCATCGAGGATCTGTATGGATATCAAAGCGTGCTCGCCGCGCGCGTGATCAACGAGACCGACGGCGCCACCGATCCGGTGGAGGCGTGGCTGTCCAAACGCCCCCGCGTCGTCGAGCGCGTCGATCAGACCATCCACGACTTCCGCGCGTCGACGACGGTGGACTTAGCGATGCTGACGGTCACCAGCCGGCAGCTGCGTGCGCTGGTGGATTCGTAATCAGAATCCCCAGCGCACGCCGAACTGCACGGTCGAGAAGCTCAGGCTGTCGTCATCGTTGTTGATGATGTGGAAGTTGTAGGCGCCTTCGATCGCGAACGCCGGCGTGAGCTCGTACAGCACGCCGGCGCCCGCGTTCGCGCCCGCGCGCGTTTCGTCCGTGGGGAACACGCGATACATGCCGGCGCCGGCATTCACGAACGGGCGCAGCGGCGACGTGCCGAAGAAGCGCTTGCCGTCGATCGACAACTGCCAGATGTGGGGCGTGATGCCGGCGGTGCTGCCGAAGCGGTGGTAGCCGAGAATCCCTTCGACCGACCACTGCGTGCTCAGGCGGCGCTCGAAGCCGCCGTTGATGCTCCACTCGCCGCCGAAGTGTTTGAGGAAATCGTCGTGCGCGAAGTTCTTCCCTCCATCGAGGAAGAAGCGCCACGGACCTGATCCGCCGACGCCGCTCGTCGCCGAGTTGCCGACCTTGATGCCGTCGACGATCACATCGACGCTCGGGACCTCGCCCGCGGGGACTTGTGTGACGGTGAAGACATACGTGCCGGTCTGATCGCGATCGACAGGCGTGGCGTCGAGCAGCATACCCTCGCTGAGGAGCTGCGCCTTCACGATCGATTCGTAGCCGGGCCCGAGGTAGTTGCCGAAACGATCGCGCGGCGTGACGCTGATGGTGAACGTCGTTCCGTCGACGCGTGTCGTCGCCGTCAGCGTTCGCGTCGGATCCGCCTTCACCTTCACGTGATGTTCGAGACGCTCCTCGCGATGCACGCGGCCGGTGCGCCCGTCGTCCCAATCGAGCACGACGTCGAACCCGTAAGTGCCGGGAACCGACGTGCCTTCGAACGCGCCGGTGTAGAGACCGTTCTTCGAGTCGTGCAGCGAGATGGTTTGCACGTCGCGGGGCGTGACGCGGTCGAGTAGATCAGCTTCGAGTTGTGCGAGCTTGCGGTCGTAGGCGCTCTGCACGTCGCCGGACGGCGTCGTGGTGTTGCCGCTGCCGACGTCGATGCGCGCGTCGTGCAGGATCGTGCCGAGCGCCTCGTTCGGACGCTGGATGCGCACGCGAATGGCGTCGGCCGGCAGACCGGCCAACTGCTTGCCGCCGTAGGTCACGTTCGCGCGCAACTGAATGCGGTCGCCCGTCGCCGCGTGGGCGTTCTGGAACGTGATGCGATAGTCGAGATAGCGTTCGAGGAAGAGCACGTTCAGCGTGTACGGCACCGGCGTGTTCGCATCGGTGTCGCTGCGGCGTCGCACGCGCGTCGTCCACGTGCCGACCTCCGACGCACCCACGTCGTACGAGGCGATCACTGCTTGCGGCGTGCTCTCGACCGCGGTCGGCGGCAGGGGAGTGGAGGCGCCGAAGGGGACGACCTCGAGCTCGAGCGCGTTTCGCAGCGATGGCGGCCACTGCAGCATGAACACGACGCGCTCCGCCGACGCATCGACGACGACCGGCTGCGGCGCAGCGGGGCCGGCGCCGCTGAGCGTGTCGTGATGATGCGTCGCCAGCGACGCCGTGTTGCCCTTGAGGATGCTCACCAGCGTTTGCGCGAACTCGTCGTAGACCGTCGTGGCGCTGATGGCGATGTAGGACACGCCCGCCGTTTCCAGCGCCATGTTGCGCAAGAGCGCGTCATCGACCGAAGACGGCGTGCCGAAGCCGATGGCGCGGATGGGGATGAAGCGTTGGTGCAGCTCCGCCGGCAGACCGCTCACCGGCGCCAGGCTCAGGAAACCGCTCGGCGCGGGCGTGATGAGTGGCGCCGTATTCTGCTTGCCGTCCGTGACCACGATCAGCGAGAGATCGTTCTTCGGATCGTTCTTCCACTGCTCCATCGCCTCGTTGATGGCGTCGCCGATCGACGTCGAGCCGCCCGGCGTCAGCGAGTCCACCGTGCTGGTGACCGCGTTCCAGTTGTGCGACGGGCCGGGGAGATTCGTGCCGCGCTGGACGAAAAAGTTCGCCGGCGCATCCGCGCCCGCGATCGCCTGCGACGTTGCTGACGAATCGAAGAACACCACGCCGATGCGATCCTGCGACCACTCGCCGGTGCCGGTGGGCTGATCGATGAGGCGCCACGCGGCGAGAAACGCATCCAGCGCCGACTTCAGAATCACCACCTTCGTATCGCCGCCGCCGGCGTCCGGGGGGAGCTCGTTCATGCTTCCCGACTTGTCGAGCACCAACGCGACGTCGAGCGGATGGCGGCCGCGATTCGTGGCCGTGAGCTGCGGCGCTACGCCGTCGGCGGATGGGATCAACGTCGCCGGCGCTTCGGCGGTGCGTTTCGACGGCTGCGAACAGTCGACGTCCGGCGCGGCCACCACGTACGTCGTCACGCGATACTCCGTCACGTCCTGGGAGCCGACGAACCGCATGGCCACGTTCTTCTCCACCGCGCTCGCGCCGAGGCAAAAGTCGCCGCCGAAATTCGAAAGCGGACGATAGGTGATCCGCACCGCGTTCCCCGGCCCCGACTCGAACTTCACCGAGTCCCCGCCGACCATCTGCGTCTGGCCGAGATTGACCGTGGTCGTCCCCTCGACGATCAGCTGCGCGCCCGCCGGCGCCGCATCGAGGGTGAGCGTCACCCGCACCTCGCCCGTTTCCTGATTGGCGTTGAAGCGCTGCGGCACCTTGAGCTTGAAGCTCTCCGTGGCAAACGCGGAGACGGCGAAGGAGAGGAGGATCCCCAGGAACACAGCCGTTCTTTTCATATGGAAAGAGTGTACGCCGGCGGTCGGCGGCAAGGGGGCGGGCCGCTCGATCCCGAGCGAGGGACCTGGGCGGGGCGGCGCGCGAAACACGCGAATGGCGCCCCGCCCGTCCAGGTCCCGCGCTACGCTCGCGATGACAGACGCGTTGAGGCTTCACACCTTCACGATGTCGAGAGAGTCGACCTGCAGCAGCAGATCGTCGTGCGCACCGCGTGGACGTTCCGCCAGCAGGATGACAGTGATGGTCTGTCTCGACGAGTCGCTGATCGAGGCCTCATACGTTTCGGTGAAGTCGCCGCTTCGCGCGCCCTCAAAGGCGATGGACTTGAACACGGCGCCGATGACGATGAGGACCGTCGTTTGCGCGCCTTCGGCTTGCTCGGTGAAGCCGCGGACAGTCACGGAGAGATTGGCGGGACCGCCTTTCACCGGGAACTCGACCGAACCGATCCAGCAGCCACTCGTCTCACCGTGGCGAAGCGCGACTTCCGCGCCGCTCAGCAGGAGCGCCAACTGATCCTGGATCGTCGTGCTCGCGGCGAAGCTTTTCTTCTTTCCCACCCCCGGCTTGATGACCGTCGGTCGAGACCATTGCAAGGAGCTCATCATTCACCTCCGTAGCATCATGGAGGGACAGAGAACTGTGAATCCCCGATCCGCGACTATCGCAGCGCCGGCCCCGCCGCTGCCGCCCGCCGGAGATACTTCGACGCGCGCGGGCTGTCCCGGATCGCGCGAGCGAGACGCGCCAGTTGATCGCCGGACGGGCGATGTTCAAAGTCGCCGTTGACGATGGCGCGCAGTTTCGGCTCGGTGGTCAGGAGCTGCGCGACTTCCAGCTGCAGCGTGCTGCGGTGCGACGCGAGCTCGAAGTCGGTGGGCGGCGGGTCATTTGGGTTGATGCCGAGGATTTTTACGAGGTCGGTGATCCAGTCGACGCCGATTTCGCCGTTCGGGCGGCGGACGGGATGCGCCGGCTTGTCGACGTCGAGCGCGCGATTCGCTTTGAGCAAACCGGCGCCGAATTGCTCCACCGCGCCGCGTCGCTTCGGCAGTTCGGCGGTGCTCACGAGCGCGTCGTAGGCGGACTGCGACTTGATCCAACTCCGCCACTCGTCGTCCGTGAATTCGGCGCGATGCATTTGCAGCCACAACGCGGCGGCGGCTGCGACTTGCGGTGTGGCGGCGGAGGTGCCGCTGAAGCTGAACTGGATCTGATTCGGCACGAACGTCGACGTGCCGTGGCGGCTGGTGATGTTCGGCGAGGACGCGGTCAGCGTGCGGTCTTTCATCATGTGCGCGGGACCGTAGCTGCCACGCATGATCCAGCTGAACGCGTCGCCGCGCAGCACGGAGAGGAACCAGCTCGGATTGAGTCCGTAGCTGCGGCCGGACGCGGTCATGCCGGAGACGGGCGTCGACGTCGTGAAGCGCGCCGGGTAGACCATCGTGTGCGGCGGGATGTCGATGTTGAAGAAGGGGATGGGGAGGTGCAGAAAATCGGCGGCGGCGAAGAACATCGGGACGCCGCTGGCGTAGGCGTCGTTCACGGCATCGCGCAGGAAAAACGACGGCGCGCCGCCCATGCTCATGGAGATGACGTCGGCCTTGTTGGCGATGGCGTTGAAGATGCCTTCGGCGACGTACATCGGGAAGATGAGGATCACCGACGGCGACACGCGATAGGTGAAGACCTCGGCTTGCGGAGCGCCGCCGACGTAGTCGGCGTACTCCGGATAGCCGTTCCCGCCGGCGAACTTCACTTTGCCGCCGGCGAGCACGCTGAGCGTCTCCGGGCCGTGGCCGTTCGGCAATCCGCCCTGATAGCAGTCGATGCCGCTCTGCCCGCAGCGGTCGTTCGGGATCATCGACATGGAGAGCGCGGTGTTGAAATTCGGCGGGGTGATGGTGTCCGCGGTCTTGTAGTAGCCGGTATCGAGGTGGGCGATCCGCACGACGCCGGGGCCGGAGAACGACGCGGCCACACGCTCGCGCGCTTTGCGCAACTCGGTCTGATCGTCATCCTGATGCCACGCTGCTCTCTTCACGTTCGGCCATTGGAAGGAAGCCGCGCCGCAGGCGATGACCGTTCCCTCCGCTCCACCCGGACACGGCTTCTTCGCCGCCTCGGCACGCGCCGCCGCTTTCGCGAAACGCCCGCCGAAGCCGCGCAGCTCATACGCGACGACCGGCTCGACCTCGATGATCTGCCCTTCGTCGAGGCCATCGAGAAACTCCGCCACGCGTCCGGCCGCTTTGTTCGCGATGTGTCGATGGGCCGTGTCCCATGGATGCTCGGCGGCAACGATCCGATCCGCGGGCGCCGAGGATGGCGGCGTGAGGAGCAGCCACGTTTTGACGTCGGTGTCGGCACTCTTCGTGAGCGTGTCGTTCGTCGGCGTGAGCGCCGCCATCGGAATGGTGGCCAGCGTTCGCACCGTCCAGCCGTTGATCGTGCCCTGCCGCACCGAGCCGGCCGGCCCGCGCACGGAGACGAGAAACTCGCCGGTGGCGTGAACGCCCGGCGCGACCTCGATCTCCTGCGCGCCGATGTGCACCGCCGCGAGCAGGAGCAACGCCGCAACACGAAGACCGCGCATGGCCGCCTCCCTCCAATGCTGAAGATTCAGGATGGAGAAAATGATACACGGAAGGAGGAACGCGGAACGCGCAACGAACGGCGGTGCAATCCGAACCTCACGAATGGAGCGCCGTCACTCCTTCGTCCCCACCAACGTCACGTCCTGCCAGCCCGCTTTGCGGCAGTCCGCGAGCACGCTGACGATCTCGCCGTACGGCACGCGTTTGTCGCCGCGCACGGCGATGGGACGCGAGGCATACGTCGCACGCAGGTCCCGCAGCGCCGCCGACAATCCATCGCGCCGCACGACGCTCGTTCCGACGTACACGCTGCCGTCTTCCTTCACGGTGACCGGCAGGATGCGATCGTCGACGGAAGCCTCGCTCCTGGTCGAAGGAAGGCTGACCGCCACGCCGTTGACCATCGACGGCAGCACGACCATGAAGATGATCAACAGCACCAGGCAGACGTCGACGAGGGGAGTGACGTTGATTTCCGACTGCAGCGACCGCGATGACGTAGCACGCATGCGCGCCTCCTTGCTTTCCTTCGACACGCGACCGCGCCGCGGCAAAACCGCACATCCATCCGGTGCAATCCGACTGTTCCTGGCGCGAATGTGTTGTATCCGCTCGTGTTCCGGCCGCCGGCGAAGGAATGGACGTTCGATTTGCGCCTGCCGGACGGAACGCGTCGCACCGTTCGACAGGCACCCGTGCGCAACGAGTCGAAGCCGCTCGAACGCGATCCGTCCACCCCGCCCTGGCAGTTCCGCATCGACGGCTCCGTGGCCACGCTGACGATGGACACGTGGGTCACGTACAACGACAGGTGGGATTGGCAGGGTTATCTGCAACGCGCGTTCGAGCAGATGGACGGCGCAGGCGTGGCCGATCTGATCCTCGATCTGCGCGCCAACGAAGGTGGCACCGCGGTCGGCGACACCATCCTCGGCCACCTCATCACGCACGACCTCCCGTTGCGATCGTTCGAGCGCTTCACGCGCTATCGCACCATCCCGCCCGCGTTGCGGCCGTATCTCGACACGTGGGATCGCTCGTTCGATGACTGGGGCGACCAAGCGACGCCGTCGACGACGCGGCCCGGTTTCTACAAGCTCGTGCGCGACGAAGAGGAGGCTCGCGGCACGAGCATCCATCCGATCGCGCCCGCCTTCCGCGGCCGGTCTGGGTGCTCGTCAGCGCGGCGAATTCATCCGCCACCTTCAATTTTGCACTGGCCATCCGCGAGCATCACCTCGGCGCGCTGGTCGGCCAGCCGACGGGCGGGAATCGTCGCGGCATCAACGGCGGAGCGTATTACTTCCTGCGCCTGCCGAACTCGAAGCTGGAGATCGATCTGCCTCTCATCGGTTACTTTCCTAGCGGCGAGGAGCCGAATGAAGGCATCGCGCCGGACGTCCTGGTGCGCCCAACGATCGAGGACCTCCGCAAGGGACGCGATCCGGAGATGGCGCGCGTGCGGTCGATGATCGACGCGCGTTGACCTCAGTCCCGCTCTTCCATCCGCCGCGTTGATCCGCCGTACGATTTGCGAGTGGTACCGTGATCGATATGGCGGACGAACGGGACGATCTGTCTGGCCGATCGCTGGAGTCGTTTTATGTCCAGCATCTCAACGCGCTGATGGACATCGCGGTCGCGCAATTTCGCGTCTCGGATGATGTGGCCGAGGAGACGGCGCACGAGATCCTGATCTCGAGCTTGCGGAACATGGTCAAGGCCACGGATCTCGAGGCGTGGCTGGCCGGCGCCATGCGTCAAGCCCTCGACATCCGCATGGTTGGCCACGAGCAGCAAAGCCATTGATCGCGGCGCGGCCGATTCAGTTGCTCTTGCCGAACTGCCACCACTTCTTCTTGCGCACGAGATTCCTGCCCCGCGCCGCGACATAGCAGCCCGAGCAGATGATCGTCACGTCCGCGACTTCCGCGGCCCGATCGGTCCATTCGCCTTCGTCGGCGCGCACGCGTTCGCAGTCCGCGCACCACGCGTCGGGGAACTCGTCGGTCGATGACTCATCGAAGACGAAGCCGAGGTTCTTGCCGGTGACGAGGTGGCGGCAGACGTAGGTCGCCATCGACGGACCGTGCGTCGTGCAGTGAATCGCTTGTGGCGCCGTGGCTAAGGCGCGTTCGAGATCGGCCCAGCGTTCGTGGTCTCTGCGCGCGCGAACGACGTCGCCGAGATCTTCATGCAACTGCGGAATGGCGACATAGGCCTGATCGCCGATGAGCTCATCGAGGAGCGAGATCAGCGCCGGCGTGCACTGGCTTTCCGGAACGACGAACTTGCCCGTCACGAGGAACGCTTCCGTCTTCTCATGCGGCGCCTGCGGCTGATCCCGCAACTCGATCGGGATCATGTTCACCTGTTCGTCGTGGACGTAGAAGAAGGTCTCCTCGGGTAGCTGTTCGTTCAGACCTTTCAGAAATCCGGAGCGCGGCTGCCGTGCGCGAAAGCGATAGCGGCGGTATTCGCCGGCGCGCAGCTTCTGCAGGAGCGGGAAGCGCGGCGTGCGTTCTTTTCCGTCGTCGCGATAGCTGACCGGTGCGCCGTCGAACAGCACGATGTCGCCGTAGTCGACGACCATGTCATAGATCGTGGCGTTGGCGATTTTGCCGGTGCAGAGCGTGTCGCGCTCGATCCACAGGTTCTCGAATCCGGGATCCGAGTCGACGACGTGCGCGGCGGGATCGATTCCTTCCCCGAGGCCGGACACTCGGACCTGAACCGGATCGAAAGTTCCGACGAATCGACCGTCGTCGCCGATGTGTCCCTTCATCCCCAGCTCCTGCATCATCGCGTTGGCGGTCTCGTCGTCTCCCGCGCCGGTCGCGCAGATGGCGAGGTTCCAGCGCACGGCTTCGTCGTCGTAGCCAAGCTCGATGGCGCGCTGATTCGCGCGCACGCCTTCTGCCCAGCGCCCGCGCCACTTGTGAAGCAATGCGAGCTTGTAGTGCACCGCTGCGTCGTCCGGCGCGAGTTGCAGCGCGGACTGCATGGCCGCCAGCGCCGTGTCATCGTCCTGGCTGCCGGTCAGCCGCAGCGCCATGGCCAGGCCGCAATAGAGCTCGACGGAGAGATCGCGATCTTCAGCGGGCAACTCGTCGAGGAGTTGTTGGAACACATCGGCGGCCCTCCGCGCCGGCCCGTCCGCGAGCGGCGCGAGGTCCATCGGACGTTCTTCCGCCTCGTCGATCAGCGACGATGCCTCGCGCGCGCGGGCAATGAGATCTTCACGAGAGATGGGCATGGGAGCGCACATTCTAGCGATCGCCGACTGCGATGACGGTCAACGCGCCGATGGAGAACCACGACGCGCGCCGGCCGTCAACGAACGTTGGTGACCCACGGCTCCGTTTCCGGCACCGGCAGCGGCCCGCGTTTCTTCGTGTCGATCGACGTGCGCGAGAGGCCGAAGAGCATGCCTTGCTTGCGAAACGTTTCGCGGCCGTAGATGGGGTTGTATTTGAGGAAGACGCCGAGGCGGTAGAGGGAGCTGAGGTGCGTCTGCCAGTCCCACATGCGCTGGAAGATCGCCAGCGGCGTGTTCCAGTGCGAGCGGCAATACCAGCACGCTTCGGTCAGCTCGTCGGGGGTCATGTTCTTGGGGATGAACGCGGCGTGGTTGAAGCGGTACTCGGGATGCAGCCACCACTTGCCGTCCCACAGCAATCGCCCTTCGCGTTCGAGGCGCGCGTAGAAGGGCGTGTTGGGGTAGGGCATGAGGATGTTGTAGGCCGCGAAGCAGAATTTGTTCTCCATCGCGAATTCGTGCGTGAGCTGGATCGACTCGACGGTGTCGTGATCGTGGCCGAGCGTGAAGGCGGCCCACGTCTGCAGGTGATGCTTGCGCAGAATCTGGCAGCGCGCGGAGTAGTTGTCCCAGGCGCTCCCTTTCTTGAGGTTCGGCGCCTTGCGCATGCCTTTGATGTTGCGCGGGTCGAGCGACTCGAAGCCGATGACGTTGCCGACGCAGCCGCTCTCTTCGAGTAGCTCCATCAGCTCGGGATCGTCGGTCATGTCGATCGATGCCTGCGAGACCCAGCGGATGCGCATGGGGATGAGGTCGCGCAGGAAGAGCTTCGCGGCCTGATGGTTGGAGAGGAAGTTGTCGTCGACGAAGAAGACGAACTTGCGCTCCTGCGCGGCGATCTCGTCGAGGATGTCTTTGGTCTGGCGCACGAAGTGGCTGTGATTGAAGAAGGCGCTGATCGCGCAGAAGTCGCAGCGGAAGCGGCAGCCGCGCGAGAACTGCATCAGCGTGACCGGCAGGTAGCCTTTGCCTTTGAAGAGGTCGCGCCGCGGTTGGACGCCGCCGGGTTGCGGCTCGCCGAGGGTGCCGCGATAGATGCGACGGAGCTTGCTTTCGCGCGCGTCGGCGACGACCTGATGCCACAGACCTTCCGCATCGCCGAGCAGAATGGCGTCGGCGTGCTCCATCGCTTCCTCGGGTGCGAGCGTCGGATGAAAACCGCCCAGGATGACAGGCACGCCGCGCTGACGATATTCGGCGGCGATCTCATACGCGCGGCGCGCGGTGTAGATCTCGACGGTGATGGCGGCGAGATCGGTGGCCTCGTCGTACGGAATGCTCTCGATGCGATCGTCGTAGAGCACGCACTCGACGTCGGGCGGCGTGAGGCCGGCCAGCACGCCGAGCTGCAGCGGCTCCATGCGTCCTTCATCGACGTAGAGGCTGTGCTCGAGGCGGCCGATGTTGGGCTTGATGAACGTGATCTTCACGACGTCACCTCGGTCGCCGTCGATGTCAACGCGGCCGGGCCGCCGAGCGCCTGTCCTTGTTTCGCATGAATCTCGCGATGGGAGATGAGATTCGTAGCCAGATACAGCCCGAGGCGATACGGACTGCGAAGATTCGTGCGGGGCGCGAGCGCACGTTTGGCGATGGAGCCGTACGTGTTGAAGAGGCTGCGCGCGCGATAGCAGCCATCGGTCAGTTCCTCGGCGCTCATGCCGCGCGGATGAAACGTGGCCGCGCCGTAGCGATACGCGGCATCGAGCCACCACCGTTCGTACAGCAACCGTCCCTCGGACTGTAGTCGATCGAAGAGACGCGCGCGTGGCGTCGGCGTGAGCGGATTGAAGTTGGCGAGATAGAAGCGATGCTCGATCGCGAACTCCACGGTGCGCTCGAAGGAATCGGGCGTGTCTTCGTCGTAGCCGAAGACGAACGTGCCGTAGATCATGATGCCGGCGTCCTGCAGGATGCGGATGGCGGTGGCGTAGTCGTGACCGCGCAGGTTCCAGTCCTTCTTCATCTGATGCAGGTTCTTCGCACTCAGGGATTCGAAGCCGACCACCGCGGTCGTGCAGCCGCTCTTCTCGAGCAGGCGCATAAGCTCCGGATCGCGCGCGACGTCGATGGAGACCTGGCACGACCAGCGGATCTTGAGCGGGATCAGCGCGGTGAACAGCTCCTTCGCCTTGGCGACGTCGACGAAGACGTTGTCGTCGACGAGAAAGATGTGGCCGCGGCCGGCGCGTTCGATCTCGGCGACGACTTCGGCCACGGGACGCTGGCGCAGGTTTGCGCCGTAGAACGCGCGGATCGAACAGAACTCGCAGTTGTAGCGGCAGCCGCGCCCGTACTGGATGAGCGTGACCGGCGCGTAGCGCTTGCCGTGGAAGATGCTGCGGTCGGGCATCACGCCGTCGAGTGGCGCGAATCCATCCTGGCTGTAGCGCTGCTGCAAGCGCCCGCGTCGCGCATCTTCCACGACGCGCGGCCACACACCTTCTGCGTCGCCGATCACCACTGCATCCGCGAACTGCAACGCTTCGTCCGGAAGAAACGTCGGGTGATAGCCGCCCATGACCACGCGCACGCCGCGCGCGCGAAACTCATTCGCGATCTGGTAGGCGCGCCGCGCCGTGAACGTCTCGACGGTCATGGCCACGAGATCGGTCGGCTCGTCGTACGGAATCGGCGCCAGCCGTTCGTCGTGCAACACGGGTTCGACATCCGGCGGCGTGAGACTCTTGAGGATGGCGAAGACGAGCGGCTCCATGGCGTCGCCGGAACGCCGCGCGTAGAGGTTGGGACGGACGAACGTAATGTGCAGGCGGATAGCTTACGCCTGCGACCCCTCGTCCGCCCTTCGGGCACCTTCTCCCCTCTCACGAGGGGCGAAGGGCACTAGGCGGGCGCGTGGCAAGTACGCCTTCGCCCCTCGCACAGGGGAGAAGGTGGCCGAAGGCCGGATGAGGGGTCGTTACTCCTGGAACGCTTCGCCGAGGACGTTGGCGAACGCTTCGACGCTGCTCTGGCCGACGCGATAGACCTCTTCGGGCAGTTGGTAGCGGAAGATCACCCGGCCGTTCTTCTCGACGGTGGCGTCGGCGAAGCGGCGCTTGCGGCCGGCGCCGAGGCGGTCGTTGCGGCCGTTGAAGCGGATGACGACGTCGGCTTCGCCTTCGAACTGGATGCTCGGAAATTCTTCGCGCAATGCGCGCGCGAGCTCCGCGGTCATCCCGCCGGCGCGCAAGGCAACGGTGGTCGTGCCGCGCAGCTCGCGGCGCAACACGGCGATGGCGCGATCGTTCGCATCGCTGTCGCCGCCGTCGCGATACGTCGCGGCGCGGCTGAATGCCGGCACAGCGGGCTCGGACGAGTCCTCGTTGCCGGCCGTCTCGCGCGGCGTTTCGACCGGCGGCGTCGGACGCGGAACGACAGGGCGCGGTTTCGGCGCGACGATTTCCGTGCGCGGCGGCGCGACCGTCGTGGTGGTGACGGGCGGCGGCGCGGCGGTGGTGGTCGTGATCGGCGTGACGATCGGCGGCGCGGAGAGTTGCGTTGAATCGGCGGTGCCGCTGGTGACGGTCACCGAGGCTTCGGCGATTTGGGCGGGCGTTTGCGCGGGCGGCGCAGCAGTGGTCGTCGTCGACGACGCGGTGGTCGTCGTTTCCGGCAGCGAGACGATCGAGCCGCTGCGTTTGTCGCGCGGCCACAACAGCAACGCGCCGATGGCGATCACGATCACCACGATGAACATCACCAGCCACAATGGGTTCATCCCCGCCTTCATCTTCTCCGGCGGCGGCGCCGGCGTCGCTGCGCCGTCCGCGGGCAACGGCGTGAGCAGCGTGACCGGTGCGGCGGATGGGGGGACGGGAACGGTCGCCGAGAGCGAGGCTGTCGGCGCGTTGGTGCGGACGGTGTCGCGATGCAGCGTGTCCACCTGCGACTTCGCCGGCGCGACGCGCATGGTGGCGTCGCCATCGAGCGGCGTGGAGACCGTGGCCATGTCGCGCGCATCGGGCAGCGTGCGATCGATCTCTTCAAGCGCCGCCGCGAAGTCGCGCGCCGTGGCGTAGCGCTGATTGCGATCGCGGGCGAGGGCCTTCTCCAAAACCGCCTGCAACGCGGCGCTGCCGGGCATCTCGATCGGCAACGAAACCGTCTGCTTGCGCGGCTCGGTCGCGTGCAGCATGAAGTACTCGTGCGGCGAGGTCGCTTCGTACGGCGGGCGGCCGGTCAGCAATTCGACCAGCACCATGGCCATCGCATACAAGTCCGCGCGCGCGTCGATCTTCTCGCCCTCGGGGATGAAGCCGAGCTGCTCGGGCGCCGCGTAACGCAGCTTGCCGACGAAGATGCCAGTGCGCGTCGACGAGACCGCGTCGGTGTCTTCCACTTTGGCGACGCCGAGGTCGATGATCTTGACCTCATCGTCGGCGGTGATCATCAGATTCTCGGGACTGATGTCGCGATGGATGATGCCCGCGCGATGGATGGCGTCGAGACCGCGCAGCGCCTGCAGCGTGATGCGCACGGCCTGGCGCGGCGGCAGCGTGCCGCGCGTGCGTAGACGCTGCGCGAGATTCTCGCCGGCGATGAACTCCCACACCATGTAATGCGCGCCGTCCGGCAGCGAGGCGAAGTCGTGCAGCGTGGCGACGTTCTGGTGCTGCACCTTCGTCGCCGCGCGCGCCTCGCGGAGGAAACGATCCTTCGCGTCGGTGTTGCCGGAGATGTGCGGATGGACGACTTTGATGACGCGCGCCGAGCCGAGAAACGTGTGCGTGGCCTTGTAGACCTCGCCCATCCCGCCTGCGCCGAGGCGCTCGGTGATCGTGTAGCGCCCGTCGAGAGTGTCGCCCGGTTTCATGCGGGGTGCAGTTTAACGCGACACCGGACGGGTCGGCGGTCGGCAGTCGGCGGTTGGCAGTAGCGACGGCGCACCGTCACGGTTTCTCTACTGCCCGACTGCCGACCGCCAACCGCCAACTAGATGAATCGCGGGTCGGCGGTCGGCGGTCGGCAGTCGGCGGTCGGCAGTAGCGACGGTGCACCGTCACGGTTCCTCTACTGCCCGACGGCCGACTGCCGACCGCCGACTAAGAATTACTGAATCGTGCCGTACGGCTTGAGCTGCTCCGCAACTTTCGACTTATCCCCGACCACCACGATGGCCAGCTTGGCCGGATCGATGTAGGTCTTGGTCAGGCGCTGGATGTCGGCGGGCGTGAGCGCGTAGACGTTCTGCACGTAGTTGCGCACGTAGCTGTCGCTGAGACCGTAGAGATCGAGGAAGGCCAGCTGCGCGGCGATGCCGGGGCGCGAGGAATTGCGCAGCACGAACGTGCCGGCCAGATAGTTCTGGATGCCGCGCAACTCTTCGGCGGTCGGCGGCTCGTTGCGCAGGCGTTCGATCTCGCCGAGGATTTCCTTGATCGAGGCGCCGGTGACGTTGGTGGTCACGTCGGCGTTCTCCGCCCACGCGCCGGCGCCGAGGCGCGAGCTGACCGCGCTGTTCGGCGAGTACGTGTAGCCCTTCTGCTCGCGGATGTTCGACGTGATGCGCGAACCGAACGAACCGCCGAGAAGCGCGTTGGTGACGGTCAGGGCGAGATAATCGGCGTTGGTGGCGTCGATCACCGGCAGGCCGATCGACACCGTCGACTGCACGGCGCCGGGACGATCGATGAACGACAGCGAACGCGCGCTCACCGGCGTCACCTGCGGCTTCGTGGCCGGAGTGCCGGCGGCCCAGTCGCCGAGGCTGGCGCGGACCGCGCCCTCGACGGCGGCGGCGTCGAATTTGCCGACGACGTACAGGAACGAACGCGCCGCGCCGAAGTTCTTGGCGTGGAACGCGCGCACCTGATCGATGGTGTAGCCCTGCAATGCGGCTTCGGTGGGGAACATGCGCCCGTACGCGCTGTTGCCGAACAGCACCTGCGAGAAACGCTCGGCGGCGAGCTGCCCGGGCTGGCTGCGGCGGATGGAGAGATCGCGCGCGAGGTCGGTGCGGATGCGCGCGAGATCGGATTCGGGGAACGACGGATGGCGGGCGACGTCGGCGATCAGCGCGACGGCGGCGGCCGCGGATTCGGAGAAGACGTCCGTGCCGATGGTGGTCTGGTTCGTCCCGACGTTGACGTCGAGCGCGCCGCCCATCATGGCCATGTCGCGCGCGATCTGCTGCGGCGAGCGCGTGGTGGTGCCTTGTTCCATCATCGAGCCGGTGAGATCGGCGAGCCACACCTCGCTCGCGGATTCATCGACGTTGCCGGTCTGCGTGACCAGGCGGATGGTGGCTTTCGGCACTTCGCCGTATTGCACGAAGCGGACTTTGAGACCGTTCGGAAGATCGAAGCGGCGGATCTCCGGAATCGCGAAATTGCGCGGCGTGCCGGGAGCGGGCGGCGCCTGTTTCGCGGTTTGAGCGAACGCGGAGAACGCGCAGAGGAGGGCGAGAGCGAGCGTAGTGAGTTTCTGGATGCGCATGAGTGTCTCCTCAGCCCTTCGGCACGACCATCAGCACGGTGCGATTCGACGGGCGCAGATACTCCTGCGCGGTCTTGCGGATCAGCTCCGGGGTCACCGCGGCGAAGCGTTCCTCGACGTGATTGATGCGCTGCGGGTCGTCGTAGAAGAGCGCGTACGACGCGAGCAGATCGGCGCGGCCGAAGCCGAAAAGACCTTCGATCTCGTCGTACAGCGAAGAGCGCATTTTCACGCGCGCGCGCTCCATCGTCGCCGCGTCGACGGTCTCGTTCTGCAGGCGCGTCACCTGCGCGTCGATGGCGGCCAGGATTTCGTCGGCGGTCTTCTCTTTGTCGTGGAAGAGCCAGGTCGTGTAGAGCGTGGGGCCGTTGATGTTGAACATGTTGCCGAGGGCGTTGATCGAGGAGCTGACCTCGCCGGTGAGACCGCGCGTCTGCACCAGATCCTGATACAGCCAGCTGTCATTGCCGGAGGCGAGGATCTGATCGATGAGCGCCATCGCGTAGTATTCGGGCGTGTCCTGCGGCGGCGTGTGATAGCCGATCGCCAGCGCCGGACGCGGCGCCTTGTCGTCGACTTTCGTCTCGCGCTTCTCGGCGGTCTGGCGCGGCTCGGAAATGTCCGGCTGCGGCGGCTGCGGCTGCGCGGGGATCGGGCCGAAGTACTTCGTCACGAACGCCATGGCCTGCTGCGGATCGAAGTCGCCGACGATGGCCATGGCCGCGTTGTTCGGCGCGTAGTAGGTCTTGAAGAAATTGCGCGCGTCTTCCAGCGTGGCCGCGTCGAGATCGGTGAGATCGCCGTAGAAGTTGTGCGCGTTGTACCAGTTCGTGTTCGCGTACTGCGGCAGATCGAGCCAGGGGAACCCGCCGTACGGCTGATTGAGCACGTTCACGCGGACCTCGTTCTTCACGACGTCCTTCTGGTTCTGCAGGTTCTCGCCGGTGATGGCCAGACCGCGCATGCGGTCGGCTTCGGCCCACAGCATCGTCTCCAGCGTGTGCGTGGGGACGATCTCGAAGTAGTTCGTGAAATCGAACCGCGTGGAGCCGTTCAGCACGCCGCCGTTGGTCTGGATCAGCTTGATGAACTCCATCTTCCCGAGATTTTCCGAGCCCTGGAACATGAGGTGCTCGAAGAGATGCGCGAACCCGGTGCGATCACGCGGCTCGACGCGGAAACCGATGCCGTAATAGATGGCGATGATCGCCTTCGGCGCCGTGTGATCCGGCGAGAGCACGACCTTCAGCCCGTTGTCGAGCTTGTGATACTCGACCGGCACCGAGAACCCCGCCGGCTGCGGCATCGCCATCGGCGGCAGACTGCTGGCGGCCGGCGTGGCCGGCATCGGCATCGGAACGGAGGTGGCGGGGGCGGGGGTGGGGGGAGGAGTAGTGGTGGCGCAGGCTGCCGCGAGCAACACGATCGCCGCGGCAAAGACTTGTTTCATGGGGCCTCCTTAACGACAAATTGAAAATTGAAAATTGAAAATTGAAAATCGGACAAGGGCGCTCGCGAGAAGCGTGCCCCGATTTTTCAATTTTCAATTTTCAATTTTCAATTTCGCAGCTATGCGCTGAGCTTCTCCCAGTCTCCCTCCGGCGCGTCCTGCGCCAGGGCGAGGCCGCCGTCGGAGCCGATGAAGACGGGGTCCTCCATGTAGCGGACGCTGCCGCCGCCGACGTTTTGCAGGGCGGCGCTCAGGGCTTCGGAGAGGCCGTGGATGAGGCCGCCGCCGCCGGAGAGGATGATGTTGTTGCGGACGCGTTCCTGGAACTCGGGCTCGACGCGGGCGAGGAGATCGAGCATCGTTTCGATGATCGGCGGGAGGATGGTCTCGCACGCGGCCTTCATCTCGTTGGTGATGTCCAGTTCGGTCGGCACGCCTTTCACCGGCGCGGTCACGACCACGGGGCCGGGCGCTTCGCCGACGAAGCTGTGCTTTTCCTTCCACTCGCGCACCATGAACACGGTCACGTTCGCCTGCGGGTAGCGCTCTTCGATCAACTTCAGGAGCTGCGTGTCGATCGAGTCGCCGGCGATGGTCAGCGTGCGCTGGTCCTCTTCGGTCGGATAGCGCCCCTTCATCACGCAGAAGTCGGTGGTGCCGGCGCCGATGTCGATGATCATCGTGTGCAGCAGCGCGTCCAGTCCGTACGCCACCGCGAACGGCTCGGTCACGATCAGCAGGCTGTCGACGATCCCTTTCATCGCGTTGCGCAGATACTGCTTGTTCGTGCGCAGCGACGCCGCGGGCACGCCGACCACCGCGCGCACGTTCGCCGCGTCGATCTTGCCGCTGGAACCGTTCACCCCGACCAGCCGCAGCAAGTGCTTGAGCAGCTCGCGCACCGCTTCGACGTCTTTTTCCGATCCTTCCTTCAGCAGGCCGCGCTCGAGCGGGCGGTGCAGGTCGAGCATGGTGCGATTGGCCACCGCTTCATGTCCGATCAGCACTTCGCGCTTCAAAACCTTGCGCGCCACCATGTCCACGGGCCAGCCGACGAAGCTGTCGACGACGAAACGCTCGCCGTTGGACGCCGAGATGGCGCTGCGCGACGTGCCGAGGTCGATGCCGACGTTGAGGATCTCAGCCATTCTGTTCAATTCCTTTCGGCGGCGTCGCCGTCGCGGCGTTCGCGCCCGAATACGCGCGAATCCCCTCGAACAACGCCGCGGCGATCTTCTGCCGGTACTCCGCCCGGCGCAGCATCGCCGACTCTTTCTCGTTGGAGATGCAGCCGACTTCCGCGAGGATGGCCGGCATGTCGGTGGCCACGAGCACGATGAACGGCGCGCGCTTCACGCCCCAGTTCTCGAGCCCGGGATCGTCGTCGCGCAGCGACGTGAAGAGCTGCTGCTGCACCGCTGCCGCGAGCTCGTGCGATTCATCGCGGCGCGCGTCGGCGTAGACGTCTTCGAGCAGCTTGCGCATGTCCGAGACCGAATAGCCCGACACGCGATTCTCGCGCGCGGCCAGTTCCGTCAGCTTCGGATCGCTGGTGGCGCCGAGGTAATAGGTCTCGATCCCGCGGCTCTCGGTGTGCTTCTCGAGCGCGTTCACGTGGATGGAGACGAAGATGTCGCTCTTCGAGGCGTTGGCGAGCACCGCGCGATCCCTCAGAGCAACCGTTCGGTCGCCTTCGCGTGTCACGACGACGTCGAAGCCGTTGCTCTCCAGCAGCGTGCGCAGGCGCTGGCCGATGTCGAGCGTGATCTCCTTCTCCATCACCTGCGCCGCGGTCGCGCCGGGATCGGTGCCGCCGTGTCCGGCGTCGAGCACGATGCGGCGCACGGCCAGCGGGAACGCCGAGGACGTCATGCGCTCGGGCGTGCCGGAAGCATCCGGTGCGACGAGATTGACGCGATGGGTGTTCGGACGCACGAACGGCAGCGCCGACATCTTCGTCGTCACCGGCGATTCACCGGTCACGTTCGCGATCATGAACGACGAGCCGGCGAGCGTCAGCGGCAGCAGCACGAACGACGCGCGGCGCATCCACAGACGCCACAGTCGGTTGCCGGGACGCAATGCGCGCGGCGGCACGCCTCGAATGATGTCGAGGTTCTCCGCCACTGCCTGCTGCAGCATCCGGCGCTTGACCCGCTCGATGTTCGCCGCTCTCATACCCGACACTTGGCGGCGATTGTACCGCCTGAGCCGCTGTCATCCCGAGCGGAGCGAGGGACCTGGGCGTGTGCGGGCGCCATGCGTGATCTTCGTGCCCCGCCCACCCGGTCCCTCGCTACGCTCGGGATGACAGCGGCGGCCTGCCTTACAGATCCACTTTCGCCGGCTCCGGAATCTCCTTCAGCAACTCGTATCCCTCCGAGCGCGCCACGTACGTGGCGATGGTCAGATCGCCGGTCACGTTGAGCGTGGTGCGGCACATGTCGAGGATGCGGTCGACGCCGAGGACGATGCCGATCAGGGCCGGGTTCACGCCGATCTGCGCGAGCACGACGATGATGAACGGGATCGAGCCCGAAGGCACGCCGGCGGTTCCGATGCCGCCGAGGATGGCCAGGTAGAGCACCATCAGCTGCTGGCCGATCGACAGATCGACGCCCGCCAACTGCGCGAGGAAGAGCACGGTCACGCCTTCGAAGAGCGCGGTGCCGTTCTGATTCGCCGTCGCGCCAACGGTCAGTACAAATGAATTGATGTGCCGCGGTACGCCCAGGTTCTCTTCGGAGACGCGTAGCGCGGTCGGCAGCGTCGCGTTCGACGACGACGTCGAGAAGGCGGTGATCATCACCGTCTTGATGCGGCGGAAGAACTCGATCGGGCTGATGCGCGAGAGCAGCGCCACCGACGCCGAGTAGACGCCGAACATGTGAATGGCCAGTCCGATCAGCACCGTCACCACGAACCAGCCCAGGCTCAGGAGCAGCTCGAACCCGAAGCGCGCGGTCATCGTGAAGAGGAGACAGAACACCGCGTACGGGCCGAGGCGCATCACCACCTGGATGGCCACGGTGGTCGCGGCGAAGATCGCTTCCAGCACGCCGATGAGAGGCGCCGCGGTCTCCGTCGGCACCATGGTGATGCACGCGCCGAAGAAGACGGCGAAGAACATCAGCCCGAGCATGTCCGGCGTTTCCTTGCCGCCGATGGAATTGAAGATGTTGGTGGGGACGATGGTCTTGATGACTTTGAGCAGCGGCGCGTCGGTCGATTTCGTTCCGCCGATGGCGCTTTCCACGCTCTTTTCCGCATCGCCCTTGAAGCGTTCTTCCAACCGCGCGCTCACCTCGGGCGAAATGCGTTTGCCCGGTTTGATCGTGTTCGCCAGCGTCAAGCCGATCACGACGCTGATCGCGGAAATCACCAGCGTATAGAGGAGCGACTTCACGCCGATGCGGCCGAGGCGGCGGAGATCGCCGAGACCGGCCACGCCGACGACGAGACTGGAGAACACCAGCGGCACGACCAGCAAGAGCAACAGTCGCAGGAAGAGCTGTCCGATGGGATGCGTGACCTGATCGGTGAAGGAGATCAGATTCGGATCGCTCGCGCCGAGGATGCTGTTGAGCGCGCCGCCGACGATCGCGCCGAGCACGAGGCCGATCAGGATTTTGGTGTGAAGAGGGATCCCCTTGCTGTCGGACGCAACCATGGCGGGGCATGGTACACCGTGAGTCGGCGGTCGGCAGTCGGCGGTCGGCCGTAGCGAGCGGCTTCGCCGCGGCGTCTCTACTCCTCGGTCTTTTCTCCTGCCGACTGCCGACCGCCGACCGCCGACTCATTCCCCGACTCATCTCCGCTGTCGATCGCGAACGATTGCCGGATGTCGCTCGAGGTCATGTAGTGCAGCTTCTCGTTCTGCTGGTATTGCGCGGCGTCGACGACCAGGCGATTGAGCACGCGGAAGTGGCGCTTTTCATGGGTGTAGCGTTTGATCTCCGGATAGAGCGCGCCCGCGGCCGCCAATGCGAACGCGAACATGGTCTCGAAGATCGGCACGAAGGGGAGGGCGATGATGATGCTGCCGATGAACAGGCCGATCAGCGCGAAGACGAATCGCGCCACCGGATCGCCGCCGCGCCACACGCCGAATTTCGCGTTCTCCAGCGCATTCATCTCCCGCGCGGCGGTGATGTACTGCGGCATGGCCGTGTCCAGCACTTCCGTCTCCAGCGTCTTCCAATACGCGGGAGAGCCGCCGAACTCGTCGTACGCCTTTTTGACCTGCGCCAGTTTTTCCTTTGCCACGCGCAGCAGCTGAAACTCGGCTTCGTCGTAATCGAAGCTGCGGCGGCGATGCTCGCATTCTTCGAGCACGGCGAAGAGGACGCTGCCGAAGTCGTATTCGGGGCCGGCGATGTTCAACATGCGGTTACTGGTTTCCGTCCTGTTGCTGCTGGATCACGCGCAAGACGCCCAGCTGCTGGAGGAGTTTGTTGCCGTCGATGATCACGTTGCCATTGGGGAGCTTGGGGATCTGGCGGATCTCTTTTTTCTGCAGGGCGTCGATGAGCTGCAGGCTGACATAGGCATCGCCCGCGCTGCCATTGAGCGCCGCGCGTTCTCTCCGAATGCCCTCGGAGACCGCACTCTTTTCCGCGACCACGGCCTGCGCTTCCTGTTCGCGGCGGCCGAGGTAAGCGTCGGCGCCGCGTTTGGCCTGTTCGAGCTCGCCCTGCGCGCGCGTCAATTGCTCGGTCAGTGCGGCGATCTTCTGTTGCAGATTGGCCTGATTCGATTCGAGCGTGGCCAGGATCTCGGCCTCCAGTTTCTCGGCCTGCTTTTCCGCTTCTTTGCGCTGGTTGATCAGCTTCTGGTAATCGGGCTTGAAGGCGAAATTGCCGAGGATGACCTGCTCGACGATGACGCCATAAGGAGCGAGGTGCGCGCCGAGAATGCGCGTGGCATCGCTGGCCGCGCGGAAGCGCAAATCCGGGTTGTAGTACTCCTCGGAATCGAGGCGATTGAGGACGTCGCGCACATACGCACGCGCCTGCGGCCTCACCAGCCGCGCTTCGAGCATGCTCGTGGACGGCGCGGCCAGCTCCCAGATGCGAACCGCTTTCGACGGATCGATGCGCCAGCGCACGGTGACGTCGGTCTCGATGTCGTTGCCGTCGCGGGTCTTGAAACGCAGATCGTCTTTGCGTCCCCCGCGCGTCGATTGCGCGGACATGACCAGGCTCTGCGTGGAGACGTCGAACTTCGTCCAATCATTGACGATCGGTGTGAAGAAATAGGTGGCGCCGGGAGGAGCGACTTCGGTCGAGCGCGTGATCTTGTTGAAGCGAATGCCCACCTCGGTGGCCTCGGTCGCATGAGGCGTACAAGCGGCGGAGCTCAGGAGCGTCGCGGCGGCGAGTGCAATGACAGTCGTTTTCATGTGCGTCCTATTGCGATCCGAGCTTGCTGAGGTCGGTCGGGTCTTCGCTGATGTAAATCGGACCTTTGATGCTGTTGAGCAGCGCCAGTCCTTTGCGCAATCGCAGGAGCTTGTCGGAGCCGGCGCCTTCCATCGCGCGGTTGATCAGCTCCGTTCCCTGTGCTTCCGCTTTGCGCACGAGCAGATCGGCCTCGGCGTGACGCGAGCGGACGTACAGATCGCGCTGCGCGTTGATGCCGGTGATCTGCGCTTCGAATTCAGCGGTCTTGATGTTGATGAGGTTCTGTCCCTGCGCCGCGGTCTGGCGCAGGCGCGTATCGACCTCGGCCTGCTTGGCGAGCGCGCGATTGGTGAGCACCGACTGGTCCTGGATTTTCTTCTGCTCGGTGAGCGACTGGAAGGTTTCCGGATAGTCGTATTGGCGAATGAGGACGTCGGCGAGCTGCAGGCCGTTTTCCTTGAAGCTGGCCGCGAGCTCCTGTTTGAGGTTGTGCGCCTTGAGCAACCTTTGATCGCGATAGAACTCCTCGGCGCGCAGCTCGCCGAGGTGCTGCTTGACGGAGGGATCGGTGAGGCGGATGACGACGTTGTCTTCGTAAGCGCGGCCGAATCCGAATCGCGAGACGACCAGGAACGGATCGGCGACGCGATAGATCACGGTGACGTCGACGGCGACCGGATATCCGTCGACGGTGGGCACGTTGATCGCGCCGACGGTGCGGTGATCGGCGCCGCGCTCGCTTTCGTCGTTCGTAAATTCGATCAGCTGAATATTGCGCGGGAAGGTCTGGATCTTTTCGTATCCCGCGATCTGGCGCCGATATCCGGCGCGCACCAGCTCCTTCTGCAGACCCTTGCTCGGCCCGAATGCGATCTGGCGCATGCCGATCTGATCGGGCGCCACGTAGGTGATGAAGCATGCTCGCAGGAACAGCAGCGGGGAGATGACCAGCAGCAACTTGAGCACGAGCGACGCGCATCCGCCTCCGCGCAACGACGGCAACTTGACCGGAAACCGCGCCTTGAACCGCGGCGGGATCGACGCACTCTCGAACATGTTGGCTTCTCCTGGACGATGTGCGGCGATTCTACGCTGAGGCTGTCTCCGGAGCGCCGGCGTCCCGCCGGCTGATGCGAGGGCGTCCCGCGCCTGAGCCTGGGCGGGAGGGCGGCAGCGGGACGCTGCCCCATCAGCCGGCGAGGACGCCGGCGCTCCGCACGACCTTTGCTAGAATGCGCATTCCTTCGGCGCCGCGCACGTCACTTGCGCGAGGGCCCTTTCCAACCACAACAAGGAGTATCGATGACTGCAACGCTCGAATTGACTCACCAGTTTGACGCCGCTACGTCCGCGGGACGGCCGGCGTACAAGGTTCGCGATCTGAACCAGGCCACGCTGGGCCGCAACGAGATCCGGCTGGCCGAGCACGAAATGCCGGGGCTCATGGCCGTGCGCGAAAAGTACGGCAAGGACAAACCGCTCCAGGGCGCGCGCGTGATGGGCTCGCTGCACATGACCGTGCAGACGGCGGTCCTGATCGAAACGCTGCACATCCTCGGCGCCGACGTGCGCTGGGTGAGCTGCAATATTTTCTCGACGCAGGATCACGCCGCGGCGGCGGTTGTGGTCGGACGCCCGGAGACGGGCGGCACGATCGAAAACCCGCGCGGCATTCCGGTGTTCGCATGGAAAGGCGAAACGCTGGAAGAGTATTGGTGGTGCACGTCCGAGGCTCTGATGTGGCCGGACGGAAGCGGCCCGACGCTGATCGTCGACGACGGCGGCGACGCCACGTTGCTGGTCCATAAAGGAGTCGAATTCGAAGGCCACGGCCGCGTGCCCGAGTTCAATCCCGCCGACGAGCCGGAAGAGTGGGGCGTCATTCTCGATCTGCTGCGCGCGGAGCTCGCGCGCGATCCGCAGCGCTGGACGCGCGTGGCCAAAGACCTGCGCGGCGTTTCCGAAGAGACGACCACCGGCGTGCATCGCCTGTATCAGATGCAGGAAGCGGGAACGCTCCTGTTCCCGGCCATCAACGTCAATGACTCCGTGACCAAGTCGAAATTCGACAACATCTATGGCTGCCGGCATTCGGTGATCGACGGCCTCAATCGCGCCACGGACGTGATGATCGCCGGCAAGCTGGCGGTGGTGGCCGGTTATGGCGAAGTGGGCAAAGGCTGCGCGCAGGCATTGCGCGGCCAGGGCGCGCGCGTGGTGGTCACGGAGATCGATCCGATCTGCGCGCTGCAGGCTGCAATGGAAGGATTTTCCGTGCGCACGCTGGAGAGCGTCGTGGAGAAGGCGGACATCTTCGTCACCGCCACCGGCAATAAGGACGTCATCACGGCCGAGCACATGGGCCGCATGAAGCACAACGCCATCGTCAGCAACATCGGGCATTTCGACAATGAAATCGATATGGCCGGACTGAAGAAGGTCTCGGGCATCCGCAAGAACAACATCAAGCCGCAGTACGACGAGTGGGTGTTCCCTGACGGCCATGCCGTGCTGATCCTGGCGGAAGGGCGCCTCATGAATCTCGGCTGCGCGACCGGCCATCCGTCGTTCGTGATGTCCGCTTCCTTTACGAACCAGGTGCTGGCGCAGATCGCACTGCAGCAGAACAAGGGCGAGTACGGCAAGCAGGTTTATGTACTGCCGAAACAGCTCGATGAAGAAGTGGCGCGCCTGCACCTGCAGCACCTGGACGTGGAATTGACCACCCTGACGCCGGACCAGTCGCAATACCTGGGCGTTCCGGAAAGTGGCCCTTATAAGTCCGACCACTACCGTTATTGACGTCTCTTTGTCGTTTCGATTGTGTTTTGAAGGCGAGCTGCGGCTCGCCTTCACTGTTTTTCATTGACAATGCGCATTGTGTTGCACAAGACTTTGTGCGTGTGAAGGAGGAGTGAATGCCAAGACCCAGGAAAAATGCGGCGTCCCCACCGGCGAAGTTATCCGGCGGCCAGGCGTCGTATGTTCTCGACCGGTTGCTCAAGGAACGCCGCGTTTCCCAGTCCGACGTCAATCAGTACGTTTCCGAAATGTCCCGTGAGATCAGCGATCTCGAGGCGCGCTTGCAGCACCTCAGAGACGCGGTCGGCGGCGCCGCCAGTGCAGCCGCTTCGGGAATCGCATCGGCCGCCGCGTCTGCCGTTGCTGCAGTGCGTCGTGGTCGCAAGCCCGGTCGTCCTGCGGGCAGTAAGGCGAGCGGCCGTCCGCCGGGACGCCCGCCTGGCCGTCCGCCCGGACGTCCGCCGGGATCCGGCAAGAAGCGCGGCCGTCCGCCGGCGTCTGCATCGGCCGCATCGACGCCTGCTGCAACCGGTGCAACCGCATCGACGGGCGGCGCCAAGAAAACCCGTAAGGCGCGTACTCCCATTACGACCGAGCAGCTCGCATCGCGCCAGCTGCAGGGCCGTTATCTCTCGCTGGTTCGCCGGTTCCCCGCCAATCGCCGCGCGGGATTCGCCAAGACGGCCAAGGAAAAGGGCCGCGAGGCAGCGATCAAAGAGATGACGGACAGCTTGCCGAAGAAGTAAGACCAGCTTTCGTAATTTCCTGAAAGGGTGCACTTCGGTGCGCCCTTTTTGTTTTCGGCAGGAAATGTGAAACGGACGCGGCCATGAAGTACGCGATCGGTTTTCTGTTGTTCGCTGTCGCTTGTAATCCCGCGTCTCCGTCCACGCCGTCTGTGCCGGCGACGACATCGTCGACGACGACGTCCGCGTCCGCGGATCCTTCGCCTGTTGCATCAGCGCCTGCGCCGCAAAAGCCGGTCGTACGGGAAGAACGCAACATCACCATCGAGAACGTCGAAATCGCCAATCCCCTGGTGATCAGCGGGAAGGCGCGCACGTTCGAAAACCACGTCTCCCTGCGCGCACGCGCGGCCGACGGCACGGTGATCGCCGAGGGATTCACCATCGCCACCGGCGACATGGGCCGGCACAATCCCTATCGTGGTTCTTTGTGGCTGACGCGCGAGCCGGGATCGCGCATCGTCGTGGAAGCGCTCGAATATTCGGCGAAGGATGGGTCGGAAACGAATCTGGCGCGGGTCGAAAAAGCATTCGACGTCGAGCCCATCGAATCGGTGCTCTATTTCCCCGACGAGGGCTGTAACGGCGTGAAGCCGTTCAAACGCCGCATTCCGAAGAGCATTTCCATGGCCCGCCTGCTGATCGAGGCGCTCGTGCACGGGCCGACGACGGAAGAGCGCAAGCGCGGAGCGGCCTATGCATTTCCACGAAACGCGGCCGTGAATTCGGTCAACCTGCGCGACGGAACGCTCACTGTCGATTTCAACGAGAGCATGCAGAACGTCGGCGGCTCCTGTCGTGCGAAGATGATCCACGAGTCGCTCAGCCGCACCTTGCCGATGCTTTCCACGGTGAAGAAGGTGGTCATTACGGCCGGCGGCAGTGAAGCATTGGCATTACAACCGTAAATCGATGGCAGTCCATTAGAGTGAATTCAATGCGTATTCTGTTTGTGTCTCTGCTGCTCGCGCTGCCGCTCGGCGCGCAGACCGTCACGCTCCTGCACATTTCCGACTATCACTCGCACGCGGAGCCGTTCTACACGGACGAAGGGGAGCGGGGAGGGATCGCCCGCGCGATCGGTTATCTGCGGCAGGAGAAGCGCAACGGCGCTCTGGTCTTCAGCGGCGGCGACACGATCAACAAGGGCGCGCCGGCGTGGTCGGACAAGTACGGCTGCGCGGAATGGTCGTGGTGGAACGGGATCGTCGACGCCATGGCCTTCGGCAATCACGACGCCGATTACGGATTCGCGGCGCTGGAGAAATGCCGCCAGTCGACGCGCTATCCGATCCTAAGCGCCAATACCGAAGGCTTCTCCGCCTATCGCGTCTTTCAATCGCACGGCGTGCGCGTCGGCGTGTTCGCCATCGCCGGCGCCGACTTTCAGCAGCTCGTCAAAGTGCCGGAGCTGACGTTCAGCGATCCCGTCGCCGCCGCGCGTGACGCGGTGAAGGCATTGCGCGAGCGCGAGCATGTCGACGTCGTGGTGATGATCGGCCACGAAGACGCGGAAGACGATTACGCGCTGGCCAGGAACGTCCCCGGCATCGATCTCATCTTCGGCAGCCACAGTCATCTCAAGCGCGACCTCGTGCTGATCCCCGACACGCACACGACGTACATCTCGCCGTCGCAATACCTGACGTACATCAGCCGCGTCACGGTGAAGGTCGCCAAGGGACGCGTGACGGATGTGAAAGGCGGCTTGATTCCCGTCGACGATCGTCTGCCCGAGGATCGCGTGATTGCGAAACGCGTCGCCGACATGCAGCGCGAGCTCGAACGCGATCCGCAATACAGCGAGCTCTTTCAGCCCATCGGTAAGCTCGATGCGGCGTTGTCGGTCCCGCAGCTCGCCAATCGCACGTTGCGGGTGATGCGCGACGTGACCAGGGCGGACGTCGCGTTATCGACCTCCAGCAGTTTTCGGCAACCGTTGCCAAGCGGCACGTTGACGATGGAACTGCTGCGCGCGGCCATGCCGTACGACAACGAGATGGTGGTCTGCACGATGACCGGCGCGCAGGTGCAACGCGTGCTCGATTTCGACGCCTCGCAACGCGGCAGCGACGCGGAGTCGTATATCGCCCGTCCCGATACGATCGATCCGGCCGCGACGTACAAAGTCGCGACGACCGATTACCTCGCCTTCATCGCCTATAAGGACGTCTTCGATTGCGAGCGGGTGCGAACGGGATTGCGGGTGCGTGATGAAGTGCGCAAGACGTTCACTCGCTGATTACAGCCACCCTTTTTCCCGCGCGATCCGCGCTGCCTCGACGCGATTTCCCGCGCCGAGTTTGCTGATCGCCTCCGACAAGTAATTCCGCACCGTCCCCTCCGACAAATGCAGCTCGCCGGCGATGTCCGCGCTGGTCTGTCCTTCGCCGGCCATGCGCAACACCTGCCGTTCGCGCTCGGTCAATGGATCGGGCTCGCTCCACGCTTCGGCCGCAAGCTCGGGATCGACCACGCGCCCGCCTGCTTTCACGCGACGCACCGCGTTCGCGAGATGCTCGGCCGGCGAGTCCTTGAGCAGATATCCGGACGCTCCCGCTTCCAGCGCGCGCCGCAGATAACCGCCGCGGGCGAACGTGGTGAGGATGATGATGCGCGTGCCGAAGTTCTCGCGCTTTACGGCTGCGGCCAGTTCCAGGCCGGTCATGCGCGGCATTTCGATGTCGGTCAGGAGCACGTCCGGCTTCGTCTCGCGACAGATCTTCAACGCCGTTTCGCCGTCCTGCGCGCGGCCGACCACTTCGATGTCGCCGTCGATCTCCAGCAATGCGGCCAGTGCGCCGAGCACCATCTTCTGATCTTCGGCGACGACGACTCGGATCACGCGGAGCGCTCCTGAAATGCGTTCGTGGCCAGGGGCAACGTCACCACGAGCGTCGTGCCGTCGCTGCCCGTGCGCGTGAGCTTGCCGCCGAGGAGATCGACACGCTCGCGCATGCCGGAGAGACCGCTGCCGAACGGCGCGTTCCCGCCGCGGCCATCATCGGCGACGCTCAACGTACACGCAGCATCGTCACAGGTCGTCGTCACCTGCACCTTGCGCGCGCCGGAATGACGGACGATGTTCGTGATCGCTTCGCGCAACGCGAGACAAAGCACCGCTTCCTGCGCGGCCGGGACCTTGCGCGTGGCGATGTCGGTCCCGAGTTGAATGCCGGCCGCGGAGAGCGTGTTGCGCGCACGTTGTACTTCCGCTTCCAGGCCGCTGCTGCGATAGCCGCTCACGGCGGAACGCACCTCGGCCAATGCTTCACGCGCGATGCGTTCGACGTCGCGGATCTCTTCGCGCGATCGCTCCGGATCGCGTTCGGCGAGCTTCGACGCCAGCTCCGACTTGAGGATCACCAGCGAGAGCGTGTGGCCGAGGAGATCGTGCAGGTCGCGGGCGATGCGCTCGCGCTCCGCGACCTTGGCCATGTGCTCGATCTCCTCATGGGCGAGACGCAATCGCGCGTTGGCGCGTCCGACCTGGCTGTAATGGATGTTGATGCCGCCCACGATCAGCACGAACACGACCGGCCAGGCGGAGTTGAAGAGATCGCGGCGCAGGAGCGACGCCTCGACGACCGTGATCACGGCGATGGCTACGACCCCTTGCAGCGCCCATTTCGGCTCGTCGAGCAACGCGATCATCGACGACGCATAGATGAAAAACGCGCCGGCGCCGTGCGACACCGGCCACAACGCCAATCCCATCACCATCGTGGCAGCGGCGATCAGCACCAGCTCGCGGCCGCGCACCCAGTGGCTCCGGAAATAGAGCACCAGGAACGCCAGCGTGGCCAATCCGTACATCGTCCAGCCGGCGCGGTTGTTCTGCCGCAGGTCGATGAACGGCGTCATCGCGAACGGGACGATGTAGATCAGCCACGCGTAAGGCGTCCAGCTGACGTCGTTGTCGTGAGGAAGCAGGCGCATGGCGTCGCTCGAGTTTAGCCGTACGACTTGCCTTCGTCGCGTTTGTAGCCGAGATAGGCGATCGCGCCGAAGACGATCGCCGCCGCGACCATCGCGCCGATGTGCCCCAGGACCGACTCGCCGCGCGAGCCGCCAGTGACGTGCAGCGCGAGCTGCGAGAAGTGATATGGCGGCAGCCACAGCGCCAGCGCTTGCACGCTCTTCGGCAGAAACATCACCGGCACCCACAGGCCCGAGAGGAAGGCCATCGGGAGATAGATGAGGTTGACGATCGGCGCGGCGGAGTTGGGACCGGCCAGAAATCCGAGCGCCAGTCCGAGCGCGCAGAAGGTGATCGAGCCCGCCACGAGCACGCCGAGGAGTGCGATCGCTTTGATCGGATCGAGCGTCACGCCGCCGAACGTCGTGGCCACCGTCATCAGCAGCAACACGATGATGGCGCTGAAGATCATGGCCATGGCCAGCTTGGCCACAAAGTACGCGCCGATCGGCATCGGCGTGGTGCGTTTCACTTCCAGCCAGCCCTGGCCGCGTTCGACGGCGACGGAAACGCCGAAGCCGAACAGCGCCGCGCCGATCACGCCGAAGCAGCCGTACGTTGCGATGAGGTACTCGGCCATGCGGATGTTGCCGGTCTGGCGCTGGCCGAAGACGACGCCGAAGAAGATGTAGAAGACGATCGGGAAGAGGATCGTCGGCAGCGAGTACTGCGGCATGCGCAGCGCTTTGAGGAATTCGTATTTGATCTCGAGCAGATAGGTTTTCACGATGCCTCCAGCAAATCGATGAATGCGTCTTCGAGCGTGGCCGCGTTGCCTTTGATCTGCGCCGGCGTGCCTTCGGATTTCACGACGCCTTTGTGAATCACGATCACGCGATCGGCCAGCGCCTCCGCCTCGGCCAGGTAATGCGTGGTGAGGAGCACCGAACGTCCGCCGGCGACGAACGCGCGGATCTGCTTCCAGAGCGCGCGGCGCGCTTCGACGTCGAGGCCGACCGTCGGCTCGTCGAGCACGAGCAGATCGGGATTGCCGACCAGCGCGATCGCGAACAGCACGCGCTTCTGTTGCCCGCCGGAGAGCTCGCCGAACTTGCGCTTCTCCAGCCCCTGCAACCCCGCCGCTTCGATGACCTCTTCGATCGGACGCGGATTGGGGTAGTAGCTGGAGAAGAGATGGATGTGCTCGCGCACGCGCAACGTCTCCGGCACGCGCGCGACCTGCAGCAGTGCGCCGATGCGCGTGCGGCCGCGCGCGTCGCGCGGATCGCCGCCGAAGACGCGCACCTCGCCGGACGTCGGCTTGGCCAGACCGAGCAGCGTCCGCACCGCCGTGGTTTTGCCGGCGCCGTTTGCGCCGAGGAGCGCGACGAGCTCGCCGGGCCGGATGGTGAGGTCGAGGCCGCGCAACGCCTCGACCATGCCGTAGTTCTTCGTGACGCGGGTGAATTGTGCAGGCATGGTGTTCATGCCGTGCAGGATGCGTCCGTGGCGTCCGCGGAGACACTCGCGGGCGTCAGGAAGATAGGATGACGATTGTCAGGTTGTTGAAGATGTGGGCTGTAAAGCGGTGAAGCTGCAAAGGAGCGAGGCGACGGCGGTTCTGCTTTGCAGCTTCATCGCTTTGTCGCTTTGCAGCTTTGCCGCTCCCACCCTTGACCGCGCGAGTCCGTCGACTATGATTGCGCCCCGGATGCCTTCTGCGCTTTCCGTCCTCTCTGACACCCCCCACACCGAGGTGAGCTCCGAATGACGTGGTTCGGGAACTTCTACCGCTCTGCGATCGGCAAGAAGGCGGTCATGGCCATCAGTGGCGTGATCCTCTTCGGCTGGATCTTTGCCCACATGGCCGGGAACCTGAAGTTGTTCCTGGGACCCGAGGCGCTCAATCACTACGCCGAATGGCTGCGGGATCTCGGCGCGCCGATCTTCCCGCATGAAGTGGCGTTGTGGATCACGCGCGTGCTGCTGCTCGTGGCCGTGATCTTCCACATCCACTCGGCTTACGCGCTGACGATCATGAATCGCAAGTCGCGGCCGATCGGATACGCGGATCGCGATTACGTGAAGGGCACCTACGCCGCGCGCACGATGCGTTGGGGCGGCGTGATCATCCTCCTCTTCGTCTTCTACCACCTGGCGCACCTGACGTTCGGCGGGCCGGTCGCGCCTCCGTCGCAGTTCATCCAGGGCGACGTCTACCACAACGTGGTGAGCGGCTTTCAGATCTGGTGGGTGTCGGCGATCTACATCATCGCCAACCTCGCCCTGGGGCTGCACCTCTACCACGGCCTGTGGGCGATGTTCAGCTCGGTGGGCATGACCAATCCGCGCTTCGAGCATTGGCGGCGCGCGTTCGCCACCTTGTTCGCCTTCGTGATCACCGCCGCCAACATCTCGTTCCCGTTGTCGGTTCTGACGGGGTTCGTGCGATGACCATTCAACTCGACAGCAAGATTCCTCCAGGACCGCTCGCGCAAAAGTGGGCGTACGCGAAGTCGCACTACAAGCTGGTCAATCCGGCCAACAAGCGCAAGTACGACATCATCGTCGTCGGCGCGGGGTTGGCGGGGGCGTCGGCGGCCGCATCGCTCGGTGAGCTCGGCTATAACGTGAAGTGCTTCGTCTACCACGACTCGCCGCGGCGCGCGCACTCGATCGCCGCGCAGGGCGGCATCAACGCGGCCAAGAATTATCAGAACGACGGCGACAGCATCTATCGCCTCTTCTACGACACGATCAAAGGCGGCGACTACCGCGCCCGCGAAGGGAACGTGCATCGCCTGGCCGAGCTGTCGGTGAACATCATCGATCAAGCGGTCGCGCAGGGAGTGCCATTCGCGCGCGAGTACGGCGGCATGCTCGAGAATCGTTCGTTCGGCGGCGTGCAGGTCTCGCGCACCTTTTACGCGCGCGGGCAAACCGGCCAGCAGCTGCTCCTCGGCGCGTTCCAATCATTGGAACGGCAGATCGCGCTCGGCACGGTCAAGCAGTACAACCGCTACGAGATGCTCGATCTCGTCGTCGTCGACGGCCAGGCCAAAGGCATCATCACGCGCAACCTCGTCACCGGAAAGATCGAGTCGTTCGCCGCCGACGCGGTGGTCCTCGGCACCGGCGGCTATGTCAACGTTTTCTACCTCTCGACGAATGCGAAGGCTTCGAACGCGACCGCCATCTGGCGCGCGCATCGTCGCGGCGCGGCGTTCGCTAACCCCTGCTACACGCAGATCCATCCGACCTGCATTCCGCAGACGGGCGACTATCAATCGAAGCTGACGCTGATGTCCGAGTCGCTGCGCAACGACGGCCGCATCTGGGTGCCGAAGGCGCAGGGCGATAAGCGTCCGCCGCGCGACATCCCGGAGTCGGAGCGCGACTATTACCTGGAGCGCAAGTATCCGAGCTTCGGCAACCTCGCGCCGCGCGACATCGCATCGCGCGCGGCGAAGGAAGCGTGCGACGAAGGGAAAGGCATCGGCGCGAGCGGCCGCGGCGTCTACCTCGATTTCGCCGACGCCATCCAGCGCCTCGGCCGTCCCGTCATCGAAGAACGCTACGGCAACCTCTTCGAGATGTATCACGACATCACCGCCGAGGATCCGTACGAGACGCCGATGCGCATCTATCCGGCGCCGCACTATTCGATGGGCGGCCTGTGGGTCGACTACAACCTCATGTCGACGATCCCCGGTTTGTACGTCGTCGGCGAAGCGAACTTCTCCGATCACGGCGCGAACCGCCTCGGCGCCAGCGCGCTGATGCAGGGTCTTGCGGACGGTTACTTCGTGCTGCCGGTGACGATCGGCGATTACCTCGCCGGCCAGATGGGCAAGAAGGTGCAGGCCAATCATCCCGCGTTCGCCGAGGCGGAAACCTCAGTGCGGCAGCGCGTGTCGACGCTCCTCGATGCGAAGGGCACGCGCAGCGTCGACTCGTATCACCGCGAGCTCGGCTCGATCATGTGGGACTACTGCGGCATGGCCCGTTCCGCCGAGGGGCTGAAGAAGGCGCTGGGGATGATCCGCGAATTGAAGCAGCAGTACTGGCGCGACGTGCGCGTGCTCGGCACGGGCGAAGAGCCGAATCAGGCGCTGGAGAAAGCAGGACGCGTCGCCGACTTCTTCGAGCTCGCGGAGCTGATGTGCATCGACGCGCTGCATCGCGAGGAGTCCGCCGGCGGTCACTTCCGCGTCGAACATCAGACGCCGGACGGCGAAGCGAAACGCAATGACGATGAGTTCCTCTACGTCGCGGCCTGGGAGTACAAGGGCGAAGGCAACGAGCCCGTGCTGCACAAGGAGCCGCTGGTGTACGAGGAAGTGAAGCTGGCCACGAGGTCCTACAAATGAATCTGACACTGCAAGTGTGGCGACAGAAATCCCGCGACGCCGAAGGCGGCTTCGTCGAGTATGCGGCCACGGACATCAGCCCCGAGGCGTCGTTCCTGGAGATGCTCGACGTCGTCAATGAACGGCTGATCGAAAAAGGGCAGGAGCCGATCCACTTCGAGCACGACTGCCGCGAAGGCATCTGCGGCTCGTGCGGCATGATGATCAACGGCGTCGCGCACGGACCGATCGGCGGCACCGCCACCTGCCAGTTGCACATGCGCAACTTCAACGACGGCGATCACGTGCGCATCGAACCGTGGCGCGCGCGCGCATTCCCGGTGATCAAAGACCTCATCGTCGACCGCAGCCCGCTCGACAAGATCATCCAGGCTGGCGGCTACATCTCCGTCAATACGGGCAGCGCCGTCGAAGCGAACACGCTTCCGATCCCGAAGCCGATCCAGGAGCGGGCCATGGACGCGGCGGAGTGCATCCAGTGCGGCGCGTGCGTCGCGCAATGCCCGAACGGCGCCGCGCAGCTCTTCACCGCCGCCAAGGTTTCGCACCTCGGACTGCTCCCCCAGGGACAGCCGGAGCGCTACGAGCGCGTGCAGAAGATGGTGGACACGATGGAGAGCTACTTCGGCAGCTGCACCCTCTTCCGCGAATGCGAAGCGGTGTGTCCGAAGGAGATCTCGGTCGAGTTCATCTCTCGGATGAATCGCGATTACCTGGCGTCGAAGTTCAAGGCGCGCACGGCCGGCGAGTAATTTTTTTTTCGCCCAGGTTGTCGATTTCGCGCTTTCGTCGCGTCAATGGATCAGAAGGAGAGCAACGATGAAATACATCCTCTTGATCTACAGCGACGAACAGAAGTGGAGCTCGGTTACGCCCGAGGAATTGCAACGCGTGTACGCGGGACACAACGCGTACGGCGAGGCGCTGGCGGCGGCGGGCGTGATGGTCGGCGGCTATGAGCTGAAGCCGATCTCCACCGCCACGACGCTTCGCTTTGACGGCGGCCAGGTGAAGACGCTCGACGGCCCGTTCGCCGAGACGAAAGAACAGCTCGGCGGTTATTACGTGATCGACGTCGAGAACCTCGAGCAGGCCATGGAATGGGCCGCGAAGATGCCCGGCATGGATGTGAGCGGCGGCGCCGTCGAAGTGCGGCCGCTGGGCATGGGCGGGTGAGAACGAACGATGAACGATGAACGATGAAAAAAGACCGCGCGAGCTTGCGCAGTCCGCGTTCATGACTTCAGATTCATCGTTCATCGTTCATCGATCATCGTTCTGCCATGTTGCTCACGCGCATCGTCGAAGACGTCGTCCGCAGCGACGGTGCGCGTGTGCTCGCGGGGCTCATTCGTCTGGCCGGTGATTTCGAGACGGCTGAGGATGCGTTGCAGGAAGCGTATGCGCGCGCGCTCGTCGCCTGGCCTCGCGACGGGATTCCGGCGAAGCCCGCGGCGTGGTTGAACACCGTGTCGCGGCGCATCGTGCTCGATCGATTGCGGCGCGATCCGCGATCGGCGGAGTTGCCTGACGATCTGTCGGCGCCGGAGCTGGCGATCGAAGACGACTCCGGCATCGACGACGATCGCCTGCGCTTGCTCTTCACGTGTTGCCACCCGGCGCTGGCGCCCGAGGCGCGATGCGGACTGGCGCTGCGCACGCTGGGCGGATTGTCGACGCGGGAGATCGCGCGCGCGTTCGTCGAGCCCGAGGCCACGACCGCGCAGCGATTGGTGCGCGCGAAGAAAAAGATTCGCGAGGCGCGCATCCCGTACGAAGTGCCGTCGCGCGAGAAATTGCCGGAGCGCGTGGCGACGGTGTTGTCGGTGCTGTATCTGATCTTCAACGAGGGTTACGCGTCGACCGATGCGCCTTCGCTGTTGCGGCCGGATCTCGTCGTCGAGGCCATTCGTCTGGCGAGGCTGACCGTCGAGCTGTTGCCGGAGGAAGCGGAAGCGAAGGGCGTGCTCGCGTTGATGCTGCTCACCGATGCGCGGCGCGCGGCGCGCGTGTCTGCCGACGGCGAGATGATGCTGCTCGAAGAGCAGGACCGCACGCTCTGGAATCGCGAGCAGATCGACGAGGGATTGCGGCTGCTCGACGAAGTGCTGTCGCTTCGCGCGGCCGGTCCGTATCAGGTGCAGGCGGCCATCGCGGCGTTGCACGCCCGCGCGACGACCGCGGCAGAAACGGATTGGCCGCAGATCGCCGCGTTGTATCGCACGCTGCTGCGCTGGTTGCCGACGCCGGTCGTCGAGTTGAACGCGGCCGTCGCGCACGGAATGGCCACGAGTCTCGAAGAAGCGCTGGAATGGATCGAACGTATCGAACGGAGCGAAACCCTCGCGCGCTATCACCTCCTCCCCGCCGCCAAAGCCGATCTCCTCCGCCGCCTCGGCCGCCACGACGAAGCCGCCGCGGCATACGCGGAGGCTCTGGCGCTGGCGACGAATCCGGCAGAACAGCGCTATCTGGAACGGCGGTTGGCGTTCGGAACGTAATGGGTGGCGGCGCGGGACGCCGCCAGATCAGCCGGCGAGACGCCGGCGCTCCACTGAGTCATGCGGAGCGCCGGCGTCCTCGCCGGCTGATGCGCAGGCGTCCCGCGCCTGCGCTCCTGGGTGGGCGCGTAAAACGCGCGTAAAAGTTCTCCCGTGCTTCGCGGCGTACCATGAGCCCGTGCGTGTGCTCATCGTTGAGGACGAGCGTTCGTTGCGCGAGGCGCTCCACGATCTGCTGACGAAGCGGGGCTTTGTCGTCGAGGCGGTTGGGGATGGGTGGACGGGCGCGGAGCGCGGAGTCGATCCGGACGTCGAGATGGTGCTGCTCGATCTCACGTTGCCGCGGCTCGATGGTGTCGAGGTCTGTCGTCGTTTGCGCAGGCTGCGGCCGGCGTTGCCGATTCTGATTCTCACGGCGCGCGGGTCGGAAGAGGAGCGCGTGGCGGGGCTCGATGCGGGCGCGGACGACTATCTGACGAAGCCGTTCGGGACGCGCGAGTTGCTGGCGCGGATGGAGGCGTTGCGGCGGCGTGCGTCGATCGTCCCCGCCGACGTCGACCGCGTCGAGATCGACGGTTGTCTCCTCGACCTCGGCCGTTGCGAGGCGCATCGCGACGGCTGCGCGATCGCGCTCACGCCGCGCGAAGTAGGCATCCTGCGCTGGCTGCATCGCCATCGCACGCGCGCCGTGTCGCGCGCGGAATTGCTGCAGACGATCTGGGGCGCGAGCGATGAGATCGAGACGCGCACGGTGGACATGACCATCGCCAACCTGCGGCAGAAGATCGAACGCGAAGTGTCCGCGCCGCGCATCGTGGTGACGGTCAAAGGCGTCGGATACGCGTGGGGAGAGACGTGAAGCGTTCGTTGCGCGTGCCGCTCGCCGCGTTGGTGCTCTTCCTCGGCATGGGTGGGTTGTGCGCCGCGTGGTACGTGTCGTCGCAACGCGCGTTCGATGCGGAGGTGCGGTTGCAGTCGCAGCAAGGCGTGCGGATGGCGGGCGATCGCGAGCGCATCGTCGCGGACAGTCTCGCCGAGCGATTGGAAACGCTGCGCCGCAATGAATCGCAGCGGCCGTATTTTCACTATCAGAACCTCTACCACGATCCGAAAGGCGCGTCGCAGGGCCTGTCGGTGACGCCGTCGCCGCTCGCGAACGGACCGTTGCATCCGCTGGTCGTCGCGCACTTTCAGATCGATGCGAAGAGCAACGTCACGCTGCCGACGCTCAACGAGCAGCTCGGCGAATTGAACGCGCCCGACGCGGTGAAGCAACGCGCGTTGCAGACGATGCTGGCGCGTTCGGCGACCCATGTGCGCGAAGCCGCGTCGTCGTTGCGCGCGCAGGTGGAAGAGGAAGCGAAAGCCGCGCGCGCGACGGCCATGCGCATCGCCCAATTGGAGCAGCGTCTGGCGCAAACGCAACGCGCGGAACGGCAGCGCGAGGAGACGAGGCGCGCCGAGGCAGCGCGGGCGGCGGAGCAACGCGCGGAGGCGGAACGCGCCGAAGCAGCGCGCGTCGAGGCCGCGCGACTCGAAGCGGCGCGACTCGAAAAGCAACGCCGCGAAGCGCAACGCGCCGAGGTGGAACGGCTCGAGAACGAGAAAGCGCTGCTGCAACGCAACGACCAGCAACGCCGCATGACCAACCAAAGCCTCGTTCCGACCAAACGCTCCGACGACGTCAGCGGTGAGAACGTCACGCAAGTGCAGGTGCTCGAGCCGTCCGCGTTTCAGCAGAACGCGATGTCGAACACCGTCTACGAAAACCTCAAGCAGAATCAGTTCGTCATCCCCGCGGTCGTCGCGCCGCCGCCTTCCGCGCCGCCGGTGGAGATCCTCACCAGCGATTTCGAATGGCGCACGATCGACATCGACGGCAAGCCGCGACTGATCGCCTTGCGCGCCGTGCACACGCCCGCGGGCACGCTCATGCAGGGGATGCTCACCGCGCTCGCGGAAGGCGCGCGCATCGACGGCGCGATCGTGCGGCACAGCGCGACCGGCAGCACGATCGCCGGCACCGGCTGGCATGTGTGGCTGCCGCCGGAGTTGGGATCGTCGCGTGCCGAGGAACGGCGGCGATTTCTGCGGACCTTCGTGGGCGTGTCGAGCGTGCTGCTGTTCGTCGTGATCGGCGTGATCTGGACGTTGTGGCGCGCGGAGAAGCTGGCCACGGATCGCACGCGATTCGCCGCGACCGCCGCGCACGAACTGCGCACGCCGCTGGCGTCGCTGCGGCTGTACAGCGATCTCATTGCGGACGAGGAGAATCCCGCCCGTCGCGAACGCTACGCGCGCGAGCTGGCCTCGCAAACCGAGCGCCTCGGCCGCGTCGTCGCAAACGTCCTCGAAGTCACGCGCATCGAACGCGGCTCGTTCGCGCTGCATCCGACGCGCGGCGAGATCGGCGCGACGGTCGAGGAATGCATCGATCGCCTGCGTCCGCAGCTGGAGGCGGCCAGTTGTCCGATTCATCTGCGCGTAGCGGGCGATTTGCCGACCATCGAGTTCGACGCCGATGCCATCCACCACGTCGTCGACAACCTCGTTGACAACGCCGAAAAGTATTCGCGGGACGTTCCCGATCGCAGCATCTCCGTCGACGTCGCGCCGGAAGCGGGTGGCGTGGCCATCACGGTGACCGATCGCGGGCCGGGTGTTGCGGATGAGCTGGTGCGCGATCCGCGCGCGTTTCGCCGCGGCTCATCGAGTCTCGCGCCGGGCGGTCTCGGACTGGGACTCTTTCTCGTGCATCGCATCGTGCACGGCCACGGCGGCGCGATCCACAGCAGTGCGGCCGAAGGCGGCGGCGCCAGCGTGCGCGTGTTCCTGCCGGCTTTTTACAAAGCTTAGACGGACAACGCCCGCGTCGCGGCGCACGTTGGGAGCATGAGAATTCGAATGATCGCCGCGCTCTTCACCGTCACTCTGCTCGTCGTTTCCGGTGCGTATCCGGACGACGTCTCCGATCTTCGCGCGCGCGGCCAGGCCGCGGTCGATGAACTGCACGCGCAGTGGGCTGCGGCGCCGCCGGAGGAACGCCCGGTGCGGCAGGCCGTGCTCGATCGCGTGTGCGCGCAGAAGGACTGTCACGCTTCGCGGCTGTTCTGGTACACCGATCTCGACGAAGCGAAAGCCGCCGCGCACCAACTCGGACGGCCGATCCTCTCGCTCTACCTCCTCGGCCATCTCGACGAAGAGCTGAGCTGCGCGAACAGCCGCTTCTTCCGCACGCTCCTCTATTCGGACGACGCCATCTCGTCGATCCTGCGCGAGAAGTTCGTGCTGTACTGGCATTCCGTGCGCGAGGTGCCGCGCGTCACGATCGAGCTCGGCGACGGACGCGTCATCCGCCAGACCATCACCGGCAACAGCGTGCATTACCTCCTCAGCGCGGACGGCGAGCCGCTCGATCTGTTGCCCGGCCTCTACTCACCGGCAGCGTTCCGCGAGCATCTCGAAAGCTGGGTGTGGCTCACGGACTGGCTGAAAGGAGCGGCTCCGGCGGATCGTCCCGAGCTCCTGGCCGGCTACCACCGGCGCGGCTATGTCGACACCAGCACGCGCGCCGCGGCGCTGAACATCGATCGCTCGATCTATTCGGGGCAACAGCCGGTGTGGGTCGCGCAGATGCAGTCGATGAGCAAATCGATGACGGAAGTTCCGCTGCTGCGGCAACTGAAGGGCGCGCGTGCGCGGGTGAGTGCGGCCGAGCAGGCCGAGGCGATGGCGGCGATCGGCGAACGCGACAAGGATGCGGTGCAGTTCAGCGAGTCGACGCTGCGTCTCATGAGCAGCAAACAGCCGCTCACCGATGCCGTGATGGATCGACTGCGCCGCACCGTCGCGACGGACACGGCGTGGAACGAATACGACCTTCACCGCCGCGCGCACGGCTGGTTCGCGAACGGCGAAGTGCACGACCTGCAGTCGCTCAACGAACGCGTGTACGACGAGTTGTTCCTGACGCCGAGCAGCGATCCGTGGCTTGGCCTGCAGCCGGAATCGGTCTTCACCGCCATCGAGCAACAGCCGGCGCCGGCGATGCGCATGGGTGGGTGAATGATGCAGTAGGGCGATGGTCGATCGCCCGTTCGGGCAAAAAAAAGAACGCCGGCTGCGTTTCGCCGGCGTTCCTCGTTTTTGGGATTCGTTTGCGACTCAGGCCGCGAGCTCTTCTTCGGCCAGCAGACGGTCGCGGATCACGCGGAACGCGCGCGCGTCGGCCTCGCCGGTCTCCGGATCGAGGAAGTAAGCGACGTCGTTGCGGACGCTCTTGCCGGTCGGGTTCTCGCCGTTCCACTCCAGGACGGCCCACTGCACGAGCGGGTTGAAGATGTTGTGGTCCCAGCCGAAGGCCGCGTGGCGGGTGCTGTAGACCTCGGTGGCGCCGAGGGCTTCGTCGATGCCGGTCTCATCCTGGCGCATCTTGTAGGCGGCGAATGCCTTGGCGTCGCGCTCCGCCGTTTCCGGATCGACGAAATAGGCGACGTCGCGGCGCGGTGCCATGGCCTGCGGTCCCCCGAATTTCTGTCCGACGCTGTGGCACTTCACCACCAGCCAGTTGATCATCGGTCGTCCGATCTTGTGATCCCACTCCAATGCGACATACGGCATGCTCGAGTCTCCTTGTTGTTGGTCCCCGGCTGACGTTGCGGTCGCCGGAACAGAGCCCGAAATGCGGCTTGCAAAATATTTATTTCACGAAACAAAGATTGCCACAACGATTGAAGACGGCAGGAATAGATCTCCGGCCTTGAACACTTATTCGGACGATCGGGACTCCTCCAACCATGTCTACTTCTGCTCACCAGCACGACGAGCGGCGTTCGCGGCTGCTCGATGCGATGCCCGCCATTGCCTGGTCTGCGTCCGCGCAGACGTTCCGCTTCAACTACGTGAACCCGGCCGCGGAAAAGCTCCTCGGCTATCCGGTCGAGCGCTGGCTCAACGAGCCGCACTTCTGGACCGAGCATCTCCATCCCGAGGATGAGCATGTGGCGATGTTCTGCCACAACGAGACGCTGGCCTGCCGCGATCATGAGCTCATCTACCGCATGATCGCCGCGGACGGACGCACGGTCTGGCTGCGCGACTACGTGAACGTGCACATCGTCGACGGCGAGCCGGTGGAGCTGTTCGGCATCATGGTCGACATCACGCGCGAGCGGGAGGCGGAAGCGGCGTCGCGCGAGAACCGCGAGAACTTCCGGCGCATGGTCGAACGGTCGCCGGACTGCATCGGCGTGCACGTCGATCAGAAGTACGTCTACGTCAACCAGGCCTTCGTGCAGCTCCTCGGCGCGAAGAGCGAGTCCGAGATCGTCGGCCAGAGCGTGTTCTCGATCGTTCATGAATCGCTGCACGCCAGCATGCGCGAGCGGCTGAAACTCCTGCAGGCAGGGGAGAGCGTTCCCTACGTGCGCCAGACGTTCCGGCGCATGGATGGCTCGCTGCTGGACGTGGAGGTGGCGGCACTGCCGTTGCGCTACGGAAGCCGCGACGCCGTGCAGATCATCGCGCGCGACATCACCGAGAAAGTTCGCGCGCAGCAGGCGCTGGAAGTTTCCGAACAGCGCTACCGCCAGCTGGTCGAAGACGTCACGGACATTCTTTATACCGTCGATCGCGACGGCCGCCTGCTTTCGCTCAATCCAAGCTTCGAACGCAGCACCGGACATCGCATCGAAGATTGGATCGGCCGGCCGTTCGTCGATTTGTTTTCGCCGCGCTCGGCCGCGTCCGCGCTCGATCACTTCCAGCGGACGCTCGCAGGAAACGATCACATCATTCGCGAGTACGAGTTGATCTCGAAGTCGGGAGCGGTGGTGACGCTGGAAGTCTCGGCGCATCCGCGTTATGTCGACGGCGAGATCGCCGGCACGATCGGCATGGCCCGCGACGTCACCGAGCAACGCACCATCGCCGGCAAGCTCGAAGAAGCGAAGCGCATGAGCGGCCTCGGCCAGGTGGCCGCGTCTCTCGCGCACGAGTTCAACAACGTGCTCATGGGCATCCAGCCGTTCGTGGAAGTGATCGCGCTGCATTCGCCCGCCACGCGCACGGTCACCGATGCACTCGGCCACGTGACGCGCGCCATCAGCCGCGGCAAACGCGCCTCGCAGGAGATCCTGCGCTACGTGCATCCAAAGGAGCCGCAGCTCTTCGCCATCGACGTGCGCACGTGGCTCCCGACGTTGTTCGGACAGTTGATGCCGGCGCTGCCGTCGACGATCGCGCTGAGCAGCTCGATGGATCCGCGCGCGTCATTCATCCACGCCGACGGAGAACAGCTCGAGCAGGTGATCACGAACCTCGTGTTCAACGCGCGCGACGCCATCGTCGGCAACGGCCGCATTCACGTGGAAGTGGGCATCGAGGAAGAACAAGGCACGGAGCTGGTGCGCATCTCCGTTCGCGATGATGGTCCGGGCATTCCGCCGGAGATGCTGGCGCGGATCTTCGAGCCGCTCTTCACCACGAAACGCAACGGCACCGGGCTCGGACTGGCGATCGCCCGGCGTTTGATGGAGCGGCAGAACGGATTACTCGTCGCCGAGAATCATCCCGAGGGCGGCGCGGTGTTTCATCTGCTCGTGCCGACCGCGGACGCACCGAAAACCGCGATGCACTCCGATGCCTTCATCGATGCCGGCGTGAAGCGGATCCTGCTCGTCGAAGACGATGAGTCGGTGGGAACGGGGCTGGAAGCGCTGCTGCTCGCCGAAGGGTACGAGACGACGTGGGTGCGCGCCGCGGGAGAAGCGTGTCACGCCGCGCGCGAAATGCGCCCGCACGTCGCCATCATCGACGTCAACCTGCCCGACGGCAGCGGCCTCGATCTCGTCCCGCTCCTGCGCGCCGAGAACAAGAACCTGCCGGTGGTCCTGTCGACCGGACACGTCGAGCTGAACGTCTGCGACGAGGAGCAACGCATCCTCTCGCTGATGAAGCCGTACGAGTTGGTGGATTTGCTCGGGGCGATTGGGACGGTCACCGCGATGTGAGAGCGAAGCTGTTGAGCTGTTGAGCGATTGAGCTGTTGAGGGCTGCGGAGCCGCAAAGCTGCAAAGCCGCAAAGCTCGTGGCTGCACTGCCTCTGCAGCTTTGCCGCTTTGCAGCTCTGCAGCTTTGCCTCTCCTCAACAGCTCAACAGCTCAACAGCCAACAGCTCAAGAGCCGCTCAGCCTCACACCTTACTGGCCGTACTCTTGGCCTGCTCCAGATGTTCCTTCAGCGTCGGCAAGGTCTTGCCGGCCCACCCTTTGACGTCGGCATCGGTCGCGGACGTCGATGCTTTGTCGAATTCGGCGACGTCTTTTTCGTGGTCTTCGACCATGTGCTTCATGTAGGCCTTGTCGAATTCGGCGCCGCTCAGTGAGTTGAGGTGATCGAAGGCGTTTTTGTGCTCGCCGCCGAGCTCCGTCGCCAATGCCAGACCTTTCGCCGTCGCCAGCTGCGCGAGCTCGGCGTTCGCTTTGGAGTGATCGGTGACCATGCGCTGGGCGAATGCTTTGACGTCTGCATTCGTCGCCTTCTGCAGCGCCAGATTTCCCATCTGCACCTCAGCCAATCCGCCCATGCCCGCCTTCGAGACGAACTCCTTGTCCTCGTTCGTCATCGACGACATGGTGCCGCCGCTGGCGCCGGTGGTCGTGGCCGTCGCGGAGTCCGTGGTCTGCTGCACCGACTGCTCGGTGCCGGTGGTCTCGGTCTCCGGCTGGCCGGTGCGGTTCTCCTTGCCGCAGGCGATGAGCATCGCCGCCAGCGATGCGGCGAGCGCTACGTTTCTCATGTTCATGTCCATACCTCCGACGGCGCGGAGGTGCAGAAGAAGTGCCGCAGGTGTTGCGCTAAAGCTCGGCTCGCAGAGCGGCGGCCAGCTTCTCGTAGTCCGCGAGCTCGTTGTACAGCTGCGCGCTGATGCGCAGCAGGCGTTTCGGCGGCTCGGGCCACGGATTGATCGGGACCTCGATGTTGTAGGTGAACAGCAATTTGTCCTGCAGCGGATCGGCGGGGATGATCGCGGCGGGATAGGGCATGCCGTCGGGGAGCGGAACGGCAGCCATCGCGCCGAGCATCTCGTCGGGCGCGGGATGCGGAATGCGCAATGCGTCGCAGAGCAGGTCTCGGCCGAGGAGGACGAGGGCGTGATTGCGGCGCATGACTTCGGCCCAGCCGCCGTGCTGCTCCATGAACGCGAGCGCGTCCGGAACGCAGAGCCACGCCGTCGGATCGTAGGTGCCGGTCCAGTCGAACTCGATGAGATAGCGGCTGCGATCGGTGCGCGCGGAGTTCGCGCCGTGACTGATCGCCGTCGGACGAATGCTGCGGCGCCGATTCTCGCGCACGTACAGAAACGCCGCGCCTTTCGGCGCGCAGACCCACTTGTGCAGATTGCCGGTGTAGTACGCGGCACCGATCTCCTGGAGGTCGAGCGGCACGAACCCGGCCGCGTGGGCGCCGTCGATGAGCGTGTCGATGCCGCGCGATGCCAGCTCCTTCACGATCCGCTCGACCGGCAGGATCAACCCGGTCTGGCTGGTGATGTGATCGATGAGCAGGAGGCGCGTGTGGTCGGTGACCTTTTCAAGCACGCGATCGACGACGACATCCGGCGAGTCGATGGGGAAGGGGAGCTCGACGACGACCACCTTCGCGCCCGCGAGACCGGCGACGTAATCGATGGCGTTGCGGCAGGCGTTGTACTCCTGATTGGTGACCAGCAGCTCGTCGAACTTGTCGAGATCGAGCGAGCGCAACACCGCATTGACTCCAGCGGTTGCGTTGGGAACGAACGCTAATCCTTCCGCATCGGCGCCGATGAACGTCGCCAGCTTCTGCCGCGCATCGTCGAGCATCGGCTCGAGCTCGCGCACGAAGAAACGCACAGGCTCGCGTTCCATCTGCGCGCGGTACTCACTCTGTCTGTCGAGCACGACGCGCGGCGTGGCGCCGAAGGAACCGTGGTTGAGAAACGTGATCGCGGGATCGAGCGTCCAGTGCTGTTTCACGCCGGGATGATATCTGCGAAGCGGCGCACGCCTTGTTCGAAGACGATCTCGTACGGCAGCAGCGAGAGCACGAGAAACCCGTCGGTGGCGAAGTCGAAAAAGTATCCCGGCTGCACGACGACGCCGCGCTCGGTGAGAAACTCCAGCGCCAGCGTTTCCTCGCTCAGCACGCGCGGGATGCGCAACACCGCCGACCACCCCCCTTCCACCGGCAACACTTCCGTGGACGGAATCGACGCGAAGATCGTGCGCAGCATGGTGAGGTTCGCGCGCGTGCGATCGGAGATCGCTTTGCGAATGCGCGGCGCGATGCGCAGCAACTCCGGCAAGGCCACCTGCACCGGCGTGGCCACGGAGAGGAAGTTGTCGGCGATCATCTCCAACGCATCGATTGCTTCCTGTTTGCCGGGACCGCTCACGCGAATCCAGCCGAGCTTGAAGTGCGGAAGACCCGCGGACTTGGAGAGACCGCCCAACGTGAAGGTGAGTACGTCATCGCGGACGAAGGTCGTGCCGCTCCCTTCGAGCGGATAGTCGAGAAACACCTCGTCCGAGATGATGGGGAGGCCGTGCGCGGCGAGCATGTCCTGCTCCGCGCGCGTGACGTACGAGCCGGTGGGATTGTTCGGATTGACGACCACGATCGCGCGCGTGCGTGCGTCGATCGGAACGTCGTGGATCTCCCAGCGCCGATGAAACTCCATCGCGAACGGCCGCAACTCGACCAGCTCCATCGACGCGAGATGCTCCAGCAGCGGATACGAAGGCGTCGGCGTGAGCACGACGTCGCCCGGGTCGGTGAGCAGCTTGAAGAGAAACGAATAGGCCTCGCTGGTCGAAGCGGTGAGGATCAGATCGTCGGCATCGCACTGCAGCTCCGCGGCGAGCGCCTCGCGCGCGGAACGAATGCCGCGCGGATCGGGGTCGTAAGAAGCCCGCGCCCCGCGCGCTAACGCCTCCGAAAGCTCGTCATGCGGATAGTCGATGTTGACCCGCGTCGGATTCGAGACGGTGAGATCGTGGAGCGGCGCGAGCCGGCGATGCTCGCGCGTCAGTTCGTTGACGGGGGCGGACCAGTGGGCGCGTTTGGAGAAGGCGTGTTTGGGGAGCACGAGGCGATGGTACTCGCGGCTTCCTCCAGCGAGGCGCGTTCTTCCTTGCGCGTGTCCGGCACCGCGGCGATCGCTGCGCGGAACGTCGTCGCCGCTTCATCGCATTCGCCGCGCGCGACGAGAATGCGCGCGAGCGTGTCGAGACGCAGCCACGGATCGGGCGCCTGCGTGACCACGGCCTTGCGCGCCAACGGCTCCGCTTCGTCGATGCGTTTCTCCTCGTACAGCAGCCAGGCCAGGTTGTTCAGCGTGTCCGCCGAATCGGGCTCCAACGCCAGCGCCTTCCGGAACGCCTCTTCGGCGGCGGGGCGGCGGCCGGCGCGCATTTCGGTGTTGCCGAGGTTGGTCCAGGCGAGGACGGAGTTGGGATCGCGCTGCAGGATCTCGCGATACGACTGCGCGGCCAGCGCGTACTTGCCTTCTTCCTCCAGACGCACCGCATCGCGCAACGCGACGGTGGTCGGAGATGCCGGCCGGATGAGGATGGTGGCGTGTTTCGTTTTCTTCCAGGCGCTTTCGAGACGCGTGATCGGCGTCCAACGCGCCTTGCCGTCGCCGAACTGCGTGCGGAAGAGTTTCGTGGCGGGATCGAAGCCGTCCACCACGATGTAGTGGAAGAAGTCGAGCGAGCTGCCCGGATACTGCACGACCTGCAGCATGAGGATCACCGGCTGGCCGTTGCGGACCTGCTCTTCGATGAGCTGCGCGTTGCCGGTCACGAGTTGCGCGTCGAACCCGTTATGACGCGCGGCGATGACCATGTCGATCGACATCACTCCGCCGCGGGTTTTCGGCAGCGACTCCTGCCACTGCGCCATCGTCATCGGATCGCCGTAATGCTGCAGGACCGACGAGAGAGAGCCGGCGCCGCACGACTCGATGCCCCACTTCTGCATCGGCACGTTGGGGATGACCGTGGCTGCCGTCGATGCGCGACGCGACATCGGCGTCCAGTAGACGCACGAGCAGAGGAAGAGGGCGGGCAGCAAAAGGGCGAGCGTAGGCCACGCTCGCCCCATCTGCCCGAAGCCGTTTCGAGCGCCGAGAATCCGCATCAGTCCGCGAGGGCGATGACCAGGATGAGCGCGGCCAGAGCGCCGACACCGATCCAGATCCACTCCTGCTTGGTGAGGCCGGCCGGCTGGAGCTGCTCGAGATTCTGCGAGAGCTGGTTGAGGTCCTGCGACGACATCTGCGCCAGGCGCTGGTTGACCTCTTCCTGGGTGAAGCCGTTGGCGGCGAGGACCGCCGCGACCTGCTCATTCGCCGCAACGTCGCGCACGAGCGAGAGATCGGCTGCACGGGAATCCAGGCTCTGGTTCGCGGCCGTCTTCGACGGCACCGGACCGGCGAGCGCGGGGATCGCCGCAAACACTACGAGGAAGGCAACAACGAACAACATCGATTTCGACTTGGACACGAAGAAACCTCCTTTTTCCTATCCCGGTACCACGCCCCGGCGACGCGCCGGCCGCTGGCTTCGGCAAGTTCGCTAGCCAGCACGACGCGTGCCTGACGGCGGCGCGGCGCGCCGGATTGAGAATTGAGAATTGAGGATTGAGGATTGGGGAACGACGAGGGACAAAAGAGCTGGCGGGAAGCGTACCGGCTGGCGGAGCAATCCTCAATCCTCAATCCTCGATTCTCAATCCCGATTAAGATCGGCACCGTGATTCGCTTCGAAGACATTCTCGACAAGGTCGAATCCTATCGGCCGGACTTTGACGAGGAGCTGCTGCAGAAGGCGTACATCTTCTCCGCACGCGAGCATCGCGGGCAGATCCGCAGCTCGGGCGAGCCGTATCTCATCCATCCGATCAACGTCGCGTACATCCTCGCGGACATGCGACTCGACGAGACGTCGATCGCCGTAGGGCTGCTGCACGACGTCCTCGAAGACACGCTCACCACCAAGGAAACGCTGCAGGAGATCTTCGGCGATCAGGTGGCGGAGCTCGTCGACGGCGTCACCAAGATCTCGCGCTACGCGTACGTCTCGAAGGAAGAGCAGCAGGCCGAGACGTTCCGCAAGATGCTGCTGGCGATGGTCTCGGATCTGCGCGTGGTGCTGGTCAAGCTCGCCGACCGGCTGCACAACATGCGCACGTTGCAGTACCTCCCGGAAGAGAAGCGGCTGGCGGTGGCAAAAGAGACGATGGAGATCTACGCGCCCATCGCCAACCGCCTGGGCATGGGGCGCATCAAGCACGAGCTGGAAGATCTCTCCTTCCAGTTCCTCCACGCGCGCGAATCGGATGAGCTGCACAAGGCCGTCGACGAAAAATTGGCAGTGTCGGGTGACATCGTGCAGCGCATCAAGGCCACGCTCGAGGTGAAGCTGGCCGAGAACGAGATCGAAGGCGACGTGCACGGGCGCGTGAAGTCGATGTACTCGATCTGGTCGAAGCTGCGCCGCCAGGACATCGACATCGGGCAGCTCTACGACTATCTGGCCTTCCGCATCATCACCCCCAGCGTCAAAGACTGTTACGCCGCCCTCGGCATCATTCATCAGATGTGGCGTCCCGTTCCGGGCCGGATCAAGGACTACATCGCGATGCCGAAACCGAACTTCTACCAGTCGCTGCATACGACGGTGGTGGCGGAGAAGGGGCAGCCGTTCGAGGTGCAGATCCGCACTCGGGAGATGGACCTGATTGCGGAGCAGGGCATCGCGGCGCACTGGAAGTACAAGGAAGGCCGCGTCGGCGCGCATCCGGACGACACGAACTTCCTCTGGCTGCGCCAGCTCGTGGAGTGGCAGCACGACATCAAGGATCCGCGCGTCTTCCTCAATTCGCTGAAGATCGATCTCTATCCGGACGAGGTGTACACCTTCACGCCGAAGGGCGACGTGTTCGCCTTTCCGCGCGGCGCGACGCCGCTCGACTTCGCGTATCGCATCCACACCGACGTCGGAAACCACTGCGTCGGCGCGCGCGTGAACGGGAAGCTCGTGCCGCTCAAGACGCACCTCAAGAACGGCGACATCCTGGAGATCCTCACCGGCCCGAATCAGACGCCGAGCCGCGAGTGGATCAACATGGTCGCGACCTCGCGCGCGAAGCACAAGATCCGGCACTACCTCAACACGGAGCAGAAGCACCGCTCGATCGAGCTGGGACGCAAGCTGATCGAACGCGAGGCCAAACGCTACAAGGTGCAGTGGCGGAAGTTGATCGCGGAGAACGCGCTGGACGGCGTGCTCACCGAGCATGGATTGCCGCGCATCGAGGATCTGTACGCGGACGTCGGGTACGGCAAGATCCAGGCGCGATCGATCGTCGAGCGTTTCGTCACCGACGATCAGAAGGCGGCCCCGGAAGCGCCGGTGAGCGCGATCGGTCAGGCGGTGCGGAAGTTCTTCCCCTTCTCGTCGTCGGCGACGATCAAGGTGAAGGGCTACGACGATCTGCTGACGTATCTCGCGAAGTGCTGCAATCCGCTGCCGGGCGAGCCGATCATCGGTTACGTGACGCGCGGCAAGGGCGTGGCCGTGCACAGCGCGAACTGCCCGAACGTGCGCAACCTGATCTTCAACGCCGACCGCGAGATCGGCGTGGAATGGGCCGACTCGCGGCAGTCGCAGTTCCACGTCGAGCTGGAAATCGTGATGGAGGATCGGCAGGGCATCCTCGCGCGCGTGGTGTCGGCGATCGCGAATCTGAAGACGAACATCCGGCAGATGGAGACGCGCACCGCGGACGGGAAGGCATCGGTCGAGTTGGTGCTGGAGATCGCGGATCTCAAGCATCTGGAGAAGGTGACGCGATCTCTGTCTGCCGTCGACGGCGTGCTGCGCGTGGATCGGAAGTACAACATCCGGCACGCCACGGCCTGACGGACGGGCGTGCCTGGCCGCCTCGGCGCTCAGTTGCGCGTGAGCGTCGGCTGCAGCGCGCTCGGCCCTCGTGACAGAATCCCCCGCTGTATGCGTGTTTACTCGAAACTGCTCCTTCTCCTCTCACTGCTCGTCGCTTCCTCCACGTTCGCGCAGACGCATCCCTTTTCCGTTCACGACATGCTGGCGATGGATCGCATCAGCGATGCGCAGGTTTCGCCGGATGGACGCACGGTCGTCTTCGTCGTGCGCGTGACGGACGTCGAGGGCAATCGTGGCCTCAATGATCTTTGGGCGGTCGGCACCGACGGCTCGGGATTGCGCAGGCTGACTTCGCACTCGGCCGCCGACGTCAATCCGCGCTGGTCCGCGGATGGGAAGACGATCTACTTCCTCTCCACGCGTTCGGGCTCTTCGCAGATCTGGCAGATCGCCATCGGCGGCGGCGAGGCCACGCAGCTCACCAGCCTGCCGCTGGACATCGGCTCGTTCCGACTCTCGCCGGACGGCGCACGCATCGCCTTCAGCGCCGAGGTGTTTCCGGGGAAGAGCATGGAAGAGACGGCGGCGATGGCCGAGGCGAAGTCGAAGCAGAAATCGAGCGGCCGCATCTTCGACTCGCTCCTCTTTCGCCATTGGGACACCTGGTTCGAAGGCACACGCAACCACATCTTCGTGATGTCGACGAAAGGTGGCGCGGTCACGGACATCATGAAATCGATGGATGCCGACGCGCCGTCGAAACCGTTCGGCGGTCCCGAGGAGTACACCTTCACGCCGGATAGCAAGGCGGTCGTGTTCGCGGCGCGCAATGTCGGTCGTGAAGAAGCGTGGTCGACGAACTTCGATCTCTTTCTCGCGCCGGTCGACGGCAAATCGCAGACGAACCTCACCGAGGCGAACAAGGCCTGGGACACGATCCCGGCGTTCTCGCCGGACGGGAAGACGCTCGCCTATTTGGCGATGGAGCGCGCCGGCTTCGAGGCCGATCGCTACCGCATCGTCTTGCGCTCGTGGCCCGATGGCGCGACGCGCGTGCTCACGCAGGCGTGGGATCGTTCCGCGACGGAGCTGATCTGGTCCACCGACGGCAAGACCCTCTACACCACCGCCGATAACCTCGGCCAGCACTCGCTGTTCGCCGTCGACGTCGCCAGCGGCAATGCGCGCGTCGTGGTGAAGGACGGCACCGTCTCGACTCCCGCGCTCGTTCCATCGACGACGGCGAAGGGATCCGATCGCCTCGTCTATGGATTGGACACGCTGCTCTCGCCGGTCGAGCTCTACTCGGTCCGCGCCGATGGTTCCGACGTGCGCGCGCTGACGAACATCAACGCCTCGAACGTAGCCGCGGCGCGCATGGGCAAGCCGGAGCAGTTCACGTTCGAAGGCGCGAACGGCGACACCGTGTACGCGTATGCGGTTACGCCGGCGGATTTCGATCCGTCGAAGAAGTACCCGGTGGCGTTCCTGATTCACGGCGGTCCGCAGGGATCGATGGGCAATCACTTCCACTACCGCTGGAACCCGCAGGCGTACGCGGGCGCGGGCTACGCCGCGATCATGGTCGACTTCCACGGCTCGACCGGCTACGGGCAGGCGTTCACCGATGCCATTCGCGGCGATTGGGGAGGGAAGCCGTTCGTCGATCTGCAGAAGGGACTGGCCGCGGCGATCGCCAAGTACCCCTGGATGGATGGCGACCGCGTCGCCGCCCTCGGCGCCTCGTACGGCGGCTACATGATCAACTGGATCGCCGGCAACTGGCCCGATCGCTTCCGCGCTCTCGTCGTGCACGACGGCAATCTCGACGAGCGCTTCGCGTACTTTGCGACCGAGGAGCTTTGGTTCCCGGAGTGGGAGCATGGCGGGACGCCTTGGGAACATCCGGAAGGCTACGAAAAGCACAACCCGGTCGACTTCGTGAAGAACTGGAAGACGCCGACGTTGGTCGTGCATGGCGGCCGCGACTACCGCGTCGTCGAGACCGGCGGCTTCGGCACCTTCACCGCGCTGCAGCGGAAAGGGATTCCCAGCCGCTTCCTCTACTTCCCGGATGAGAACCACTGGGTGCTCAAGCCGCAGAACTCGATCCTGTGGCACGACACGGTGATCGCCTGGATCGTTCAGTGGACCAAGAAGTAGCGGCGAACCCCTGCTAGCTCGCGATCGCGAACAACGCCGCACCTGCGCCGAGGATCGTCCCGACGGAGATCTCGGCCCAGGTGTGGCGGTCGAGCTTGCGGCGCGACCACGCCAGCGCGGCGACGAACGGGACGATGAACCAGATCGCGATGGGGTAGAGCCAGCCGATGGTCACTCCCGCATACGCGGCGGTCATCATGTGCATCGAGACCTTCAGCCAGCGGTTCAGGAGCAGGCCGAGGGCGAGCATCACGGCTGCGGCGGCAAAGCCGCGCATCATCCGCGGACCGGCGCCGACGAAGTACAGCACCACGGCGGACAGCGCAACCAGTGGGAACGCAATGCGATAGAGCCCGCCGCGTTGATCGTGGCGGGAAACGTCGTGATCGCTCCACAGCCCGCGCCGGACGTTGCGCATCGTGATCGCGAACATCGGCAGGATCGTGCAGGCGGCGACGATCGCGGTCCAGACCCAGTTCGCGGTGGCGACCGCGATCATGAGGGGGATGAGGACGAAGGGATGGCCCGCGGTGGAGAGAAAGCGGGCGAAGGCGATGGAGGAGGACAGGCGGGGAGGCCTGTCCTCCATGAAACTACCGCGCCGCTTTCTTGATCGAGCCGGAGCGGATGCAACGGGTGCAAACCTGCATCCGCTTCACCGCCGAGCCCACCATCACGCGGACACTCTGCAGATTCGGCATCCAGCGACGGCTGGAGACATTGTGGGCGTGGCTGACCCGGTTTCCGAACACGGGCGCCTTCCCACACACTTCGCACATCTTGGCCATGTTGACTCCCTCAAATAACGCGAAAGGCGTGGATTGTAATCACCGGGACGGATCGGCGCAAGCAAAACACGCGAGTTAACGCTTGCAAATGCTCGTCATCGTTTCACTTATCCAAATCCGGTAGAGTTGACACATGAAATTAAACGTTGTAATTTCGCCTCACCTTTCCTAGATTCCCGGCCGGTGCCTGTGAGAAGTGAGTGAGATGGATGGGGTGAGCGGTGTTCTTCTCAAAGAGCAAAAATGTAGTTGGCCTTGATATCGGCTCCTCAGCGATCAAACTCGTCGAGCTGAAGGAGAAGAAGGGCGGGAGCTACTCGCTCGTCAAGCTCGGCAGCGAGAGGCTTTCGCCTGAGGCCATCGTCGACGGTTCCATCATGGACTCCTCCATGGTGGTCGACACGATCCAGCGGCTGAACACCGACCAAAGCGTAAAGAATTCCAATTACGCTACCTCGCTATCCGGCCACTCCGTCATCATCAAGAAGATCACTCTGCCCTCCATGTCTCCGGAGGAGCTGGCCGAGTCGATCCAATGGGAAGCGGAGCAGTACATCCCCTTTGACATCAACGATGTGAACCTCGATTACGTGCCGCTCACGGGGCACGGGACGGGGGACAACATCGATGTCATTCTCGTGGCGGTGAAGAAGGAGAAGATCAACGACTACACGTCGGTGATCAGCCGCGCCGGAAAGCAGCCGGTGCTCGTCGACGTCGACGCCTTCGCGCTGCAGAACTGCTACGAGGTGAACTACGAGGTCGAGGACGGCAAGGTCCTCGCGCTCGTCAACGTCGGCGCCTCGGTCACCAACGTCAACGTCCTCTCCGGGGGGACGTCGATGTTCTGGCGCGACATCACGTTCGGCGGCAATCAGTACACCGACGCCATCCAGCGCGAGCTCAGCCTGTCGTTCGATCAGGCCGAGGATCTCAAGCGCGGGACGCCGGTGGGCGAGTTCACAGTCCAGCAGGTCATCCCCATCCTGAACTCCGTATCCGAGGACTTCGCGGGCGAGCTCCGCAAGACCCTCGACTTCTTCACGGCCACGTCGGGCGCCGAGCGCGTCGACGAGATCGTGCTCGCCGGCGGCGGCTCGGGGGTGCTGAACCTCGACGCCATCCTGCGCGAGAAGTTCGGCATCTCGGTGTCGATCATCGACCCGTTCCGCAAGATCACGGTAGATGAGAGCCAGTTCCATCCGGAGGAACTGGCAGAGATTGCGCCGAGCATGGCCATCGCCGTCGGCCTTGCCATGAGGAAGTTGGGGGACGCTTGATCAAGATCAATCTGGTGCGGGAAGGGCGGGCGGTCCGGGGAGAAGCGGCTTCTCCGCAGCCGGCGGCTATGGCTGTGGCGGGCGGCGGCGCCGGCGGAACCCAGATCAACAACATCATCGTCCTGGCCTGTCTGGTTCTCGGAATCCTGGTCGCTCTCGGCTACTGGTTCTGGCACAAGCGCGAGCTGAAGAGCCGCGAGGCCATCGTCGCCGAGCGGACCGTCGAAGCGCAGAAGCTGGAGAGCATCATCAATGAAGTCGAGCAGTACCAGCGCCGCAAGGACAGCCTCCAGCAGCGCATCGACCTCATCAACCAGCTCAAGCAGAATCAGAAGGGTCCGGTCCGGATCATGGACCAGATCAGCCGCGATCTGCCCGACCTGGTCTGGCTCGATGCGATGGACATGAACGCCGGCCGGGTCTCTCTGAGCGGCCGCGGTCTCAATCCCAACGCGATCGCGCTCTTCATCGAAAACGTGAAGAACGATCCGTACTTCGAAGAGCCGAACGTCGGCGCGGTGACGCAGGTCTCCGCGGCTCCGCTGGTCTACGGCTTCGATATGAATTTCGCGTTCTCGTACATGCCCAAGAACGTCACCCCTCCCGCGAGCGGCACGGCGGGCACGGCCACGGATTCGTCCGCGACCACGACGGCGGCGGCGACGCAGTAGCAGGAGAAGTCGATGGCGATCACTCTGGACGACAAACCGTGGTGGGTTGGGCTGGCCGTGGGAATCGGTCTGGCGGCGGCTGTCCTCTATGGCGCCGAGCGGTTGTTCGTCAAAGACATCAAGAGCAGCATCGAGGCGGCCGACACGAAGATCGCCGAGCTGGATCAGAAGATCTCCAAGGGCCGCGCCGCGGAGCGCAAGCTTCCGCAGTTCCGCGAGGAAGTGAAACGCCTCGAGCTCGAGCTCGAGAAGCTGCGCCGCATCCTCCCTTCGACCCGCAACACGGAAGAGATCATCAAGAAGATCAAGTCGCTCGTCGATCAGGGCGACTTCACCTTGCGCAAGCTGGCCTTCCCGCCCTTGGGCGCTCCGTCGGCGAGCGATCCATACTCGGAATGGCCGATCTCCGTCTCGGTCGACGGCCGCTATCACGACCTGGCCATCCTCTTCAACAAACTGGGGAACTTCTCGCGCATCATGAACGTGGAGGCCATCGCCATCCGCGCCACGGGCAACCAGGAGACGAAGACCATCTCGGCCGATTTCACGGCCAAGACCTTCGTCTACGTCGAACCGAAGGATGAAGCGCCGCCCACCGATGCGGCGAAACCGGGCGGTGCATAGACCATGAAGACCCTCAGACACGGAGCATTGGGAATGGCCATCCTGGCCGCGGCCACGCTGGGCGGGTTCGCTCTGCGCGCGCAGACGGCCACGACGTCGACCACGTCGACGACCGCGACCACCACGGCCAAAGAGAAAGACGTGCAGAAGGATCTCGAGGAGATGCTCGACGAGCCGGAGACCGCCGATACGTATCGCTACGATCCGCAGGGACGCCGCGATCCGTTTCGCTCCCTCATCGGGCCGACTCCGAAGATCGACGCGGGCACGCGTCCCGAGGGACTGCCGGGCTTTCTCATCGATGAGTTGAAATTACAAGGCATCTTCCGGACTCGCCAGGGCTACACGGCCATGGTCAATGCGCCGGACAACAAGGGATACACCATGCGCGTCGGCCAGAAAGTTCTCGACGGCGAAGTCGTGCGGATCACCGAAAGCTCAGTCGTGTTCCGCCAGGAAGTCAACGATCCAACGCGCATCGAGCGCTTCCGCGAGGTCGTGAAGGATCTGACGCCGGCGGCTGCGAGGCGGTGAGCGGTGCAGGGCATGGGCGAGTGGAGGGCGAGATGGTGAAGGTGGCAAGTATGAAAAAAGCCAAGCGAATCCTGCTGAGTGCCGGCGTGCTCGTGCTGAGCGTGAGCGCAGCAGACGCCCGCATCTGGGGGTCGCGGAAAGCGGACAAACCGGCCGTCAGCGCGCCGGTTGCGAGTGCGATCGCACTCAGCGCCATCGACATCGAAGGCTCGCGCGTTCTCCTGCGCACCAACGGTGCTCCGGCCTACACCTCCTACAGCCCGTCGCCCGGCGTGTTCGTCGTCGACCTCACCGACACCGGCCGCGATGCCGCGGTCTCGATTCCGGCGACGCTGCCTCCGGCCGTCGCGTCCATCGCCGCCGACGAAGTCGTGGAGATGGGCAATCGCCTGACGCGCGTCACGTTCCGGCTGTCCGAGCCGCTCAGTCCTGAAGTGATGGCCATCGAGAAGGCCGTCGTCATCACCATCCCGGCCACGTCGATTCCGATCCAGACCGCGGAAGCTCCCGCGATCGAAGTGCTGCCCGTGGTGACTCCGGCCGCGTCGGAGCCGACGCGCGTCGAGCCGACGATCGAGACCGCGCATGTCGATGCGCTCGTCGCCACGAGCGTCGAGCCCGTTCCCGGTCCGGCGGTCGCCGAGGTGCCGGAGCCGGTCGCGGTGGCCGAAGAGATCCCGCTGCCGCGCGCGAAAGCCGTGCGCAACATCAGCGCCTCCACCGCCGAAGGCCATGTGGAAGTGCGCATCGCCGCCGACGGCCAGCTGAAGTACAAGGCGTTCCGTCTCGAAAGCCCGTCGCGCCTGGTCATCGATCTCGACGGCGTGAAGAACGCCTCGCCGAAGAACAACGTCGCCGTCGGCAATGACATTGTGCAGCGCGTCCGCATCGCGCAGTTCCAGCCGACGGTCGCCCGCGTGGTCGTCGACCTCGCCCAGAAGACCGATTACGACATCGCCGTCGTCGGCGATGAGCTGAGGGTTGCGTTCGGACCAGCGGCGATGGCGTCGACGACGCCCGCAGTGACGCTCGATCCGGAGCATGTCGCCGAGACCGCACCGGCACCGGTTCCCGCTCCGGTCATCGCGCCGCAGGTTCCGGAGAAGGTCGTCGTCGCCGAGAAGCCGGCGCCGGTCGACATCCCGTCGCAGGTTCCGACCATCGCCTTCACCCCGGCGACTGAGCCCACGCCCGCGCCGCACAAGACCGCGACCAAGACCATCAGCAGCCCGAAGCAGACGTGGAAGGTTCCGGAGTCGGCATCGAAAGGCGCACGCGGACGGATCACTCCCGCAACTGATCAGGCGCCGGTGCAGCAGCCGCCGACGCGCGAAGACGTCTTCGGCGATGCCGCGGCGCGTCAGGCCCAGCCGACCACGCTCAGCGGTCAGGCGCTCGGCGGCACGCGCACGCTCAGCAGCACGCAGCGCGTGTTCAACGGCGAGCCGATCTCGCTCACGCTCAAAGACGCAGACATCAAAGACGTGCTGCGCACGTTCGCCGATCTCACTGGTCTGAACATGGCCGTCGATCCCGGCGTCGCCGGCTCGGTCACCGTCGATTTCGTCGACGTTCCGTGGGATCAGGCGCTCGATCTGATCCTGCGCCAGAACAACCTGACGTTCTCGCTGGAAGGGAACGTGATGCGCATCGGCACGGTCGATCGCATCGCCGCGGAAGCCGCGGCCTCGCGTCGTCTCGAAGAAGAAGAGCGCCTCGGCGTTCCGCTGACGACGCTCAGCTTCAAGCTCTCCTACGCGCGCGCTCCGGAACTGGCCGCGCTGCTGCGCGAGATCGCCTCGCCGCGCGCGCGCATCATCGTCGACCCGCGCACCAACCAGATCATCGTCAGCGAGATCCCCGAGTACCTGCGCACGATGCAGAACCTCATCACCACCGTCGACATCCCGTCGCGGCAGGTGATGATCGAAGCGCGCATCGTGGAGAGCCTGCGCACCTTCACGCAGCAGTACGGCTTCACATGGAGCTTCAACGGCGATCTCGATCCCGCGCTCGGCACGGGCACGGGGCTGATCTTCCCGAATCGCGTCGGCTTCACCGGCGGTCCGTTCGACTTCGGTCTGGGCGACAACATCCTCGGCGTGACGCTGTTCGACGTGCTCGGCACGTTCGATCTCGACCTCGCCCTCAGCGCCGCGGAAACGCAGGGCTACGCGAAGGTCGTCTCCGCTCCGCGAGTGACGACGCAGGACAACCAGTCCGCCACGATCACGAGCGGTTTCCAGATCCCGTATCAGACCCGCGTGAACTTCACGACCACGGTTCAGTACCTCGATGCGACGCTCAGCCTCAACGTGACGCCGCAGATCACCGAGGCGGGGACCGTGATCATGGAGATCTCGGTGCAGAAGAACGAGCCGGCCACCGGTCTGACCATCGCCGGCGCGGCAGGAACGCCGCTCACCACCCGTCAGGCCAGAACGCGCCTCATGGTGCGCGACGGCGGGACGGCGGTCATCGCCGGTATTTTCCAGAGCAGAGACGGAGACGCGCAGTCGCGCGTGCCGTACGTGCACAATATCCCGATCATTGGAAATCTCTTCAAGAGCCGGGATATCACGACGTCGCACGACGAACTGCTCATCTTCATCACCCCGCGGATCGTGAGAGGGTGACCCAGGGAGGGCGCGAATGAACATCATGAAGAAATGGACTCTCGTAACCGTGGCGCTGGCCTCGATGGCCGCGCTGAGCTGTAGCACCGAGCTCACCGACAGCGCCGCTCCGGTCGAGCTGGTGGTGACGAACACGCAGAACGTCAGCGTCGTCGATCTCGATCCGAACGTGGTGGATACCGACTGCGACAAGCCGATCGGCACCATCAACATGCAGGTCATCCCGAAGAATGAGAACGCCGGCGGTAACTTCTCGCAGGTGCGCGTGCAGCGGTATCGCGTCTCCTATCGCCGCACCGATGGCGGCACGCTGGTGCCGGCGCCGTTCGTGCGGTCGATCGATACGCTGATCGCGGTCGGCGGAAGCTCTCAAGGCTCCAATTTCACGATTCTCGAAGCGGACGCGCTGCTGCAGGCGCCGTTCGCCGCGTTGCAACCGCAGAACGGCGGCCGCGATGCGGAGACCGGCCGTCCGCTGGTGAAGCTCGAAGTGGTGGTGGAAGTGTTCGGTGAAACGCTCGCGGGCGACAACGTGTACGACGCGACGGCGTTTCCGGTCGATTTCTGCTACGGCTGTGGAGGGTGCGCCTAGGCAAGGCCGGCTCGCGAACGCGCACCGGGTTGCTGACAGGGGGCTGACATGAAGGCAATGAGACAACACAAAAAGTGGATGGCGCTGCTGGCGCTCGTGTTCGTGTTCGCAGCGTGCAAGGGCGAATCGCCCACCGCGCCTCCTCCGGGCGGCGGGACGGGCGGCGGAGGGACGACGACCCCGCCCACGACCTCTCTGTCGCTGACCGCATCCAATGGGAATCCGGTCGTCGACTCGGTCGTGCTCATCACCGCCAACGTGACGCAGAACGGAGCGCCCGCGCCGAACGGCACGGCCGTCGAGTTCGTGACCGACGCCGGAACGTTCTCGGCCACGTCGATCGTCACGTCGCTGCTGCGGACGACGACCAACGGCATCGCCACGGTCGAGTTGCGGTCCACGGTCGCCGGTCCGATTCACGTCCAGGCCACCGTCGGTAGCGTCAGTCGCACCGTGACCGTGACGTTCAAGGTCGGCGACGTCGTGCCGCCTCCCACATCGACGGCTCCGACGATCACCAGCGTCACGCCCGGCATCGGCGTGCCCGCCGGCGGCCAGCGCATTCACATCCTCGGCAAGAACTTCAAGGATCCGGTGCGCGTGCTGTTCGACGTGGGCGGCCCGCTGCCGGTCGAAGCGCTGGTCATTTCCTCCAGCGCCACCGACATCGAAGTCTTCACGCCCAGCGTCAACCTCGGCGCCGGCCAGCAGCTCGCCAGCGACGTCATCGTCATCACCGAGGCCGGCAGCGTCAATGAACAGCGCGCCTCGCTGGCGGACGCGTTCACGTTCCGCAACGAACAACTCACCCCGATCGTCTCGACGACCTCTCCGGTCTCCGGTCCGGTGACCGGTGGCACGCGCGTGACCATCTTCGGCGAAGGCTTCCAGGCGCCGGTGCAGGTGTTGTTCGGTTCCGCCGAGGCTCGCGTACTCGCTCCGATCGAATTCAACCAGATCATCGTCGAGACTCCGGCGGCACGCGACACGAGCGGCACCGGCTCGGGCACGGTCGTCGGCCCGGTTCCGGTCACCGTTCGCAACATCAACTCGCAGAGAGAAGTCACCCTCGCGGACGGCTTCCATTACGTGGCCGCGGTCGACATCACCTCGTTCCGTCCCGTGCAGGGTCCGGCGACAGGCGGCACCGACGTCGTCATCGACGGCATCGGCTTCCTGCCCGGCGCGGTGGTGATCATCGGAGGCGTGCGCGCGACGCCGCTGCAGGTGACCGGCACGCGCATCCTGGCCAGAACGAATGCGCTTCCCTCGCCATGCGAGGGCGCGAACGGCGGGATCACCGTACGCAATCCCGATAATGGCGATAGCAACACGTTCACGGATGAGCTGTTCACGTACATCGGAATCCCGCCGGCCATTACGTCGGTCGTTCCAAATCCGGGAGTCGCCGGTGGGGCCGTTTCGGTGACCGTGCGCGATCCGGGTGTCGGCGCGCTCGGAAGTGCGGACATTCGCTTCAACGTGAACGGTCGGACCGTGATCCCAAGCCCCGACCACATCACCGTGGGCAGCGGGACACAAGCCTTCTCGGTGACGTTGCCGCTGACCGGTATCACGTTCCCGACCGTCGCCTGCGACGCCGGCGGTGGACTGATCGGCACGCAACTCGGAGCGGCCGAGCTTCCGTTGACGTTCCAGAACACGACGAACGGTTGCGACGCGTCGAGCACGATCGAGGTTCTGCCGCCGGCGAGCCTGCCGAATCCATGCGTGCCGCCTTCACCGCAGGCGACGGTCACGAACCCTGCGTCCACGGCCTGTCCCGGTCTCGCCTTCGGTGACGATTCCGTCGCCGCGGCGGGCGGATCGACGCTCAACATCACGGTCACGAACTCGGCTTCTCCGGGATCGGCGAATCTCGTGATTTCGACGGCGACGATCAGCGGCAATCCCGACTTCACGGTGGACAGCAGCGGACTGCCGGCTTCCGTTCCGCCAGGCGGCCAGGTCGACATCCCTGTGACCTTCGCGGCGACCACCACCGGCGCTCGTCAGGCAAGCGTGCGACTGACGACGAACGATCCGGCGCGTCCGATCATCAACGTCTGCGTCAGCGGCAACGGTGTTCCGTAAGCGATGCCATTGCTGACCTCTGAGCCGCCCCGCCTTGTGCGGGGCGGTTCGCGTCTGGTGCGGTTGCACCGTTCCCCGATGTAGACAAGAATTCAGGTTCCGCGAATGGCTCAACCGGCGACGACCGCAAAACTCGAAGAGCTGCGCTTCAAGCTCAAGACGGATCCGAAGAGCCGTCTCTTCTATCAGCTCGCCGAAGAGCTGCGGAAGGCGGGGCACTTCGATGAGTCCGAGCACGTGCTGCGCACCGGTCTCGTCACCTATCCCACGTACCTCGCCGCCTGGGTGAGCCTCGGCCGCACGCTGCGCGAGAAGAAAAACGAGTCGGGCGCCGTCGATGCGTTGAGTCGCGCGCTGCAGCTCGATCCGGGCAACGTCGTCGCCGCCCGCATCCTCGCCGACGCCTATCTCGCCCTCGGCGAGAAGGTCGAAGCGATCAAAAAGTACAAGCTCGTGCACGCGCTGCTGCCGTCGGATGAAGAGCTGCGCGCGCAGATCGAGCGTCTGGAGCACGAGTTGGAGCCGGCATCGGCGTCGGCATCGCCTGTCGCTGCGCCACCGCAAGCACCGCTCGCGGAGACTGTCGAAGCGCCGATTCCTTCGGCGCCTGTATCTGTGCCCGCACCCGAGCCCGAGCCGGCGACGGATCTCTTCGCCGATGAGCCCGCGTCGTCACCGATCGAATCGCAACCCCAGGCCGAGGCCGTGCCTCCGCCGTTCGAAGAAGACTCGCCGTTCGATCGCACGATGCCGCCGTTCGCCGAAGCCGAGCAGTCGCTCGAGGCAGAAGCGCGCGTCGAAGAAGCGACCGCCGACGTCGAGCCGATGTCGGTCGCGCACGACGAGAGTCCGTTCGAAGAACCGGTGAGCGGCTTCTCCTCCGATGCCTTCGCCGTCGAAGCGCCGTCGGGCATGCACATCGAACAGGCGCCGCTCGTCGCCGAGGTTCCCGCGCCGGTCTTCGACACCGAAGAAGATTTGCCGGAGCCGGCGAATGAAGATGCGACTTACACCGTCACCATGGCCGATCTCTACGTCGGTCAGGGGCTGGTCGAAGAAGCGCGGCACATCTACGAACACATCCTCGCGCGCGATCCCGGCAACGCCGACGTCCGCGCCAAGCTCGATGCGATCGCGCCGCGCGTGAACCCGAAAGTGGCCGCGCTCGAGCGCTGGCTGAGCAAGGTCTCGAAGAGAGAGGTGGGGCGTGTTTAGAGACGTGCTGTCGGAGTTGATGCAGCGCATCGAGGGCTCGATCGCGGCCAGTCTCATCAGCCTGGACGGCATCGCCATCGAGACTCTCGGCGATCGCCAGGTGCCGCTCGACGCCCTCGGCGCGGAGTTCGGCAGTTTCGTGAAATCCATTCGCCACGCGAACACGGAGCTCGACACCGGCGAAGTCCTGCAGTTTGCTTTGGTCACGGAGCGCTACATCACGTTTCTCTCCGAGGTGACATCCGAGTACTACATCCTCCTCGTGCTGCGGCCGGACGGCAATTACGGCCGCGCGCGATTCGAGCTGTCGAAGGCGAAGCATTTGCTTCGCGATGAGTTGATCTGAGAGGTAGACCGTTGAATTTCAAAGAGATTCTGGAACTGATCGACAAGGTGGCCGAGAGCGGGATCGGCAGCGTGGAAGTCGAGCAGGCGGGCACGAAGGTCCGCATCGAAGGCAAGAGCAACGCGCCGATCGTGACGCATCACGAGATCGCCTCGTCCGCGCCGATGTCCTTGCCGCCGTCCGCGCCACCGCAAACTCCGGCGCAGATGGAGACCGCGCGCGCGGAAGAGCGCAAACGCGTCGAAGAAGAGAACGAAGCCGGACTGCACATCATCACCTCGCCGATCGTCGGCACGTACTACCGTTCGCCGAATCCCGAGGCCGGTCCGTTCGTGAACGTCGGCGACCGCGTCACCAAGGGGAAGGTGCTCTGCATCATCGAAGCGATGAAGCTGATGAACGAGATCGAGTCGGACGTCGACGGCGTGATCGTCACCATCTATCCGCAGAACGGCCAGCCCGTGGAGTACGGTGAAAAGCTCTTCGCCGTGAAGGCGTAGTCCTGAGCGGAGCGAAGGATCCATCCCGCATGTTCTCGAAAATCCTGATCGCCAACCGCGGCGAGATCGCCCTGCGCATCATTGCCGCGTGTAAGGAAATGGGCATCAAGACCGTGGCCGTGCATTCCGTGGCGGACCGCGACTCGCTGCATGTCCGCTATGCCGATGACGACGTCTGCATCGGCCCCGCCGTCTCCAAGCAGAGTTACCTCAGCATCTCCAGCATCATCGCCGCGGCCGAGATCACCGGCGCCGACGCCATTCATCCCGGCTATGGGTTCCTCTCGGAGAACGCGCATTTCGCCGAGATCGTCGGCGAGTGCAACCTCACCTTCATCGGGCCTCCGGCCGAAGCCATTCGTCTGATGGGCAACAAGGCCCGCGCGCGCGACACCGCGAAGAAAGCGGGCGTGCCGATCATCCCCGGCAGCGAAGGCGCGGTGACGTCCGTCGAAGAAGCAGCCGAAGTGGCGCGTTCGATCGGCTATCCGGTCATCCTCAAGGCCTCGGCCGGCGGCGGCGGACGCGGCATGCGCATCTGCTGGGAAGAGAGCGAGATCCAGACGCAGTACGACACCGCGCGCAATGAAGCGGAGCGCGCATTCGGCGACGGCGCGGTCTATCTCGAGAAGTATCTCGAGCGCCCGCGCCACATCGAGATCCAGGTCTTCGCCGATACCCACGGCCGCACCGTGCACCTCGGCGAGCGCGAATGCTCGATCCAACGCCGCCATCAGAAGCTCATCGAAGAATCGCCGTCGCCGGCGCTCGATGAAGAAACGCGGCGCCTCATGGGCGAGGCGGCCATTCGTTTGTGCGAAGCGGTCGGCTACGTCAACGCCGGCACCATCGAGTTCCTCTTCCAGGACGGCGCGTTCTATTTCATGGAGATGAACACGCGCATCCAGGTCGAGCATCCGGTGACCGAGGAAGTGACCGGCATCGATCTGGTGAAGGAACAGATCCGCGTCGCGGCAGGGGAGAAGCTGTCCGTTCCCGAAGGCGCGTTCCGTCTGCGCGGTCACGCGATGGAGTTCCGCGTGAATGCCGAGGATCCGGTGACGTTCGCGCCGAATCCGGGAAAGATCCGCGAGCTGCATCTTCCCGGCGGTCCAGGCGTGCGCGTCGACACGCACATCTATCGCGACTACGTCGTGCCCGCGCATTACGACTCGCTGCTGGCCAAGCTCATCGTGCGCGGCAAAGATCGCGCGGATACGATCGCCCGCGGACGGCGCGCGCTGGAACAGTTCGTGGTCGAGGGCGTGAAGACCACCATCCCTCTGCACCGGGCCATCCTCAACAACGAACAGTTCATCCGCGGCGACATCTCCACGCGGTTCATGGACAAGTTCACGATCTAGGGGACGGCCGCCGCCTGTCGCCTCCAGCATCAGCCCCCGTCCGAAGCCGTGCTACCCTCAATACCCCCTTCAGCATGAAGATCTACCTCGTCGGGTTCATGGGCTCGGGAAAGACGACCGTGGGGCGTGAGCTCGCCGCGCGCATCGACACGCCCTTCTTCGATCTCGACGAGCTGGTCGAAGCCGCCGAGAAGCTGTCCATCAAGGAGATCTTCGCGCAACGCGGCGAGCCGTACTTTCGCAAGCGCGAGCGCGACGTATTGCGTTCGACCAAGCATCTCGACGGCGCCGTGATCGCCACCGGCGGCGGGACGTTCACGTTCGACGAGAACGTGCAGTTCATCAAGGCGGAAGGGTTGTCGGTATATCTCTCGGCTCCGTACGCGCTGCTGCGCGCGCGGGTCGGCAACAAGGCTGCCGATCGGCCGCTGTTCACCGACGACCTGGCCGCGCACGAGCTCTACGCGAATCGCATCCGCTACTACCGCATGTCCGATCTCACCGTCGACGTCCGCGAGGAAGAGACGGCCGCGGAGATCGCCGAGCGGTTGATGCTCGAATTGCCGCGCAGCGTGCTCGAATCCGCGCGGCGCTCCACGTGGAGATCGGTGCGATGAGAGCGCTCGTCGTCAGCGATCTGCACTCGAACGCGGAGGCGTTGCGCGCGGTCTTCGCCCGCGTCCGCCGTAAGAAGTTCGACTCGGTCTTCTGCCTCGGCGACTTCGTCGGTTACGGCGCGCAGCCCAATCAGGTGCTCGACACCATGCGCACCCTGAAAAGCAAGAAGATCTACATCCGCGGGAATCACGATCGCGTCGCGGCAGGGCTCGACGATGCGAACGGCTTCAATCATGCGGCGAAAGCGGCGGCGCTCTGGACGCGCGATCATCTCAGCGCGCCGAACCGCCGTTTCCTGCGCGACCTGGCGGTGGGACCGCGCATGCACAAGGAGGCGATGCTCTGCCACGGCTCGCCGTACGACGAGGATGAGTACGTCTTCAACGTCCATCACGCCGCGCAGATCCTGGCGCTCTATCCGGCGAGGTTCATCCTCTTCGGCCACACGCATCTGCCCGCCGTGTTCTCGATCGACGCGGACATGAACGTGAGCGGCTTCGCCGTGCGCGAGGATGCGAACGTGCGTCTGGAGAAGGATCGCCGCTACCTCATCAATCCTGGCTCGGTCGGGCAGCCGCGCGATCGCAATCCGCAGGCGTCGTGCATCATCATCGACACCGACAAGCCGTCCGTGCAGTTCTTCCGCGTCGACTACGACATCGCCAAAACGCAGTCGTCGATCCTCAAGGCGGGGCTGCCGGACATCCTCGCCACGCGCCTGCAGTACGGCACGTAACGCTCAGTGGAGCGCCGGCGTCCCGCCGGCTGATGCGAGGGCGTCTCGCCCGAGCTCTCGGGGGTGGCGGCGCGGGACGCCGCCAGATCAGCCGGCGGGACGCCGGCGCTCCCTCACGCCCTCTGCCCTCAACGCAGGACGGCCCTTCTCCGAATCAGGACACAGCGCTGCCGTGCGGAGCAGCTAAACTCTTCAAAACACGAGCGGAATACTCATCCGTGGCGTGGCATGTCGACCGCAACCGGAGCGCTTCGGTTGCAGGAGAAGGTCCCATGAAAAAAGCCATCCTGATTCTCACTCTCACCGTCGCGGCCTCCGCCTTCGCGCAGCAGGAGCGACACCAGTCGTACATTTCGTACGACGACGGCGGCACGATCATCAAGTCGGGCGACGAAGGCCGCGAGGTCGAAGCGCACCGCAACGTGCCGGTCTTCCCGGGCGACGAGATCATCACCGCCCGCCGCGGCCGTTCCGAGATCCGTCTCTCCGACGGCAACATCCTCGGCATCGACCGCACCACCGCGCTCCGTCTGCGCTCGATCCTCGACAGCTACGAGGGCGATGCGAACGAGACCGTCGCGGAGCTTCGTTACGGCAAGGTGGCCATCCAGCGCACCGACCTCGGCCGCGATCACGTGCGCCTCGACACCGACAACGCCAGCTACGTCGCGGAAGACGAGGCGGTCTATTCGGTCGAGACCGATTCGCGCGGCAGCGATCGCGTGACGGTGTTCGATGGCTCGGTGGAAGTGCGCACGCCGACGCGCGCGACGCGTTTGCGCTCGGGCGAGTCCGCCACCATCGATGAAGGCGGCGTCTTCGATCTCCTCGGCGATCAGCGCGATTCCGCCGACGACTTCGAGCGCTGGTTCCTCAAGCGCGCGGAACGCTTCTTTCCAGCACATTGGGATCCTAAGCTTAGAATTCCACGTGGACAAGTTGTCGCGG
>JADMIO010980181.1_pt1 | contig 92137 bp, 65 predicted proteins | sample 8958161 | NCBI WGS metagenome assembly JADMIO01 (sample SAMN16585339, study PRJNA669376) | soil metagenome | isolation source: Crop rotation soil | place: USA: Cullars Rotation, Alabama | collected 2011
CGCGACAACTTGTCCACGTGGAATTCTAAGCTTAGGATCCCAATGTGCTGGAAAGGGAGCTTCTGAACCGCAGCTTCAGGAAGACCCAGTCATGAGCCTCAAGATTGATGTCGTCGTCGCTGCCGGTGAGTTCACGCTCGAGGCTTACGTCACCGTGGGCGCAGGGCTCACCGCGCTCGTCGGATCTTCAGGGGCCGGCAAAACGACCCTGTTGAATTTGATTGCGGGAGTGCTGCGCCCGGATCGGGGCGCGATCGTGCTGGATAACGAGGCGCTCGTGGATACTCGAGCGGGCGTGTGGAAGCCACCGCACTCGCGGCGTATCGGCTATGTCTTCCAGGAGCCGCGCCTGTTTCCGCACATGACCGTCCGCCAGAATCTGGAGTACGGGCGCTGGTTCCATCGCCGCCAGACAGGCGGCGCTTCTCAGGATGAAGTGATCGGTTTGCTGAACCTTGGCGCGCTGCTGGCGCGAAGGCCGGCGAAACTTTCAGGCGGCGAGAAACAGCGTGTCGCGCTCGGCCGCGCGTTGCTCTCGAATCCGCGGCTGCTCCTGTTCGATGAGCCCCTCGCATCGATCGATCAGGCACATCGCGAAGAAATCCTTCCCTACCTCGATCGCGTGAGGACGGAGCATTCGCTGCCAACCGTTTACGTCACGCACACCTGGGCCGAGGTTTCTGGCCGCGCGAGCGAAGTCATCGAGCTCGCGCATGGCAAGGTCATCCGAGCCAAGTAAACCCCAGACGCACACGAAGATCACGAAGTAAGAAAAGAAGATCAGGAAGGGTGGATTGGTAAACCCCCAGAACCTCCTGCAGTGGGCTGCGATGCTCAGGTCGATAACGACGCACCAGAACAAGATGAACGCGCCAACCCGCCTCATGGCTTAACGTTCGCCGCATTCTGCGCTGCCCTCTGGCAAAGCATGGTGGGATAGAAAATCCATCCTCTGTGATCTTCGTCTTAACTTTGTGATCTTCGTGTGCGTCTGTACCGCTCAGCTGAGCAACCAGACGGCGATCATGAGCAGCAGGCTGCCGGTGGCCCACGTGAACCACTGCAGATGTCTTCCCATCGGCAGCACTTTCTCGATCAACACGAACAGCGTCAGGAACGCGATCGTCGGCAGGTGCATCACACCGCCGGCAAAGAGCAGCAGCATCAGCGCCCAGCAGCATCCGAGGCAGAACAGACCGTGCGTCACGCCCATCAGGAACCCCCCCGACGTACCGGCCCGCCAGTGTTTTGCCACGAATCCGGCCGGCGACTGACACGCTTGCAGACACGTGCGTTTGTACGGCGTGAGTTGATACAGACCGGCCAGCGCGAGCACGACCGAGGCCGCGCGCCTGCTCGACATCTCCATCATCGGCGACAGGATCAGGAGCGACGACAGCCAGCGCTGCAGGATGACGGCGCCGGCAGCGAAAAGCGTCCACACCACGAGGTATCCCGCGGCGAACACGTACGCTCTCACTGCCGCGCGCTCAGGCTCCGAGCCCCGGACGATGCCTGTATATAGAAGGATGGTGGGCGCGGCCGACGGCAGCATCATACCGGCCATCATCACGGCCCACATCGCGAAGAGCAGCGCGAGATGTCTCGCATCCCACTCCGCGGTCATCATCCACGCCGACGATCCCGACATCGACCCGTACATGTCGCGCGACATGGGGACGATCCAGGACCAGGCCATCAGCGTGGCCATGCCCAGGCCGAAGAGGACGATGAAGCGATCCCTGTCGAGGGCGCGCTCGACGAACGTACGGTCTGGCACTAGCGGACTACGCCGTGGGTGCTCCAGTTGAAGCGGGCGAAATGCGCGTGCGTGCCGTTGAAGTCGATCTCGATCTCAGCGGTCGACTTCGCCGTACCGCTGGCGTACTCGGCGTCGGTGTACTCAACGCCGTTCGGCAGCGTCACGCGGGCGCGATGCGTCAGGCCCGTCACCATGTTCCTGATGGGCGCGACAGATCCTTCAAGGATGCCGGGCACGCTGACCGAGCTCTCGCGGGCTTCCATGTCGGCGGTCAGGTTGATGCGTGCTGAAAGCGTTGGCAGAAACGTCTTCGACATCGCCGCATAGATGAACCAGATCACCTTGCCGGGCTCGGTCTCCTTGCCCTTGGCGATCGTCTCGAGCGCCTGCTTCTGCGCGTCCGTCAGTCGATCGTCGACGATCACCTGGTGCGTGCCGTTGCCTTGATGAATCGCGCCAGGCCAGGCCGCCATGACGCCGAAGCGCGTGTCATCCAGCTTCACGTCACCGAAGTGGCCCTTCTCGACGTGCATCCACATGTGGGCTCGGCAGTTGCCATGCGTCGGCAACGAATTGAACTGGCAAGGGCAACCCTGGTTGCAATTGCAGTTGATGACCTCGAGACCCTGTATCTGCCACTCCACGAACGCCATCGAACCCCTCCGTTGAAGTCATCAACACTAACACGCCAAGTCACCAGTGATCGACCCAGCCGGCACGCTGCAGATCTTTCAGTCGCCTGCCCGCTTCTGTTCGCGCACCGGTTTCCGTCCTGAACGGAAGCGAGACCATCGGTTTGTCGTTGCGTGAAAACTCGAGCAGCCATCGGACTCCCGATCGCCGCAGCACCGCATCGATATGATCGTGCCTGCGCCGCGCACGCCACAGCCGAAGACCGCCGTTCACAGCAATAATTGTCGTACTATTCGTCGGCTGATTCGTCGCACTGCCATAAACGCCCGACCTGGGAGGACCGATGCGCTTCGTCGCCGCGCTCGTACTCGTTCTGGTTTCCGCTGCGCCTGTGTTCACAACCAGGCCCACCTCGTTTCAAGACGCGCCGAAGTTCGAACAGCTCGCGACGCTGATTCAGCAGAAGATGGCTGACTATGGCGTCCCGGGCGTGGGCTTCGCGATTCTCAAGAAAGGCCAGCTGATCGAGCGCGGATTCGGCGTGACGAACGTCGACAACGTCCAGCAGGTCACGCCCGACACCATCTTCGCCCTCGCGTCGATCTCGAAGACCGTGACGACGACAGCGATGATGAGGCTGGTCGAACAGGGCAAGGTCGATCTCAACGCGCCGGTGAAGAAGTACCTGCCCGACTTCAAGGTGCAGGACGAGAGTCAGACCAACAACGTCCTGATCTGGCACCTGCTCACGCACACGCCCGGCTGGGAAGGACAGCTCACGGCGGCCGATCGCGGATCGCAGACGCTCGCCGGCTTCATCGACTCGATTAAGGATCTGCCGAAGCTGGCGGAGCCCGGCGAGGTCTGGAGTTACAACAACGCCGGTTTCAACGTCGCGGGCCGCGTAATTGAAGTTGTGACGGGTCAGTCGATCCACGACGCGTTTCGATCGCTGGTCTTCGAGCCGATCGGCCTCACGCGTGCGTTCACGCGGATTGAGGATCTCGTCACGTATCCGTTCGTCGTGGCGCACCGTGGCAATCCGGGCGCGGTCTCGGTGAGCCGCCCGCTGTCGCGGTCGGTGTCCGTCGCAGCCGGCGGCGTTTCAATGAGCCTCAACGACCTGATGCTGTACGCCAGGTTCCACCTTGGCGACGGCACGGGCCGCGACGGCAAGCCGGTCTTGTCGAAAGCGTCGCTCGACCTGATGAAGACGCCGAAGGTCCACAAGAACGCGACCGAGGACGACATGGGCCTCGGCTGGCACCTTCGGAAGGTGAACGGCGTGATGACAGCCGCGCACGGCGGCACGCTCGGCAACTGCCTGCTCATCGAGCTCGTGCCCGAGCGCGACTTCGCAATGGCGATTCTCACGAATCACACAGAGGGCTGGCGTCTGATTCAGGACGTCGAGCGCGCGGCGTTGAAGCTCCTCGAGGACATGCCGCTCAGTCCATCGCAGGCGATCGGCCATCGCGGGGTCAACGAAACGATGCCCGACGCGCCGATCATGAAGGCGCAGCCGGAGGCCGCGCCGTACCTGGGCACCTACAAACGGCCGCCGTCAGGCCAGAACGTTGTCCGCGTTCAGGATGGCCAACTGATGGTCGACAACAGCCCGATTGCGTTTTACGCCGTCGATCGCGCGGTGGTCACCGGCGGAAACCAGCGCGGCAATCCCGTTGAGTTCATTCGCGACGGCAAAGGCAACGTGCGCTGGGTGCGCGTGGTCGGCAGGATCGCGCGCAAGGACTGACGGCAGCACTGGCGCGAGTCAGAAAAGCCACACATGAAGGACATGAAGCAGTGAAGACGGCATGAAGGCGCCGAGCCTCGCGGCCGCCTTCGGCGGCCGGCTACAGAAGGAGCAAACCGGGCATCGGCAAGAGCGGCTGTAAGTTCCTGAAGGCTCTTGTCGATGCCGATTGCTCCTTCTGTTGCTGGCCCGGCAAAGCCGGGCCACCAGGCTCGGCGCTCCCTCGGGTATCCCCACTGTCTCCATGCCTCCACGCCTCCACGGTGATGCTCTGGTTTTTGTGTACGGCCGCGCGTTGACACTTCATAATTGGGGCATGCTCGCTCGACTCGAAGGCTGGGTGGAATCGTGGAATCGCGTAAGGTCAATGCCGGAGGACGAACTCCAGGATTACCTGATGAAGAAATGCCGCAACGGCTTCCAGATGGCCAAGAAGCCGTCACGCGCCCAGCGCGACGCGTGGGTCACGATCCTCGCTGAGGCCGACAAGAGCAAGAACGATCTCAGTCCCCTCGCCATGCGCATGGTCGGCCACGTCCGCCGCCGCCTCGCGGAAGAGGGTTACGACTTTGAACTCAATCTCGACGAGACCGGCGGCGTCGCGTACGCCGAAGTACATTTCCGAACGCTGACAAAAAAGGACGTCGCCAGCCAGAGCAACTGATCGGCGACAGCCCTGACACCGCGAGCACCGATCGGTCGTTACAAGAATTGATTCCTCTCGCGCACGGCCAGTGATCCCCTTGCCCTGGCCCGGCACGCAGTGTGCCTGAAACAGTGCCGTTCCTAATTTGTGCGCGGGCGGAAGCCCGCCTTGATCCCGGAGCGAGACATGACAAGGTGGTCAGTCGCTTCCGTTTTGATCGCTGGTTCCCTGTTACTCACCACGGTCAACGGCCAGCAAGCGACGCAAGGGCAAGGCAAGGACAAGAAAGACGGTTACGTGGAGAGCGAGCTGCTCGTGCAGTTCAGCTCCACGATGAACGCGCAGCAACGGGATGACGTCATCCGCGGCCACAACTCCACGCGCATCCGGCACTTCGATGCGGTCGACGTCGATCTCATCCGCGTTCCGCGCGGCCAGGCCGTCTCGGCTTCCGTCGGCGCATTCAAGAGTCATCGCGGCGTGCTGCTCGCGCAGCCCAACTACGTCCGGCGCGCGATCGTCGGACCTCCACCCAACGATCCGTTCTGGCTCGATGGCAGCCTCTGGGGCCTTGCGAAGATCTCGGCACAGTCCGTCTGGACGAACTTCACGGCCGGCGACGGCAGCGTGATCGTCGCGGACATCGACACTGGCATTGACTACACGCATCCGGATCTCGCCGCGAACGCGTGGCGTAATCCACTCGAGATTCCCGGCAACCACATCGACGATGACGGCAACGGGTACGTGGATGACGTGAACGGCATCGACACGGCGAATCACGACAGCGATCCGATGGACGATCAGGGCCACGGCACGCACACGGCCGGCACCATCGCCGCGGCCGGCAATAACAACCTCGGCGTCGTCGGCGTGAACTGGAACGCGAAAGTGCTCGCGTGCAAGTTCCTCGACTCGAGCGGCTACGGCACGGACGCCGGCGCCATCGAGTGCTTCAACTACATCGTCGCGCTGAGAAACCGCGGCGAGAACATCCGCGTCAGCAGCAACAGCTGGGGATCGCAGCGCGGCTCGTCGCCGCCGGCGCCCGCGCTGATGGCCGCCATCGACGCCGCGGGCGTGGCAGGCATCGTCAACGTCTTCGGCGCGGGCAACGACGGCACGGACAACGATTCAAGTCCATTCGATCCGGCCAGCTATCCGTCGACCAGCATCATCTCGGTCGCCTCGTCCGGCAGCTCGGACCGCCGCTCGTTCTTCAGCAACTACGGCGCGACGTCGGTCGACGTGGCGGCGCCTGGCGAAAACATCCTGAGCACGTACCCGGGCAACGACTATCAGTCGCTGTCGGGCACAAGCATGGCCACCCCGCACGTCGCCGGCGTCGCGGCACTGCTCGCCAGGATGGATCCGACCTTGTCGGTCGCCGCGATCAAGGGACTGATTCTCGACAACGTCGACCAGTCGTCGAAGTGGACCGGAAAGGTCGTCTCGGGCGGCCGGTTGAATGCGTTCAAGGCGGCGAGCGCGGTCGGCAGTGCGTCGAACAACGTGCCGCCGAGCGTGTCGATCACGGGTCCGCAGGAAGGCGCGTCATTCAAGGCGCCGGTCAACATCACGGTTGATGCGGTCGCAACCGACTCGGACGGCACCGTGCAACAGGTCTCGTTCTTCGTGAACGGCGCTCCCATCGGTACGGACGCGACGAGTCCGTTCAGCGTCACGTGGGCCCCAGCGCCGGGCAACTACACGCTGACCGCGGTGGCGATGGACGATCGGTACGGCTCGGGCACGTCAACGGCCGTACACGTCGTGATCGTCGACAACGTGCCGCCGGTAGTCTCGATCGGCAATCCCCTCAACGGCGCGGCGTTTCCAGCGCAGTCACAGATCACGATCGACGCGTCGGCATCGGATATCGACGGCGGTATTCAGCAGGTGGCGTTCCTCGTTGATGGCGTTTCGATCGGCACTGACGGCATCGCGCCGTATTCGATCGCGTGGAACGGCTACATCGGCACGCACGTGCTCAAAGCGATCGCGACGGACAACTCGGGCGCGACAACGACGTCGTCCGCGGTGTCCATCACGGTGCAACCGATCGCGAATCGCATCAACGTCGCTCGCGCATCCAACGGCGGCGTCGCGTCCGCGTCATCCGTGCTCGGCCCGCAGTACCCGGCCTCGGGCGCCATCGACGGCGATCGCAAGGGACTCAACTGGGGTAACGGCGGCGGTTGGAACGACGGCACGCCGAATGCCTCGCCTGACTGGCTCCAAGTCGACTTCGCCGGCATGAAGCTCATCGAGGAAGTGAACGTCTTCTCGATGCAGGACGACTATACGGCGCCGGTCGATCCCTCGCCGTCGATGACGTTCGGCCTGTGGGGTATCAGGAATTTCGAGATGCAGTACTGGGACGGCTCGGCCTGGGTCCCGCTGCCGGGAGGCGTTGTCACCAACAACAACCTCGTGTGGCGGCAGACGCTGTTCACGCCAATCACGACGTCGAAGATCCGCGTGTTCATCACCGGCGCGCTGAACGGATACAGCCGCGTGATGGAGCTCGAGGCCTGGGGCGTCAGCTCGGGCGCGAACGTTCCACCCAGCGTCGCCATCACCGCACCCGCGACCGGCGCAACGCTGACCGCTCCTGCGTCGTTGTCGATCGACGCGACCGCGAGTGACACGGACGGCGTTGTTACGCAGGTCGACTTCTACGTGAACGGCGCGCTGGTCGGCTCCGATACGTCGAGTCCGTACTCGTTCGCCTGGAACAACGTCGCGGCCGGGTCGTACACGCTGACGGCCATCGCCCTCGACAACGTCGGCGGCACAACGACCTCAGCGCCGATCGCGGTCACGGTCGCTCCGCCCAACGTTCCGCCAACGGTTTCGATCACGACTCCCGTGCCGAGTTCGACATTCGCGGCACCGGCCACGATCACGGTTGGCGCAACCGCGGCAGACAGCGACGGCACGATCGCCTCTGTCGCGTTCTTCGCCGACGGCGTTCCGCTCGGCAGCGATGCGTCGGCCCCGTACTCGGTCGCATGGGGCAACGTGGGCGCGGGCACGTACGTCCTGACGGCAGTCGCAACGGATAACTCCGGCGCGACGACGACGTCCGCGCCAGTGTCGATCACCGTCACCGCGATCCCAGGTCGCATGAACGTTGCGCTCGCCTCCAACGGCGGCATTGCCAGCGCGTCTTCCGTGTTGAGCGGCCAGTATCCGGCATCCGCAGCAATCAACGGCGATCGCCGCGGCCAGAACTGGGGCAACGGCGGCGGCTGGAATGACGGCACGCCGAATGCGGGGCCTGACTGGCTCGAAGTCGCGTTCAACGGACCGAAGACGATCGACGAGATCAACGTCTTCTCGATGCAGGACAACTACACCGCGCCGGTCGATCCGACACCGTCGCTCACGTTCACGCTGTGGGGCCTGCGCGGATTCATCGCCGAGTACTGGACGGGAACGGCGTGGCAGGCAGTTCCTGGCGGCGAGATCACCAACAACAACCTGGTGTGGCGGCAGATTCTCTTCGCGCCGATCACGACGACGCGCATCCGCGTGAGTGTGACGCAGGCGCTGAACGGTTACGCGAGATTGATCGAGGTCGAGGCCTGGGGCATCGCCGCGCCGGTGATTCCTCCGCCGAACCAGCCGCCGACGGTGTCGATCACGACGCCGTGGGCGGGCCAGACGTTCACCGCGCCGGCGACGATCGCGATCTCGGCGCTGGCGGGCGACACCGACGGCTCGGTTTCGAGCGTGGCGTTTTTCGCGAACGGGTCGCAGGTCGGTACGTCGAACATCAGCCCGTTCGGGTTCAACTGGACCAACGTCGCTGCCGGCTCGTACACGCTCACGGCAGTGGCGACTGACAACCTCGGGTTGTCGACGACGTCAGCGCCGGTGCAGATCACGGTGACGGCGCCGATCCAGCGGCTCAACTGGGCCCTCGCGTCGAACGGCGCGATCGCATCGGCGTCCTCGATCCTCAGTCCGGCATATCCGGCTTCCGGTGCAATCAACGGCGATCGGAAAGGACTCAGCTGGGGCAACGGCGGCGGCTGGAACGACGGCACCGCGAACACGAGCCCGGACTGGCTCGAGGTCGACTTCAGTGGATCGAAGGCGATCGACGAAGTCAGCGTCTTCTCGATGCAGGATAGCTACACCGCTCCCGTCGAACCTACCGCGACGATGACGTTCGGATTGTGGGGACTGCGGGCGTTCGAGATCCAGTACTGGACCGGATCGAGCTGGGCCACGATTCCCGGCGCGACGATCACGAACAACAACCTCGTCTGGCGGCGCTTCACGTTCACGCCGGTGACGACGACGAAGATCCGGGTGTGGATCACGGCCGCGCTGAACGGCTACAGCCGCATCATCGAAGTGGAAGCCTGGGGCGTGCCTGCGGTGGCGCCGGCGGAGTTGATGGCGGCGGCGCAGGACTACAATGGCGCGGATGCGGCGGATTCGCGCAGTTCTGGCCTTGCTGGCCCTTGGGCTTCCCGCAGTCGCCGCGGCGCAGACGCCGGTGCAGTGGTCGCTCAGCCCGCTGCCGGCGGCCGTCGAAAAGAATAAGAAGTTCGACGCGACGATCAACGCCGTCATCGAAGACGGCTGGAAGGTCTACTCGCTGACACAGGCGCCCGGCGGACCCGTGGCGCTTGTGATCAGCGTGCCCGCGGATCAGAAATTCCGGACCGCTGGCCCACCGGCTGGTCCACTGCCACACCGTTCCTTCGATCCCAACTTCAACTTCGATACCGAGTACTACGAATCCAAAGCCAGCTTCGCGGTGCCCGTCCGCCTCGCCGCGGACGCGACTGGCGCGGTCAAGCTTCGCATCGCGCTCACGTACCAGACGTGCAATCAGCGACTCTGCCTGCCGCCCACTGACGTTGAGTTGGAAGGGACGACGGGGATGTCGGGTACGCCGGGTACGCCAGGTACGTCAGGTACGAGGAACGAACTGACGCAGCCGGCTTCACTTAATAAGAAAGATGACAGCGCCAGCGCGTTCCGCGTACCCGGCGTACCTGGATCCCGCGCCCCCGTTCCCGACCTCGCGTCCTCGTCAGCATCAACCCTTGGCGCCTACGTCGGTCTCGCCGCGCTTATGGGTGCGTTGTCCTTGCTCACCCCGTGCGTCTTCCCCATGGTGCCGATCACGGTGTCGTTCTTTACGAACCGCACGACGCATGCGCGCGGCGGCCGCCGCAGCGGTGTCGTTGAAGCCATCGTCTATGGTCTCGGCATCGTCCTGACGTTCACGGCCGTCGGCTTCACGATTGCGGTCGGGTTCGGGGCATCGGGACTCAATCGGTTCGCGGCGGACCCGTGGCTGAACCTGGGCGTAACCGCGCTCTTCGTCGGTTTCGCACTCAGCTTGTTCGGGATTTGGGAAGTGGCGTTGCCCTCGCGGTTCGTCAACGCTGCCGCGCGCGCGGATTCGGGGCGTGGACGATGGGCGGGCACGCTGCTGATGGGCCTCGCGTTCACGATCACGTCATTCACCTGTACCGCGCCATTCCTCGGCACCCTTCTCGTCGTCGCCGCGCAAGGTGACTGGCAGTGGCCGCTCGCGGGCATGCTCGCGTTCTCAACGGTGTTCGCGGCGCCGTTCGTCGCTCTCGCACTCGCGCCGCAATGGATCGCGTCGCTGCCCCGTTCGGGCCCATGGCTGGTCGCAGTGAAGGGCGTGATGGGCCTGCTCGAACTGGCCGCCGCGCTGAAGTTCCTGTCCAACGCGGATCTGGTGTGGGGCTGGCACGTATTCAGTCGCGAGGTTGTCCTCGTTTCATGGATTGCCATCGCGCTCGTGCTCGCGATCTACCTCGCGGGATTCGTGAAGCTTGGATCCGCGCCCAGACTTGGGCGGCCGCGCCTTGCGCGGATTGCGGCAACCGCCGCCGCTGTTGTGCTCGGTGTCTGGCTGGCGAGTGGCCTCGCCGGCCGCCGGCTGGGAGAGCTCGAGGCGTTCCTGCCACCCGCAGACCTGGCCGCAGCCTCGCCGACCGGCGAGCTGCCGTGGATCCTCAATGACTACGATTCGGCACTGGCCGATGCGGCAAAGCAGAACCGGCCCCTGTTGGTAGACTTCACGGGCTACACGTGCACGAACTGCCGGTGGATGGAAGCGAACATGTTTCCGCAGCCGGAAGTGACGCGCGAGCTAGCGCGATTCGTCCGCGTGCGGCTCTATACGGACGGGCGCGACGAGCTGTACCGGCGGTTCCAGAAGATGGAACAGGAGATGTTCGGCACGGTCGCGCTGCCCTACTATGCTGTCATCGCGCCGAACGGCCAGCCCCGGGTGGCGTTCGGTGGCCTGACGCGCAATTCGGCGGAATTCGTAGCGTTTCTGAGACGTGGACTGGAGTGAACACATGAGCACTCGAATCGTCGCCCTCGTCGGCACGCTCGCACTCGGAACGAACGTCGCGGTGTTTGCGCTTTCGCAGGCGCCGGCGCAGCCGGCCGCCGCACAGACCCCGGGGCAGTGCCTCGCTGACGTTCGTGCGTACGTCCAGAAACGCTCGATCGAGTTGCGGCCGCTGACGTCAGAAACCGCGCAGAAGCTCAACGCCGAGAACGTGTCGATGCTCAAGGAGTGCGCATCGAAGTTCGATGTGAAGACCATCGCCGAGAAGGATCTGCTCGGCCTCTCCGATCTCTACTCGAGTGCGGGCATGATTCCGGAGGCCAACGCCGCGGTAGCGCGCGCGATGGCGAGCAAGTCGCTGACAAACGCCGAGCGCGCCGGCCTCCTGCTCCAGTCCGTGCGCCTGATGCTTCGCGAGCCCAAGGGCGACGAGCGCAACGCGCGGCTCGAAAAGCTCGTTGACCAGCTCGATGCGCTGCCGAACGCCGATGCGCTCGATCCGAAATTCAACGCGCACCTGTCGATGAATGGCTTTTACCGCGCCGACGACATCGACGCCGGCATCATCAAGCACTCGACGTGGCTCATCGAAACCGGCGCCGGACTCTCGCCCGACATGCGCAAGAAGTACGGACCCTCCATTCTCTCGGCCTACATCAACATGGCCGAGGCCTGGGCCGGCCAGGGCATGAACGACAAGGCTGTCGCGCTGCTGAGACGAGCACCGAAGGACTGGCCGGAGGTGCCGAACGCCGCCGACCGCGTCGAATCGACGCTGTCGCGCTATCTGCTCGTCGGCACCGAGGCGGCGCCGATCCAGGCGCCACAGTGGCTGAACAAACCCGAGGGCGTCACGACCAGCGTCGACATGAAAGGCAAAGTCACGTTGCTCGAGTTCACCGCGCACTGGTGCGGACCATGCCGTGAGAGCTATCCCGGCGTGAATCGCCTGCGAGAACGCTACGGCGCCAAGGGCTTTCGCGTGGTGATGGCGACGCAGCTCTACGGCTACTTCTCGACCGAGAGGAATCTCGACGCCGCGACCGAGATTGCGCGCGACCGCGATTACTTCGCCGAGCACCACCTCGATGTGCCGGTTGCCGTGGGCGAGCAGGTCAAGGTCTCCGTCAAGGACGGCGTGGTGATCTACTCGCCGGCGAAGGATCCCAACGACACGGCCTATCGTGTCGGCGGCATTCCGCAGATCCAGATCATCGATCGCCACGGCCGCATCCGGCTCATCATGGTCGGCTACGACGATGCGAATGAGCCGAAGCTGGCGAAGTTCATCGAGGAGCTACTGGCAGAAAAATGAAGCCGCTGATCGTCGCCGCGCTCACTCTACTTTCGATCGGATCCACCACTCAGGACACGCCGGATTCGCGCGTGCAGCGCGTCGTCGCGGACGCGCGATTCGGCGCCGCGATGGCGGCGATCGATCGCGATCACGATCGGCTGGTCTCCGAAATCATCAAGCTCACCGAGATTCCGGCGCCGCCGTTCATGGAAGAGAAACGCGGCGCGGCGTATCTCGAGATGCTTCGCGCCCACAAACTGGCCGACGTCGAGCGCGATGAAATCGGTAACGTCATGGGCATCCGGCGCGGGACCGGGCCGGCAGGCGGACCGCTCGTCGCCATCGTCGCGCACCTGGATACAGTGTTTCCCGAAGGCACGGACGTCACGGTCAAACGCGCTGGTACGAGACTGACGGCGCCCGGTGTCGGCGACAACTCGCGCTCGCTCGCCGTGCTGCTCGCGATGTTACGCGCGATGGATGAGACCGGTATCCGCACGGCGACGGACATTCTCTTCGTCGGTGATGTCGGCGAAGAGGGCCTCGGTGACCTGCGCGGAACGAAGTTCCTGCTGCAGAAAGGCAAGTACAAGGACCGCATCAAGCAGTTCATCGCGGTCGATGGCTCGGGCGATGGCGGCAGCATCGCCAACGGCGCGGTAGCGAGCAAGCGGTACCGCGCGACATTCAAGGGACCCGGTGGCCACAGCTACGGCGCATTCGGTCTGGTGAACCCGGCGTTCGCGATGGGCGCGGCGATGCAGAAGTTCTCGGCAATCACCGTGCCGGCGGCGCCAAAGACGACGTTCAACGTGGGCGTGGTCGGCGGCGGCACGTCGGTCAACTCGATTCCGTTCGAGACATGGATGGAAGTCGACATGCGATCGGAATCCCCACTCGAGCTTGAAAAGGTCGAGACGCAGTTCCTGATGATCGTCAAGCAGGCGGTGGCTGACGAAAACAAGGTCCGGTCAACGAAAGAAGGCGCGCTCACCGTGGACGCGAAGCCCGTGGGCGATCGGCCCGGCGGACAGACGCCCGCCAACTCGCCGATCGTCCAGATTGCAATGGCTTCAGCCAAAGCAGCGGGCGCAACGCCGAGTCTTTCGTTCGGCAGCACGGACGCGAACATTCCCATCAGCATGGGGATTCCAGCCGTGCGAGTGGCGTCTGGCGGTCGCGGCGATCGCGCACACGCGCTCGAAGAGTGGATTGACGTCGAGAAACCCGCGAGCCTGCGAGGGATCCGCGCGCTGATGGCGACCCTGATCGCGCTGGCGGAGCTTCGCCCGACGGAGGCCGGGTCTTCAGCCCCGGCGCGTCGATGATCAAGGTTGAAAGACTGACGAAGAGCTACGGCGACAAGCTCGCCGTCGACTCGCTCGACCTCTGGGTCGATCCGGGCGAGATCGTTGGCTTCCTTGGCCCGAACGGCGCCGGCAAGTCGACCACCGTCAAGGTGATCACCGGTCTCATCAAGCCTGACGCCGGACGCGTCACCGCCTGCGGCTTCGACGTCGTTCAGCAGCCGCTCGAAGTGAAGAAGCGTGTCGGCTACGTGCCGGAGACGCCGGCGCTCTACGACAGCCTGACCGCGAGCGAGTATCTCGAGCTGGTCTCATGTCTCCACCATCTCGACAAGAACACGGCAGCGGCCCGTCAGCGGGAGCTGCTCGAACTCTTCGGCCTCGCCGGAAACGCCAACCAGCGCTTGAATGAGTTCTCGAAGGGCATGCGGCAGAAGGTCGTCATCGCAGCCGCGCTCATGCATCGTCCAGAGGTCCTGATTCTGGATGAGCCCCTCGACGGCCTCGATGCAAACACGGCGATGGTCGTGAAGGAACTGCTGAAGCGCCTTGCCGGGCAGGGCAAGACGATCATGTTCTCGTCGCACATCCTGGACGTCGTCGAGCGCGTCTGCACGCGCATCGTGATCATCAACCACGGCAGGCATGTGGCCTCCGGCACGGCGGCGGAAATCCGCGCGGCCGAGGGCGCGGCCACGCTCGAAGAGGCATTCAGCAAACTCACCGGTGTCCGTAACGTCGGTGACGTCACGTCGGACTTCCTGGCGGCGCTCGAGCGGGTCTGATCTGCGCATGCTCGCGAAACTCTTCGCGGCCCTCGACATCGACTACGTTCAGTGGCTGGCCATCACCAAGGCCGCACTGATCGTCGACCTTCGCGGATCCATGTTTGTCCGTGGCCCGCGCGGTGAACAGGTCAGGGCCATCAGCGCGGTCATCAGCCAGCTGATTTTCTACACCCTGATGGGCGGCGTGATCGCGGCGTTCGTCATCTTCAGCCGCGATCTGTTTCTTTCCGCCAACCTCGTGCTCGCCTACGTGATGTTCATGGTGGGCACCGCGGCGTTGCTCGATCACAACGCGGCCATCATCTCGCCCGACGACTACGGCGTGCTGGGATTCCGGCCAGTCACGTCGCGTACCTACTTCGCCGCGAGAGTCGCCAACGCACTTGTCTACATCTCGGTGATGACGTTGCTCTTTTCGTACCTGCCGATTGGGGCGTTCTTCTTCAGGTGGGGCGCCGCCGTGGGATTTGCGGCACTGGCCGCCATCTACGGTGCGGCCATCTTCATGGCCTTCGGCATGGTGGCCGTGTATTCCTGGCTGCTGCGTGTCATTGGCGCGCAACGGATCAAACGCGTGCTTTCCTACGTGCAGTTCGCCTTCAGCTTCTTCGTCTACGGCGGGTATTTCGCGGTATCCCGGTTGATTTCGAAACAGCTGCTCGCATCGCTGTCTCTGCCCAAAACCGTCTGGGTGCTGATGCTTCCGCCAACCTGGTTCGCCAGCTACGTCGACCTCGCGGCCGGCAACTGGTCCGCGGCCGAAATCGTACCCGCGGCGGTGTCGCTACTCGCCATCGCCGGCCTGGCGGCGCTCATCAGCGGCCGGCTGTCGCTCGAGTACTCGGATCGCATCGGCGCCATCGCGTCGGCGACTGCGACGAGACAGGCGGCGAGACCCGCGAAGGGCCTGGCGACCTATTGGTTCACCGGCGGCGAAGCGCGCGCAATCGCCATGCTGATTCGCAGCCAGTTCGCGAACGACATGAAGTTCCGGATGAGCGTGCTGGCCATTCTGCCGCTCACGATCATTTATCTGATCATGGGCATCTCGCGGACGGGCTCGATTCCCGATCCGTTCCGCGGCGGCGGCGACCCGTCCCGCGGCCTCGGGATGGTGACGCTCGCGATGATGATGTTCCCCGCGATGCTGAAGATGAGCCTTGGCCGCAGCGATTCATTCCGCGCGTCGTGGATCTTCTTTTCGTCACCGTCCGATCGGGCGCGCCTCATCGGAGCGGCTAAGAACGTTCTCGTGACGACGTTTCTCCTGCCCTACGTTCTCTGCGTCGCCATCGTCCTGTCGTTCTTTTCGGAGAGCGTTCCGCACCTGCTTGTGCACCTGGCCGTGATCGGTCTCAGCAGCCATCTCGTGCTGCAGCTCATCATCTTCCTGGATCCGGAGCTGCCGTTTTCGAAGCCGATGGCCAAGGGCCGCTCGTCGACCCGCGTCTTCATCGTCTCGGGTTGCGTGTTCTTCGGCGCGATCTTCTTCCCGCTTCTTGCGCCGCTGCTCTACAGAAGCACGTTCTCGATCGTCCTCACCTTCGCTGTGGTCATTACCCTCAGCGTGATTCTTGAACGACTGACGCGGATGCGCGTCGCGGCGCAATCGGCAAAACTCGAGTTCGAAGGCTAGCTAGCGAGCGATTTCTTCCGCCGACCTCAACGCCAGCGCGACAAACGTGAGGGTTCCGTTCGTGCAGCCGCCCGTCGGCAGAGTTGGGGACCCGACGACAAACAGGTTTTCGTGATCGTGCGTGCGGCCGTGGCTGTTGACGACGCTGGTGGAAGGATCGGTGCCCATACGGCAGCCACCGGCGGGATGGTCCTGGTAATTGAGCGCACTAATCTGGCCGACGCGGCCGTCGTTCGCTTTTGCCAACTGCGCGAACAGCGACTGGAAGTGCTCACGGGTCGCGGCGATTCGCGCCTGAGTCGCCGCATCCGGCCGATGCTGGACGACCGGCATCGGATCGCCGAAACGATTCTTCGTCGCCGGATCCAGGGTGAGCCGGCTGTCCTTGTCGGGGTGCACGTCGAAGTAGCCGCGCACGCGAGCGGTGCCGCGCGTGGTTCGCGTGCGCCAGTCGGCCATCAGCGCATCGCCAAGCAGCAGCTTGCCGGCCGAGTCCCTCATCTGCGGACCACGGCCCCCGGCGTTCTCCCACACTCTGAGGTCGTGCCGCACGTAGGGATCGCCGGGCTTGCAGCGGAAGAACTGCCTGGAGATCAGGCTGTGCTGCTCGTTCATTCCCGGATAGATCTTCGCGTCCAGATCGATCGTCGTCTGATAGGCGAGGTGGCCTGTCATGTAGCGGCCAACGTGATCGGATGAATTCGCGAGACCGTTCGGGAATCGGCTGTTCGCGCTGGCCAGCAGCAGATGCGGGCTCCAGCAATAGCCGGATGCGAGGATGAACGTGCGGGCGCGATATTCAATGGCCTCACCGCCGCCATCTTCCCGATTCGCGTGCGCGACGGCGATGCGAGCATTCCCCTCCTCGAGCGCGAGCTTTCTGACGAGTGTCTGGTCGTGCAGCTCGAAGTTCTTGCGCGCGAGCAGCTTCTTGAACGTCCAATCCGGCGAGTACCGGGCACCCGTCGGGCACACTTCGCACGTGTTGCAGCGCCGGCAGCGGCCGCGGTCGTCGTATCCATCGACGGTGTTCTTCGCCTGCGGTGTGGTCCAGAACTTGATGCCGCTCTTCTCCGCCCATGCCTTGAGCTGGATGAGATTCCAGGTCATCGGCATGGCCTTCATCGGGTACGGCTCACTACGCCAGTCTTCGGGAATCGGACTCGGCTCGCCGGACACGCCGATGCGCTTCTCTGCCTCGCAATAGAAGTGCTCGAGCTCTTTCCACTCGATCGGCCAGTCGACCGCCAGGCCGTACATCGACTTCAGCCGCGTGTCTTCTTCGGAGAACCGATTGCAGACACCGCCCCAATGCAGCGCCGATCCACCAACCGCCATCGTGCGCGAAATGATCCCGCGCGCGTTCTGATCCGCCACGAAGTCGCCGGGCCACTGGTTCTCGCCGTACTCCAGGCTGCGGTCGCGGTATTCCATTCGATTCTCGAAATCGAACAGGCGCTTGCCCGCTTCGACGACGGTGATCGACCAGGAGGGCCGGCGCTCGAAGAGTTTCTGCGCGACCAGCGCGGCGGTGATGCCGCCGCCGATGATGAGGACGTCCGACTCGTGGCGCTGCATTACGCGTCCGCAGGCCGGCCCTTCAGGGCCGGCACCTCGGCGGGACTGACGCCACGCCCTCCGTTGGTAATCGCGCGCGGTTGTTGCGCGGAGTTGTCGAGCGTGCGGCAGTTGTCGCGCTGGATTTCAGCGCGATAGCAGCGATCCCACGCGTCGGCGCTTGTGAAGTACGCGCCCATGAAGTCGGCAACGAGACTTGCGCCGGTCGGCTGCGCAGGCAGGCGGTTCACCGGCTGTGGATCATTGAGGACCTTCTCAATGACTTCGCGCCGCTGTGCGACCGGCAGTGCGGCGAACGACGCGGCGCCGCGATCGCGAGCGGCCGCGTCAATCGCTGCAAACTGTGGCGGATAGCGCGAGACCGGCGACGGCCCGGACGGCTGCCGGATCGTCGACGCGCCGTAGCCGTGGCCCATGTCTGCGCCGGGCTTGTAATTCACGAACCAGGCAACGAATCGATCGACGACGCGCCGGCGATCCTGCACGTTGAGGTCTGAGGGGAGAACTACCTCGGCGATCGCTGAAAGCGTGTCGATCTCGCGCGCGCTGAACGGAGGCGACTGAAAGACCCGCGCCAGCGCGCGGACGGGACGAAGCAAGAGCAGACCGACGCTGGTCTGAAGTAGGGTCCGGCGCTGCATGCCGGAATTATAGACACCTACCTCGTCGAGAATTCAGCTTCCATCCCTCCGCCAGCCGGTTGCCGAAGGTCCAGTTGCATGCCGAATCGGTCGGCCACTTCGCGAGCGAGCGCCAGGCCGAGGCCTCGGGTGCCGGGGCGGCGTGTGCGGGATTCGTCGCCGCGGAAGCGCTTGTTCGCGGTGAGACCCGAGAATTCCTCTTCGCTGACGCCCGGTCCGGAATCGGCGACGAGCAGCCGGAATCGTCGGCCACCATCGTACGAAGACAACTCCACACGCACGACGCCGCCCGCCTTGTTGTAGATGATGGCGTTGTCGAGAACATTGGCGATGGCCTGCTCCATGAGCATCATGTCTGCCTGCACGATGGTCGGGGTCATCGCCTTGGACACGTCGAGCGACACGTCACAGGCCGACGCGAGCGACCGGCGGCTCGACACGAGACTCTTCACGACGCTGGCGAGATCAACAGCCTCGCGCGGGTAGGAATCGTTGACGCTGCGAAGTTTGTTCACGGCCGCCAGATTCCTGAGCATCATGGAAAGTCGATGGGCTTCACGGACTGACTGAGCCTGTGAGCCGCCCGTCGCAACCTGGGCGCCGAGGTCCGTGAGCGGCCATGCGACATCCTCGGTGACAGCCTCGACGTAGCGGCGCAGCGCCTCTTCGCGATCGCGGATGTCGGTCGTCTTCTTCCGGATATCAGCGGCCGAATCGTTGAACACCGCACCGAGCGACGCGATTTCGTCCTTGCCGGTGATCGTCACCATCGCCGCGTAGTCATTCCTGGTCGATTCCTTCGCCTGCCTCGACAACCTGCGAATGCGCGCGGTGGTCGGCGCCGACGAGACCCACGCGACTGCCAGAGCCGCGAGATAGATGCCGGCAAAGAGCAGAGCCTGCTCGCGGAATGCATTCGGTGGGTCGAGTTGCCGGAACATCAGGATCGAACACGGACCCGGCGTCCAGTTCGTCATGACCGCCGTCTGGATGCCGCTGCCCAGCGCGTTGCTGTAGGTGTCAGACACCATGCGCGTCGCGGTCGACTGCTTGAACCGGCGCTTCATTGCATCGGGAAACCTCGGACCCGCCACACTGCTCGGCGTGAACTCCTCGTCGAACGCGAAGTACTCGAACGGCAGCGGATCGGGACGCGGTCGCGGCAGCCTGACGTCCGCGTCGGGTTGCAATCGCTCTTCGGGACGCGGACGGCCGATGCGCGTGCCCGCGAGGAACCACTGCGGATCGGCTACGCACGCGTCATGAATCACTTCGTTCAGGTGCGCTTGCGCGATCGATTCGAGCAGCGCAGTCCGATCGCGGCGTTCCAGCGTCTGGACCGCGTAAAGGATGGCGATGGCCGCTGGAAGAGCAAGGGCAAATGCCGCGAGAAGATTTCTGCGAGCCAGCGTCATGCAGTCGAACTATATCTCCCGGCTCGCCTGCCTTGCTTTTGCCACACTTACTTCTCTTCGAGCACTCTCCACAAATACCAGCTGGCGATGGATCGGTAGGGTCTCCACGGCTCTGCCAGCCGAATCATCGTCCTGGGCTTCGGGCGGCTCTTCATGCCAAAGAGCTTCTGCATGCCCTTGATGATGCCGAGGTCGTCGACGGGGAGAATGTCGGGCCGGTTGAGGCGGAACATCAGAAACATTTCAGCGGACCAGCGGCCGAGGCCTTTCACGGCCGTGATGTGGTTGATCACTTCCTCGTCGTGATGTCCGTCGAGCGCGGCGAAATCGAGGCGGCCGTCGGCAACATGATCGGCGAGATCGTAGAGGTAGCTGATCTTCGGCCGGCTGACGCCGGCGCCGCGCAGGGCGGTCGCGTCGAGCGCGCGGATGACGGCTGGCGTCATGTTGGCGCGGCCGCCGGCGAGCGTTTCGACGCGGCCGAAGATCGTGTCCGCGGCCTTTCCCGACAACTGCTGCGACATGATCACGCGCACGAGGGAGACGAACGGATCGCGCGTGCGGGTGTCAGGCAGGCAGCATCGGCCGAAGCGTTTGATGACGGCGCCGAGTTTCGGGTCTCGGCGCATCAGATAGCGACGTGCTTTCCTATACTCGTCTTCTGTCAACGCACGCGCGATTTCGCCGGGTCTGAAGACTCGTCCTTCTTGTGATGGCCTGCTCGATGAAGGCCGAATCTTCACAACCCGCGTGCGCGCCTTAGCCAACGGCATCGAGCCTCCGCAGAACCCGCTCGCGTCCGACGAGCGCGAGAACATCGAACAGACTCGGGCTCACGGCCTGCCCCGTCACGGCCACGCGCGTGGCGTGGATCAGGGCTCCGGCTTTGATGCCACGTTCTTCTGCGACCGCGCGCAACGCGGATTCCAGCGTCGGCGCATCGAACGGCGCGACGCTCGCGAGCCGCTCACGCCAGGCAGCCAGATGCGGACCAAGATCCGGCGCCGACAGATGCTTGGCGACCGCAGCTGGATCCCGCTGATATGCCTCCGAAATGTACGGACGCAGCTGGGAGACGATGTCAGGCAGCCGCTTCGCCCGGGGCTTCACCAGATCGATCGCCGCAATCGTCTGCGCGCGATTCGCCAGCGCGTCGTCTATCAGCCCGGCGGCCGCAAGATCGGGCCCGAGCCGTTTGAAGATCTCTTCGCCCGGCAGCCGCATGATGTGCTGCTGGTTGAACCAGTCCAGTTTTTCCGGATTGAAGACCGCGTTGCCGCCGCTGATGCCCTCGAGCGAGAACTTCTGGATGAGCTCGTCGCGCGAGAACAGTTCCTGGTCGTTGCCCGGCGACCAGCCGAGCAAGGCCAGGAAGTTCGTCATCGCTTCCGGCAGATAACCCAGGCGCTCGTATTCGCCCACGGACGTCGCGCCGTGACGCTTGCTCAGACGCTTCTTGTCGGGACCGAGAATCAGCGGCACGTGCGCGAACTTCGGCACGGCCGCGTTCATCGCGCGGTACAGGAGCACTTGCTTGGGCGTGTTTGAGATGTGGTCGTCGCCGCGAACGACGTGCGTGATCTGCATCTCCACGTCATCGACAACCACCGACAGGTGATACGTCGGATGGCCATCGGATCGAAGAACGACGAAGTCCTCGATATTGGCGTGCTCGACTTCGATGTCGCCATGCACGAGATCGTGAAATGACGTGCGGCCGTCGGGCACATTGAATCGCACCGCGGAGGGCATCCCGGCGGCCTCGCGGGCCGCTCGATCTTCGGCCGATAGATTCCGGCATGTGCGGTCGTACGTCCAGCTGCCGCCAGACGCCTGCGCCGCATCGCGCCTGGCTTTCAGATCCTCGGGCTTGCAATAGCAACGATACGCATGCCCTGAGGCCAGCATCGCGCTGGCCGCCGCGCGGTACTTGTCGAGCCGCTCGGTCTGGAAGTACGGCGCGTGTGGGCCGCCGACACCAGGGCCCTCGTCCCAGTTCAATCCCAGCCACTGCATGCTCGCGAAAATGGCGGTCACCATGTCCGTCGACGAACGCTCGACGTCGGTGTCTTCGATGCGGAGCACGAACGTCCCGCCGTGGCGCCGGCAGTACAGCCAGTTGAAGAGCGCCGTGCGCGCGCCGCCGACGTGCAGGTAACCGGTCGGCGATGGGGCGAATCTCAGACGGACGGACATCTCGGAGATCTTAGTCGTCCAAGGGTCCAACGGTCCAAAGGTCCGCTATCATCCGGCCATGCTTCAGCGAATCGCGCTGGCCGCGGTGCTCTCCGCCGGCGTGCTGCTCCAGGCGCAGGCTGTTCCGCTGTACAAGCAGGCCGGCGCTCCGATCGATCAACGCGTCGAGGATTTGCTGGGGCGCATGACGCTGGAAGAAAAATTCTGGCAGCTGTTCATGATCCCCGGCGATCTGGACAATCCTGCCAATGACTACTCGCACGGGATTTTCGGATTGCAGGTGCGCGGGAAACTCCAGCGGGTGATCGGCCGAGATGGGGTGGCATCAGAAATAGAACGTGGGGACACGAAACAGATTACCGCGCGCCTCAACGACATTCAGAAGTACTTCGTTGAAAAGACGCGGCTCGGCATTCCGATCATCCCATTCGAAGAAGCTGTGCATGGCTTGGTACGGCCGGGCTCGACGGTCTTCCCGGCGGCGATCGCATTGGCCGCGACCTGGGACACGAGACTCATGTCGCTCGTGGCATCGACAATTGCCGATGAAACGCGCGAAGCCGGCATCCGCCAGGTCCTCTCACCGGTCGTCAATATTGCGGACGATGTGCGATGGGGACGGGTGGAAGAAACGTATGGCGAGGACCCGTACCTGGCGTCGGCAATGGCCCGGGCGTACGTGTCGGCGTTCGAAAAGAACGGCATCGTCGCAACGCCCAAGCACTTCGTGGCCAACGTCGGCGAAGGCGGGCGTGACAGTTACCCCATCGAGCACAGCGAACGGGCACTCGCGGAGCGGTACTTTCCGCCGTTCGTCGCCGCGCTCGAAGCCGGCGCACGGTCGGTGATGGCGGCCTACAACTCGGTTGATGGCCTGCCGGCGCATCAGAACGGACGATTGCTGAACGAAATCCTGAAACGGGATTGGGGCTTCAAGGGATTCGTGATCTCAGACGCTTCGGGGACGAGCGGCGCGACAGTGCTGCACATGACGGAACCAAACACCCCGTCGGCCGCTCAGCATTCGTGGGCAGCCGGCCTTGATGTCGTCTTTCAATCTCAATACGGACAGCAGCGGCCGTACCTCGATGCGGTTCAACGCGGACTAGTGCCGATCGAAGTCATCGATGCCGCAGTCCGGCGCGTGCTGCGCGTGAAGTTCGAGCTGGGACTCTTCGAACGGCCGTATGTATCGAACGGACCCAGTGAAAGCCCCACGATCCATCGCGTCGCAACGGTTGAAGCCGCGCGCGAATCGATGGTCCTGCTGAAGAACGATCATGTGCTCCCGCTCTCGAGAATCCTGAGAGCCATCGCGGTCATTGGAATCGACGCCGAGGAGCCACGGCTAGGCGGATATAGCGGTACAGGCTACCGGGTTTCCAACATCCGGCAGGGCATCCAGCGAATGTTCACGACGCGCTCGGTCGTGAACTACGCACCGGGGCCTGGCCGCAGTGTTCGCGAGTTCGACGTCATCCCCGCCGCACAACTGAAGTCGGGGCCGCCGGACGCGCGTGTCGTTGGTCTTGCTGGCGAGTACTGGGACAATCCGCGCCTCGAAGGCAACCCGGTACTTCGCCGAACGGACGCGCGCATGAGTTTTCAGTGGACGCTGAATTCGCCGGGTCGTGGAATTCCGTTCGACTGGTACTCAGCGCGGTGGACCGGAACGATCACCGTGCCGGACTCCGGCGTCTCACGCATCGGCGTCGAAGGCAACGACGGCTATCGTCTGTATCTCGACGACAAGCTCATCATCGACAACTGGCAGAAGCGCTCATTCAGCACGAAGACCGTGCCGGTGACGATGGCCGTGGGCAGCACGCACGCAATCAAACTCGAGTACTTCGAGACGACGGGTGTGGCGCGCGTGAAATTGATCTGGGATGCCGGCATCACGGACACGTCGACGGCCGCGATTGCCGAGGCCGTGGAAGCCGCGAAGAAAAGCGACGTCGCCGTCGTCGTGGCCGGGATCGAGGAAGGCGAATTCCGCGATCGTTCGAAGCTCGGACTCCCCGGCCGTCAGGTGGAGTTGATAGAAGCTGTTGCCGCAACTGGCCGCCCGACCGTCGTCGTCCTCATCGGCGGCAGTGCGATCACGATGCCGTGGCTCGACAAGGTCGGCGCCGTCCTGATGGCGTGGTATCCGGGAGAGGCCGGCGGCGAAGCCGTGGGCGATCTGCTGCTCGGCGAAACGAGTCCGGCAGGCCGCCTGCCCATCACGTTCCCGATGAGCGAAGGCCAGCTTCCTCTTTATTACAACCACAAGCCGACGGGCCGCGGCGATGACTACGTCGACCAGACAGGTATGGCGCTGTTTCCGTTCGGTCATGGGCTGAGCTACACGTCGTTCTTGTACTCCGACCTCGCCATCGAGCCCGCGGAGATTCCCGTCAATGGAACCGCGACGGTCCGATTCAAGGTGCGCAACGTGGGCGCGCGGACCGGTGACGAAGTCACGCAGCTCTACATTCGCGACGTGCTCGGCTCGGTTGCAAGGCCGGTGATGGAGCTGAAGGGTTTTGAACGGATCCAGCTTGCTTCGGGCGAGCAGAAGGAGGTCCGCCTCACGCTCGGTCCCGCTGAGTTGAAGATGCTCGATCAGCACATGAAGTGGATCGTCGAGCCAGGCGCCTTCCGCATCATGGTCGGGGCGTCGTCCAAAGACATCCGTTTGCGCGGCGAGCTCATTGTGAAATGAGTGTCTACCTTGGATTTGATGCGAGCACCCAGAGCCTGACTGCAACACTCATCCACTCGGACACCCGATCGCTCATTGCCGAACACTCGCTGAACTACGCTGCCGAGTTTCCTGAGTACGGCACGGACCACGGCGTCCTTCGCGGACCTGAGCCGGCCGTCGTTACGGCGCCTCCGCTGATGTGGATCGAAGCGCTCGACCGGATGATGGCGAAGCTCACCGCCGAACATCCCGACGCGATGTCGAGACTCGCCGCAATCTCCGGCTCTGCCCAGCAGCACGGCAGCGTGTACCTGAATGACCGCTGGCCATCGGATCTTGCAGCGGCAAGAGCCGATCAGCCGCTCGCTGGCCAGTTGCCAAACGTGTTCGCGCGGCCGCTGGCGCCGATCTGGATGGACTCGAGCACGACGGCCGAGTGCCAGGAAATCGAGGCCGCGGTCGGTGGTGCGGACATCCTCGCGCGTCACACAGGCTCACGTGCATTTGAACGGTTCACCGGCCCGCAGATTCGCGCCTTCGCCAGGCGCGATACGGGCGGGTACGCCGCGACGACTCGCATCCATCTCGTATCGTCGTTCCACGCGTCGCTTCTTGCCGGCGCGGATGCGGCGATCGACGTCGGCGACGGCTCCGGCATGAACCTCATGGAGCTGGCGACGCGCTCGTGGTGGCCCGTTGCGCTTGATGCCACCGCGCCCGATCTCGCGCGGCGGCTTCCGGCGGTACAGCCGTCATGGACGGTTGCCGGATCGCTGTCGCCGTACTGGCGGCAGCGCTACAACCTTCCCGCTGCGCGGATCGTCGTGTGGTCCGGCGATAACCCGTGCAGCCTCATCGGCACGGGCCTCGTGCGCGAAGGTCAGCTTGGAATCTCGCTCGGCACGAGCGATACCGTCTGCGGAATGATGCGGACGCTCAGGATCCACGAAGCCGGCATCGGCTATGTGTCTGCGTCGCCAACCGGCGACTACATGGGCACGACAGTGTTCAAGAATGGATCGCTCGCACGCGAGCGCATCCGTGATTCATACGGCATGAACTGGGCGAGCTTCTCTGTTGCGCTGCGGAGCACTCCGCCTGGCAACGGCGGCGCGATGTTGCTGCCCTGGTTCGACCCCGAAATCACGCCACATGTGATCAAACCAGGTGCTCATCGCATCGCACTCGAGGCAGACGACGCGGCCGGACATGTCCGCGCAATCATCGAGGCCCAGATGATGGCGATGGCCAATCACACCCACTGGATGGGCGGTGACACGTCAACGATCTACGCGATGGGCGGCGCTTCCGGAAATCGCGACGTCCTGCAGGTGATGGCCGATGTCTTTGGCGCGGAGGTCATCCGCTCCCGCACCGGCAACGCCGCTGCACTCGGCGCCGCGCTCCGCGCCTGGCACGCGGATCGGGCGGCCTCATCAAGTCCGATGGAGTGGACTGAGGTGGTCGCGGGATTCACGGATTCTGATCCGGCGTGGCGGGTGAAACCGAGGGCGGAGGCTGTCGCGGTTTACGTGGAGCTCAGACGGAAATACGCAGACGCTGAAAGACAAGCTCTAGAAAAGCTTTAACCATGGGCAAACCAAAAATCCCTTCATGCTCTTCATGTCCTTCATGGTTAACTGCGCTTACCTCACTCCCAGCAGCAGATCGATCACCAGCTGATCCAGCCGCTCGTACGGGAGCGTGCGTGAGGCGAGGCGCGCGCGATCGAACTGGCGCCCGCGGAGCTGGGCCAGCGACCCACGCGAGTACGGCGCGAGGAGTGCCTCGTCAGCGGCATCACTCGCGCGAATCTCCGCGAGCAGGGCCTGGATCTCCGCATCTTCACGGAACTGGCGTGCCTTGTCCTTGAGGATGAGATACGTCCGCATGCACCCGCGCGCAAAATCCCACACGCCATCCGCGTTTTCCGTGCGATAGGCGTGCGCGTCGAAGTGCCTGGGACCGTCGTAACCCGATTCCTCGAGCAGCTTCACGACAAAGAACAGCGTCTTGATCGATTCCGACCCGAAGCGCAGATCCTGATCGAACCGGCCGAATTTCTGATCGTTGAGATCGATGTGGAACAACTTCCCTGCTTCGATGGCCTGAGCCACGACGTGCAGGAAGTTGAGGCCGGCCATGTTCTCGTGCGCAACCTCGGGGTTCACGCCGACCATGTCCGGATGATCGAGCGTTTCGATGAAGGCCAGGTAACTCGCGGTCGTCGCAAAGTAGAGATCGCCGCGCGGCTCGTTGGGCTTGGCTTCGAGGGCGAACCTGAGCTCGTACTTCTGATCCCGCACGTACTCGCAGCAGTAGTTGAGCGCGTCCCTGAAGCGCTTGATTGCCTCAACCGGATCCTTCGCCGCGTCGACTTCGGCGCCCTCGCGCCCGCCCCAGAACACATACGTCCGCGCGCCCAGGTCGACGCCGAGGTCGATCGCCGCCAGCGTCTTCTGCAGCGCGTACGCGCGCACGCCCGGATCGTTCGCCGTGAACGCACCGTCACTGAACGCCGGGTCCGTGAACAGGTTCGTGGTGGCCATCGGCACCACGAGGCCGGCATCTTTCAACGCGCTCTTGAAGTCACGGACGATGAGATCGCGGTCGGCAGAGGTGGCATCGATCGGAATCAAATCGTTGTCGTGCAGGTTGACGCCGTACGCGCCGATCTCGCCCAGCTTCCGCACCGATGCCACAGGCTCGAGCACGGGCCGCGTCGGCAACCCGAACGGATCCGCGCCTCGATTCCCGACGGTCCACAGACCGAACGTGAATTTGTCTGACCTCTGCGGCTGAAGACTTTTCACCCTTACCTTTGCCCTTGCCCTTGCCCTTGCCTTTGCCCTTTGCCCTCTGCCCCTTGCCCTTTGCCCTCTGTCTGCCCTGCTGGTATGGGCGCGGCCAGGAACGCCGGATCCGTCGGTGTCGACACGCCCACATGCTGGACGATGACCGTCCCGGCTTCTGTCTTGTCGAACACGAGCCGGATCGTCGCGACCTGCCGCGGATCAAATGAAGGCGATGCGGCGGCGAAGTCGGCGACGGGCATCACGAACGTCTGCGGAATCAGCTCGTAGATGTTGGTGAAGCGCGAGGCGTCGCGGCCTTCGCGGCGATAGATGCGCGCGTCGAGCGGCTTGCGCGCGACGCCGAAGCGATTGAGCGGCAACCGCGCGGTGTGACCGGCCGTATCGACGAGTTCGACGCTCAGCTCGATCGGCGTTTCGTCGGGTTTTTCCTTGGGCTTCGGCGGCTCCTTCGGAGGAGTCGGCGGTTTCGGCGCACCCTTCGCGGGCGGCTTCTTCTCGGCGGCCTTCTCGTCTTCTTCTTTTTTGGGATCCCGCGGCGGTGTTCTGGGCCCTGGCTTCGTGCTCGTGGCGGCGAGCGCGAGATACACGACACTGCGGTCGCCAATTCCCCATTCCGATCGCAGCCCGTCAGGAATGGAGACCGAGTACGTCGCCGGTGGCGCGGGCTTGCCCTTCACCTGCCACGACGGCACGGGCTTGCCGCCATTGGCTTTCTTCGCCTCTTCTTTATCCGCATCCGTCGCGACCAGGCGGTTGTTCCACCCGATCCACACCGCATTGTGATTCTGCGTGTCGGTGCCGCGGCCGCGGAACGGAACGGCGTTCTCATTCCACGTCGACAGGCCCTCTGAAGAAATCGTCACGCCGCGAGCGGACCCGGTCGTGAGGTCGATGTCGCCGTCGAATTCCGCGAGGGCGTGATAGCCCGCCTCCTGAAACCTCGTCGTATACATCGTCTTGGGCAGCCATGCGCCGGCGGTGCGATGGTCTCGGAACATCGGCAGGTATTCGCGCTTGTTGTTCAGTGTCGCTTCGAGGAAGCCGGAGATGACGACCTTGGCGAACTGCCTCTGAGCTTCGGGCTCGATGAGCGTGCGCAGGTCGAGCGTGCGGCCGCTGCGCGGGCCGCTGTCCTTGTTGCCCCACACGGTGTTCCACTGCCCGTGATTCGCGCGGTACATGAAGATGACTGACTTGAACCACGGCTGGCCATCGGTGAATCGCAGCCGCTCGTACTGCCGAAGACCCTGAGCGGTCGAGACGTCGCCGTCGTGCGATCCGTGAATCAACAGATAGTTCACGTTCTCGAGCGGCGTGAATTGCCCGGTCGGCTTGTACTGCCCGTCGACCGGCGCGATGGCGACGACAGCCTTCACATTGAAATTGAATTTGAATTCCTGTTTGAAGTTGTCCGGGTAGTACTTCAGGCGGTTGAACGTGGCCGCGAGCGCCGCGGCTTCGCCGCCGCGCGAGTGTCCCATGAGCGCGATGCGGCTCATGTCCACTTTGCCCTTGAGCGGGCTGTCGTTCGATTCGTTGAACGTCTTCCAGGCCTCGAGATGTTTCAGCAGCAGCCACGCGCGTCCGTCGTTTTCTCCGCTGAGACCGTTGATGAAATTCTCGTCAACCGAGGCCAGGATGAATCCGCGAGACGCGAGCAGCTCACCAAGATACTCGTAGCCGGGATCCGAGAACTCGCGCCAGTTGTGATTGCCGTGCACGATGAGCGCGAGCGGAAACGGCCCGGCGCCTTCCGGATACCAGACGCGCCCGTTGATGGGCGCTTTCTTCAGATCGAAACCCCAGAAGTCCTTGCGCGTTTTGGCCTGCGCGGCCTGGATGGTCGCAAACGGCGAAACATCGACGGTCTTGGTCTTCAGCGTTACGCCGTCGCGGAACTCACGGCGCTGCTTGTCCGTGCCGGAGCCGTAAAACAGCGACGCCACTTTGAACGGGCCTCGATCGGCCGGGTTCTGCGCAGTAATCGTCTGGTGCGACAGCACCGTCTTCGAGTCGTCTGGGGAAAACTTCAGCGCTTGCGAGCAGCTCGCGAACGCGACTACTGCGACGAAAATCGGGGCCGGGCGTAATTTCCACAGGACCATGCGGAAACGCCAGAGTTGCCCCATTTTGCCAGGGAAAACGTCGAGGAAATTACGCCCGGCCCCATTTTCTATCGCCATCGGATGGTCACTCCATTTGAGGCCTTGCCGCCTTCGAAAAACTGAACGCCGTATTCGACTGTCAGACGATCCGCCGTGATGGCCGCGCCGAACGTGAAGGGCCGCTCGGGCCCGGATTCGGGCCGCCGGATGCCCGCGCGTACCGTCACGTAGTAGCCCTCAATCCAGCTGTAGCCGATGTCGATGCCGGCACCCGGCGCCGTCCAGTTATCGCGCACCGTCAGCTGCGTCACAACCGCGACATCGAGCGGGCCCACGCCCTTCGACGTGGACCACCCGAGCAATGCCTGCTTAGGCGCCTTGATCCCCGTTCCGTCGCCGTTCGACGACCCGCCGAGGTTCTGCACCGAGAATCCGCCGACGCCACCCGCAATATTCCGCGCGACTCCGATGTCCGCGACGATGACGCCGTGGTTGGACGCTTCGATGGAGGAGCGATCGGCGGCGTACTTCCCCGCGGCGCCGAAGCGGAATCCCTTCCACGTGATCGCACCACCAACGGCCGCGAGCGTGCTCGACGCGGACGCCGGTCCGTCAGACAGCAGCGTCTCCGGCGCGTAGGGATACGTCGTGCCAGGACTGACGCGGAAGTCCGCGAACTGCACGCCCCAACCGAGCGTCAGCGACCACTTGCCTCCGCTGTACACGGATCCCAGCGACGTCGTGGTGCCTTTCGATCCGTGACGCGTGATGGACAGATCGAGTCCCGTACGCGAGCCGATGAGCTGCGCCGGGTTGTAGAAGAGAACGTCCTGATCGCGGCCGGCCACCCACGCGTTGCCGAGCGAGGCAGTGCGCGGTGAGGCCGGAAGGATCAGGAGAAGTGGACCAACGGGCGGCGCCTGCGCGAATGCCGGTGTGGGCAGACAGATCGCCAGAACGAGTAGAGCTGCGAGTCGTCGCATGACTCCAAATCGTAGCCCACGTTTACTCGCCGTGCGCTAGTCGCCGCCCGTGCCTTTGAACTGATCGTCTTCGTCCGCAAACAGCACATTGAACGTCGTCAGCGATCCGTAACAGCCGCTGATGTACGACTGCAGCTTCACCTTCGCGTCGTCCGGCAGATCGGACGCGTTGACCTGCTGCTCGAGCGTGCGCAGCCGGTTCCGGAGCATCACGACTTTATGGAAGAACGTCTCGATGGGGATGGACTTTTCCTGCAGCCCGGGCGAGCCCGGCTTCAACACGAGCGAGCCGCCACGCCATTTCTCCGCCGGCGTCACCGGCGTCACGCCCGCTTCTTCTCTGATCACGCGCCGCAGCAGCACTTCGAGATCGCTCATACCAGCCCCTTCACGTTCACCGACAATCGGAAACGGGGCACCGTCTGATTTCCGAGACGGCACAGCCGTGCCCGTCGTACCCGTCGTACCCCGCGTACCTGCCGTACCCGTCGTACCCGTCGTACCCGTCATCCCCGTCCTCGGCCCGCCCCGGTAGTTGTGCTCGCTGCGGCAATATCCGCACTGCACGCGCAACGGCTGGCCGCCAGCATCGGCCGCAATCACCGTGTGCATGCGGTCGACCTTGCACGCGCGGCAGTAGTCTTCAATCGCCGAGCCGGCGCGGGCAGTTCTGATGACAGACATGAGGGAAAGAATTATCTGCTGAATCTACGCCGACGAGGAACGAAGGAGATACCGGCTAGCTCGGCAACCCGCGATCGCGACGAGACCGCCAACCCAGGCAGCCGCATCCCACTTGTTACTGTCGGAGAGTCCCATCGCAGACGCATCGCCGACGAGCAGGATCAGGAATGCGGCTGCCGCGGCCATCAGGCGGGTCGACGTCGGAATTGCGTCCGAGCGGCCACGCGCGAACTTCCACCAGGTCCAGCAGCTCTCGCCGATAGCCCAGAACACCGCGAGCGGTCCCCACCCATGCGGTTGCCCAGGCTCCGCCATGCCGAACGGAAGGACGAGCACGGCACAGACCCAGAGGTGCACCAGCATCGCAATTGTCAGGATCGCGAGAATCAGGAATTTCGCCATCGCCCTCCACTTATCGGCGGGACGGGACAGCAACACAGCTGCAGTAGACTCCACTCCGCTGGAGGCGGCATGGATCGAATCACGCTCGGGATCATTCTCGGTCTGGGAATTGGCGTCGTAGACGTGCTCCTGATGTTGCCCTTGAGTTTCCCTGACAAGCGCGCGGCGCTGCTCGGTGCCTTCTGCGCGCGGTTCGCGCTTGGCTTCTTCGCGGCGACCGTGAGACTGCCCATGTCGCCCATCCTTGCGGGTGTGCTCGTCGGCGTCCTCACCAGCCTGCCTGACGCCATCATCACCAAGGCCACCGTTCCGATCATGGTCACCGGAGTGATCTTCGGCGCGCTGGCTGGATGGATCGTCGGCAAATGGGGCGCGATCTAGCCAACGCCGATCGAAGATTGCTAACGACCGTCGCATTCATTACGCTTCGAGATGGCGGAGCAATTCGAATTGCTGATGACTCTCCAACCGTCCCTGCGGCCGCGAATTGCGATCGGCATCCTTGGCGTAGTCTGGCTTGCGGCCTCACTCGCGGCGAGCGGCGCCATGCCGGGCGCGCCACAAGCGAAGGCGCCGATCAAATCGACGCTGAGCGGCGTCTACCTTGAGGAACAGGCCGCGAAAGGCCAGGAAGACTACATGAACATCTGTGTCGGGTGTCACGCCACCGGCACATATATCGGCAAGGTCTTCGCGCAGATGTTCGACAAGCGCCCGGTCGCCGATTTGTTCGAGTTCCTGATCAACAAGATGCCGAAGGACGACCCGGGCTCGCTCTCGCCGAAAGAGTCTGCGGAGCTCATCGCGTATCTGCTGAAGATTAATAAGGTCCCGGCTGGAACCAGCGCGCTGCCGGAAGATCCTGCGGCGCTCGCGAAGATCCTCGTCGAATTACCTGCGAAGTAATCGGACCTGCTAAGGCCATCTCCCGTGACCACGGACGTCCTGGTGATTGGCGCCGGCCCGGCGGGCGCCGCGGCTGCTCGGCTTCTTGCGGCCTGGGGCCACGATGTCGTTGTCATCGATGCGGCCGGCACCGATGTCGGCCGACTCGCTGAATCGGTACCGCCGAGTGCCAACAAGATCCTTCGGACGATTGGTGCCATCGAGGCCGTGCGTGAGGCCGGGTTCCTGCCGTGGCGCGGCAATACCGTATGGTGGGCCGACCAGCCTGTCCGCACCGAAGCGTTCCCTTCGGACGATCCTGGTTATCAGGTCCTGCGGCGCGACTTCGATCGGTGCCTGAGGACCCTCGCCCTCAACGCGGGAGCGCAAGTTCAGTCCGCGCACGTCTCGACCGCGCAGCGAGACGATTCCGACCACACATGGACGGTCCAGACCGCTGCCGGCAAAAGCATTCGCGCGCGGATCGTCATCGATGCGTCCGGTCGCGCCGGTGTAGTCGCGCGCGACGGGCTGCGCGTCCTCGATCCATCGAAGCGGACGGTCGCGGTCGCGGCTTCATGGCGGTCCGAGAATCGTTGGCCGATCGAGGACGAATCGCACACGCTCGTGGCGTCCTACGCCGGCGGGTGGGCCTGGTCCGTACCGGTCGATCGAACCATTCGCCAGTTCACGGTCATGGTCGATCCGTCGCGCAGCGATCTTGTTCGCGGCGCGTCGTCTCGTGGAATCTACCTTGCGGAAGTTGCGAAAGTCGCCCCGTTTGTTCCCATCCTTCATGGTGCCGAGCTGGTGGACGGCCCGTGGGGCGCGGACGCGTCGGAGTACACCGCGACTCAGTACGCGGGTCCGGGCTACCTGCTCGCGGGCGACGCCGGTTCCGCGATCAGTCCGTTGTCGTCCTATGGCGTCAAGAAGGCGCTGGCGTCCGGATGGCTGGCCGCGATTGCCGCACGAACAGCATTGATCAACACCTCCATGGCGGATGAAGCGTGGGCCTTCTTCGATCGGCGCGAGCGCGCCGTCGCGGCCGCTGCCGCCAGACAGACCCGCGCGTTTGCCAACGAAGCCGCCGCGCAGACAGGCCATCCGTTCTGGCTGGCTCGAACCGGCGCACTCGAGACAACGCCCGACACCGGAGAGCCCGATACAGCCGACCTGGCTCGCGATCCTGCCGTGCTCGCGGCATTCGCGGACCTGCGCGCCCGCCCGTCGATTCACCTGGGCTTGAGCGCCGGCGTGCGAATCGAACCCAGGGCTGCGGTGAATGGCCGCGAAATCGTCATGGACGATCACGTGATCAGCCCGGCCTGGCCCGACGGACTGCGGTACCTGCGCGGGGTTGACCTCGTCGAGGTGCTGCGACTGGCGCCTCACCATCGGGACGCCGGCGAATTGTTCGAAGCCGTGCAGGCCGCCGGTCGAGAAATCGACCTCCCCAACTTCCTTGGCGCACTCTCCGTCCTACTGGCGACCGGCGCACTCATGCATGAGTAGAGCGACGGCGTAGGGGGTGCCGCACCGAGCGAAGTCGAGGTGCGGGGACGAAGTCCCCCCGCTTAAATGTGATAAAACCTCCGACACTCTCATGAAGCGAGCATTCGGCGCGGCCGTGCTGTTACTTGCTCTCGCGATGATCGGCCGCGTGGCGGCGACAGACTCTTCGCATCAATCACAGGCGCCACAGACCTCACCCGCAGCGCAGGCACCGGCCCGCGATACCGACGAGGGCATCCCGATCCAGAACGACACCGTCCTCAACGTCTGCGGCGAGTGTCACAAGATCGATGGCAAGTCCCGGATGTCGCGCATCTCGTATCGGCGCACCACGCCGGAGGGGTGGCAGGAAACCATCCGCCGCATGGTCACGCTGAACAAGGCGCAGATCGATCCCAACGACGCTCGCATCATCGTCAAGTACCTGTCCGACAACCTCGGCCTCGCTCCAGAAGAAGCGAAGCCCGGTGCGTTCGAATCCGAGCGGCGGTTCATCGACTACAAGTACGCGGCGAATGCCGACACCAACGACATCTGCTCCAGCTGCCACTCGATGGGCCGCGTGATTCTGCAGCGTCGCACCAGCGACGACTGGGACTCGCTCGTGGCGATGCATCGTGGCTGGTATCCGCTGGTCGACAATCAGGTGTTCCGGCGCTTCGGTCCACCGAGCACGACTCCGGGACCTGATGGCCGGCCACCCGACAACCGCCATCCGATGGATAAAGCCCTCGCGCACCTGAAGGGCGCCTTCCCGATGAAAACCGCCGAATGGACCGCGTGGTCGGCGACGGTGAGGCGGCCGCGCATCGAAGGCACGTGGGCGCTCTCCGGCTACGAGACCAGCGAGGGGCCGCTTTACGGCCGAGTCGTCATCGCGGCGGGCGCCAATCCTGATGAATTCACGACGACGACCACCTTTACTTATGTGAAGGCTGGACGAACGGTGACGCGCGCCGGGCGCGCCGTCATTTACACGGGATTCCAGTGGCGCGGCCGCACGACGGTCGGCGGCGACGACAACACGTCGCTCCGCGAAGTGATGTTCGTCGATCGCGGCTGGCAGACGATTACCGGACGCTGGTTCACGGGCGCGTACGACGAGCTCGGCATCGACGTGACGCTGACGCGTGTCGGCCGCGAGCCTGTCATCAGCGGCCTCGATCGCAAAGGCATCAAGCGCGGTGCAAACAACCAGACCATTCGCGTCTTTGGTGAAAACCTGCCCGCGAATGTCAGGCCGGCAGACGTGGATCTCGGTCCAGGCGTGACCGTGACCGGCGCCTCGATGACCTCGCCGACCGTCATGTCGCTCGCGGTGAACGTCAGCGCCGACGCGCCGATGGGCGCGCGCGATCTTTTCCTGGCCGGGAATGTCACCAGATCGGCGGTCTCCGTCTACGAGAAGGTCGACTACATCAAAGTGACGCCCGGATGGGGCATGGGCCGCGTGGGCGGCGGTGTTTCTCCGAAGATGCTCGTCCGCTTCGAGGCGATCGCCTGGAGCCACGGCGGCGATGGCAAGCCGGACACCGCAGACGACATCGATCTCGGCCCGGTCGATGCCACATGGACCATCGAGGAATACACGGCGACGTTTGACGATGACGATGCGAAATTCGTGGGAGAGATCGACCCGACGCGCGGGGTGTTCACGCCCGCACTGGACGGTCCGAACCCGAAGCGTTCCGGAAATCGAAACAACGTCGGCGACGTGTGGGTGGTCGCCACGAGCAAGTCTGAGTCTGGCGAGCCGCTGCGAGCGCGCGGGCATCTTGTGGTCACCGTCCCGCTCTTCATGCGGTGGGACTTTTTCACGATCAATCAGCGATGAAGGTCCTCAACCCAGGCGATTGCCACGTGTTCGAGGCGGGAGGCCGGCACCACGTGTATCTGGCGCCCAGCGCGGCCGTGATGTCGATCGACGAGACCTCGGTCGCAGTTCTGAATGCGCTCGCGGAAGGGCCGCAGACATCCGACGATCTGATCGCCCGGCTTGCTGGCCGGTTCTCGTCCGAGGACGTCACAGACTCCTTGAACGAACTCTCGCAGATTCGCGCGGTGCGGACGGTTGACGCGCCACCGAAGCGCGTGCCACGGATCGTTCCGCTGACGCCGCTGCCGCTCAGCACCCTGGTGATGAACGTCACCAATCAGTGCAACCTGAGTTGCAGTTATTGCTACGAGTACGGCGAGGACAAGATCGTCCAGACCGAGAATGGCGATCAGCCGAAGTGGATGAGCGAAGAGACGGCGCGCGCCAGCGTGGACTTCATGCTGCGCGAGGCCGGGGACAGCGCGCTGTTGACGTTCTTCGGCGGCGAGACGCTGCTCAATTTCAAGGTCCTGCAGACGACGGTCGCGTACGCGCGGGCCCGCGCGTCGGAGCTCGGCAAGCGTGTGGACTTCAGCCTCACGACTAACGCCACGCTTCTGAAGCCGGCGATCATCGAGTTTCTTGCCGAGAACAACTTCGGCGTGACGATTTCAATCGACGGGCCTCCGGATCTGCAGAACAAGTTCCGTGTCTTTCACAACGGCGCCGGCAGCTACGACCTCGTGGCGCCGAACATCAAGGCGCTGCTCGCGCGGCACCGTTCGCGGCCGATCGGCGCGCGCGTGACGCTGACAAAGGACACGCTGCAGGTGCGTCGCATCTACGAGCACCTGACAAATGAGATTGGATTCTGGGAAGTCGGTTTCGCGCCGGTGACGTCGGCGCCGGGACGGCCGCACGCTTTCGGCGAAGAGGGATTCGAAGAGGTGCTCGGCCAGTTCCGCGATCTTGCGGCTGACTATCGCGATGCCGCGATCGCGGGACGCCACCACGGCTTCAGCAACGTGCGCGAGACGCTGAGCGAAATCCATCGCGGTGCGAGCAAAGCCTGGCCGTGCGGTGCGGGCTTCGGCCTGATGGGCGTATCGACGTCCGGTGACGTGGCGCTGTGCCACCGGTTTGCGGGCTCGGACGACCATAAGCTCGGCACCGTCCGCGATGGCGTCAACCGCGATGTGCAACGCGCGTTTCTCGAATCGCATCACGTCGCGAACAAGACCGATTGCGCCACATGCTGGGCGCGGCCGCTGTGTGCCGGCGGCTGCTATCACGAATCACACACGCGTCACGGCTCGACGGAAAAACCGAACCTGCACTACTGCGACTGGATCCGCGGCTGGACGGACACGTGCCTGTCGATCTACACGGAAATCTCTCAAGCGAACCCTGCGTTCCTGAAACAGTTCGACGGAGACGACGATGAAGCACCTCAAGCCAGTTAACAACAAGGCGCAGCGGCTGGAACGCGCGCTCGACGAAGTCACGCGCAACCAGCACGACGAAGCCGCGCGAGCGGCTGATGGGAACGACGTTGTTGCGCTCTGCCAGCTTCCGCAGCAGCCCACCGGCCCGCACATTCCGACCGGCTGTTCGACCGTCTTCGCGCCGGGCTGGGAAGTTGATCGCACCGGCGGCACGGCCGGCCTGTGCCAACCCGTCGAGCGCGACCTGTTCGACTGCCATCTTGGCTGCTTCTGGCCGGCGCAGGTGCCCGATCAGCTCAACCACGCGCCGGACTGGACGAAGAAGTGCGCGGCGGCCCAGAAAGACTGGCGGAAACTCGATGTCATCTTCCCGTAGCGTCTTCGCCGGCTCAGCAATCCTTCTCATCGTCGCCGCGCTGATTCCGGCGTTGCACGCGCAGTCCCGGCAGACGGCAGCGCGTCCGACGTCGAAGCCCACCGTATCCGCGGGGAACGGGACGATGTACGTCGGCTCGTACAAGGGCGTGATCTACGAGATCGACGAGGCCACCGAGAAGATCAAGCGCGAGATCCCGGTCGGTATCGGCATTCCGATCGGCTTGACCCTGTCCGACGACATGTCGCGGATCTACCTCCGGGATTCGACGTATGAGAAGGTCGAGATCATCGATCGGTTGAGGGGCACGTCGCTCGGCAAGTTCACGCTGACGGAAGGCAAAGTGAAGACCCGGATCTGGGCGATGCGTCCGGATCCGCTGAACAAGACGCTGATTCTGACGATCAAGAAGTACACGCTCGAAGCGGATCGCTGGGTGATCGGACCGCCGACGCTCGTCCAGTACGACATCGACCAGCGGAAGATCGTCCGCACGATTCCGTGGCCGAAGGGCGAAGAACGCGAGGGCGTGAACGTCATCTTCTCGCCGGACGGCAAGCTCCTGTACATGTTCAGCGAGGACATCCTCATCTACGAGACGACGAATTTCACCGAGGTGGACCGCTGGGAAGTGAGCCGGGCGATCGAGCCGGGCGCGCCCGCCATCCGCCTCGGCGGCCTCCCGCAGTTCAGCGACGAGCCCGGTTTCTATACCGCCTTCTTCACCACTCGAGATCCCATTCAGAATCGCTCGATCATGGGACTCGGACGGATCGAGCTGGCAAAAAAGAAGATCGACTTCCACCCGATCGGCCCGGCTCGCGGTCTCGGTTTCGCGGTCGCGCCGGATCGCAAGCGCGGCTACGGCCTGCTCGAGTCGATTGATGAATGGGAGTTCTGGACGTTCGATCTCGAGAACTTCCGCGTCGTGAGCCGCGTGCAGTTCAAGGGCCGGCCGCGCATGGGGTTCCGCGTGAGTACCAACGGCAACTTCCTCTACATTCACACGGCGGGCAACACGATCGACCTCTACGACACGCAGACGCTCACGAAGCAACGCACCATCGAGCTCGACGGCGACATGACCAACGTGCTGCTGGTGCCGCCGCCGAAGAAGTAGGTGTCTTCGCGCGTCTTTCGTTATATCCGCCCGTATTGGCGTCCCCTTGCGGGCGTCCTCTTCATCAGCCTGATCAGCACGTCGATCTCACTCTGGCTGCCGTACCTCACCAAGCTCCTCGTTGACGACGCCCTCGTCGCAAGAAATGCGGAATCGCTGCGCTGGATCGTCCTGGTGTTCCTGCTGTCCGGTGGCGTCGGATTCGTCCTGAACGTCATGAGTGGCCTTGCCTACACGCGCGTCTCCGCGGCGATCCTGTTCGACATGCGGCGGGATCTCTACGAGCACCTGCAACGGCTGTCGCCGAGGTTCTATGCAGGCGCGCGCATCGGCGACATCATCTCGCGCATCAACAACGACATCGGTGAGATCCAGCGCGTCGCGGCCGAAACGGCGCTGGCGTGGTTTGGCAACGTCCTGTTTCTCGGGGGGAGTGCGGGAATTCTGGTCTGGCTCGACTGGAAGCTCACCCTGGTCGGCGTGGCTGCCCTGCCGCCCGCGGCCTGGGCGCTAGGCCGGTACCGCCGAAAGCTTGAGATACAAACGACCGAGATGCGCATACGAAGCGCGGACGTCGGAAGTTTTCTGATCGATACGTTGCAGGGCATGCGCACGGTCGTCACCTCCGCCGCTGAACGCCGCGAGGTGCAGCGGTTTTCGCGGCTGAACGACGCGTTCGTCGCCACGCTCATGGGTCTTCAGCGTACCCATTACGTTGCCGGCGCCGTGCCGTCGCTGCTGGTCTCGGTGGGCGTCGCCGCGGTATTCGCGTACGGAGGCTGGCGCGTGGTCGAAGGCACGATGACCCTCGGCACCCTTGCGGCCTTCATGGCATACCAGGCGAGGGTCGTCGCACCGGTGCAGGCGTTGATGGGTCTCTATGGCGCGCTCGCTACCGCCGGCGTGTCCTGGAAGCGCGTCGCCGAGCTTCTCGAAACGAAACCAGACGTCATCGAATCGCCCGACGCACGCGCGCTGACCGCGGTTCGCGGCGACATCGAATTCGAGAACGTGACACTCGCGCATCCACGAGGCGGTCTGCTGCTCGACAATGTGTCATTCAACGTATCGGCGGGATCGACGTTCGCGATCGTTGGTCCGAGTGGCGGCGGCAAATCGACAGTCGCCGACTTGATGGTCCGGCTGATGGATGCGGACGCCGGTACGGTACGGCTGGACGGACAGGATCTCCGCGCGCTGAAGCTGGCGGACCTGCGCGCTCGGGTGCAATCGGTCGAGCAGTCGCCGATTCTGTTTCACGCATCCATAGAAGAGAACATCCGGTACGCGAAGCCCGACGCGACTGATGCAGACGTGGCGCGTGCAGTAGAGCACGCGGGGCTCGCCACTTTCGTGGCCCGGCTCCCCGACGGCCTCAAGACCATCGTCGGCGATCGGGGCCTGGCGGTGTCAGCGGGCGAACGCCAGCGGCTGGCACTGGCGCGCGCGTTTCTTGCCGATCCGGCCGTGCTCGTCCTTGACGAGCCCAGCTCGGCGCTCGATCCTGTGGCCGAGCGGCAGATCATCGAAGGCATCCGACGCGTCATGCGAGGCCGCACGACAATCCTGGTCTCTCATCGTCTCGACCTCGTGCGATCGGCGGACGCCGTCATCGTGCTCGACGAGGCGCGCGTGGTACAGCGCGGCACGCCGGCGGAGCTCGAAGGCCGGGCCGGAGAATTTGCATCGCTGTTTGGTGTGGACAAGACCTGATGCCGGACCGGCGTGAAGTGCTCAAGGCATCTACTCTGCACGGCGCCGGCCGTGGCGTCCGGATCGCGGTCATCGACAGCGGCATCCATCAAGGTCACCCACATATCGGAGCGTTCGAGCCGGGCGTCGCGTTCGATGCGTCCGGAGTCGAACTGAGGGACACGAATGACAGGGTCGGTCATGGCACAGCCGTGGCCGCGGCGATTCACGAAAAGGCGCCCGAGGCGACGCTTATCGCCGTGAAGATCTTCGATCGCGGTCTGGTGACGACCTGCGCTGCGCTCGTGTCGGCTATCGGATGGTCTCTCGAGGCCGGCGCGGATCTCATCAACCTGAGTCTCGGCACGACGAACACAGACCGGCGGGCCGAACTCGAGTCGGTCGTGGCCGCTGCCCACGAGCGTCGCAGGTCAATCGTTGCCGCCGCGCCGACATCAGAACATCTGTGGCTGCCCGGCGCGCTGCACACGGTGATTGCGGTGGAGCTCGACTGGACATGCCCGCGTGACGAAGCCGTCCTCGTGCGTTCCGACGATGGCCGGATTCGGATGCGGGCGTCGGGTTATCCCCGGCCGATTCCCGGCGTGTCGCCGGAGCACAACGTCAAGGGACAGAGCTTTGCCGTGGCGAATGCGACGGGTCTGCTGGCGCTGACGCCTCGGACGTAGGTCAATCTGCGGCAATATTGTCCGGCGAGGACTGCTTACGCGATCACCTCAGTCGTCTGCCGTTCGGCGCCTGGCGCTGGCCATCGGCGTTTCATTCGTCGTGCTGGTCAGCACGCCGGCGATCGGGCAAATCCGCGGCGCAATCCAGGCGGCATTTCCCGGCCAGTATCGACTCATCCTCGGCGCGTTCGTCGTTGCGGCGATCGTGGCCGGTGTCCTGTATGCCCTGGCCACGGTGCGCGAGCGACGAGTGCTGCGCTTTGGCCTTATCGGCGCAGCGATCGTAGCCGGCACGGCGTACTCCCTGGCGACGGCCACGGGCAACGCGACTGTTGACGCCGTCGAGCGGTTTCACTTCGCGGAGTATGGATTCCTGGCGCTGCTCTATCACCGCGTGTGGCGCGATCGGAGCCCTGCGGCTGCTCTGCTGCTCGCGTTCCTCGCCGTCTTCATGGTCGGGACGCTGGACGAGGGCATCCAGTGGTTCGTGCCGATCCGGGTCGGCGAGTGGCGCGATGTGTTGTTGAACAGTGTCGCAATCATCTGCGGCCTGGCGTTCGCGGCTGCGCTGCAACGACGAGAAGCGCACGTTCAACCCTCTCGTTCGAGCCGGCGAGAGTTGCTCGTGATGCTCGGTGCGACAAGCCTGGTGTTCGCATCTTTCTTCTATCTCGTTCACGCCGGCCATGAAATCAGCGACCCGGCAATTGGAACGTTTCGCTCGCACGACACAGCGAACGAGTTGCTCGCGAATGCCGCCGATCGCGCCCAACGGTGGCGGACCGAACCACTGACGACGTTGCGGCGCTATTCGCGGGAGGATCAGTACATGTCCGAAGGCCTGTGGCACATCCAGGCTCGTAACGAAGCGGGTAACGATCCACTGACGCAGTGGCGGGAGAATCTGATTCTCGAAAAGTACTTCCAGCCGGTTCTGGATTTCCCGACGTACAACACACCCAAAGGCGGCCGGTGGCCGGATGAGCAGCGCAAGAATGTCGGCGCGGTCGCCGCAGCCGACACGCGGCCCTGGGTCAGCAGGGCCAATCCCTATCCGATCTATGCGTGGTGATGAGGATTGGCGCGAACGAGTCGAGCGAGCGACGAAGCGCGAGCGTAATGACGTGAGCGAGGTGCGGGGAGCGCTGGCGATCAAGAAATAGTGAGGCAGGGATTTGTGTAGCTCCCGCCGACGGTCTGCGTGAGCGCCATCATGTTGCCTGCTGAGTCGAATGGCGTCAAACACCTCCACGGCTTCTTCCGGGTGCCGAATGCGGCCGTTCACCTCCCCTTCTCGTTCGTGTCGAATTCAGAGTTGCGGAGAGAACGTCAACGTCTTCGCCCCCTCAATCGTCGGCAGAGTCGTGCATCACATGCGGAAATTCGCGAAACGTGCCCCGACTTCGTTTCACGTGGATCACGACGGGCCCCACACGGTCGATCTTGTGTGTGATGTTGACCGTCGATTGGGCAACTTGTCGTATCTGCTGAAAAGAAGACCCGAAGTCCGTAGCTTCGACCTTATGACCTATGTCCCGTCGCAAGTGTCGGTGCGAGCCGAACAGCAGAGATCGAACTACCCGCAACTTCCGCCGCGTTGATTGTTTCAGGAGCGTTTGCGCCGTCGTGGATGGCTGCAACGGGCAAACTCTCAGCATCGCGAGTTCGATGGCGATACAGAACGCGGCTGCGTATAGTTCGGGCTACTGAAATGCACGTTGACACATTTCAAACGGGAGGCGCGGCATGGGTTCGAGCACCCGTGATGGGCTTCAGGGTCGCGTCAGCTGTGGGTCTTGTCGGTCGTCCCTGGGTCTGGCGCGGAGCGAAGCGACGAGCGCTAGCGAAGCGAGCCCTGCGAGGATCATCAATGGGTTCTACATTCCATCTACACGCACGCCAACGAGGTGCGACTGTAGATTGATCGCCCAGAGACGAGCAAGAAGCACATGACCGAGACATCAGGACGCACGTAACTGGCTGTAGATTGACCCACAAGGGATTCCAGCCGTCACAATAGCCGTCTCCCGGAACATCTCAACCCTCTTTGAGTGTACCCAGGCGGTCTCTAGCTTGGGCCCGCTATACTCCGCCAGCAACTGCTCGATTGCGTGAGAACCCGCATGCCCGACCGCTGTTTCTTGGCGACGTTCCATCCGCTGATTCGCAGCGCGAGCGGCCGGACGGCGGCGACGAACTATGGTCTCCCGCCCTTCAGCGACGGTTCGTGTCGCCGGGAACCCGACTTCGAGTCGAAGTACCCGTCCATCACGGCAACCTGTCGGAGCGGAAACTTTGCTCCTCGGTTGCATCCAGGAGATCGCGTGGGTTACCTGACCGTGAAAGGCAAATGCCTGGGGGACGTTCAACCAGGCTGGCGGTTTGTCGCGATCCTCCGAGTGCTGCACCGATTCGAGTCGCACAGCGAGGCGGCGCAGTGGTATCGGCAACGAGGTTTGCCGCTTCCGAGTAATTGCATCGTGCCCGGGAATCGTCCAAAGCCGCTGTCAGTCACGAGTAGGTCGCTGGGTGCCCAGGCCGTCGGTTGCACGCCTGAGGCGGGAGAAGCCAGGGCTTTCATTCGCGAATGGGACATGGTGTATCGCCAACGGATCAAGAGGTATCCGACGTTCCTTGTGTGCGCGGCCGAGTACCTCGATTTGTGGACGCCCCCACAGGTTCTACCGCCACGTATGCGCCGGATCTTCGGCCGCATTCCTGGAACGCTCAATCCGCCGGCGGTCTCCGGCCATCAGTTGATCGCGCTCAGTCGGCGCGGTTAGTGTACGCATCGAGTTCTCCGCTTACCCCAACCGGGACGGAGTTCAGTCGACCTAGGGTGAGGAATTGTGATCCCCGACGCTATTACGCGACAGCACATATTGCGAGCATTGAGGAAGATCGACGTTGAGGGAGTTGCCTCCGGTCGAGCCTCTCGAGGATGGGATCTGCGCAACAAGGGAAAGAAATACCCGCCGAAGTATGTGATTTCGATCGCACACATTTGGGCGATAGGGCAGGAGCTGTCGCACACCGAGTTTCACGGCGGGGCCGAGGTGAACAACTTCCTCATCGCCAGGGGGTTCGAGATAGTCGATAAGCAGGGTCGATCGGTCGCGATCGGGCCAGTTGATGAGGACGAATCAAGCGACTTCTGGGAGGGCAAGGAATTTTATAGGAAGCATCGTCGGATCGAGCGCGACTCGAACCTAAGCCGGACCGCCAAAACCCGGCGCCTCAGGCGTGACCGAAATCTCAGATGCGATGTCTGTGATTTCTCATTTCGGAAACGCTTTGGACCGCTTGGGTCCGGATTCGTGGAAGCTCACCACACGAAGCCCGTGTCTCAGTTGAAGGGGCACACGAAGGCTCGAGTTGAGGACATCGCACTCGTTTGCTCGAATTGTCATCGGATGCTTCACCGGTCGAAGCCGATGATGACTGTGGCTCAGCTGCGAAGACACTTGGGCCGTTCGACGGCCTGACAAGCCCCTGCTAGCGGCGGAATCATGAAGTGTGGCCAGAGACTCAGGCGACGGCGGGCGAAAGCGTGGCGGAAATGATGAATCTCATTGCCATCGCATGTCCTAGGTGCGGCAACACATCAGAGTTTGTCCTGCCATCGGAGTCATCCAGCTTCGCGTGCTTATCGTGTGGACGCGAGTTCGCGAATCTCGGTATCAAAGTGCTTCGAGGCTTTGTTTACGTTCTGTCCAATCCAAGCATGCCCGGGCTCGTCAAGATTGGAATGACCACCGACACAGTGCTGGAACGGGCGGCGCAGTTGTCGGCCGCCACCGGAGTGCCGGAGTCCTACGTTGTTGAGGGATATGTCGCCTGCGTCGATCCGCGACGGGTCGAGGCGGCGCTGCACGAACGTTTTGAGACTAGGCGAAAGGCTGGGAGAGAGTTCTTTCAAGTCGAATTGGCCGAAGCTCTGTCTGCATTGCGCGACCTGAGTGGTCGTGACTTTGACTTTCTCAGTGATCAGGCTGCGGCGCACGTGGCATCGCACGAACGGCAGAATCGCGTCTCGTGGCAAGGGAGCTTTGCCCAGGTGAAAGCGGAATGTCGACAATGCGGTCATTCAGGTTGGTTTCCTTCGCACAGCCGGCATAAAGCCTGCGTCATGTGCGGCACTCCGTACCGGCGCGCAACCTAATAAGCCCGCTGCAGCCAATGGCGCGAGCGTTAAGATCTGGAACGCGCCAAGACTGAGCCAGTAGATCCTGGGTTGTCGGGACATCTCCACAGGAACCGCGACACGACCAAATCGGGACCAGGTTCTTAGGAATATCGACGTCGGTTCCTGCTATGCGGGGTGCGCGAATTCTTTTTCAGCCTTTTGGTGTCCAGTCCCGCCAACTCCCGCAAAGGCGCTGACAAGATTCGCAAGATGAGGATCTGTCCGTTCCGAGGGCGCGCCTGCGTCTTCACCGCCCTGACGGTCTCGGGAATCTCAAGGAGGTAACGTTGATCACCTGGTCACACCTGCACGACGTTTTTGGCGAAGCGGCAAGATCGGCCCAACGGGCCGACGAGCGCGGTTACGCCGAGAGGGCATTGGCGTGGCTTCGAGAGAAGGGGCTCGGTGGAGCTGCTGAGTAGAAGGGCAGCAATCCACACCCAACCCTCACCAACGTCGGTCTGTGCTCACCAGGAATATCCAAAGCACCAAACGGCATCTCCGAGAACGTCTCAACCCCTTTTCACGGCACCGTTCTCTTCTGACGTGTCGCAACCACGAGACACCGAGTCGGACGGGTCACCTCCGGTCATCAGTTCCTTGTTATTGTTCGTGAGCCAAGGGGGCCGTGCACGTGTTGAAATAGTCACCGGGGGCACTCCCATTCTGTGAGGCCGTGGAACTTGTTCTCGGCCAAATTCCTGGGTGTTTATCTCAAGACAATTCAGACCTGAGAAGGAGCTAGAACCCTCGTGACATGCCCACACTGTTTGCTCGCCTACTTTCCGGCTTGGCAGGTCGTGCCTCTTCAGAATGATCCCGACTCCGGGCTGGTGAACACACACTCCTGGAAGATTCGCCTCGCCCGATGCCCCGGTTGCACCAAACTAACAATCGAACTGGGAATTGGCGTACGAACTAACTCTGAGGATTGGCAAACGACAGTTCGTATGGTCAGACCGTTTGCTGTTAGTCGCATGCCAATCGGGTCTGAAATCCCCGGGAGTGTGTCGCAGGACTATCTAGAGGCCGTCGCAGTCCTGCAGGACAGTCCAAAGGCCAGCGCAGCCCTAAGCCGAAGATGTCTGCAGCACCTCCTGCGTGAGCACGCAGGGGTAAAGAAGAACGATCTCGCCGACGAGATTCAGCAAGTCCTAGAGGCCAAGACGTTGCCCGGTTACCTTGCCGACGCGATCGACGGCGTGCGAAACATTGGTAACTTCGCTGCCCATCCGATCAAGAGCAAAAGCACGGGTGAGATCGTCAAAGTTGAAGAGGGTGAGGCCGAGTGGTTACTGGACACGCTGGAAGGATTGTTCGATTTCTACTTCATCCAACCGGCTGCGCTCGCGAAGAAAAAGTCGCAACTCAACAAGAAACTTCAGGATGCGGGCAAGCCGCCGATGAAGTAAGAAAACAACTGGGCAGGATTGTCGCGGAAGCTCTTGCCATCGCCCTTGACCAACGGAAGACGCCTACTCGCTAACCAGCGAGTACCACCACGCAGGTTGGTTGAGCTTGCCGCCTGGCTTCAGATACCAGCGCATTCTGACTTCTGGAATGGCGTTAGCGCCGTCTGGGGGAACGGGGTTCTTATGATCTGTGGTGAGTGACCGTCCCACGAAATGCTTTGGTATCGGTGGAATTGTCATGTTCTTTAGTTCGGAAGCGCAAAACTCGTCGCCCTTCCGAGCGGCCTTTAGGGCCGCAATTATCAGGCCACGGCACTCCTGAAATGTCAGGGACGGCTCCGATTTCATGTTCCCTCTTGAGCGGCGGATTCTAGCACTCTTCGACGAGCGCAACCTTCCAGCGGTCGAAGAACTATGGCAGTCGTGCTCTTGGGTGGGGACGATGGCTTCGGTGCGGGGAAATGATCGCTCTCGAATGGCGGGACAATCGACCTGACCAAACGCCAACTTTGCGTCGCGCGGTCGGACTGGAATGGTGAGGTCACATCACGGAAAGGAGGAAGGCTGCGTTACGTCCCGTTGACCCTTCGATTGGCGTCGGCACTTCGCGAGCATCGATCCCTTCGCGCTCACGCGTGTTGTGTCAGCCGGATGGTGGTCCGCTAACTCGGCAGCAGGTTCAGTACCGGTCAAGAGAGCGGCGAGAATGGCGAACGTTCAGGAAGGAGTGCATATTCTGCGGCACACCTTCTGCTCGCACCTGCCGATGCGTGGAGCACCGGCGCGGGCGATACAGGAACTATTTGGCCATCAGGATTTGTCGATGACGCAGCGGTACATGCACTTGAGTCCGGCCGCCCTCGATGCAGCGATTCGGCTGCTCGACGGTCCGCAGCGTGGAGACATTCAGGAGACGGCAGGTAGTACGGATCGTGGCATCACGCGAACGCGGATGCGGAGCGCACGAGCGGAAGCGAGTGCGCCGCGCGAACGGAGCGAAATTTGGCGGGATTCAGGTGCCGAATTGAGCGAGTGAGCGTGTAGGGGTGGTTCGGCAGGGGCGAAGCCCCTCCGAATAATATTGGCGGTGAGGCAGGGATTCGTGCCCGCTCGCGGTGAGCTAAGCCGAACCGCGGAACGCCTGAAACGGGCTCAAAGCCAACGTCGCGGAACGCAACGTTGGCGGTGAGGCAGGGATTCGAACCCTGGATACAGGTTTTGGCCCGTATAACGGTTTAGCAAACCGCCGCCTTCAGCCACTCGGCCACCTCACCATTTATTGATCTGAGGGCTTCGCCCTCAGACTCCCGACTCGCTTCCTCGCGCGACGCGCCTCCTCGATAAATTCACCCAGGCACGTCTCGGCTCGGGCGCGAGACTCGCGGGCTGACCGCCCGCTCGTTACTTACTCTGGGGACTTCGTCCTCAGACCCCTGACTCGCTCACTCGTTCGACTCGCCTCCAGTAAGAAAACACTCAGGCAAGTCTCACTCCGTTCGCGAGGCTCGCTCGCGGTTACGGCGAACTGCAAGTATATGCCGCGCGGGGTAACATCGTCCCCCCATGGCAGAGCCGAAAACGAAGCCAACCAGAGAGAGCGTCGCCGCGTTTCTCAAGCGCGCGACAGACGGCGATCGCCGGAAGGACGCCGCAACAATCGCGCGCATGATGCAGGCCGCCACGGGGGCAAAAGGCGTGATGTGGGGCACCGGTATCGTCGGATTCGGAAGCCGCCCGATCCCATACGCCGACGGACGGACGGCGGACTGGCCGATCGCGGCGTTCGCGCCGCGCAAGCAGGACCTGACGCTTTATGTCGGCCGGCGATTCGAGGGAGCCGACAAGCTGCTGCCGAAGCTCGGCAAGCACAAGATGTCGGGCGGGTGCCTTCACATCAAGCGCTTGAGCGACGTCGACATGGCGGTGCTCGCCAAAGTGATCGCCGGCTCGGTCAAAACCGCGACGAAGAAACGCTAGAGTCCGGGCTCGCCAGCGACGTGTAAGATGCCAAACAGGCCCTATGGCTCTGCGCCGCATGCTGCAGACCGTGAGTCTGGGACTCGTGATGGCCGCTGCCGCGGCCGTGCCGGCCCGGGCCCAGGAGAACCAGCAGACCTACGCCAACGAAAAGCGCGTCGCCGTCGGGTTTGAGGCCGCCGCGGTGGCGAGCCGGCGCGACAACCTCGCGTTCTTCAATTTCACCGATTACGAACACAACGCGCTGCGCGTCGCACGCCTGCGGCTGATGGCCGAGTGGCGCCTTGCCGCGTCCATGTCGTTCATCGGCGAAGTGCGCACGGAAGATGGCAACGACCTGGACGTGCCGGCGCTCTACCTGAGGTGGCGGCCGTTGCAGAACCGCTCCGTCTCCGTTCAGGCCGGCCGCGTACCGCCGCTCATCGGCGCATTCCCCCGGCGCGCCTACGGCCGCGCGAACGTCGTCATCGGATGGCCGCTGGCGTACCAGTACCTTGTTTCATTGCGGCCGGATGCGCTGCCCGCGACCGTGGACGACGTGCTGCGAATGCGCGGACGGGGCTGGCAGCCCTCTTATCCCATCGGTTCGCAAACGCTGCGGCCCGGCCTCTCCTTGATCAACGCGTCGCGATGGGACACCGGCATTCAGATCAGCGCGCAGGCGCGAAGGCTCACGATTGCGGGCGCGATCACCGAGGGGCCGCCGGCCCACCCGTCGGTCCGGGATCGAACTCCCGGCCTCGGATGGTCCGGCCGCGCTTCCTTTACATTCCCCGCCGGCGTGATCGTCGGTGCGTCCGGCGGCACGGGCAACTGGATCGATCGACCGGTGCTCAAACAGATGTCGCTTGAAGACTCGGGAGCATCACAGCACGTAGTGGGCGTCGACGCAGAGGCCGGGCAGGGACACTGGCTGGTCCGAGCCGAATGGTTCCGGTCCACCTTCACGGTGCCGATCACCGCCGCGCCACTTCGCTTCGGTTCCGGCGTCGGAATGATCGAAGGCCGGTACCGATTCGGTGCTCGCTGGCAGGCCGGCGCTCGCGTGGAACGCCTTCGCTTCGATCGCGTCCGGGGAGCGACGTCGCAACTTCTGACGCCGTGGGACGCTGACGTCGATCGCGTGGAGGCGGCGCTCTCGTATCGGGCGACGGCATCAACCGAGATCAAAGCCGGCTGGCAGCACAACTGGCGCGACGGTGGCCGGATCCGCGAACGCGGGTTCGCGGCGATTCAATTCCTCGTCTGGTACTGACCATGCGCTGGCTCCCCTGCTTCATCCTCATTGCGATCCCCGCGCTCGGACTGAGCGGCGGCGCCCCTGCACCGAAGACGGGGACGATTCAGGGCCGGGTCGCGATCGGTGCAGCTGCCGCGCGACCGGCGCGCCCCGCCATCGCAGACCTGGGAGATCACCGCACCGAACCTGTGGATCGGCGCCGCGCTGTGGTGTTCCTCAAAGAGGCGCCGCGAGGCGCCTTCGACGAGCTGCCCGCGGGACGCGCGCGCATGGACCAGCACGGCGAGCAGTTCGTCCCGCGCGTGCTCGCGATCACCGTGGGAACCACGGTGGAGTTCCCGAACACGGACACGACATTTCACAACGTGTTTTCGCTCGCGCGCGCGAGGACGTTCGATCTTGGCCGATACCCGCCCCATCGCACTGGCTCGGTGAAGTTCGATCACCCCGGAGTCGTGCCGGTGTTCTGCGACATTCACTCGAACATGAGCGCCTACATCCTGGTGTTCAGCCATCCGTTTTTTGCATTGACGGAGCCCGACGGACGATATGCGATCCAGGGCGTGCCGGCGGGCACCTATGAGTTGCGCGTCTGGTCGGAGCTCGGCACGGCGGAATCCCGTCGCGTCGTGGTCACCGACGGCGAGACGGTGGAGATGAACTTCCTGGTCGGCCGCGGCGCATGAGCCTGCTCTCGTCCCTGACAAATCGCATCTTCGTGGCGACGGCCCTTGTCGTCGTCGTGACGTCGGCGGTCACGATCTACAGGGTCACGATCGCCGTCACGGCCAGGGCCGAGGGCGATCTGCAGCGAGGTCTGAACGAGGCGGCGGCCCTCGTCGATCAGTTCAGCCGCAATCAGTTCGCCGACTTCCTCGTAAAGAGCTCGCTCATCGCCACGCTGCCCAAGCTTGTTGGCGCGGCGGCCACTGCGGATCCACCGACGGTGCAGCCGATCGCGGACGAGTACCAGCGGATGTCCGCAGCCGACGTCTTCGTCGTCATCGGGCGAACCGGCAAGGTGCTCGCCAACGCAGGTCCCATTCGTCCCGATGCGGAAGCGTTGGCGCGCATCATCCAGGACGGGCGCCAAAGATCGGACGGATCGTCGTTTCAGCTGGTCGACGGCGGACTCATTCACGCCGTTGCCTTGCCGCTCGAATCGGGAACCGTCGGCACGCTGGTGGTCGGATACAGCTTCGGGGATGTGTTCGCCAGACAGATCAAGGCCGTCACGAACAGCGACATCGCCGTTGTTGCCGGATCGACTGTCGTGGCATCTACGCTGGATCCGGCTCTCACATCGGCTTTGCCGGCAGCAGTTGGCGATTCGGGCATATTCACTCGACAGCTGGGAGGCGAAGAATTCATCGGACGAATGCAGCCGCTCGGCGACGCCAGCGATCCTCGCGCGCTGGTGTTGCAGTCACGAACGGAACACCTGCGGTTCCTGAGCGCGTTGCGGTGGCAGGTGGCGCTCGCCGGTCTGGTCGCCGTGGGCCTCGCGACGGTCGTCGCCTACGGCGTGGCGAGAACGGTGACTCGCCCCGTGCGCGCGCTGACTGCAACGATGCGCGAGATCACGGCCACCGGTGACCTCACCCGGCCACACAGCGCTGGCGGACGATGGGACGATGAGGATGCGAGGGTACTGGGCGCAACGTTCGGACAGCTGGCAAGCGCGCTGGATCGATTCAGGCGCGAGGCTGCGCAGCGCGAGCGTCTTTCATCGCTGGGCCGGCTATCCGCCGTCGTCGCGCACGAAATCCGCAATCCTTTGATGATCATCCGATCCGCCGCACGCTCACTCTACGGCGACAGTGCGCCGGCAGTCGTCGAGACGGCGCACAGCATCGACGAGGAAGTGCGCCGGGTCGACAGGGTCATCACCGGCGTCCTGGATTTCGCCAGGCCGATCCGGTTTCAGTTCGTGACGGCCGATCTGTCCGAGATCTGCCGGGATGCCGCAGCCGCGGCCGACGCCAGTGCCGGCGGCACGGCCGCCCCTGTCGCGCTCGAGCTGCCAGGCGCGCCGCTTCCGATCGTGACCGACGTCGACCGCCTGCGCGCGGTGCTCGTGAACGTGCTCGCAAACGCACAGGAAGCCATCGCCGCGGCGAAGCCCGGCGTGCACGGGCGCGTCGTGCTGTCGGCGACCGCCGGCGCGGGCTTGCGGCGAATCGCGATCAGTGACAACGGACGCGGCATTCCTCCGGCCGATCTGCCTCGGCTCTTCGAACCGTTTTTCACGACGCGGGCGACGGGATCGGGACTGGGTCTGGCGATCGCTCGTAACATCATCGAAGGTCTCGGCGGCACCATCGTCATCGAAAGCCAGCCTGGCAGCGGTACGCGCGTATCGATGGACTTGCCCGAAATGCCGCCGGCGGCGGCGAGGTCATGATGCGCGGTTCCATTCTTCTTGTTGATGACGAAGCCAAGATCCTCACGGGTCTCGGCAAAGTTCTGAGGGATGAAGGCTACGACGTTGTCGCCGCCGACAAGGCGAGGGACGCGCAACGGCTCCTCAGCGAGCGGACCTTCGACGTGCTCGTCATCGACAACCTGATGCCGGAGCTCTCGGGCCTCGACGTCATTCGCGAGATCGCGGCCACGCTGCCCGCCGAAGACCGGCCGCAGATCATCATGATGACGGCGTACGCCACGGTGACGAGCGCGATCGAGGCCATGAAGCTCGGCGCCATCGATTACCTGCAGAAGCCGTTCGAGATCGACGAGTTCCTCGTGGTCGTGAAGAGAGCGGTCGAGCACGAGCGACTTCGCGTGCATCGTGATTACCTGCTTGGCGAGCGTGACGAACACTTCGACCATTACGGCATCGTCGGCCGAAGCAAGGCGATTCAGGAGGTCGTGCGTACGGCCAAGCTGGTGGCGCAATCGCGCAGCACGATTCTCATTGCGGGTGAGACAGGAACGGGCAAAGAGCTGGTCGCGCGCGCGATTCATGACTGGAGCGCGCAGGCCAACGCGCCCCTCGTACGCGTCAATTGCGCGGCGCTGCCGGACACGCTCATCGAGTCCGAGCTGTTCGGCCACGTGAAAGGGGCGTTCACCGGCGCGACGGGCAACAAGAAAGGCCGATTCGCGCTGGCTGATGGCGGTTCGATTCTCCTGGACGAGATCGGGGCCATCGCGATGGCCGCGCAATCAAAACTTCTTCGCGTGCTGCAGGAACGCGAGTTCGAGCCGCTGGGCTCAGAACGCACGGTGAAGGTGGACGTGCGCATCATTGCCGCGACCAATCGCGATCTGCCGGCGCTCGTCGCGGCCGGCCGGTTCCTTGAAGACCTCTATTACCGCTTGAGCGTGATTCCGATCGTCATGCCGCCGCTGCGCGAAAGGCCCGAGGACATTCCGTTGCTGGTCGAGCACTTCATCCGCCGGCACGCGATCCGCGCGGGCAAGACGATCACCGGCATTTCCTCGGAAGCGTTGACTGTACTGGCGGACGCCCTGTGGCCCGGCAACGTGCGCGAGCTCGAGAACACAGTGGAGCGCGCCGTCGTGCTGAGTCCGGGACCGATCATCGAGGCCAGGGACGTTGTGTTCTTCGGCACGGTGCCGCCGCATCCCGCGCTGCCCTCAGCCAATCTCAAACAGAACCTTGACTGGACCGAGCGCGAGACAGTCCGTCGCGCGCTCGAACGCGCACGAGGCATTAAGAAGGATGCCGCGGCATCGATGGGCATCAGCCAGCGCGCGTTCAGCTACTACCTGACGAAGCATCGCCTCGATTCGGCGGACTGATCGATGATGCGCCGGGCTCAAGCCGCGGCCTGTTTTCCGACGACGCACGTAAGTCTTTACGACGCGCGTAAATCCGAACGCCGGCTTTTTGCTGACTCCCAACGTACCGAGCGGTGCGAGTCTTGCAGCCGCCACGGGAAATGTCTCCTCACGCCTGGCTGTTCGTCTGCCTCATCGTATCTGGATGGGGTACTCAACCACTCCCCTCTCAGGAAAAACAGAATGGCCCGCCGCCGACGGCCACGACGACAACGCAAGGCGCGCCGGACGACGAGAGTCAGTTGGTCCTCGCGGAACCGGACTACGCCGTTGTCAACCTGCCGACGACGTTGCGGTTGCCGAAGTGGGGATCGAGCTTCCGGCTGACGCACCGGTTCCTCGACAACCTCAGAACCGGAACGTTCGGCGATCATCTCGATGACGTCTTTGGTCTCGATAACGGCGCCGTGATCGCGCTCGAGTACCGCATCGCACCGATTCGGCATTTCCAGTTCGTTTTCTTCCGGAACAACGTCGACAAGACGATTCAGCTCTCCGGCCGGTACGATCTCATCCGGCAGGGTGGAAAATTCTTCTTCTCTGCATCGCCAATCGTTTCTCTTGAAGGCACGCGCAACCTGCGCGGCGGTCACGACGCTGATGGCGACGAACATCAGCACGGCGACACCGGCGGACATCGGTCGCCCTCGGCTGGCGCGGTCTTCTCCCGCACGTTCGGCACCAGACTCGCGCTTTACGCGACGCCCATGTGGGTGCATCACACCACTCCGGCTGGTGGCGCTCAGCTGAATACCGCTTTCATCGGGCTGGCTGGACGCTGGCGCTTCGGGCAGAAGGCTTATCTCGTGGCCGAGATCACGCCTCGTACTGGTGGCTACGTGCCTGGCAGCATGGAGTACGCGTTCGGCATCGAGCGTCGCGCCGGCGGCCACATGTTTCAGCTGACGTTCACGAACGCCACTGCAGGAACGTTCGGCCAGCTCGCCCGCGGCGGATTTCCAAACACGCTCTACATGGGCTTCAACCTGAGCCGCAAATTCTTTTGATTTCGCTTCATCTGAAACAAGGAGTCCGAATCATGAAACGCACAATCCTGGCCCTCGTCGTGACCGCCCTGGCAGCCGGATGCTCGAAGACGTCGAGCACGCCGACGCCAACCCCGACGCCGGTGCCCAACCCGGTCTTCACGTCCACTCTTCTCGCGGCCAACGAAGTGCCGCCGATCGGCAACGCCGAACAGACCGCGTCGGGTACGGTGCGTATCGAGTTGTTCCTGACGAAGGATGCGGCCGGCGTCATCACCTCGGCCACGGCCACCTTCACCGTCACGCTCGCGGGCTTTCCGGCTGGATCGGCCATCACCATCGCGCACATTCACAAGGCGGCCGCCGGTACGAACGCCGGCATCCTGGTGAACACGGGACTGTCGGCTGGCGAAGTGACGCTGACGAACGGCGCCGGTGGATTCACGAAGAGCGGCGTCAACGTGACACCGGCCGATGCTCAGGGGATTATCGATAACCCATCAGGGCACTACTTCAACGTCCACACGACGCTGAATTCGGGCGGCGCCATTCGCGGTCAGCTCGTTCGGACGCAGTAAAGGGACGTCGGGAGTCGTTTCCGGGGCTTTTGACAACCCGGGGAGTCGGCCCTCCACCCACCGACAACCGGAGTTGGCATTTGGGAGGAAACGACTCCCGAGGTCTTTTACCGCTTCTGGATCTTGCCGTCGCTGCTGACGACAACCCGCATCGGCATCAGGCTGGAGACATCGCTCAGCAGCAGCTCGTAGAGGATCTGCGAGTTCACGGCGATTCTCGTCGCGCCGGTGATGGAGTCCTTGGGATACGCGTCCTTGATGGCCTGCACGACGACCTTGGGCAGCCGATCGATCGCGACGACCTCGCCCTGCGCGGCAGGCGCCGCTGGCGTGGCCCTTCCCTGTCCCTTACCGCCACCGCCGGCTGCCCGAATCTGACCATCGGCCGAAGCCATGACGGCAATCGGCTGGGACGCGCCACTCGGTTTGACCGACAGCTCGTACCGCACCTGTTTTCCGCGACTCACCGTCGCGGCGCTCACGATCGTGCTCTTGGGGTAGGCCTTCTCAACTGCGGCGGTCACCGCCGCCGGTAACTTGTCGACGGCAATGGATTGCTGCGGCGCATTCTTCTGCGGCGACGCGAGTGCGGCCGGCGATGCAAGAACAACGGCAATCGCGACGGAACCAATGATTTGTGCGGCTTTCATCAAGAACTCCCCAGTCAGATTAGACCAGACGACCGCCGATTAGGTCGCATACGACCTCCCGCGGTCGTTTAGCTCGGTGTAACATCGGGCCAATCCCCGGAGGGCCGATCCATGACTCGTCAGACGCCGCTGCGCTTTGCGTTCGTCTCGCTGCCTCTCGCCGCGCTCGTCGCCGGCTTCGCACACCTTGCCGCCCAGGCGCCGGCAGGCAGTGACCACACCGCGCACCTCAAGGCGTGGGACGTGCACAAGTCGATGGCGCAGTCGTCGCCCTACAAAGCGATGAACTGGTCGTATATCGGGCCCACGAACATCAGCGGCCGCATGACTGACGTCGCCGTCGCCGATCACGGCACCTCGCGCCGCCTCTACGCCGGCAGTTGCTGCGGCGGAGTGTGGATGTCGGACGATCTCGGTCAGACCTGGACGCCGATCTTCGACCAGCAGGCATCGTCAAGCACCGGCGCGCTCGCGGTCGCGCCGTCGAATCCCGACATCCTCTGGATCGGCACCGGTGAGTCGAACATCTTCCGCAGTTCCTACACCGGAGTCGGCGTCTACAAATCCACCGACAACGCCAAGACGTTTCAGCACATGGGCCTCACTGACACCGGCACCATCGGCCGCATCGTCATTCATCCCACCGACGCAAACACCCTGTACGTCGCGTCCGCCGGCCAGGAGTGGATGGAAAACGAAATGCGCGGCGTCTTCAAGACGACCGACGGCGGTAAGACGTGGTCGCACGTCCTGAAGATCAGCGCCAAGACCGGCGTCAACGACATCGCGATGGATCCGAAGGATCCCAACACGCTCTATGCCGCGGCCTGGCAGCGTCAGCGCCGCAAGTGGAACGACCCGCGCGTCGAACGCGGATTCGACGAGAGCCTCATTTATAAGACGACCGACGGGGGCAAGACGTGGACGAAGCTGACGAACGGATTGCCGGCGTCGAACGTTTCTGGCCGCATCGGCGTCGCGGTCGCCGCGTCGAATGCCAACGTCGTCTACGCCTTCTACGACAACTATGAGTGCGATACGGCCGCTCCGGCACCGGGTGGACGGGGCGGTGCGAATCCTGGAGGCAGCGCGGCGAGCTGCCCGATCAAGGGCAACGAGGTGTATCGCTCGAACGACAAGGGCGCGAGCTGGACAAAGGTCAGCGGACAGGGAGAGGACGACGCGCAGAAGGCCTTCATGAAGGGCATGTCGAATACCTACGCGTGGGTCTTCGGCAACATCCGCGTCGATCCGACCGATGAGAACACGGTGTACACGCTTGCGCTCGGCGTCAGCGTGTCGCGTGACGGAGGAAAGACGTTCAGCCGCTTCACTGGTCCACCTCCGGGTGCGGTCGCGGCAGCCCCGCCGGCCGGTGGCGCACCGCCTGCTGGTGGCGGCGGACGCGGCGGTCCGGGCGGCGACAACCACGCGATGTGGATCGATCCCAAGAACACCAACTTCATGCTGAGCGGCAACGACAGCGGGTTCCGCGTGACGACCGATGGTGGCGCGACCTGGCGCCGGGCTCCTCTGCCGACGGAGACGGCATTCAGCATGGCGTTCGACATGGACACGCCATTCCGCGTGTACGGCTCGTTTCAGGATCACGGCAGCTACCGCGGCGTCGTGGACATCAGCAAGGGCCGCGAGAACCTGCAGCCCACCGCATGGGAAAGCGCGCCGGGTGGTGAGTATTGCGAGCACGCGATCGATCCCAGGAACCCGAACATCGTCTACGCCGGCAAACTGACGCGCGCGGACTTCAGCATTGCGGGAGGCGGTCGTGGTGGTGGCGGAGGCGGCGGTGCGGCTGGGGCTGCTGGCCCACCGGCAGGTCCGCAGCGCGACACGAACATCCTTCCGCGCACCGCGCAGGGTGAGGATCCGCTGCGGATGCAGGTCCTGGCGCCCATCCTGCTGTCGCCGCACGATCCGGACACGGTGTACTTCGGTGCGCAGTATCTCTTCCGCTCGAAGGATCGCGGCGCTACGTGGGAAAAGATCTCGGCCGACCAGAGCTACAACGACAGAACGCGGCTCGGCGACGTTCCGCACCAGCTCATCATCACCATCTCCGAGTCGCCGAAGAAGAAGGGGCTCATCTACACCGGCACCGACGATGGACGGCTGTACATGTCGCTCGACGAAGGCAAGGAATGGAACGAGCTGACGACGAGCCTGTCATCGAAGAAGCAGTGGATCGCGACAGCACTCGCATCGAAGTACGACGAGCGGGTTGTTTACGTCACGCAGCAGGGGCGATACGACGAAGACTTCGCCCCACGCATGTACAAGTCCAGTGACTACGGGCGGACGTTCAGGAGCATCGCCGGTAACATTCCGGGCGGACCGATCAACATGATTCGTGAGGATCCGGTCAGTCCGAACGTGCTCTACGCGGCGAACGATTTCGGCGTGTACGTGACGACCAACGGCGGCGTGCGATGGGACGTGCTGGGCGGGAACCTGCCGTCGGTCAATGTCATGGACTTCATCGTCCATCCGCGCGACCGGATGCTGGTGATCGGCACTCACGGCCGCGGCGTCTGGGCGATCGACGTCAGCAAGATTAAATGATTGAATGACCTGCTAACATCGCTCGCGACAGATGAATTACCTGGTCGGCGCCGGCGTGGCGCTCAGTCTCTGCCTCGCCGGCGGGCGCGCCGAGCCGCCGCAGGCGCCTGCAGCACAACAGGGCGTGGTCGTCGAGACCACGCGAAGCCTGCGGCCGATCGACGATCAAGCTGTCCCCGTTGACCTCATCAAGCGCGAGACCATCGAGCGCAAGATGCTCGGCACGCCCGCAAGCGTCGCACCGGCGCTTGGCGAGCTCGCCGGATTGCGGATCGACAGCACGTCACCAACGCTGGGCACTTCGGTTGTCAGAATCCAGGGTCTTCCCGGCCGCTACACCCGGCTGCTTTTCGACGGTGTGCCGCTGTTTGGAGATCGCCCGCTTGGACTCGGCCTCGTGCAAATCCCGCCAATCGACATCGATCGCATCGAAGTAATCCAGGGCCCGGCGTCAGCCTTCTACGGCGCCGATTCTCCGGCCGGCACGATCAACTTCCTGTCGCGCCGGCCCGGTCCGGTGCGCACCGGCGAGGTGCTCTTCAGTCAGTCCGCGCGTGGCGCAACTGACGCTGCCCTCTGGTTCGCATCGACCGCGACCAGCGCCACGAAGTCCTGGGCAGGTTCGATGATGGCGAGCGCCCACCGGCAGGAAGAGACCGACGTCAACGACGATGGGTGGTCGGATTTGCCGAGGGTGGAGCGGATGGTCCTGCGCCCTCGGGCGTACTGGACGAATCATAAGGGCCGGACGATCGCGGGAGTGGCGGGCGTCACGTTCGAGAAACGCGGCGGCGGCAGCTCAATCCAGCGCGATTCGTTCGACAGCAAGTCGGCCGACGGCGGCATGTCCGGCGAAATGGTCCTCAAGAGCGGCAGGATTCTCGCCGGAGCGGGCGCGCTGTTCGCGAAGTCGCGTACGCGCGAGTTCGGCGGCGTCCGCGAGCGCGACCGGCAGCAGACGGCGACGATCGATCTGGAACTGCGCGGCCAGAAAGCGAAGCACAACTGGGTGTCCGGCATGTCGATCGAGTGGTACGGGCTGCGATCGCTTGATGCGCTGCCATCGACGTACATCTCCACTCGCGGCGGCCTGTTCTTCCACGACGACATGCACGTGTCGGACCGGGTGGTCGTGTCCGGAAGCGCGCGCATCGATCATCACAACCGGTTCGGCATCCGCTTCAGTCCTCGAGGGTCGGCACTGGTGCGAGCCGGCGCGTGGTCGGCGCGCGTCTCGGCCGCTCTCGGTTATTACGCGCCCAATCTGCTGATGGAAGACACCGAAGCCGCCGGCCTGTCTCGCCTGAAGTTCAATGGCCTGCCTGATATCGAGACGGCGCGGAACGTGTCCGTCGACCTCACGCACAAGAGCCGCGCGGCCGACTTTACGTTGCGACTGTTTCAGTCGCGCCTCGAGAATCCCGCGCTCGTCGACCGGGCGACCTACACGCTGCGCAACGATCCCAATCCGATCGACACACGGGGCATCGAGCTGTTCGGCACGGTCCGTCAGGCGCCGTTCGTCCTAACTGGCGCCTACACGTTCGTGCACCCACGCCAGAACGGACGCGACTTTCCCCGGACACCGCGCCATAGCGCGAACATCGTGGCGATGGTCACCGCGAAAGACCGCTACCAGGCCGGCGTTGAGATTTCGTTCACGAGCAAGCAGCAGCTCGAGGCCAATCCTTATCGATCGGCGAGCGAGCCGTTCACGACCGTTGGCCTCTTTGCGGAGCACCGCGTGGGCCGCTTCAGGATTTTCGTGAATGCCGATAACCTGACGAACGTCCGCCAGACTGACTGGGATCCCATACTTCGACAGGCTCAGCACGTCGACGGCAGATGGACGGTCGACGCGTGGGCGCCGCTCGTGGGCCGGCTGATCAACGGCGGCATCAAAGTTCTGTTCTGAAGCCAGAATGTCTCCAAGCCAAATGCGCTGGATTTGCTCGATCGGACTCTGCTTACTGACGCTCGCGACCGCGGGCAGCGTCATGGCGCAGGCACCCGCGGCAAGCTGGCCGGGGTTTCGCGGCCCCGATCGCGACGGCGTCTACCGCGAGGCGATTCGCGAATCGTGGGAGGGACTCAAGCCGATCTGGAAAAAACCGATCGGCGGCGGCCGCGCGTCGTTTGCGATTGCGGACGGGCGGGCATTCACCATCGAACAGCGCGCGAAAGACGAAGTCGTTGCCGCGTACGACCTCATGACGGGGCGGGAGCTCTGGACCAATGCCTGGCCGGAAAAGTTCAGTCAGTGGATGGGCGGCGGTGAAGGCCCGCGCGCAACGCCGGCGTATGCCGACGGACACGTCTTCGCACTCGGCGCGCGCGGTGAGTTGCGTTGCCTGGAAGCCTCCACGGGCAAGGTCGTGTGGCGCACGAACATCCTGACGGACGCCAGGGCGAAGAATCTCCGATGGGGAGTGGCCGGCTCTCCTCTTATCTCCGGCGATGCGGTCATCGTGTTGCCGGGCGGAGACAAAGGTCATTCGATAGCGGCCTACGATCGCCATACCGGCAAGCACCTCTGGAACGCGCTCAATGACAAACAGGCCTACGCCTCGCCAGTGCAGGTCACGCTTGCCGGCGTACCGCAATACCTCGTCGTCAGCTCCGATCGCCTGATCGGTCTGGGCGTGGAGCGGCACGACCTGCTGTGGGAATTTCCCTGGACCACCGGTCACGATGCCAGCGCGACGCAGCCGATCCCGATCGGCGACCAGCGCGTCTTCTATTCGTCGGGGTACGGCACTGGCGCGGTCGTGCTCGAGCTGACAAAAACTGGCGACAAACTCAGCGTGCGTCAGGTCTGGCGCAACATCCGCATGAAAAACCGGCAGTCGAGCTCGGTCGTTCACAACGGATTCATCTACGGACTGGACGAAGGCATTCTCGCGTGCCTCGACGCCGCCACCGGTGATCTCAAGTGGAAGGGCGGCCGCTACGGGCACGGCCAGCTCCTGCTCGCCGGCAACAAGCTCATCGTCATCACCGAAGACGGCGAGCTGCTGCTCGTCGCGGCGAGCCCGGACAAGCTTCAGGAGCTCGCGCGCGTTCCTGCGCTGAACGACGAGACCTGGAACTCGCCCGCGATCGCCGGCGGCATCCTGCTCGTTCGCAACACCAGGGAGATGGCGGCGTTCGACTTGCGGCCGGGCGCGAAATAGAATCACCCGCGATGCCTTCATGCGCGTTCATCGCGGCCGCAGTGTTCTCGATCCTCAGCCAGCAAACGCCCGCACCCCAAAGCCGCAGCCGCAATCCTCAGGCCGTGAGGTCTTCGTGTCCTGGGGTTACAACGGCAACGTCTATTCGAAGAGCGACATGCACTTCAGCCAGCCGACGCTCGGCAACGATTTCACGCTGGCGGCTGTGCAGGCGCGCGACAGCAAGGGCTGGGACAGCCAGTTCTTCACGCACGGACTGTTCGTGCCGCAGTACAACATGCGCGTCGGCGTGTTCCTGAACGACAAGTGGGGCGTCGAGATGGCTCTCGACCACATCAAGTGGATCGTCAAACAGGGCCAGCAGGTCCGGATGACCGGCAAGCTCAACGGCGCCAGCGTGGACACCACGGTGACGCTCTCGACCGATGTGCTCAAGTACCAGCTCAACAACGGCGCGAATCCCATCTTCTTCAATCTGATTCGGCGCATCCGGCTTGCGGGCACACCGGGCAAAAGTGGGCATGTCGCCTTCCTCGCGAAGGCCGGCGGCGGGTTTGCCTGGCCGCACACCGAGAACACCCTGTTCGGCCAGAACAACGATGCCGGCTTTCAGCCTTTTCATGGCTGGGATGCGGACGCGTCAGCGGCAGTGCGCGTGAATCTCGTGAAGGGCTTCTACTTCGAGTTCGAGGAAAAGCTGATGTACGCGCGCTATTTTGGCGTGAAGATCAATCAGGGCAAAGCCAGTCAGAGCGTCAAGTCCAACGAGTACATCTGGAACTTCGGGCTGGGATTTAAGTAAGGGCGGCGTTCCCCGCGTTCAGGCCTTCGCCACGCGCGCGGTGTCGGCTTCGGCCGCGATGTAGCCGAACGACGGCCAATCAGGCCCCGCGAGGATCTGGTCCCACATCTTCCTGGCTTCGTCGCGGCGTCCGTTCGCGAGATACCACGCACTCACGCCGTATCTCACCGCCGTTGCGGCAGCGCCGGTGCCGGCGCCAGCCAGCACCTCAGCCTCTGTTTTCAATCCTTTGTAGAGCTGCACCAGCGAGTAGTAACTGCCGTTTTCGATCACGTCGAGACCCGGAGTGATGGGCGCCAGCGCGGCAATGACTTGACTGTGCTTGTCCGTCGCGCCCGTGCGGCGAAGTGTCGTGTACAGCCAGTGCGTTGACGAGACCAGGCTGTCCGGGTTCTTGCCCGCCGCCTTCGTTCGCAGCCAATCGTCGAACGCGCGGGTGTAATCCCCTTTCAGGTAACGCGCGAGTGCCAGGTGATACCAGATATTCGTGTGCAGCGTGCTCGTCGGTGTGTTCCGCGCGTTCGGCTGGCCGTCCGGCTCCACTTCGTCCGGTTTCCCCTTTATCAAGGATGCCGCCTGCTCGAGATCCGCGATGGCGCGATCGAACTCGCGCACGGTGATGAACCGGTGGCCGCGATGCCGGAAGAATCGCGGATCGTCGGGATACAGCCGCAGGCCGCCGCCGAACACCTGAATGGCCTCGCGGAACCTGCCGAGATACGCGGTTCGCCGGCCCAGCCAGATGATGTTCTCCGCGCTGGGCTCGCCGCTCGCCTTCTGGAACGCGGCCGCGCGATCGGCCTCCATCCGCCTCTGATCGGCTTCCGCCAGAGGCGGTGCAAAGAGCGGCTTGCCAAGAAGTGACGTGGCCTCGGGCTGCTGCGACATGATCGATCCAGAATCTACAGGCTCTTCTTCCAGAACTCCAGAAATGTACAGCTACTTTCGGCCTGGGATGGGGTTTTTGATGGTGATGCTTCGCTACCTTCCGTTTGCCGCCGTACTGGCCGCGCCGGTACTCCTTCCTGCCGCGACCCCATCCGGGCAGGCGCCCGTTCAGAACGGCGTCATAAGTGGGGTCGTAGTCGACGGCGTAACCGGCGAAGCGGTGCCGGAAGCCGTCGTCTTTCTCGCTGTGGTACCGGCGCGGCCAGTCGGCGCGCAGACGCGGCAGCTCACCGATGAAAAGGGCCGATTCGCCTTCATCAATCTGCCCGGCAATCTGACCTACAACGTCTCCGTCACGAAGCTCGGCTACATCGGCGGCGGCTACGGCCGCGACGCGATGCCGACAGATCCGCTTCGCGCGATCCCGCTGAAGCCGGACGAGTGGCTGCCCAACGTCAAAGTCTCGATCTGGAAGCCCGGCTCGATCTCCGGCATCGTCCGCGACGAAACCGGCGAAGCGGTGGTTGGAATCGTGGTGCGGGTACTGCAGCGAATCAGGATTCAGGGACGGGACGAATTTGTGGCCGGTCCGAATACGCGTACCGACGATCACGGCGCGTATCGAATCAGCGGTGTCATGCCGGGCCGGTACCTCTTGCAGGTGCCGTCGGTGCAGGCCAGCGTGCCTACGTCACTGAAACTTCCAACTCCGGACGACAGCCCTGTCATCGCGCGACAGACCGAAGAACTGAATCTGATGGACGTCGATGACTCCAACCGGTTGTCAATTGGCCGCTATCCCGTGCCCCCGCCGCCCGTGAATGGACGGCAGTTCTCGTATCCAGGCATCTTCCATCCATCCACTTCGGCAGTCGCTGATGCGCCGACGATCGAGTTGAAGTACGGCGAAGACCGAACGGCCGTTGATTTCACCCTGACGCCGGTCGCGAGCGTCCGCGTGTCCGGGGTCGTCGAGGGGCCGGCTGAATCGCTGGAATCACTGACGCTTCGACTGCTCCCTGCCGGACTCGAACATGTGGGATTCGGATCGGAAGCGGCGATGGCGCGCGTCTCGGCTGACGGCCGCTTCTCCTTTATTAATGTGCCTGCGGGCAGCTACGTCATCGACGCGCCGGTCAGGGTGAGCGAATTCACCTCAATCCAGGCGCAGATCGGACCGAGGCGCGCACTGCCGGGACCGCCGACGACACCCGTGGCCGGCGCGCAGACCACCGCGATCGATCTGGTCCCTGGCGCGAATCTGATCAGCTACAACCACCGATTCTCAAACACGCCGTACAGCGCGCGGATGCCAATCACTGTCGGCAACACGAACATGACGGGCGTCGTCGTCCGCCTGCGTCCGCACGTGACCGTGACGGGCCGCATCGTGCCGGAGCTCGACCCTCAGAAGCCTGACGCGGTTCCGCCCGCGCGATTCGCGGTTCAGCTCGATCCAGCGACGGGCGACATCTCGCTGACCTTCGGCGCGATCGGCGGCCGCGGCGTGGGTGGCGCGCCGGACTTCACTCTGAACAACGTTGTCCCCGGTCAGTACTGGATGCGCCTGCAGGCCGCACCTGACTGGTTGGTGAAATCGGTCTCCGCAAACGGCAGGGATGCGACCCACACGCCGCTGGATCTCACCGAGCCCACGAGCGGCATCGTGGTGACGGTGACCAACGCGCTTCCGGAACTGAGCGGCACCGTTCGCGGAACTGACGACCTCAAGGCGGACACGACGATGGTGATTGTGTTTCCGACGGATCCGGCGATGTGGACCAACACCGGACTGTGGCCGGCGCGGATGAAAACGGCGACGGTCTCAAGCACCAGCGCGTTCAAGTTTGCACCGCTGCCGGCCGGCGACTATTTCATCGCCGCCATCAGCCGCTCGTTCACGGAAGACTGGCGCGAGCAGGCGTTTCTTACGCGCGTGTCGAGATCGGCGGCGCGTGTCTCACTGACCTGGGGCAACAAGTCGACAGTCGAGGTGAATGCGGTGGTGATCAAGTGAAGTTCCTGCTCATCGCGCTGGTCCCCATCGCCCTCTTTGCCCAGCAGCGCGACGCCGTTGTCGTGCCGGTCGGTACCGCACAACTCAGCGGCGTCGTGGTAACTGCCGGCGTTCAGGCGCAGCCGCTGCGGCGCGCCATCGTGAGCATCACCAGCGATCAACTTCCAGCGCCGCGCAGCGTGATCACAGACGACGGCGGGCGGTTCTCGTTCGAGAAGCTTCCGGCCGGCGCTTATTCCGTCACCGCAAAAAAGGCCGCGTACCTCACGGCCGAGTACGGATCGACGAAGCCAGGGCGCGCGGGCGCGCAGGTGGACATCAAGGCCGGTGAGAAGCGCGCTGTCACCCTTTCGATGTTCCGCGGCGCCGCCATCGCCGGAACGCTCCGAAATCCGAATGGCACGCCGCTGGCAGGTGTTAGTGTCATGGCGCTCAACACGCGGACGATTGGCCGTCGCGCGGGCATGGCCGTAGAAGAGCCCATCTTCACGAACGATCGCGGCGAGTATCGGATGTACGGATTGATGCCGGGCGAATACGTGGTCGCGGCGCTGCCCGTGGTCGGGGGCACCGGCGAAATCGGCGCGAGGCCGGCAGCGGACATGGATGCTCTGCTTGCGGCGATGACACAGCGGCAGAAACCTTCGGCAGCGGCGCCGGCCGCGCAGCGGCCACCTGCCCTTCAGGAGCCTCGTGTCACCGGCTACGCACCGATCTACTTTCCAGGCACGCCATACTTCACGGACGCCGAACGCATTCGTGTCGCACCAGGTGACGATCGCAACACGATCGGTTTCGAAGTGCCGCGGGTGCCGGTCGCGACGATCGAAGGCATCGTGAGTGGCGACGTGCCGAACATTCAGACGACGATCATGTCGCTCGTGCCCGAGGTCATGGAGGTTCGCATCGGCGTATTCACTCCAGGCGCGGTCTCGATGACGTACGTGCCGCCCAATGAAAACGGTGAGTTCAAGTTCGGCAACGTGCCGCCTGGAAAATACCGAATCATGGCGCGCGGTCAGAAAGCGGCGACGGACGCGCCGGCTCCCCCTCCGTCGGCTGCAGCCGGAGGTGGAGCGCGCGGCCGGGGTGGCGCGGCTGGCCCCGGCGGCAATGGCGATTTCGTCTACGCCGTCGCAGACATCGAGGTCCGCGGTCAGGACATCAAGGGCGTTGGTCTGGCGCTGCAGCCCGGCGGGTCGATCGCGGGCAGGCTGGTGTTCGAGTCCGGCGGTGCACCCGTGCCTACCGACTTTTCGAGAGTCCGGATTGGTGTCGAATCGACGACGGCCATGGCGGCGTACATCACGCAGGCAATGCGCCTCGGCGACTCGATCAGCGGCGAACCAATGGCGGGTGTCCGCGCCGACGGTACGTTCCGCATCGCGAACCTTGGACCGACGAACTACACGTTGACGTCGGCACTGCCCCCGGACCTCGCCAGAGTCTGGAAGCTTCGCTCGGCCATTATCGACGGGCGCGATCTTCTTGACGCCGGGTTCATGGGCATGAACATCGACGCGCGCGACGTCGTCGTCACCCTCTCCGACAAGAAGACGGAAATCAACGGGTCTCTCGTGTCCGGAAACGGTCAGCCCGCCGTGGATTACTTCGTGGTCGCGTTGTCGACGGACCGCAGCTACTGGCGGTTCGGCTCACGGCGGTTGATGTCCGCGCGGCCGTCGACCGCCGGGCGTTTTGCCTTCAGCGATCTGCCGGCCGGTGACTATTTCATCGCGGCGGTGACCGACCTCGATCCACTCGAGTGGCAGGACGCGGGATTCCTCGAACAGCTGGCACCCGCGGCGGTCCGGGTGAAGCTCGCCGAGGGCGAAACCAGGACGCAGGATCTCCGAATCAAATAGGGCTAGACTTGCGCAGTTCCATGCGCAAACTATTTGTCTGCCTCGCCGCGCTTCTGCTCTCAGCTTCCTTCGGCGTCTTCACGCAGGTCCAGACCGCCGATCTCGTTCTGACCAACGGCGTCGTGATCACTGTCGACAAGAGTGACTCGGTCGCGCAGGCCGTCGCGGTCCGCGGCGGCAAGATCGTGTACGTCGGCACGACCGCGGGCGCCAGGGCATTCACTGGCGCCAAAACGACGGTGATTGATCTCAATGGCCGCACGGCGACGCCCGGCCTCATCGACACGCACGTGCACTTCTCGGAGTCTGCCGACAACCTCGACCTCGGCGATGCGCGAACGATGGACGAGATCATCGCGAAGGTCAGGGCTTGGACCGACAAACTGAAGCCTGGCGACTGGGTCCGCGGCGGCGGCTGGGACGAAGGCAAGTTGAAGGAACGGCGGTACATCACGGCCGCCGATCTCGACAAGGCCGCGCCGAAGAATCCCGTTTACTTGACGCACACCACCGGCCACTACGGCGTTGCGAACTCGCTCGCGATGCAGCTCTCGGGCGTCACGAAAGACACGAAGGATCCTCCTGGCGGCACTATCGATCGCGACAAGGACGGCAATCCGACAGGTGTGATGAAGGAGCGTGCGACGAGCCTGATTCGCACTGGAGGAGGCGGCGCTTCGACTGGCTCAGGGCAAGGAGGGCGTGGCAATCCGCGCGATGACGTACTGCGGATCGTCGCCGGGTTCAACCGTGAGGGCATGACCGGCGCGAAGGATTTGAACATCACGCCGGCGAAGTGGGACCTCTACAAGCAGTTGCTCGACGAAGGGAAACTGACCGTTCGCGTGAGCGCGCTCTGGCGCGGCGGTGCCACGGTTCAGTCCGCGCAGCAGGCGATGGCGTGGATCAACGCGGCGCCGAAACTGCCGGCGACTGTGGGCGATGGCCGCCTCGTCAGCGCCGGCGTGAAGCTGTACATCGACGGCAGCGGCGGCGCCCGCACGGCGTGGATGTACGACGACTGGAACAAGGATCTGACCGGCGTCGACACCGGCAACAAAGGCTATCCCGCCAACGGCGAGCAGTATCCCGAGATCTACAAGCAGCAGATCATGATGCTGACCGAGGCCGGCATTCACGTCGGCACGCACGCGGTCGGCGATCGCGGCATCGACTACGTCGTCGACACCTACGCGGAGGCCTTGAAGGCCCATCCGAAGAACGGACTTCGCCACTCGATCATTCACGCGAACGTGCCGACCGATCACGCGATCGGCATGATGGCGCAGCTGCAGAAGCAGTTCGACTCCGGATATCCAGAAGCGCAGGCGCCGTTTCTCTGGTGGATTGGCGATACCTACGCCGGCAACTTCGGCCCGAAACGGAATCCCCGCCTGGAGCCGTTCAGGTCCTATCAGAAGAACGGTGTGATCTGGGCAGGCGGATCCGACTACAACGTGACCCCATATCCTGCGAGATACGGATTGTGGGCGTCAGTCGTGCGCGAAACGCAGGCGGCCGCGTACGGCAAGACGCCGTTCGGCATGGCGGAGTCTGTCGACATTCACACTGCGCTCAAGTCCTACACGATCTGGGCTGCGCATCAGATGTTCCTCGATCAGCAGGTCGGATCGCTCGAGGTTGGCAAGGATGCTGACATCGCGGTGTGGGACAGGAATCTCTACAAGATTCCGTCCGCCGACCTCAAGAATCTCGTCTGCGACATGACGCTCCTCGCCGGTAACGTCGTCTACAAGCGGCAATAGCCGCAGCCATCCATGAAGCTTTCCGCCACGCGCCTGCTCTGCATCATCGTCCTGGTTACGGCTCCGCTCTTTGCCGCGCGCGGCCCGGTCGCCTCCCCGCCAAGCCGGCCGCAGGGCGGTCAGGCGACACCGGGTAAATCGATTGGCAAGATCTCGACGCTCGACAATCTGATCGTCTTTGAGCTCGACGAGGGCGCGCTCGGTCAGGCGAACATGTTCGACCTCGAGAAGCGCACGCTGAAATTCACACCGGTTCCGACGGGCGGATACCGCGCGGAGAACGTGGCGCTGCAGTGGGACGGGGATTTAGGTCCTGAATTGACTGGCGCGCAGGTCGCACTCAGAGGTTTCCCATTTCCGTTTTCCGGAAGGACCTGGGATTCGTTCACAGTGGGTGTAACTGGATCGATCGCGTTTTCGGGAGCGGCGCCGGAGGCAGCGGCTCGTGGCGCGGCTCCGGCTGCCGGAGGGCGCGGCGGCGGCGTCTCGATCGGCCGTTTCGATCAATTGCAGGACGCCGCCCGCACGCTGATCAACTCACAGCCGGCTATTTGCGTCTTCATGAAGCCACGCATGTCGGGCACCCGCTATGTGAAGCAACTTGAGGATCGCGTCGTTGTGACCTGGAGCATCACCGAGCCGACCGCGGGCATTCAGGATTTCACCTGGACGCCGACGACCAACCGCTTCCAGGCCACCCTATATAAGGATGGGTCGATTCAGCTTTCCTACGACCAGCTTGCTGCGAAAGACGCGATTGTCGGCATCTACCCGCAGGCAAATCCCGCGGTCGAGAAACGGATCGCGCTCATCAAAGATGGGACCGAAAAAGCGACGCCTGCGCATCTTGACGTCACGACTCTCGAGCTCTCGGCTGTCGACTCGCTGTATCTCAGAGCCACGCTTACGCTCCGCGGACCCGCACTCGCGGAAGGTGATTCGGGCCTGAACGGGACTCAATACTACGTCGTCTTCAAGAAAGGAAAAGTTGCTCCTTGGGCAAATGCAACGTCACCGCCGGACTTCATCTGGACGATTCGTGGCACGACGGGGGGAGGACGCGGCGGTGGTCGTGGCGGAGCGGCCGGAAGTGCGGCGACACCAAGGTACGTCACGTCCGGCGCCGGCGTTTCGCCGGCTGTCACCGTGAAGGCGAACACCATTTCCATGCAGGGACTCTTACCGGCCGGCGTGAAGGCCGGTGACGAATTCACTGTGACTGCGGACACCGCAGCCGACACGGACACGCGCTTCGTGGATTCGGTAGCCGCGCACACGTTCGTGCTCGCCGGCATCGCGGCGCCCGAGCAGGATCTGTCGTCGCTCGATGCGAAATCCGGCACGTTCGGCTCGGTGTTCGAGTCGTTCCACTATATGAAGCTGCCGAACGCCCGCGATCTCACCTGCACGGTGCTGAAGACGCTCGGCGACAAGTTCGATTTCCTCGCCTACTACTCAGACTTCCGCGTCGACAATCAGGAGGCCGGCACGCCAAGTACGGGTCCGCTCGGCGGCGGTCCTGATGGTGGCGCAGTCACGGGCATCGGTGCCCAGCAGCGTTCGCTCGCGAGCTACTGCAGCGCCGGCCGCTTTCAGTGGCAGTTCATCCAGCCCGTCTACGTCGATTCGAACCAGATGCACGAGCAGCCGCCTGCTGGTGTCACGGACAACAACAACCACAACATCGTGATGTACACGCACCAGATCGGCGAGCGCACGCCGGACCGCAAGCTGCTCCCCTACGACTATGGGATGTCGCAGATCGGCCACGAAATGGGCCATCGCTGGTCGGCGTTCGTCTCCGCCAAGGTCGGGAACGAAACCATCCCGCTGGGGCCGACGCACTGGGCTCGCGGACTTCACGCGCCTGTTCCGTTCCCGTTCCAGCGGCCAACCGAAGCATCGGCAATGGGTGGCGGCGTCTGGCAGGACAACTTCGACGGTACGTTCACGCAGTTGGACGACGACTACTACGTGCCGGCGACGGGCTGGTCGTATCTGGATCTCTATCTGATGGGGCTGATCGCGCCTGCTGAAGTGCCGGACTTCTTTATCCTGAGAAACCTCGTCGCGGCAGGCCGCGACGCCAACGGCCGGCCGATCTTCAAGGCCGATCGCACGAAGGTCACGATTCAGGACGTGATCGCCGTCGAAGGCCCCCGGCTGCCAGACGTCGATCACTCCCAGAAGAAGTTCAACACCGGCATCGTGATCATGACCGAGCACGGCAAGAAGCCGAGCCAGGCGCTGATCGATCGCGCCAACGGCATCCGCGTCGCGTGGATGGACTACTTCGCCGTCACCACCGGCTATCGCGCGTCGATGACGACGGTGGTGAAGTAAGGCGAACGATCGGCGGCCTGAAGGCCGCCGCCTACTTCGCGGCCAGCGTCACGATGGTCGCAGCTGTTGCGAGTGGAATCACGACGCCGCCACGTTCGGCAGCGAATGAGCTCGGCGCTCGATACGTACCGATCCCTTTGATCGTCGCGGGCTGCTCGATTCGCAGCAATGCGGTCGACGTGAGATCCGATTTGCCCGCGAGCGTGACTCGAACCGCTTTCGTTGCGGAATTGATCGACACACTCTCAAACGCCCCGCGATCGAGCGTCAGATACAGCCCCAACGGCGCGATGTAGACGCGGCGCCGCATCGAATCCCGCGTGCGAACGGTGATCCAGCCGCCGAGATCGGCGCCTTGAATCACGTTTCCGCCGAACGCCTGCCAGCCGTACTCGGGATGATTCACGATGTACGTCGCCGCGTTGACGGCATGACCGAAGAAGTTCGGCCCGTAGTCGCCGGTGTAGCTGTCCCAGCGCAGGTTCTGCGGGAACGAGTGGAACGCGGCTGACGGAAATCCCTCTTCATCGATATTGGAGAGCGCGCCGTTCGCGCCGGCGTATCCGATTCGCAGCAGATAGAAATCGTCCGGATGCGCGCGGAAGTGCGTCAGCGCCGGAATCGCGTTCAGGCCCGAACCGTAGTGGTGAATCTGGCGCTCCGTCGTGCCGCCTGGCGCCGCGCCGTAGAAGAAATCCCAATACCGGCGCGCGTTCCCGTTGTAGCCCCAATGCGGCACGGTCGGCATGTAGCCAAGAATCGAGCTCAGTGAGACCAGCGCCTTCTCGTGATACCCGAAGTGCGTCGTCCACGCATAGATCTCTTCCTGGCCGGTCGAGTCCCAGGCCATTTCTGAACCGAAGGGATACTCATCCGCCTGCCAGCGATCCGCGCGGCGCTTCATCGCGCCTTCGATGTAGTCCGCCTGCTCTTTCCACGATTCGCGTTTCAAATCGTCGAGCAGCATCAGGAAGATGTCGCCGTTCATGAGACCGACGTTCACGTAGCCGACGCCGCCGCGCTGACCCGGCTGCTGGAAGCCGCCGGTCATGAATTTCACGGTGTTGAACGCCTTGTCGAGATACCACTCCCACTTCTGCGTGGTGACGAGCCCCGGATGGTTCCTCGCCAGCCGGTACATCGTCCAGTACGCGGCGACCACGTGTGGATAGTCGTAGGCACGATTGACCGCGAAGGCCGATTCCTTGTTCCAGCTCGTCCACGACGTCCAGTTACCCTGTTGATACTGGTAGGTCGGCAGTGCATCCGGCTGATAGAAGAACAGGCTCTTCTTGACGCCGTACATCATCGGGCCGTCGCTGTACTGCAACCGGCCCCAGATGACCTTGTCGACGAACTGCGCGAGCTTGTCGACTTCTTCCTTCTTCGGCTGGCCGAATTCCTTCATCACCGCGGCGAGCCAGGCCCCGACGCCACCTTCATCTGAAAGTCCCGCGACCCAGACGCGCGTGTCCTGCGTCACGATTTTGTTGTTCGCACGGTCGTACGTCATCACCGACGGCGCGCGCTGGAACGGATCGCTCTCGTCCGTGTACCAGGCCTTCGTCGTGAGGAAGTTGCCCATGTCCGCGACAGTCTGCGCGGATGCTTTCGTGACGTAGTAGTGGATCGTCTGCTGCGAGCCGTCGGAATAATTGACCGCGAGCCGAGAGCGGCCCCACTTCTTGCCGCTGACGAGGTAGCGGCGTTGGCCGCTCTTCGTGGGCATGCCCTCCCGGATCGCGAGCGCGCCCGCAGGTTCCGAGACGACGCCCGTCACTCGGCGCCCGCTGCCTGGCGCGATGAACAGACTGGCTTCGATGTCCATCGGCACGATGTAGCCGGGGATGCCGACGGCGACCGGGCGGCCGTTCGCCGCAAGCGTCTTCTCGATGTTGCGGATCTGATCGGAGACCAGCAGCCGCAGACCGTACGTGCGCGACTCACCAGGTTTCAGCGTGGCCGATGTCGGCGTGTTCCACTGATCCACACCCTTCCACTCGGTGCTGGCGTACGCGCTGCTGTGTACCGTCCACTCGAACGCGCCCTCGAACGTCTGACCGCGGCGTGAGGCATCGTTCAGCGGCCGGAACGCCTCGAATGGCGTCTTCGTGCCGAGCTCAGGCGTCACGACCAGCGCAGGACCGGCGCCGGAAAGACGCGTGACCTGCAGATATCCGCCGTCACGGCCCACGTACGGATCGAAGAACGAACAGATCTCGTGCGCCTGCGGCAGCGTGCGCGCCCGGTTCGTCACGAAGTTTTGGATCATGTTGTTGAACACGACCGGAAACCCGAGGCCGCCGATGACGACGTCGGCCTTGCTGGTGTTGGCGACATCGAACTGGATCGCGAGACGGCCGGAGGGATCGATGGTCCATGCGCGCGTGATCGTGAGTGGCGATTCGCCAATCGTCGGAGTGAGATCGGCCGCCGCGAGCACGCGCGATCCCTTCGCTCCCAGGTAGTTCGTCACCGGCGTCACCGGCTTCCGCGCATTACTCGAAGCCAGATCGACCCACGCGCCCTCGCGCCATCCTGCCTGCTGAATCCGAAGCTGGATGTCACCCAGGTGGTTGAAGCGATCCGCCTGCCTGGCCGTGAGCTGATCGGCTGGCGTGAAGTCGAACGGATTCGTTGCATCCATGCCCTTCGCGCCCTTCGGCTGCAGCGCGGCGATGGTCTGTGAGTCCTTGACCAGCTTCAACGTGAAGTCGGGTGTGTCGAAGTCGAGCGTGCCGTGCTCGAGGCCCAGCGTCGGGGTCGGAGGCGGCGGCGTACCGCGTCCCTGTTGCTGCTGAAAGGCATGAACGGCCAGAGGCGCTGCCGCTCCTGCAAGCAGGGCGACGCCCAGGACAAGAACACGACGTGAAGGCATGGGGCCGTTATACCATCCATCGTCTTAAGCGGGAGGTCGCTTGACGGCACGTGGTTGGTGCCTCGCGCATGGCTACCACGTGCCGTCAAGCGCCTCCCGCTAGTGCAGCCGAGGGCTAATGTTCTTTCAGAACTACAACCCGCTAGGGAACGCGTTCCTCTCGACCCTCGTCGCCGCCGTTCCGATCGGTGTCCTCCTGTACTTCATCGCGCTGCATCCGCATCGGGACGCGCGTGGCATGAAGCACCTGGGAATCGCCGCGCCGTACGCGGCGTTTTACGGCGTGATCGCGGCCTTCATCGTCTCCTGCCTTGCGTTTGGGATGCCGCTGGCGTCGGCGACGTCCGCCTTCGCGCTCGGCACGCTGTCCGGCTTCCTCGGAATCATCTGGATCGTGCTGGGCGGGATGTTCCTCTACACGATGACGGTGATCACCGGGAAGTTCGAGATCGTGAAGGAATCGATCGTTCACATCTCCTTCGATCGCAGGCTGCAGGTCTTGCTGATCGCGTTTTCGTTCGGCGCGATCATCGAAGGCACCTCTGGATTCGGCACGCCCGTCGCGATCGCCGGCGCCGTCATGGTTGGCCTCGGGTTCAAGCCATTCCAGTCCGCGGTCCTGAACCTGATCGCGAACACCGCGCCGGTCGCCTGGGGCGCGATCGGCACACCGATTGTCACGCTCGCCGCCACCAGCGGACTCGATCAGCGAACGCTGTCAGAGATGGCAGGCCACCAGCTGCCGTTCGCGGCGGTTCTTGTCCCGTTCTGGCTCACGGCGATCTTCGTGAAGATGGAAGGCGGCACGTGGAAGGAAGTCTGGGAAATCTGGCCAGGCTGCGTCGTCTCGGGCGTTTCTTTCGCGCTGATGCAGTACCTGGCGTCTGGCACCAACTCCTTCCACCTCATGACCGACGTCATCGCCGGCGTAACCTCGGTCATTGCCACAGCACTTTTCCTGCGATTTGTCTGGCATCCGAAGAAGCGCTTCCTCTTGAAGTCGGAACGCGATGCTGCCGGAGCCGCCGTATCGAGTGCTGAATGGAAATACAAGTACACAGCGGCGGAAACTGCGTATGCGTGGACGCCGTGGGCGATTCTCGTTCTCTGCTGCGCCATCTGGGGCATGCCGGCGTTCAAGACGACGCTGAACAATTCGCTGCAGAACGTGAAGATCAACACCACGTTGCTCGGTTCGCCGCTGACGGGTGCGCTGTCACTTCCTGTGTGGGACATGCCGGCGCTGCACAACAAAGTTCAGCGCACGCCTCCGGTCGTCAAGTCGGATGCGAAGCCTGAAGCAGCCCGCTTCACAATCAACTGGTTATCGGCCGCCGGTACCGGTGTATTCGTCTCGGCCCTTCTGGCCGGACTCGTGCTGCGACTCACTGGCCAGCAATGGAGTGAAGCGGTTGGCCGAACGCTGAAGCGGATGAAGATTCCCGTGCTCGTGATTGGCCAGGTGCTCGGGCTCGGCTATCTGACGCGGTACTCGGGAACGGACGCCGTGCTGGGGCTCGCGTTCACAAACGCCGGCGTGATGTATCCATTCTTCGCGGCCTACCTCGGCTGGCTCGGCGTGTTCCTGACGGGCTCGGACACCGCCTCCAACGCGCTTTTCGGCAGCCTGCAGCGCATCACTGCGCAGCAGCTCGGCCTCAACGAAATCCTGATCGTCGCGACGAATTCCACCGGCGGCGTCATGGGCAAGATGATCGACGCGCAGTCGATCATGGTCGCGTGTGCCGCGTGCTACGACAATGACCAGGATCGATCCCATGCGCTGGGCCCGATCTTCCGCACGGTCTGGTGGCACTCCGTCGCCGGCGCGGCGATTATCGGAATCATCGCGCTGCTCCAGGCATACGTGTTTCCGGGAATGATTCCGGCGCCGCCGCACTGAAGCCGGCCGGACCGACGTCCGTCTACTTCGCGCCGACGCTCTTCAGAAATTCCTGGATCTGTTTGACGGCGTAGTCGATCTTGATGTCCATCGCCATCTTTCCGTACTTCACGTCGGACGCGCGGCCGTCGCCGGTCACGCCTGACGCGACTGGACGCGGCGCCGCCGGATCCGTCGGATTGGGCACGGTGACCGCGACGGGCAGCAGATCGAGCCGCGTGTAGTCGTTGCCCCTCTTGTCGCGCTCCTGGAGATACATCATCGTCGACGTATCCGGAATGCCGGCGTGGCCGCTGACCGGAAGGTTGTGCTCCTTCAGCCACGCGTCGAAATCGTTCTGCGCCTTCGCATAGACCTGGTCGGCGTAGAACACATGGACGTTGCGTGACGCGAGCTCGGGAGCGCGGTATTTCTCCTCGAGCTTCTTTGCGACCTGGCCGTAGACGTTCGTGCCGCCGCCATGGTCGTTGAGGATGATGACGTTGCTGAAACCGGTGGCGATGGCCTGCTCGGCGAGCTGTTCGCAGAGCGCGGCCTGAATCTCCGATGTGAGTCCGATCGTCCCGGTCGTCTGATTGCTGGCGTTGTTCTGCGAGTACGGAATCACCGGGAGTGTCAGTGCGTTGCCGAGCTTCAGTGCGATCTCGCGGACGATCGCGCGGCCCATGATCGTGTGGCCGCCGTTCACGTTCTGCGGACCGCGGCTCTCGGTGCCGCCGAAATAAATCAGCGCGGTCGTCTTCCCTTCTTTATGAATGGCGCGGTACACCTCGGGCCACGTCATCATCTCGAACTCCACCAGGCCCTTCGGTTCCTTCTTCGAGAAGAACTCGGGTGGCGGGTCGCGCGGCGGCTGCTGTGGCCCTCCGCGGCCGCGGCCCTGCCCCTGCTGCGCCGGCGGCGCGCTGGTCTGAGACGACTGCTGCGTCTGCTGGGCAGACAGGCTGGTGAACGCGATAAGTGCAACGGCGCAAGCCGGGATGAGTTTCTTCATAGCGAGGAAGTATCGCATTGATGCCCGGCGGATGGCATACCATCCGGCTCATGCAACCCAAGGAGCTCACGGTCCGAGGCCTGATTCTCGGCGCCCTCATCACGACCGTCTTCACCGCCGCGAACGTCTATCTCGGCCTGAAAGTCGGCCTGACCTTCGCGTCGTCCATCCCTGCCGCTGTGATCTCGATGGCGCTGCTCAGCATGGTGAAGGACTCGTCGATTCTCGAGAACAACATCGTGCAGACCGTCGCGTCGGCGGCGGGCACGCTTTCCGCCATCATCTTCGTACTGCCCGGGCTCGTCATCGTCGGCTGGTGGAGCGGGTTCCCGTTCTGGCAGTCCTCGCTCGTGTGCGTCGCCGGCGGCATCCTCGGCGTGCTGTACACAATCCCGCTTCGGCGCGCGCTCGTGACGAACTCAGATTTGCCGTATCCGGAGGGCGTCGCGGCCGCCGAGGTGCTCAAGGTCGGATCCGGTACGCGCGGTGAGACGAAGGACGACACGGGCGAAGCGCGAGAGGGATTAATCGCGGTGATTTACGGATCGGTCGCGTCGGCAGGACTGGCGATTGTCACGTCAACACGCGTGGCTGCCGGAGCGGTCACTGGATTCTTCAGCCTCGGCGCTGGCGCCGGCAGTGGCTACGACGTCGCGTTTTCGCTCGCGCTCCTCGGCGCCGGCCATCTCGTCGGACTTTCCGTCGGCGTCGCAATGCTTGTGGGCCTGCTCATTTCGTGGGCGGGCGCCGTACCGATCCTCACGCACCTCCAGCCGGTCGCGGCTGGCGCCGACTTTGCCGCACATACCGAATCCATCTGGCGGCACCAGGTGCGCTTCATCGGCGCGGGGACGATCGCGATCGCCGCGATCTGGACGCTCGCCAAGCTCGCGAAGCCGGTCGTCGGCGGCTTGATCAGCACCATCGCTTCATCCAAGGCGACCGCGACGAACGACGAGCGCGATCGGGACATGTCCCGCGGCGCGATCATCGCCCTCACGGTCCTGTGCCTCGCGCTCTCGGCCTGGCTCGCGATTGATTTCGTTAAGGGCACCGCGCTCGCGCCGGATGGCGTCACGCTCGCGCTGATGGCGGTGCCGTTCGTCCTGATCGGCGGTTTCATCATCGCGGCGATCTGCGGCTACATGGCCGGACTCATTGGCGCGTCGAACAGTCCGGTCTCGGGCGTCGGCATTCTCTCGATCGTCAGCTGCGCGACGGTACTCGCGCTCGTGTTTCATCCGACTGCGGACACGCGGCCGGCGCTGGTGGCCTTCGCGCTCTTCGTCACGGCCATCGTGTTTGCCTGCGCGACGATTTCCAACGACAACCTCCAGGACCTGAAGACGGGCCAGCTCGTCGGCGCCTCGCCACGCCGTCAGCAGATCGCGCTCATCGTCGGCGTCATCGCGGGCGCCGCGGTGATCCCACCGATCCTGAACCTGCTGGCGCAGTCGAACGGATTCGCCGGCGCGCCGAACGTGGGCGTCATCGCACAGAATCCGCTGCCGGCGCCCCAGGCGACTCTGATCTCAGCACTCGCTCAGGGCGTGATTGGCGGCAGTCTCGACTGGAAGATGATCGGCATCGGCCTACTCGTCGGTCTTGGCGTGATCCTCGTCGATGAAACGCTCGGCATCCTGAAGAAACTGCGCATTCCGCCGCTGGCCGTCGGCATCGGCATCTATCTTCCGATGTCAGCGACATTCGCTGTGGTTCTCGGCGCCGTGATCGGTCACTGGTACAACGAGCGCGTCAAGAACAGCAACAAAGCCGCGCGTCTTGAACGCCTCGGCGTGCTCGTCGCATCAGGACTGATCGTGGGCGAGAGCCTCTGGGGAGTCCTGAACTCAGGACTCATCGTCGCCACGAAGAACGAGGCGCCGATCGCGCTCGTGCCGGCCGACTTCGCACCGGCCAACGCGCTCGGTGTGCTGTCATTCATCGTGCTGATCGTGATGCTCTATCGGTGGATGCTGAGTAGAGAGAAGAGCTAGCTCCAGACGCACACGAAGATCACAAAGGATCCACAGAGACCACGAAGTTGGTTTTGGCCAAACGGACCTGAGAACGAGGCTGGATGCTGAGCAGAGAGAAGAGCTAGGGCGCTCCAGACGCACACGAAGATCACGAAGGATCCACAGAGACCACGAAGTTGGTTTTGGCAAAACGGACCTGAGAACGAGGCTGGATGCTGAGCAGAGAGAAGAGCTAGGGCGCTCCAGACGCACACGAAGATCACGAAGGATCCACAGAGACCACGAAGTTGGTTTTGGCAAAACGGACCTGAGAACGAGGCTGGATGCTGAGCAGAGAGAAGAGCTAGGGCGCTCCAGACGCACACGAAGATCACAAAGGATTCAGGAAGATCACCAAGGGTGTTTGGTAGTTGCGTTTCGCGGACACGCCCGGCGTAATCGTTACTACCAGCCGCCGAGCATCCGGACGAGGCCAAACACAACCAAGAGGACCCCGACCCGGAGATGCCAGAAGCTGAAGGGGCTCCACGGGCTGAACTGCCGCCCAACGTCTGGCCTCATGCCGTAGAAAGTGAAGCCGACTCCAGCAGTGATGAGAATCGCATTGAGAATCATCCGTCGGCCTTCGTGATCTTCGTGAGCCCTTCGTGCTCTTCGTGTGTGTCTGGGGCTTACTTCCCGATCTGGTATTCCTTCGGTGGCTCGACGCCGATGAGCCACTTGACGAAATAATCCCACCTGCGGCGCATCATGTAGTTCGACGCGTCGCCGTAGCCGTGATTGGCGTTCGGGATCATCAGCAGATCGAAGTCCTTGTTGGCTTTGATCAGCGCGTCCGCAATCAGCATCGTCTGATACGGCGGCACATTCGTGTCCATCGTGCCGTGCGCGAGCATCAGGTGACCCTTCAGATTCTTCGCGAAGTTCTGGTTGGCTTCAGGGTCGTAGGAATCGGTGCCGTCAGCGTTTTTCACGACAAGACCCTGATACCTCTCGCCCCAGTCGTCTTCGTTCTCGCGCTGATCGTGATTGCCTGACTCCGCGATGCCGACCTTGAAGAACTCAGGGAATCGGAACAGCGCAGTCGTCGTCGCGAACCCGCCGCCCGAGTGGCCCCAGATGCCGGCGCGGGTGATGTCGATCCACGCGAAGCGCCTGGCCAGCTCCTTCATGCCCGCGATTTGATCCGGAATCGTGTTGTCGCGTCCCATCGCGCCGTAGTAGGAGTCCTGAAACGACTTCGATCGTCCCGGCGTGCCCATCCCGTCGATGGTAACGACGATGAAGCCGAGCTCGGCGAGAGCTTGACGATCGCCGCGCGCCGCCGTGAATGCGCGGCCGCCGGTGCTGCCGGTTTGCGGACCCGGATAGACGTTGTTGACCACGGGATACTTGCGGGCGGGATCGAATATCGTCGGACGAAAGAGCAGGCCGTAAATGTCCGTCTTGCCGTCGTGCGCCGTCATCTTGATCGACATGGGCGGCTTCCAGCCGGTGGCGACGAGTTTCGAGATGTCAGCCTTCTCGAGCGGCAGGAGCAGCTTGCCGTCTGCGTCGCGAAGCGCGACCACGGGCGGCACGTCTGGCTTCGAGTACGTGTCGATGATGTACCTGCCAGACGGCGACATCTGGATCGTGTGCGTGCCGTCGTCTGGCGTGAGGGAAACAGCGGTCTTGCCGTCGAGAGTCGTACGGTAGAAGTGCAGGAAATACGGATCCTGGCCTTTCTCCCGGCCGTTCGCGCCGAACCAGAGCGTGCGCGACGCCTCGTCCACGCGCGCGATCTGCATCACTGGGCCTTCCCCGGTCGTGATCTGATTCTTCAGCTGTCCGGTCTGCAGGTCGTAGAGATAGAGGTTGCCCCAGTTGCTGCGCTCGGAGTGCCAGATCACTTCGTTGGTTGCCCAGAGCACCTGCCACCCGGTCCGTGATTCGAACTGCGTCGGTACGACTTCGTCGAACACGGTCCGCACGGCGCCGGTCGTGGTGTCCGCAACCCGCAGCCACACATGCTTGTGATCGCGCGACACCGACGCCAAGGCAAGCTGGCGCCCATCCGGGCTCCAGTTGTAGTCGTTCATGCTGATGTTGTCGCCGAGAGTCGCGCGATGGAAGTCCGGCTGCATCTGGAGACGCGTGATCTTTCCGGTGTTGGCGTCGATCACAACCCGTTGCAGCATGGCCATCACGGGATCGCCGGGCAGGGGGAACTTGGAGACACGCAGCGTCGGATGACCGACGACGGTCGGCACGAGATACATTTCGCCGACCTGACGCTCGTCCTGCTGTTGCGTCGCGATCTTCTGCGAGTCTGGAGACCACTTCACGATCGCGCGATCGCTGGCGCTCCAGCCTGCGTTGTCCGTCGCGTAGCCGAAGTACTTGATGCCGTCGGTCGTGAGCGCTTTTTCCTGCCCACTGGCGATATCGCGAATCCACAGGTTCCAGTCGCGGATGAAGACACCCCGCTTGCCGTCGGGCGACATCGTGAGCGGCTTGCCGTCCGATGAATTCCCGCCTCCGCGACCTCCCCCACCACCGCCGGCGCGACCTGGACCCCGTCCACCTGCAGCGGCCGCCGGGGCCGCCGATGCGAACGCCGCGCAGTCGGTAACCGCAGCGGTGCAGACCGTCCGCGTCTTCTTCTCCGGATCGACGAGGATCGTCTGCGTTGTCCCATCGACAAGAGTCGTGCGGTACCAGAAGCGATCGCCGGGCAGCCACGTGGGCGCGACGCTGCCGCCCACAACAAGGCCATTCACACCGGCCGCCAGAAACTTTTCGGCGCGCGCATAGTCGGCAGCGGTTATGACGCGCCGCGTCTGGGGTGGCTCGGCTCCAAGCGACACGATCGAAACACCAACCACAGACGCGGTGACGACAAGCAGCGACACACGAGCGAGCAAACGCATAGGACCTCCGGTGGACGCACGAAGAATACTCTCTTGGGAGATTCAAAAGCTCTTAAGATCCCCGCATGAAGTCACACGCTCGCCTGCTGGCCGCCCTCGGGATTGCGTTTACGGCGAGCCTGCTCCTTGACGCCGCGCCGCAGCAGACGCCGGCTGGACCGCCGCCGTTCGATCCGCAGGTCGTGCGCGATCAGGACGACATGACGTGGGACGACTACGTGCCGATTCCCGGCACGACCTGGAACGATCCCGCTCGCGTCGCGTCCGTCAAAACGATCCGCCTCGCGATCGTGACCGCGGACTTCCTTGACTTCCCGTTCGTGATGACGATGAAGAAGAACTCGGACCTGTATGGAAACCCGCAGGTCGATCCCGTGAAGCGCGAGGAAGTGCCGCAGTTCTACTCGGACTTCTGGAGCAAGCCGTCCGCGATGAATCACGGGCACACGATTCACGAGTACTGGATGGAACAGTCGCGCGGCAAGATTGGCGTGGCGGTCACCGCGTTCGGGCCGTACCGCATGCCCAAGAAGCAATTTCAGTATGGCGGCCTGCGTCCGGAGGATCTGCCGCCCGGTGACAACACGCCCGGCAACCTGACGCAGGAAGTCGACGCGCTCTGGGCCGCGGACGCCGGCGCGGACATTCGCGGCAAGTTCGATCTGGTGCTGCGGCTCTTCGCAGGCTACGACGAGTCAGGTGTCTGGCAGGAATTCGGCGAGATGAAATTCCAGACGAAGGAAGACATCACGCCGGAGTTCGGCAATCCGGATCCCTCGAAGCCGCGCTATGTGCGCACGCGCTACGTCGAGTGGACGAGCTGGAACGCCGGATCCTGGCTCTGGAGCAACTCCGCAATCATCACCGGCGAAGCGTCGGGTGCAATTCGTCACGAAGTCTCACACGCCGCATTCCGCATCGGCGACAACTACAACAACCCGTACGTGACGCCGTACCGGCGCGTGGGCTCCGGCCCGTGGGATGTGATGGACCGCGGATCTTTCAATGGGCCCGGCGGGCCGCACAAGCGCTACTACGTGCCCAAGACCGAAGGCGACGCGATGTCGGCCGGCGTGATGCTGCGGCAGAAGATCGCGTTCGGCTTCGTGACACCCGAACAGGTACTCACGGTCACGCGGGGCAACCTGGAGAAAACTGGCCTCGTCGTCGGCAATGTGACCGCGCGCGCGATCGACCCGCTGCCCGGCTCCCTCTCCGGCATCGTCGTGCGTCTCGATGGCGACGCGCCCCAGGACCGCACCCCGGTCGATGATCCGGCAACGAATCCCCTGTCGTCGGGCACGCCGAATTTCAACTTCTACACGATGGAAGTCGTGCAGCGGATGGGCTACGACTCGTACACGCCCGACAACGGCGTGTTGCTCGCGAAGAACAAGGACCAGGCGAGCAGCACCGGCGGGCCGAACGGGTTTTCCGTTTTCAACTGGGTGATCGACGCGCACCCGGAAGACATCAAGAAGGTCGACTTCAAGCGCCCTGACGGCACGCCCGTGATGCGAACCATTGCGGATTACCGCCAGCTGAACGACGCACTGTTCCACGCCGGCCTCAACTCGGGCAGCCAGTTCGAGTGGAAGGACGAGCCGAATCGCCTTCATTTCTATGTCGTCGATCGCCAGAAAGACGCCCGCGGTGTGCTGTCGTACACGCTTGCGGTGCGCTCGCTTGACGCGCCGGGATCGCAGACCCGCGGTGTGTCGCTCTCAGGCGCGGCGAGCGGCCAGGTTCCGGCAGGGGCGACGAACAGGATTGATGTCTCGCTGAAGAACACCGGCAGCTGGACTCCACAGCCAGGCGATACGCTCCCGAAGGAACTCGTCGCAGCCTCGATGTCGGATGTCTATCGGCTGTCCGTTTCGACCGAAGGGGACGGCTGGTCAGCGACGCTGCGAAACGCATTGGCAGCCGCGCCGTTCGGCGGTACGCAGGCGATTCCCGTGTTCATTTCGAGGTCGGCCAGGAGCGCCGCCACGGCTGCCGTGACGGTCACCGCGGTCTCCGAATCTGATCCGTCGAAGAAGGCGACGTACGTGTATAAGGTGCGTTAGCAACCATGACGCTCCAGCCCGGCGCGAGTCTCGGTCCGTACGAAATCATCGGATCCGTCGGCGCCGGCGGCATGGGCGAAGTGTACCGCGCCCGCGACAAACGGCTCGGGCGTACGGTCGCGCTGAAGGTCCTTCCCAGACACCTCGCCGCCGATCCTGTCTCGCGCGCCAGATTCGATCGCGAAGCGCGCTCCATCGCCGCGCTGAATCATCCGAACGTCTGCGCGCTGTTCGACGTCGGCAACGACGGTGGCCACGACTTTCTTGTGATGGAGCTGCTCGAGGGCGTCACGCTGCAGGATCGACTGAAGCGTGGCCCGCTCGAGCTGCCACAACTCATCGAGTACGCCATCGCGCTGGCAGACGCCCTCGAGGCTGCTCACTCCCACTCGCTGATTCACCGGGACCTGAAACCGGCGAACGTTTTCATCACCGCCCGCGGCGTGCCAAAGATCCTCGACTTCGGTCTCGCCAAGGGCACGGATGCGGCCGACGACGCATCGGGTGAAAACGAGACGATGCTCACGACCGTGGGAACGACGGTGGGAACGCTCTCCTACATGTCTCCCGAACAACTTCGCGGTGAGCAGCTCGACGCGCGGACCGATCTCTTCTCGTTCGGACTCGTCCTCTACGAAATGGCCACCGGTCATCGAGCATTCGAGGGGAAGACCGGCGCGGTCATCACCGCGGGAATCCTTGGGCAGAACGTGAAGCCGCCGCGCATTCTGCGGCCGGATCTTCCCGTCAAGCTCGAAGAGACAATCCTCAAGGCCGTTGAGAAGGATCGCGATCTGCGAACACAGTCGGCAGCGGACCTGCGCGCCGCCCTGATGCGTGTGCGCCGCGAGATGTCGGGTTCCATGGCCACGACGACGTCGATGCCGGTTGCGGCATCGGGCGATGAAACCAGAACCACTGCCGTCGCCGCGGCCCCAGCATCGAACTCGAGAACGCGATCCCTGGCCATTGCGGCGATGTCGATGCTCGCAATCGGCGCGGTCGCGATCTATCTGTACGGCCGCAACGGTCAGGATCGGCCGGCTCCCCCGCCGACTGTGCAGGCAGAGTCAGCTCCGCAGCCGGCTCCTGCTTCAACAACGACAACGCCAACTTCAACCACGCCGGCGACGCCGTCGCCTGAGCCGGCGAAGCTGCCGGCTGCGCCGCCCAGAGCCGCGGCGCCTGTCGCAGCGAAGTCCGTTGCGCTCTCAGTCCCACTCGGCGACACGTCGATCTTCTTCGGCGCGCTCGGGTTTCTGCCCATCGCGATTTCGCCAGACGGAACGCGCATCGTTTACGTCGGCACCGACAAGGCTCATCCCGGCGGCGCGCTGTACACGACTGGAATCAATCAGCCGGCGCCCGTACGTCTGGATGACACCGCCGGCGCGTCCGGCCCGTTCTTTTCTCCCGACGGCAAATGGATCGGCTACGCGCTGGCTGGAAAAATCATGAAGGTGCCGTCGACCGGCGGAGGACCAGTCGCGATCTCGACGACCGATGTCCGCACCAATGGCAGCGGAACAGGCAGCTGGGGATCCGACGGCAGGATCGTCTTCGACTTTCCGATGTTCCGCTTGTCTGCGGCCGGCGGTGTCCCCGAAGATCTCCACGTCACCGGACGATCACCGCAGGCGCTCGACGGCGGCGCCGTACTCTTCACTCAACTCAACACCGACGGCACGCGAATGGCCGCGGCCTTGCTCCCTGATGGTTCGAAGAAGGAACTCGTCCGTAACGCGATCAGTCCTCGCTTCGTGGCGCCGGGCTACCTCGCCTACGCCGATCGCAGCACCTTGATGGCACTGAAGTTCGATCCCAAGCGTGTTGAGGTGAGCGGAACTCCGGTGCCCCTCGTCGACGGCGTGGCCGGCGCGGCGCAAGGATGGGCGGCCTTCTCGGTGTCTTCGAACGGATCGCTCGCGTACGTGCCTGGGACGTACACGACTCAAGCCGGCCGCACGCTCCTGTGGACCGATCGCACTGGCCAGGAAACCCCCTGGGAGTTTCCGTTGCGGCCGTACAGCCAGGCGATTCTCTCCCCGGACAATTCGATGTTCGCGACGGTGATGAACGAAGGCTCCGGCTTTCCTGACACGGGACGCGCCACGCCGAACCCGTCAGCCACCGGCCCGAACCGCGTGCTGTACGTCGGCGACATGGCCCGTCACACGCTCAAGCCGATGACGGACTCGCTTACACCGTCGTTTGCCTGGATGCCAGGCGGTGGACGCGTCGTCTACACCAAACGCGACGGCATGTTGTACTGGCGCCGCAACGACTTGTCGGCACCGGAACAGCAGATCAAGACGCCGGCACCGCTCTCGGTGATTCCTCTGTCGCCGGATCAGCTGACGATCAATGGTCCGTACATCGTCTGGCCGGGACGCGATCCCGCGACGCCGAACGGCCCGGTCGGTCTCTATGTGTTGAGCGGCCTCGATCCCGCAGCACCTGGCGGTGGCACGGCAATCAAGATCGAACGATCGACCGCGCAGTTCCCTCCGGGCGCGCTGTGTTATCCACGTCTCTCTCCCGACAGCAAGTGGCTCGCGTTTTTGATGCGAAACGGGACTCAGGCCAACCTGTACCTCAGGCCGTTTCCGGGACCGGGCACCAACAATCTGGTCGCTCAGGACGTGCTGACGTCGACGATCGAATGGCGCGGCCGTGATTTGATTTGGCGGAAAGCCGGCGGCAAAGGCGTGCAGGTGATGGCGGTGACTGTGAATTTCGGACAGGTCGTCACCATGGGCGCGCCGCGCGTGCTCTACGACGGGCCTGACGCGGACGCGGTCGAATACATCTCGAGTGACGGCAACCGCTTCTCCGGCCATCGTTCGGTCGGGCCGGTCTCGCCGAAGCAGATCAACGTGATCGTTAATTGGATCGAAGAGCTGAAGCAGCGGGTGAAATGACGCGATCGCGCCCGAGGTGCTTGCCCTCGTAGAGCCGCCTGTCAGCGGCGCGCACGAAGTCGTCGGCCGTTTCGATGCCGGGATCGGCCGGATACGTCGCTACTCCAATCGTGGTCGACACGAAACCCCACGGATATGGCGGCGCCGCATCACGGCAGGCCATGGCGAGCGTGTCGCGGAACCGATCGGCGAATTCCGCCGCGGCGGCCGCATCCGCGCCGGGGAGCAGCACGACGAATTCATCACCACCGTAGCGGCACGGGATATCGGTCGAGCGCGAGTGCGTGCTCAAGGTTCGCGCGATGAGCTGAAGCGCCCTGTCGCCCTCGAGGTGCGAAAGCGCGTCGTTGATGTCCTTGAACTTGTCGACGTCCATGATGAGCAGGCTCAACGGCGAGCCGGTGCGCCGCGCCGTCTCCAGCGCCTGCGGCAACGCCTCGTCGAAATGGCCACGGTTGAAAAGACCGGTCAGCCCATCGCGCACCATGCGCTGACGCACCTGCTCGTATTTCTGGCGATAGGTCAGCCGCTGGAACACATCCGACACGTCGCCGGTGCCGACCACCGCCGTGCGCGGTTCCGCGTACTTCAGGTAGAGCCAGGCCGCGACTGAATAGAACAACGCCGCGCCTGATTTGCCGGCGAAACCGGCAAACAACAGCCTGAACGTGTCGGGCCGGCCGTTGTGCACCATCGCGGTGAACAGCAGGTTGTCGAACGCCACCATCGTCCACAGCGAGAACAGGAAGGGCACGAACAGGCCGCGGGCGTGCCGGCTGAAGAACTCATAGAAGAGGATGATGCCGAGCACGTCGAGAAAGAGCAGCGCGGTTCCCACGGCGGAAATCCAGGCGCCGCCGAGGAAATCCTGCGGGCGTAAATTCCCAGAGACCGTTCCCGGCAGCTTCAGCTGCCAGCCGATCAGCAGCGAAATCACGGTGGCGGCCACGTTGGCCAGCACCAGGCCGTACACGAGCTTGCGCGCCTCAACCGCATCTTCCTTCAGATAAATAAGAAGAACGGAAACGAGCGTCGCCGTGAACAACACGGACGAAGCCGGATAGATCATCAGACCGGGCATGATCTCGACCCTGAGATTCAGACTGGCTTCGAGATACTGCAGGCCACCAAGGACGATGTAGAGCGGCGTCAGACCGAGTGCAGTCCGCGCACGAAACAGACTGAGTACGATGCCCGCCATGAGCGTGGCTTCAAGCGCGAGCATTCCCAGTTGCTGAAAGTTCATGGCGGCCGTCGGAAACGTCGAGCCTACCACGGTCAGTTATCGTCGACACTACACCGGGACGATGGAGAGTTTTGTAATCGCGAGCGCTCTAGGACCTCAGCGCTTTGACGGGATCCAGTTTTGCCGCGCGCCTGGCCGGTACGACGCTGGCGATGACCGTGACCAGCACGATCGCCACGGGTACGATCAAGTACGTAGACAGATCTCCGGCTGTCACGCCATAAAGCAGCGTCTCGATGAACCTGGTGAGCCAGATGCTTGCGACGAGTCCCGCCGCGATGCCCGCCGAAGCCACCCACAAGCCCTGTTGCACGATGAGCCGCACGAGCTCGAAGCGGCCGGCGCCAAGCGCCGCGCGCACACCAAGCTCACGGGTGCGCTGTGAGACGGAGTACGAGAGCACGCCGAACAAGCCGACACCAGTCACGATCACGGCCAGAATGGCAAAGCTTGCGATCAGCACCGCGTAGAGCCGCGGCCGGGCGAGGCTTCCGGCCAGAAGACGATCCTCCAGCGTCATGATGGATTCCGGAACGAGGGTCGCATCGGCCTCCGTCACGACGGAACGCACGGTTCCCGCAAGCGCGCCAGGCGCGTCGTTCGATCTCATGAACAGCCACGCGATCGACGGTCTGATGCCGGCTTTCAACTGCCGGAATGAAAAATAAATCTCCGCGAGCGACGTCGTCGTCGCACCGATGTACCGGACGTCTTCGGAGACGCCGACGATGGACGCGTCACCCGCCTGGTTCTGGCCCCAAAGCGCCATCGGAAGCTTCTCGCCGATGACGCGATCGCCGAGGTAGCGCTTGCGGAACGTCTCGTTCACGACGACGACGGGCTCGGACGTTTCGGTATCGGTCTCCTCCAGGGAACGGCCATCGAGAATCCGCAGATCGAGAACGCGGAAATACTGCGGGCTGACGATTCTCGGCGATGCCTGAATGGAGACCGTGCCGCCGGAGCCGTCCCGCGCGGGCATCGTGAAGGCGCTGGTCGATCCGCCCTGCGTCAGCGGAAGCTCCGTCGTGAACGCGGCTGCGCTGATTCCCGGCGCACTGTTCAGCCGCGCCATCATCCTGCCGACGACTTCGGCCCGTCGAGTTGCGGTGTACGCGGGTGCGGGCAGGGCGACGCGCGCACTGAGGACGGGTGCCGGGTCGTAGCCGCGGTCGGCATGCAGCAACTGCACAAAGCTCTTCACCATGAGGAGCGCGCCGGCGAGCAGCACGCACGCGATGGCGATCTGACTGGTGACGATGAGAAGCCTGGCTCGAGCCACTCCGGTCCGGCCGGATCCGCCAGCCGGCGAGACGCCGTCCTCTGAAAGCGAACCGACGAGATTCGGGCGGCGGAATCGCAGCGCCGGCAGCAATCCGAAGCCGACGCTCGCGATGAGCGAGAGCGTTGCGGCAAACAATGCGACGGGCACCCCAGCCGCGACATCGGTCACGCGCGGAAAATCTGACGGCAACACCGACGGCGCCGCGCGGTCCAGCCACCAGGCCAGGGCCAGGCCGGCTGCACCTCCGGCGACGCCGAGCGCCAGGCTCTCGATCACGAGCTGGCGGATGATTCGTCCGCTGGTGGCGCCGATCGAAGCGCGAATCGCGAGCTCGCGGCGCCGCGCGGTTGCGCGCGCAAGCTGAAGGCTGGCGATATTCGTCACGGCGATCAGCAGCAGCATTCCGACGGCCACCAGCATCACGATCAGTGGCCGCCTGACATCCGCGGTAAGTGAGTCCGCAAGTGGCCTGCCGGCCACTTCGACGGCGCCATCGCCACCGAAGATCGCGGTGGTCGTCATGCCCGTATTCGCGGCGAAGCGGCCGCGCGCGGTGCCTTCGGCGGATGCCTGCTCGACGGTGACGCCCGGCCTGAGCTTGACGATCGCCTCGAACATCGACAACAAATTGCCCGTGGCCGGCGCGACGTGGAACGGGAACCACGCCTTGATCTGTCTGTCCGGAAAACCCACCTCATCCGGCAGAACCGCCACGACCGTGCGGGGCTCTCCATCGAGCTGGATCGATTTGCCGATGAGCGCCTGATCGCCGCCGAAGCGCTGTCGCCACAGGCTCTCCGCGATCACGACGACCGGTGACGATTCATCGGTATCGGTGAACAGCGTCCCTGCGATCGGCCTGGCGCCGATGACGCGAAACAGGCTGGCGGTAACGTTGACTGAGCGGATGCGCTCGGCGGTACCCGCGCCCGTGAGCGTGGCCGTGCGGCCGGTCCAGGCGCCGATCTCCTCCGCGAGTTTCGGTTCTTCACGCCATGCCAGATACGCGGCGTTACTGAAGGAACCGAAGCGCGGCGCCCGGCCTCCGCGTGTTTCCTTGAGGAGGACGAGGCGATCTGCCGCCTGCCACGGCAGCGGCTTCATCAGCACGCCATAGGTCACGCTGAACAGGGTCGTCGTCGCGCCGATTCCCAACGCCATCGTCAGGATGACAAGCGACGCGAACCTCGGCTGGCGGCGGAGAAGCCGGAGCGCGTACTTCACGTCGTTGATGAGGCCGGTCCGCCATGATGGCGGCAGTGCCGGCGGCGGTTCGACCGCGGGCGGCCTTTTGGATCGGTGACGAAGGGCTGACGCGTCAGTCTGCCAGCGCGTGATGAGAGCGTTGACCCGGCTCTCGGCTTCCTGTGGCGTGCAGCCGCTCGCCATCGCAGCGTCGAACGCCGTGCTCGCGTGCTGCGCGAGCTCTTCGATCACATCGTCTTCAGGAATGTACGACGATGCGGCCAGGGCCTGGCGGATTCGGGTGTTCCAGTCCATTGCGGCCTCGTTCGTGCGTCAGGCGTGCTTCACACGCGCAACGCGATTGAGAGCGTCCATGAAACCGATCCAGAGCGAGCGCTGGCTGGCGAGCGCTTTCCTGCCGGCCGGAGTCAGGCGGTAGTACCGGCGGCGGCGCTGGCCGGCGCGTTCGACCCATCGGCCCTCGATCAGGTCCTTGTCCTCGAGCCGGTACAGCGTCGGATAGAGCGAGGCGGCGTGAAACGAGATGGCGCCCTGCGAGCGCTCCTCGATGAGCCGCGCGATGTCGTAGCCGTGGCGGTCGCGTTCTTCGACGAGGGCCAGAATCAGGAGTTCGGTGCTGCCCCGCTTCAGCTCGCGCGCAAGCGCATCTATGCCCATATGTGGGCACAACATATATGTACGAGCGGGAACGGTCAAGGGCGATTATGCTGTCGCCGATCCGGAGGGTCTTGAATGCGTCGTCCGCTCGTTACCGCCGTTGTCGCCGCCGGCGCGGCCGCTGTCCTGTCGTTTCCGATCGATGCGCGGCCCAACCGGTACGGCCACAGCGATCGCGAGGAACGGCACATGCTGCCGGCGGTGTCGTCGGGGCCGCTCAATCCCGCATGGAGTCCTGACGGAAAGTGGATCGCGTTCTCGATGCGGGGTGACATCTGGAAGATTCCGGCGGAGGGCGGTGAAGCGATAGCGATTACCTCCGGTCCCGCGTACTACTTCGAGCCGGCCTGGAGCCCTGACGGCGCGAAGATCGCCTTCTCGTACGAATCCAGCGGCAACATGGAGATTGGCATCGCCAGCGCTGATGGCGGCGCGGTCGAAACGATCTCCAGCAACCCGCGTGTCGACGTCCAGCCGGCCTGGAGCCGCGACGGCAAGTCGCTCTTCTTCGTGAGCGCGCGCGCTGTTTCCAGCACAGTGGGATCCGAAGCTTGGAATTCACGTGACTTGAAGTCGCGGCC